>Ga0247725_1000450_pt1 | contig 30708 bp, 30 predicted proteins | sample OKSTACKMCFT3sol_FD_183021 | JGI IMG/M metagenome (GOLD analysis project Ga0247725, IMG submission 183021) | Subsurface sediment microbial communities from gas well in Oklahoma, United States - OK STACK MC-FT3-sol | ecosystem: Environmental > Terrestrial > Deep subsurface > Rock core/Sediment...
CGCAGAGAAGGCGACAGGATCGCGAACGAGTTCGTATAGGAATGAATCGGCGACGGCGTGCAGAGAGCTGCATGGAGGATGCAGCGGGGTCGAATTTAACACCGTGAAAAAACAGCGTCTAGCCCTAAAAACGAAAAACCCCGCAAAAAGCAGGGCCTTCCAGAGCGACTTGCCTCAGAGGTGTAGGGTGGGCTTCAGCCCACCAGCACGCCACCTGCGAACAGCTCGGTGGGCTAAAGCCCACCCTACTCTTTAGATGTTGCTGTCGAGGAAGGCTGCCAGCTGCGACTTGGACAGCGCGCCAACCTTGGTCGCTTCGACGTTGCCGTTCTTGAACAGCATCAGGGTCGGGATACCACGTACGCCGTACTTCGGCGGGGTTTCCTGGTTCTCGTCGATGTTCAGTTTGCAGATCTTCAGCTTGCCTTGGTATTCCTTGGCGATCTCGTCGAGCACCGGTGCAATCATCTTGCACGGGCCGCACCACTCAGCCCAATAGTCGACCAGAACCGGACCTTCAGCCTGGATGACGTCCTGGTCGAAGCTGGCGTCGCTGACGTTGGTGATGAATTCGCTCATGAGGAGTCTCCGTATATTCGGAAGCAAAAAATTGCCGGGAGGAATTTTTGACGTCGCTTGCGACGGCCCGAAAGGTTGCCGCCAAAGATGGCAGGCAACCAAAAAGTGGCGCCATCATAGCCCGGCTTGAGTGACACCGAAAGGCACTGGCGATTGAGCCACTCAATAGTTTCAATCACCAAGCGTGATGAAGGCTATTCCAGTGCGCAGCGCTGCCGAGCGGATGTGCTGCAGCATGGCTTTCTGTGCCGGCCCGGCGGCATGCCGGGCCAGGGCCTTGAGGATCTTGCGATGCTCCTGCCAGGTTTCCTGCGCACGCTCCGGGCGGATGAACGGCAGCTTCTGACTTTCCAGAAAGATCTCCGCGCTGGACGTCACCAGAGCACACATCGCCTGATTGCCGCTGGCAACAAGAATGCGCTGGTGAAATTCGAAATCCAGCCGGTTGGCTTGCTCGAAATCGCCTGCACGCAGCTCGCGGCGCTTCTGCTCGACGTTGTCTTCGAGAATATCCAGCACCTCGGCGGTCATCACCCCGACCGCCAAACCACAGGCAAAACCCTCCAAGGCGAAGCGCAACTGAAAGGTATCGGCCGCCGACACCTGCGCGGCGAAGGGCCAGGCGAAAGCGCCGGCCACCTCCGCCCTGGTCGGTTCCTGAACGAACACACCCTTGCCGGCTTGCACGCTGACCAGGCCCAGCGCTTTCGCGTGGCCATCGCCCGCGCCCTGGCCATGTCGCCCAAGGTGCTGCTGTGCGACGAGATCACCTCGGCGCTCGACCCGGAGCTGGTCAACGAGGTGCTGGCGGTGGTCAAGCAACTGGCCAGCGAGGGCATGACCCTGATCATGGTCACCCACGAGATGCGTTTCGCCCGCGAAGTCGGCGACAAGCTGGCGTTCATGCACCATGGCAAGGTGCATGAGATCGGCGATCCGAAAGCGCTGTTCGCCGCCCCGCAGACCGAAGAGCTGAGCAATTTCATCGGCTCGGTGAACCTGTGAGCGCGCCGGCGCCCCTACCGCTGCGCATCGAGCCGCTGACCCGCGCGGCCTTCGCGCCCTTCGGCGAGGTGATCGAGACGGCCGGTGCCACGGCCTTCCCGATCAACGCCGGGACCACCACGCGCTACCACGACCTGGCCAAAGTGGAGCTGGCCGGCGAGGCGCCGCGCACCCTGGTCAACCTGTTCGAGGGCAGGGCCTGGCACGCGCCCATCGCCATCGGCATGCTCGAACGCCACCCGCTGGGCAGCCAGGCCTTTTATCCAGTGGACGGTGGGCGCATGCTGATCGTCGTCGCCCCACCCGGCGACCTGGACGAGTCGCAGATCCGCGCCTTCATCAGCGCGCCAGACCAGGGCGTGAACTACGCCCGCGGCACCTGGCACCACCCGTTACTCTGTCTGCAACACCCTGGACGCTTCCTGGTGGTGGACCGCGGCGGCGAGGGTCACAACTGCGACGAACAGCTTCTGAAACAGCCGCTGAGCGTGCTGAACCTGCGATAACCACAGTTCTAGACCAGTTTCGTACGACATCCGAATGCGTTGGCTCATGCGCTCAGTCGTGGCACGATGGCGCGGAAATCGAACGAGATGCCGTAATCATGCCCAAAGCCCCTGCCGAAAGTTTCCCCCTGATCGCTGCCATCGACCTGGGTTCGAACAGCTTTCACATGGTGCTGGCCAAGGCCGACAGTCACGAAATTCGCATCCTCGAGCGCCTCGGCGACAAGGTGCAACTGGCCGCAGGCCTGGACGACGAGCGTCAGCTCAGCGAAGAAGCCATGCAGCGCGGGCTGGATTGCCTGCGCCGCTTCGCCCAACTGACCAGCACCCTGCCGGAAGGCGCCGTGCGCATCGTCGGCACCAACGCCCTGCGTGAGGCGCGCAACCGCGCGGTGTTCATCCGCCGCGCCGAAGAAATCCTCGGCCACCAAGTGGAAGTGATTTCCGGCCGCGAGGAAGCCCGCCTGATCTATCTGGGCGTCTCGCACAGCATCGCCGACACGCCCGGCAAACGCCTGGTCGCCGACATTGGCGGCGGCAGTACCGAATTCATCATCGGCCAACGCTTCGAGCCGCTGCTGCGCGAGAGCCTGCAGATGGGCTGCGTGAGCTACACGCAGCGCTATTTCAAGGACGGCAAGATCACTCCGGCACGCTATGCGCAGGCCTACACCGCTGCGCGCCTGGAACTGATGGGCATCGAGCACGGCCTGCGCCGCCTCGGCTGGGAGGACGCCGTCGGCGCCTCTGGCACCATCAAGGCTGTCGGCCTGACCATCAAGGCTGCCGGCCTGGGCAATGGCGAGGTCAACGCCGAAGGCCTGGCCTGGCTCAAGCGCAAGGTGTTCAAGCTGGGCGAGGTGGACAAGCTCGACCTCGACGGCATCAAGCCGGATCGCCGCGGCATCTTCCCCGCCGGCCTGGCGATTCTCGAAGCCATCTTCGATGCCTGCGACATCCAGCGCATGAGCCATTCCGAGGGCGCCCTGCGCGAAGGCGTGCTCTACGACCTGCTCGGCCGCCATCAGCATGAAGACGTACGCGAACGCACCCTAGCGGCGTTCATGGAGCGTTACCACGTCGATCTCGACCAGGCCGCGCGGGTCGAGGCCAAGGCACTGTCGGCGCTGGACAAGGTGTCCGCCGATTGGGGCCTGACCGACGACTGGCATCGCGAACTGCTGAGCTGGGGCGCCAAGGTGCACGAGGTGGGTCTGGATATCGCCCACTACCAGTACCACAAGCACGGCGCCTATCTGATCGAGCACTCCGACCTGGCCGGTTTCTCGCGCCAGGATCAGCAGATGCTAGCGCTGCTGGTGCGCGGCCACCGGCGCAACATTCCCAAGGACAAGTTCGCCGACTTCGGCGAGGAAGGCGTGAAGCTGATGCGCCTGTGCGTACTGCTGCGCTTCGCCATCCTCTTCCACCATATCCGCGGCACGCAGAGCATGCCCGAAGTGCAGTTCAAGGTCGGTGAGAGCAGCCTGGAAATCGTCTTTCCCGAAGGCTGGCTGGCCGCCAACCCGCTGACCCTGGCGGACTTCGAAGCCGAAGCCGAGTGGCTCAAGCGTATCGATCTGACGCTGAGCGTGCGCTGATACCCCGGCTGAACACATGGCGCACCCTAGGGTCTGTTGCCGTTTCGACGCGAGCCGTGCGCGAAACGGCAACAGACCCTAGGGGCGCGGCTCGGCCTGTAGGGCGGGTGAAACCCGCCAGGACCACAAAGCCCCTCTCCCGCACTTCGGGCACCCCGCTCCGCGCCACGGCCTGATCGCCAGCGATCAGGCGCTCATCGGCGTAGGAAGTGCTTCAAAAAACTACGGCACGCGGCCATCTAAGCCCTCTCCCGCCCTTCGGGCACCCTCTCCCATAAATGGGAGAGGGTCATCAGATGGCCGCAAGCGGCCTTTTTAACGCGGCACGATCACTGGTGCGGTCAGTTTCTCCAACAAGCCTGACTGCGCGCTACGCGGGTTCTGGTTACCGGTTGGCTGCAGCCGTACATAGCGGCCGTCGGGTTGCAGCACCCAGGCCTGGGTGTTGTCGGTCAGGTAGCTTTCTAGTTCCTTCTTCACGCGCATGATCAGCTTCTTGCCCTCTACCGGAAAGCAGGTCTCCACGCGCTTGTCGAGGTTGCGCTCCATCCAGTCGGCGCTGGACAGGTAGATCTTCTCGTCACCGCCATTGAGGAAGTAGAACACCCGCGTATGCTCGAGGAAGCGCCCGATGATCGAGCGCACCTGGATGTTGTGCGACACCCCGGCGATACCCGGGCGCAGGCAGCACATGCCACGCACCACCAGGTCAATCTTCACCCCGGTCTGGCTGGCCTTGTACAGCGCGCGGATCACCTTGGGGTCGGTCAGCGAGTTGAACTTGGCGATGATGTGCGCCGGCTTGCCTTCGGCTGCAGCTGCGGTTTCCTTGGCGATCAGGTCGAGCAGGGTCTTCTTCAGGGTGAAGGGCGCGTGCAGCAGTTTCTTCATGCGCAGGGTCTTGCCCATGCCAATCAGCTGGCTGAACAGCTTCGACACGTCCTCGCCCAGAGCCACGTCGGCGGTGAGCAGGCTGTAGTCGGTGTACAGCTTGGCGTTGCCGGCGTGGTAGTTGCCGGTGCCCAAATGTGCATAGCGGACGATCTCGCCGTTCTCGCGGCGCAGGATCAGCATCATCTTGGCGTGAGTCTTGAAGCCGACCACGCCATAAATCACCACCGCACCGGCAGCCTGCAGACGGCTGGCCAGGGCCAGGTTGGACTCTTCGTCGAAGCGCGCACGCAGCTCGATCACCGCGGTGACTTCCTTGCCGTTACGCGCGGCCTCCACCAGCGCGTCGACGATCTCCGAGTTGGCACCGGAGCGATACAGGGTCTGCTTGATCGCCAGCACGTGCGGGTCTTTCGCCGCCTGGCGCAACAGGTCGACCACCGGCGTGAAGGACTCGAAGGGGTGCAGCAGGAGGATGTCCTGCTTACTGACCACGCTGAAGATGTTCTCGGCGTTCTGCAGCAGCTTGGGGATCACCGGAGTGAACGGCGCGTACTGCAGCTCCGGGTGGTTATCCAGGCCGGTGATGCTGAACAGTCGGGTCAGGTTGACCGGGCCGTTGACCTGGTACAACTCGCTCTCGGTCAGGCCGAATTGCTTGAGCAGGTGATCGCGTAGGTGTTTCGGGCAGGTGTCGACCACCTCCAGGCGCACCGCATCGCCATAGCGACGGCTGAACAGCTCGCCGCGCAGGGCGCGGGCCAGGTCTTCGACGTCCTCGGTATCCACCGACAGGTCGGCGTTACGGGTCAGGCGGAACTGGTAGCAGCCCTTGACCTTCATGCCCTGGAACAGGTCATCGGCGTGGGCGTGGATCATCGACGACAGGAACACGTAGTTGTCGCCGGGGCCGCCGACGTCTTCCGGCACCTTGATGATACGCGGCAGCAGGCGTGGCGCCGGGATGATGGCCAGACCGGAGTCGCGACCGAAGGCATCGACGCCCTCAAGTTCGACGATGAAGTTCAGGCTCTTGTTCACCAGCAGCGGGAAGGGGTGCGTCGGGTCGAGGCCGATGGGGGTGATGATCGGCGCGATCTCGTCGCGGAAGTAGCGGCGTACCCAGGCCTTGAGCTTGGTGGTCCAGAACCGCCGGCGGATGAAGTTGATGTTGTGCTTGGCCAGCGCCGGGAATAGCGTGTCGTTGAGAATGGCGTACTGTCGCTCGACCTGCTCGTGCACCAGTTCGCTGATGCGCGCCAGCGCCTGGTGCGGCTGCAGGCCGTCGGCACCGGCCTGTTCACGGGCGAAATTGATCTGTTTCTTCAGGCCGGCGACGCGGATCTCGAAGAATTCGTCGAGGTTGCTGGAGAAGATCAGCAGGAACTTCAGACGTTCGAGCAGCGGATAGGACTCATCCAGCGCCTGCTCCAGCACCCGGATATTGAACTGCAGCTGCGACAGTTCACGGTGGATGTACAGGCTGCTGTCATCCAGGCTGGGGATCGGGGCCGGCGGCGGAGTTTCCACCACTGGCGTCTCGGCGACCACCTCAGCCTGAGGCGGGTTATTGTCGAGCACTTCGCTGTTGAGTCCTTCGCTGTTCATCGCTGGGTTCCTGAGAGCGTCATCGCTCTTGTTTTAGCAGTTCTGCCGCCCGTACGGCGAAATAGGTGAGGATGCCATCGGCACCGGCACGTTTGAAGGCGGTGAGTGACTCCAGTATGACCGCCTCACTCAGCCAGCCGTTCTGGATCGCCGCCATGTGCATGGCGTACTCGCCACTGACCTGATAGACGAAGGTCGGCACCTTGTAGGCATCCTTGACCCGCCAGAGGATGTCCAGATAGGGCATGCCGGGCTTGACCATGACCATGTCGGCGCCTTCGGCCAGGTCGGCCGCCACTTCATGCAGCGCCTCGCTGCCGTTGGCCGGGTCCATCTGGTAGCCGAGCTTGTTGCCCTTGCCGAGGTTGGCCGCCGAACCCACCGCATCGCGGAACGGGCCGTAGTAGGCGCTGGCGTACTTGGCCGAGTAGGCCATGATGCGCACGTTGACGTGGTCGGCCAGCTCCAGCGCCTCGCGGATCGCCTGCACACGGCCATCCATCATGTCCGACGGCGCCACCACCTGGGCACCGGCCTCGGCATGCGACAGCGCCTGCTTGACCAGCGCATCGACGGTGATGTCGTTCTGCACGTAGCCGGATTCGTCGAGGATGCCGTCCTGACCGTGGGTGGTGAAGGGGTCGAGCGCCACGTCACTGATCACCCCTAGTTCGGGGAATTTCTCACGTAGCGCGCGGATCGCGCGCTGGGCGATACCGTCCGGGTTCCAGGCCTCGGCGCCGTCGAGGGATTTCTTCTCCAGCGGCGTCACCGGGAACAGCGCCAGCGCCGGAATGCCCAGTTCGACCCAGTGCTCGGCTTCCTTGAGTAGCAGGTCGATGGACAGGCGCTCGACGCCCGGCATCGACGGCACGGTTTCACGGCGGTTTTCGCCGTCGAGGACGAACACCGGCAGAATCAGATCATCGACGCTCAGGCGATTCTCACGCACCAGGCGGCGAGAGAAATCATCGCGGCGATTGCGACGCAGACGGGTGGCAGGGAACAGACGATTGGCGGGGGTAACGCTCACGGCAGACTCCAGAGCCCGCACGGGCGGGCCAGTGTGACGGTTATAAGCGGGCATTATGACCAAATGATGACAATCAAATGACCGCGTGCGACGGCACGTCGCACAGCCAGTCGCACATTGTGGCATGACGCGCCACCTTCCGGCTTCCTCGCGGACAGAGTAGTCTTCAGCACCTCCTCATCGGGCGCACGGTATGCTCCAAGACCTGATCCGCCAGTTCGGCTATCCAGCATTGGTACTGGGCACCTTCCTCGAGGGTGAGGTGTCCTTGCTGCTGGCGGCCTACATGGCTGTGCGCAACGTGTTGGAGATCGAATGGGTGGCGCTGTGCGCCTTCATCGGCACCTTCGCCAGCGATCAGCTGTGGTACTACCTTGGCCGCCGTCACGGCCGCGCGCTGCTAGAACGCAAACCGCGCTGGCAACCGCTGGGCGAACGCGCCAGCGCGCTGATCAAGCGTTACCCGGATCTGTGGGTGCTGTGCTTTCGCTTTCTCTACGGCCTGCGCACGGTGATGCCGCTGACCATCGGCCTGTCCGGCTATTCCTGGCGCCGCTACCTGCTGCTCGACGCCATCGGCGCTGCCGTCTGGGCCGGCGGTATCAGCCTGCTGGCCTACAGCCTGGGCAATGCCATGGGCGGCCTGCTTGAGGAACTGCGCAACTACCAGGTCATCCTGCTCGCGGCCGTGGTGCTGCTGCTTTCCCTCGCCTGGCTATACCGCTGGCGTCAGCGCCGGCGTGGCTGAGCCGCGCGCCAGCCAGATACCCATCAGCGCGTAGGGCGTACCGGGCGGCGATCCGCTCGCCGCAGGCAGTACGCCGCTGCAGCTTCACGACTCATGTGGATATCAGGTCATGCGCCAATGTGCGGACTGTTCGCTTCGCTACGAGCGGCCGGCGTTCCGGTCCGCCCTACGCGCGGCACCAGCCACAATCCAAGCATGCTGACTAGGCTGTAGCCGATCAGCCAGGCCCAGGCGGTGGCATCCAACGCCAGCATGCCGAGTTCGCCGGCCAGCCAGAATGCCGGCAGGTTGATCGCCAGACGCAGGCACTCCAGACGCCAGGCATGGCTGCGGTTCTCCAGCCACATGCCGATGCTGCACAGGCCCAGGGCCATCCACAGACAGGCCAGCAGCACTGCGCTTATCGCCAGTGAATCCCCCTGCGCCAGCAGCCACACGCCGGCCAGCAGGTAGCAGACGAACTGCAACAGCGCGTAGACCTGCGCGCCGCGCCCCAGCGGTACCTCGAACTTGCGGAAATGGTTCAGGTCCGCCTTGGCCTGTGGATAACGCGCCGCGACGTCGGCCGGGCGCCAACCGGTGGGCATGAACCAGATGCGCAGGCGGTCCCACCAGGCGCCGGCGCGTCTGGCGTCGCGCCACAGCCCGGCGTAAACCTGCAGGTTGGCCCACAACGGGTTCCAGCTGGCCAGCGGCACGGTTACGCCGAAGATCACCGGCTCTTCGTCGAGCTCCTCCTGGAAGGTGCCAAAAATTCGATCCCAGACAATGAACACACCGCCGTAATTGCGATCCATGTAGACAGGATTCTGTGCATGGTGCACGCGGTGGTTGGACGGGGTGATGAACAGCCACTCGAACCAGCCCAGTTTGGGGATATGCCGGGTATGCACCCAGAACTGATACAGCAGGTTCAGGGCGGCAACGCTGAGGAAGACCAGCGGCGGCACGCCGACCAGCGCCATCGGCAGATAGAAGATCCAACCAAAGATGAAACCGGTGCTGGTTTGCCGTAACGCGGTGGAGAGGTTGTAATCCTCGCTCTGGTGGTGCACCGCATGCGCGGCCCAGAGCACGTTGCGCTCATGGCCCAGGCGGTGGTTCCAGTAGTAGCAGAAATCGTAGAAGACGAAGGCGAAGAGCCACACCCAAAGACTGTCTTCGGCCAGTTCGAACAGCGCCAGCTGCTCCCAGGCGAAGGCGTAGGTCAGCAGGCCGACCACCTTGGTGAGAATCCCGGTGGCCTGGGACAGTACGCCGGCACTGAGGCTGTTAAGGGCATCGGCCAGGCGATAGGTACGCATGCCGCGCCAGCGGTCAGCGAGCAATTCCAGGCCGATCAGCAGGAAAAAGAAGGGCACTGCGTAGAGAACATAATTCATGACTGCGCCGTATCGTTGTACTTGTGTCGGGAATGAGCTGTTATTCATCCTATGCGCAGCTTCGCCAGGCTTCGCGGCGGCAAATGACAGTCCGAGTGGCATTTGGCGACAATCCAAGAATTGGTAGTACCCGCGCCCGCTTCACGGTCGCGTCTTTCCTCACCAGGAGTCGAGCATGAGCAAGAAAGTGGCAGTGATTCTGTCCGGCTGTGGCGTCTACGATGGCGCCGAGATCCATGAAAGCGTGATCACCCTGCTGCGCCTCGACCAGCGTGGCGCCGAGGTGCAGTGCTTCGCTCCCAACGTGCCGCAGTTGCACGTGGTCGATCACTACAGCGGCGACGAGATGGACGAGACGCGCAACGTCCTGGTGGAATCGGCGCGCATTGCCCGCGGCAAGATCAAGGACGTGAAAGAGCTGCATGTGGCCGAGTTCGACGCACTGATCCTGCCTGGCGGCTTCGGCGTGGCGAAGAACCTTTCCGACTTCGCCACCAACGGTGCCGGCTGCACCGTGCAGCCGGACGTACTGGCCGCATGCAAGGCCTTCGTCGATGCCGGCAAGCCGGTCGGCCTGATGTGCATCGCCCCGGTACTTGCGGCGAAGATCTTCGGTGCCGGCGTGGTCTGCACCATCGGCAGCGATCATGACACCGCCGCCGCCCTGACCCAGATGGGCGCCGAGCACCATGAGTGCGAGGTCAGCGACATCATCGAAGACAGCCAGCGCAAGCTGGTGACCACGCCGGCCTACATGCTCGCCCAGTCCATCGCCGAGGCAGCGTCGGGCATCAACAAACTGGTCGACCGTGTGCTGGAGCTGGCGCACCACTGACTTACGCTATGTAGGGGCTTTGTAGGGTGGGCGGGAAGCGTTCCGCTTAAGCTTCAGCATCGATCTGTAGGGTGGGCTTTAGCCCACCAATGGCGATCAATGTGGGATAAAGCGCAACGCCGCCCGCCCCACCCTACAAAGTTCAGGGTTCCTGTCTGTAGGGTGGGCTTTAGCCCACCAATGGCGATCAATGTGGGATAAAGCGCAACGCCGCCCGCCCCACCCTACCAACCAGCACCACTACAGGGCGCTTCGGTCATTGGCCAGGGCAGTCTGGCCGCGCCGCTGGTCAAACCGCTTGGGCTGCGGCAGCGTGGCGACAGGATTTCCCGGAGCCCCTGCCATGTCCCAGCCCTTCGTCCTCAGCCCCGACCTGCAACAGGCGGTGGCCAGTTTCTTCCAGCGCATTCCCTTCAATCAGGTGCTCGGCATCGAGCTCGATGAGCTGAGCTCCGAGCGGGTGACCATGCACCTGCCGATGAAGCCCGAACTGATCGGCAACTTCGTCCACGGCATCCTGCACGGCGGGGTGATTTCCTCGCTGCTCGACGTCTGCGGCGGCGCCATGGCGCTGATCGGCGCCTTCGCCAACCACCAGCACCTGCCGCCAGCCGAACGCATGAGCAAACTGTCCAAGCTCGGCACCATCGATCTGCGCATCGACTACCTGCGCCCCGGTCGCGGTCAGCGTTTCACTGCCACGGCCACGCCACTGCGCGCCGGCAACAAGGTGGCGGTGATTCGTATGGAGCTGCATAACGACGAGGGCGTGCTGGTGGCGGTTGGCACCGGCACCTATCTGTGTGGCTGACGGAGTCCGCCCAGGCTACAACTGTGCGTCTGAACGGATGCCTTTGTAGGAGCGAGCTCTGCTCGCGAAGCGCCCTGCCCCAGGAAATTCGCGAGCAGAGCTCGCTCCTACGGTCATTGCCTCGGTAGCCGAGGCAGCTAGCGACTCAGCCGTGTGAGAATCCGATCCAGCGCATTGGCGAAGGCCTGCCGGTCCTTTTCCGAATACGGCGCCTGGCCACCACCCACCTGCCCCTGCTCGCGCAGGTCGGTGAACAGATTACGTACCGCCAGACGCTCGCCCATGTTGCGCTCGTCGAACTCGCGACCACGCGGGTCGAGTGCGGCGACGCCCTTCTTCACCAGGCGGTCGGCCAGCGGCACATCGCTGCAGATCACCAGCTCGCCGGGCACCGCATGTTCCACCAGATGATCATCGGCCGCATCCGGCCCGCTGGGCACCACAATCAGTTTTACGCAGGCGAAGTTCGGCCGCGCCACGGCCTGCCCGGCCACCAGCACCACTTCGAAACCCCGCTTGAGGGCGAACTTGACCACCTGATCCCGCGCCGCCCGAGGGCAGGCGTCGGCGTCGATCCATACACGCATGCAGCTACTTCCGCAGAGAAACCAGCGGCCAGTATGCCAGCAGGCGCGAGGCTCAGGCTGGCCAGCAAAGGCAGCATCAGCCAGGAAAGAGAGAAGCGAAAGCGGGTCATTAATGCATCCCAAACGAGAATGGGTGGCATTAAATTGTTACTGGCTTAACGATTGAGCACAAGAAGGATATGAAATATTCAGTAACAAACTGCCGAGCGGAACCTGAAGGACCGCCTTGCCCGCACAGGCGGGCATGCAGAACTTGCGAATCACCTGGGCTCCCGCCTTCGCGGGAGTGACGATGAATGGCTTTTTCAGAACATCCCTGGCAAACGCCATCGGCCAGCGTTGAACGATAGCGACCGAAACTCAGACTGCCGCGCGCTTGACCGTCGCCAACAGGCCGGCCGCAGCTGCGAACAAGGCGGCGAAACTGCGATTCATCACGCGCTGCTGGCGCGGCGTGCGCAGCAGGCGCAGTACACGCGAGGCAAGACCGGTATAGCCGGCCATGACGATCAGATCGACGCTGATCATGGTCACGCCCATGACCAGATACTGCGCCACCAGCGGCGCGTGCGGATCGATGAACTGCGGCAGTACCGCAAGCATGAAGACGATGGCCTTGGGATTGCTGAAGTTGACCAGAAAACCACGCAGCACCAGGCTCAGTGGCCGGCCGATAGGACGCTCAGCCGCGCCGGCATCCAGATCGCTGGGCAGCGCGACCCACTGTTTGTAGGCGAGAAACATCAGATAGGCCACGCCGAACCACTTGATCAGGCTGAAGGCCAGTGCCGAAGTCGCGAGGATGGCGCCCACACCGGCGGCGACGATGGCGATCTGCAGCGCCAGACCGAGCTGCAAACCGAGCGCGTTCCAGTAACCGCGCCAGAAGCCGTACTGCATACCGGCAGACATCGAGGCCACGGCACCGGCGCCCGGCGACAGGCTGATCACCCAGCAGGCGACGAAGAAAGCGAGCCAGGTTTCCAATGCCATGATGCGTACCTCGGGTAGCTGAAATCAGGAAAATAGCGCTACAGCCTACTCCTGGCGCCATGCTCAGCGCCAGCGGCGCACCGACTTCTGGAAGAACAGACTGTTGGGCACCTGCAGCACGGCGCCAACGGCCTCTTCACTGAGATCCTGCAGGGTGGTGTAGAACAGGTTGATGGCGATGACCCGCCCTTTCACCCCGGGCTTGTCAGCACTTTCGATCACCTCGACCGTATCGCCGATACGAAACGGCCCCATGGTGAAGATCAGCAGCGCGCAGAACATGTTCGACAGCACGCTCCAGATGGCGAAGAACGCCACCGCCGCCACAGCCGTGAAGCCGGTCAGCGCTGTCCACAGCACGGTCGCGGAAACACCCAGGCGCTCAAGCACCATGAGCAGCGCGCTGCCCATGATCAGCCAGCGCACCAGGCCGCGCAGCGGCTGCAACACTTCAGGTGGCAGCAGGCTGTAGCGGTCGCCAAGGCGGCTGATGGCACGGGTGAGGATGCGCTGGGCAAACCATGCCAAAAAGATGATCAACAACACCTGGCCGGTGCGAATCAGCGGATCGCGCCAGGCCGTCAACAGTTCAAGCTGCTCCATCACTCGGCATCCTCCAGTTGCTGCTGCAACGCCTCCAGGGTTTCCAGTGCCTGCAGCCAGGTTTCTTCCAGTTCAGCCTCACGCGCCTTGAACTGCGCCTGTTCGGCCAGACGCTGGCGCAGTTCGTCCTTGCGCGCGGCCTCGTACAGACCGCTGTCGCCCAGCTGGGTTTCAACCACGGCGAGCTTTTCCTGCACCTTGCCCAGCTCCTGTTCGAGCTTCTCGGCCTGTTTCTTGTGCGGCGCCAGTTGCTGGCGCAGCGCCGCCGCAGCCTGGCGCTGGGCACGCTTGTCGGTTTTCTCCGCCGCGCTGTCAGGCACTGCGCCGGGCGGTGCCTGGCGCTGGCGGTAGTCGATCAACCAACGCGCGTAGTCGTCCAGATCACCGTCGAACGGCACCACGCGGCCATCGGCGACCAGCAAAAACTCGTCGGTGGTGCTCTTGAGCAGGTGACGGTCGTGGGAGACCACCACCACGGCACCGGCGAACTCCTGCAAAGCCATGGTCAGTGCCAGGCGCATTTCCAGGTCGAGGTGGTTGGTCGGCTCATCGAGCAGCAGCAGGTTGGGCTTGCCCCAGGCGATCAGCGCCAGGGCCAGGCGCGCCTTCTCGCCACCGGAGAAGTTCACCACCGGCTCGTCGCAACGCGCGCCGCGGAAGTCGAAGCCGCCGAGAAAATCACGCAGGGTCTGCTCGCGCTCGGCCGGTGCCAGACGTTGCAGGTGCAGCAACGGGCTGGCCTGGTCATCCAGGGCATCGAGCTGGTGCTGGGCGAAATAGCCGATCACCAGGTTCTCGCCTCGGGTCAGGCTGCCACCGAGTGGCTGCAGTTCGGCCGACAGGTTCTTGATCAGCGTCGATTTGCCCGCACCATTGGGGCCGAGAAGGCCGATGCGCGCGCCGGGCACCAGGCTCAGCTTGACCTGCTGCAGCACGGTCTTGTCGCCATAACCGAGGCGACCTTCGCTGAGGCTGAGCAGTGGTGTGGAAATCTTGTCGGCCTCGCGGAAGACGAAGTCGAAGGGCGAGTCGACATGCGCCGCGCTCAGCTCTTCCATGCGCTCCAGCGCCTTGATCCGGCTCTGTGCCTGACGGGCCTTGGTGGCCTGGGCCTTGAAGCGGGCGATGTACTTTTCCATGTGCGCGCGCTGCGCCTGCTGCTTTTCGTACGCCTGTTGCTGCTGGGCCAGACGCTCGGCGCGGGTGCGCTCGAAGGCCGTGTAGCCACCGCGATACAAATTCAGCTTGCGCTGCTCGACATGGGCGACGTGGTCGACCACGGCATCGAGAAAATCGCGGTCGTGGGAGATCAGCAGCAAGGTGCCGGGGTAGCTTTGCAGCCAGCCTTCCAGCCAGAGAATCGCGTCCAGATCCAGGTGGTTGGTCGGCTCGTCGAGCAGCAGCAGGTCGGACGGGCACATCAGCGCCTGGGCCAGGTTCAGGCGCATGCGCCAGCCACCGGAGAAGTCGCCGACGCGACGATCCATCTGCGCGTTCTCGAACCCCAGGCCGGCCAGCAGCTTGCGCGCACGGGCATCAGCGGTATAGCCGTCGGCGCTGTCCAGCTCGCTGTGCAGGCGAGCGATGGCCGCACCATCATGCGCCTGCTCGGCGGCAGCCAGTTCGGCCTGCACGCGGCGCAGGTTGTGATCGCCGTCGAGCACGTAATCCACCGCCAGCCGATCGAGGTTGTCGACCTCCTGACGCATATGGGCGATGCGCCAATCACCGGGCAGCAGGCAATCGCCGGCATCAGGCGTCAGCTCGCCACGCAACAGGGCGAACAGGCTGGATTTACCGGCGCCATTGGCACCGATCAGGCCGGCCTTGTGACCGGCGTGCAGGGTCAGCTCGGCGCCTTCGAGAAGACGCTGCGGGCCACGCTGTAGAGTGAGGTTCTGGAGTCGGATCATAATGGCGGCGGAGTCTACCAAATCGCCCCGGAGGCCGCGTGCAGGATCTGTGGAATTTCGCCCTCGAACTCTACGCCAGAGCAGGCGTGGAACAGGCCTGTCTGGAGTTGCAGGAAACAGGCAGTGACGTTTGCCTGCTGCTGACCGGTGCCTGGTTGCAGCGGCGCGGTGTGCGCTGCCTAGATGAGCGCCTGCAGGCACTGCAGCAAGCGGCTGCCCCTTGGCAACGCGAGGTGATCGCACCCTTGCGTCAGGTACGCCAAGACTGGCGCGCGAATGCAAGCCAGGATGCGGACCTGGCAGCCTTACGTGAGCAGGTCAAGAAACTGGAACTGCAGGCCGAGCGGGTATTGCTCGATCGTTTGCAGGCACTGGCCGAGAACTGGCCAAACGAGGCAGGCGGAGACGATTGGCTGATTCGCCTGGCCGGAGGGAACAGCGCCGCGCTGCAGGTGCTACGCGGCGCCGTTGATCGCCCTTAGGACGCGCTCGGACTATCCGGGGCGGTGGCCCCATTGGTGGTCGCAGGAGCAGCAGGGGCGGCCGGAGCAACCGCTGCGGCGACTGGCTTGGCAACTGCTGGCTTGGCCGGAGCCTTCTTCGCCGGAGACTTGGCAGCGGCTGGTTTCTTCACCGCAGCCGGCTTGCTGACCGCTTTGCTCGCGGGTTTTGCAGGCGTGGCCTTGGCAGCCGGCTTAGCAGCAGCTTTGGCGACCGGTTTACTGGCTGCTGCGGGCTTGGCCGGTGCTTTTACTGCAGCAGGCTTGGCTGCCGGTTTGGCGGCAGCTTTCGGCGCAGCGGGTTTTGCCGCAACAGCCTTGCTGGCAGTTGGCTTAGCCGCAGGTTTGCTGGCTGCCGCCGGTTTCGCTACTGGCTTGGCGACGGGTTTGCTCGCCGGTTTGGCAGTAGCCGGTTTGGCGGCCGGAGCAGCGGCGTTGGCCTCGCGTACATCCAGCGCCTTACCAGCGGCTTCCTTCACTTTGCCTACGCCCTGTGCCAGCTTCAGGCTTTCCTGGGCATCACGCTTGAGCTGGGCGATGTAGGTGCGGGTTTCGCTCTGGCTCGCCTTGAGCGAGTCGAGCAGCTCCTCCAACTCGGCGACTGCGTCCTTGGCTTTGGCTTGCGCCTTGGCCTTGCCGGCAACAGCAGCGTCCTGCAGCTTGCTGCGAGCCTTGTGCAGTTTTTCCTGCGCCTTGCCGCGCTGCTTCTCCAGCTTGGCGAGCAGTTTCTCGGCGTCAATCAGCGCTTGCGAGCAGGCATTTTCCAGGTGTTCGAGCAGGCTGGCAGACAGTTGGTGCAGCAGGTGCAACGGGGTAGTGATGGACTTCTTCTTGGCCGACATGGCGCGCCTCCTGGCGGATGTGAACGCGCCCATACTAGACGCAGCCGCGAGGGCTCGCCATAGGCCTTTTGGCGAGCCGAGCAGATGCCGAACCGCGCTGGCATAATCGCCGAGGCCTTTTGCCGTTTCAGCGCACGCTGCGGCGCCGCGTAACCTCAACAGCCCCTAAGCATCTCGATCGGGAGACACCGTAATGAGCCGCGCCGTACTAGCCGTCCTCGCTATCTGCAGCAGCCTGGGCGTACAGGCTGACCAGCACCAGCAGGATCTGGCCTACAGCTTGGGCGTACGCCTTGGCGAGCGCCTGCACGAAGAGGTGCCTGACCTGCCACTGAGCGAGCTGCTCGAAGGCTTGCGCCAGGCCTACGAGGGCAAGCCCTTGCGACTCGACGCAGGTCGAATCGAGCAGCTGCTGGATGAACACGAAGCGCGTATCGAAGCCTCGCCACAGCGCCACACCAAAGCCATCGAAACCGAGCAGCGCTTTCTCGCCGAGCAACGTCGCCGCCCTGACGTACGGGCGCTGGCCAACGGCGTACTGGTGACCGAACTCAGCCCTGGCAGCGGTCCCATGCCCACCGCTCGCAGCCGAGTACAGGTGAGCTACCGCGGCGAACTGGCGGACGGCAGCGTCTTCGACGAGAGCAGCACACCGCAGTGGTTTCGCCTGGATAGCCTGATCGGCGGCTGGCGCAGCGCACTGCTGCAAATGCCGAAAGGCGCTCACTGGCGCCTGGTGATTCCATCGGATCAGGCTTACGGGGAGGAAGGTGCGGGCGACCTGATACCGCCCTATGCGCCACTGGTGTTCGATCTACGCCTGCTCGACGTGGCCGACTGAAGGCCAGCCTGCCGGCCTGATGCCGATCCGATCAGGTTGCTGACGCGGCCTTGCGTAGGAGCCCCGCCCCGGGGCGAAGCTTTTCAAGTGCGTTCAAGTGCGCACCGTCCGGATTCGCGGCGAGGCGCCGCTCCTACAAATTTGATGCGGCGACGCTTGACTGACTGGCGTCAGCCTGACGGCCCGGAGTGCTCCGGACCATTGCCAGCACGGGCTCAGAGCGCTTCGGCGGCCTGTTCCTGATGAGCGTTGTGCAGTACTTCGATCAGGCAGTCTTCCAGTTCGAAGCGCTCGTGCAGTAACTGCCCCAGATGATTGAGCTCCGCCACCAGTGATGTACTGTCGCGGCAGTCGCCATTGTCGCAGTGGTCGTTGAACGCCAGCGCGACCGCCGTAATGGCTTCGATACGCGGGTAGATCTGCTTGGCCAGTTCCAGACCACGTTGGTCGTTGAAGGCCTTGGCCTCGTTGGTCAGCTGCTCGTAGACCTCGAAGTGACCGGCAGACACGTAGTCCACCAGCAACTCGCAGAAACCCTGCAGAGACTCACAGTTGATGGCTGGCGCCTGCGGCGCCTTGGCCAGGGCCGAGTAGGCCAGCACCAGTTCGCGACGTTCACCCAGCCAACGGTCGATCAGTTGATGAACCCCACCCCAGCGTTCCTGTGCGTTGCGACAACTCTCAAGCATGATGAACCTCGCTTCCCTTATCGATAATGCCTGTTATACGTCCGCTCCCGAGACGTTTTTCTGTCAATCGGTGCTTGACCTTGGGAAGGCAACCGCAAAATGGCGTTTTCCGGCGCTGCGTGCGAGCCAGATTATGCTCGTGGACACCCACCATCAAGGCATCGCCGTGAGAAAGTTTCATACGAGCGTTTAATCCCGAAGCCACGACCCGCGTGGCTTCGTACAATTCGCATTCTCAATCGCGACGCAGCAGCTGGAACAGGCAGAAACCGAGCATGCCGATGAAACCCAGCAGGCTCCACTCGGGGATGCTCATGCCAAACAGCGTCCACTTCACCTCGGCACAGTCAGCGCTCCCCTGGAACACCAGGCGCACGATGTCCTGCATCGGCAGGGCTTCCATCATGAACTCGAAGCTGGGCAGGCAGGCTTCGAGCTGATCGGCCGGCACGCTCTGCAGCCAGATCTGCCGGCCAGCGGTAGCGGCGCCAGCGCCGGCGAACAGCAGTGCCAGCACCGCATAGATGCGACGACCGAGACTCCCCGGCCCATGGAGCGCAGCGATCAGGCAGACCACGCCGAACAGAATCACGCAGATTCGCTGCAGCACGCACATCGGGCAGGGTTCCAGGCCGACGACATGTTCCAGGTACAACGCAGCCGCCATCAGCAGTACGCAGCCGATGAATGCCAGGAAAAACAGGGGACGCGGGCTGGCCAAGTGCATGGTGGCTCCGGGAGGGAAATCGAGGGCAGTACGGTAGAGGAAAGCGAGGGCGCCTTTCAAGGCGCCCCATGACTCAGAGCAGGCTGTTCATCATGCCCGAACGCCCCTCCGTCCGTACGGCGAGTGCGCTGCGGCAATCAGCCGCATCCATTCAGGCCGTCACGCCCTGCGGTTGTGGCAGCGGTGGCAAGCCCTGATGCAACAGGCCGAGGCTCTCCAGCAACAGCTGATTGCTGCGTTCCAACTCGCCCAATTGCGCCAGCAGACGCGCCAGCTCGGCGCAGGTTTCCGGGTGGCGCTCGAGCTTCAGACTGGTCTCGAAATAGTCTCGCGCCTTGCCCCACAACTGGTTCTGCAGGCTCAGACGACCCAGGGTCAACAGCAGGGCAGGATCCTGCGGATGCTGCTTGAGCCAGAGTTCGGCCGTTTGCAGCTGACGCGCCGGGTCGGCACCACGCAGCACACCGTAGAAGCGCGCCAGACGGCTGTCGTAACCACGCTTGAGCGCACTGCGCAGCACTTCCTCGGCTTCTTCCTGCGCGCCCAGTCGACGCAGTTGCTCGACATAGGTGGCGATCAGCTCAGGCTCCTGACGCAGTGACGCGGACAGCTGCTGCCAGGCTTGCGTCAGCGGCTGAAGTGCAGTTTCGCCATGGCCCTGGCCAGCCAGGCCGGCATCGGCCAGGCGACCACGCCAGGTTTCGCGCTCCAGTTCGTCGAGTTCTGCGGCGGGCAGCGCCTTTTCCTTGCGCAACTCGGGCAGCAAGCCAAGTAGTGCCGACCAGTCCTGGCGCTGCAGATACAGACGCTGCAATTGTCGCAGCACCAGGTGATGGCCTGGGTGGCGCTCACGCATGGCCTGCAGGGTTTCCAGTGCCGCATCGCTGTCGCCGCGGTTACGCTGCAGTTCGGCGTGGGTTAGGGCAATCGCCAGCTCGGCCTGGGGTTGCTTGTTCAGTGCGCGTTCGAGCAATGCGTCGCTCTGCTCGTGATCGCCAAGCTTGCTGGCGGCACGAGCAGCGCCGAGGTAATACATCAATGGTTGACTGTCGGCTTCGGCGGCACGGGTCAGTTGACGCTGGGCACGCGCCCAGCGACCTTCGGCCAGGTCGAGCATGCCCTGCTCGGAAGCCAGGCGCACACGGCGGTTACGATGCAGACGCGACCAGGGGTTGGCCAGCCGTGTCGAGCTGAGCAACAAACGCAGTGTCCACTTGATCAGGTAGTACAGCACCACCACGACCACCAGCAGGCCAAGGAATGCCCACAGGCCGGACTGGTAGCGAAAGCCCTGGTAGGCGAACAGCACATAACCGCGGTCGGCCTCGATGGCCAGACTGAGCAGATACAGCCCGGCGGCAATGGCCAGCAATAACAGGAGCCAGATCAGGCGTCTCATTGCGCCTCCTCGGCCGCTGCGGCCCCCTGCCGACGTTGCGCCTGTTTGCGTTGCAGGTAGGCCTGCAGTGCATCGAGCGACTCGCTCAGATCCGGCACCTTGACCTCGATGCTGGCATCAGCCAGCTCGCCGAGGCGCTGGCGCAGCGCGCGACTGTCCGGGTTGTCCAGGTTGAAGTGCGCGTCGAGGATTTCCTCGGCCTGTTTCAGCGACTGCTTGTACACACCGGTCTGACCATGCAGTGCGGCCCACTGCGCCTGTTCCAGAGCCAGCGACAGGCTCAGGCGCACCTGCGACAGGCTTTGCCCGGACAGCAGCGGACGCACGTTGCGATCGGCGTCGAACTCGATACGGAAGTACTCCGACAGCTTCTTCGCCCACTCGCTCCACCAGGCACTGCCGTCACCTTCGGCTGCCAGGTCGGAGAGCACGTCACCCTGCCCTTCGAAGGTCGGCGCCAGTGGATTGAGGGTGGCGGCCTGCTCACGCAAGGCGCCCAGCTGCAGGAACAGGCCGACGCGGTCCGGGCGTTCGGTGGTGCGCAGGGCTTCGAGACTACGGCTGAGCTGCTCACGGGCGGCGAATGCGGCAGGGTCGTCCTGCTCGCGGAGGATTTCATCGGCGGCCAGTACCAGCGCTTCAGCGCTGGCGACGTCCTGCAGCGCAGACAACCTCAAGGTGGCCAAGCGCAGCAGGTGTTCGGCCTCGTCCAGGCGCCAATCCTGGCGGCTACCATCGAGCACGCTTTCCAGGCGCTGGCTCAGACGCTGCTGATCGCTCTGCAGATTGGCCAGCAGGCGACGGCGCTCGTCCAGCTCGGCCGCACTGGGCAGGGCGGACAGACGCGAGTCGAGGCGTTGGGCCAGCTCATCCACTTTCTTCGCACTGTCGTCACGGGTGCGCTGCAGGTCTTCGGCCTGCTGCAGGTCCCTGCTCTGCATTGCATGCAGTTGCCACAGGCTCCAGCCGCCAGCACCGGCGCCAGCCAGGCCAATCAGCAGGGCAAATGCGGCAAGGCCGCTACCACCGCCACTGCGTGATGCCTTAACCGGTGGCGGTGCAGGTGTGGGTTTCACGGCTTCGCTGGCCGGTTTATCTTCTGGCGTGTTCGGGGTGGATGCTTCGCTCACGTATCCGTCCTTTTAGAGGGCGGCAGCCGGAAACTGCTCCAAAGCTGCCTGCAAGGCCGCGGCACTGGCGCCGCGACAGTCCACAACGATCTGGGCACCCGCAGCGCGGGCCTGTTCGGCGACGCGCGGGCTGGGTACGAACAAGGGTAGCCGAGCCAACGCCGACCAGTCATCGCCGGCTAGCTGCAGCAGGTGTTCGAAACCCTGCCCACTGCTGACAACCAGGCCGTTCAGGCGTTCCGCTCGCACCTGTCGGCTCAGCTCGCCCGGCGCATACTGCGGCAGCACGCGGCGATACAGTGGCAGATAGTCGACGCTCACACCTTGGCTGCGCAAGCTTTCGGCGAGGAATTCTCGGCCACCTTCGCCACGCAGGATCAGCACGCGCGGTGCAGGTGCCGCGATGGCCTGCTGCAGTGCGGGCAGAGCGAGCAACGCCTCGCTGTCATCGCCCAAGTCGGGAAAATGTACGCCCAAGCCTTGCTCGGCGAGTACCGCAGCGGTAGCCGCGCCGACACTGAACCAGGGCAGATCAGGCGTCGGCGCCCCATGCTGCGCCAAGAGCTGCAGGCCAATTCGGGCTGCCGGCTTGCTGACCACGATCACCGCGCAGTAACGCTGCAAATCGGCAAAGGCGCTGCGCTGCTCAGGTGTCTCGTCCAGTGCCTCGATGGCCAGCAGCGGCATGCAGTGGCTGACGACACCCTGCGCAGCCAGGGTCTGCGCCAGCGCCGCACAATCCTCGGCAGGACGCGTCAGCAACAGGCGCCAAGCGCTCAAGGGTGACCGGCCTCACCATAAACGGCCTGGAGAATGGCGTCAGCCCCTTGCGCCAGCAACGCCTCGGCGACACGCACACCCAGAGCCTCGGCATCGCTACTGGCGGCGCGATCTTCGGCGCGCAGCAACAGGCCGCCGTCAGGCTGGCCGACCAGGCCACGCAGCCACAGCTGGTCATCTTCGAGCAGGGCATAGCAGGCGATGGGAACCTGGCAGCCGCCATTGAGGTGCTTGTTCAGCGCGCGCTCGGCGGTGACTCGTAGCGCGGTGTCACGGTGATGCAGCGGCGCCAGCAAGGCATGCACGTCGCTGTCGGCACTGCGGCACTCGATGCCCACGGCGCCCTGGCCGCCGGCCGGCAGGCTGTCCTCAGCGCTGATCGAGCTGCGGATACGGTCTTCGAAGCCCAGGCGAATCAGGCCGGCGGCGGCGAGAATGATGGCGTCGTATTCGCCGGCATCGAGCTTGGCCAGACGGGTATTGACGTTGCCACGCAGGAACTGGATTTTCAGGTCCGGCCGACGCGCCAGCAGTTGCGCCTGACGGCGAAGACTGGAAGTACCGACCACGCTGCCGGGCGGCAGCGCATCGAGGCTGGCATAGGTGTTGGAAACGAAGGCGTCGCGCGGGTCTTCACGCTCGCAGATGCAGTACAGGCCCAACCCTTCGGGAAAGTCCATCGGCACGTCCTTCATCGAGTGCACGGCGATGTCGGCTTCGTTTTCCAGCAGTGCGGTTTCCAGCTCCTTGACGAACAGCCCCTTGCCGCCGATCTTCGCCAGCGGCGCGTCGAGCAGCTTGTCGCCGCGGCTGACCATGGGCACCAGGCTGACCTTGAGGCCCGGATGGGCATGTTCCAGACGGGCTTTGACATATTCGGCCTGCCACAGGGCCAGGGCGCTCTTACGGGTGGCGATGCGAATTTCGCGGGACATGAGGCAATTCCAGAAAACCGATTGCCGCAAATCATAACAGGCTCGCCCGGCGCCGGCAGAAGGAGGCGGCCATAGGCCGCAGCCGGCGCGCCCTTATAGAGACTGCATCAGTTTGCGTACACCGGCCACATGACGGCGGCTGACCACCAGCGAGTCACCGTCCAGACCTTTGAGGAACAGTTGAAAGTGGCCGAGCGGGGTGCGCTGCAGGCGCTCGATGCGCTCACGCGCCACCAGTGCATTGCGGTGGATGCGCACGAAGCGATCACCGAACTCGTCTTCCAGCGCCTTCAGCGGCTCATCCAGCAAGACCTCGCCACCCTCATGACGCAGAGTGACGTACTTGTGGTCGGCGATGAAGTAGACCACGTGATCCAGCGGAATCAGCTCGATGCCCTTGCGGGTACGGGCACTGATATGGGTACGCGGGCCACCGCCAGTCTCCGCTGCGGGACGAGTCAGGGCGGCCAACTGCACACGATTGGGCCGCTCGGCCTTTTTCAGCGCTTCGCTCAGGCTCTCAGGCCGCACAGGCTTGACCAGATAGCCCACTGCACTGACCTGGAAGGCTTCCAGGGCGAACTCATCATGCGCCGTGCAAAATATCACCGCTGGCGGCGCTTCGCGCTCGCACAATTTGGCAGCCACCTGCAGGCCGTCGAGGCCGGGCATGCGGATATCCAGCAGGACCACATCCGGCTTGAGGCTATCAATCAGGGACAGGGCTTCCTCGCCATTGCTGGCGGCGGGCTCCAGGACCCGGTACCCCTCGAGCTCACCGACCATGCGGCTCAGGCGCTCGCGGGCAAGGGGTTCGTCATCGACGATCAGGACATTCATATTGCTCTGGCTTCCTGCGTGAGTCTCGCACAAGGATAGCGTAGACAGCTGTAGTGACGGCCGTCACGGCGCTCCACGCTGAGACTCGCCCTCGGCCCAAAAAGTGCCGCCAGGCGCGCATCGATATTACTCAGCGCTTGCTGCGTTCCCCGTGACGGATGCTGCTCGCCCCGCTCTTCATACGGATTGCTGACACACAAGCTGAACACACCATCCTGGTAATCCGCCTCGACCCGCACCAGGCCGCCTTCGATACGCGGCGCGATGCCATAGATCAGCGCATTCTCCAACAGAGGCTGCAGGGTCAGCTGGGGAATCGGCAGATCCTCCGGCACACCTTCGACCTCCCACTGCAACTGTAGTCGCTCGCCGAGCCGATAGTGCTCGATCGATAGATATCGTTTCGCCAGTTCCAGTTCCTCCTTCCACGGTACCAGCGTGCCAGGTTTGGCCAGGCTGGCGCGAAACAGATCGGACAGATCCAGCACCGCCTGCTCGGCCTTGTACGGATCGAGCGTGACCAGGCTGGCGATGCTGTTGAGGCTGTTGAACAGAAAGTGCGGGCGAATCCGCGCCTGCAACGATTCGATCCGCGCGCGCAGCTCGGCCTGTTCCTGCCGACGCCATTGGCTCTGCAGATAGAAATAGCGTAGCAGCAGTGCGGACATGATCAGGCTGATCAACGCATGACGCAGATAAAGATTCACTTCACCACTGCGCGGCAGCGGCCCGCCCAGCTCGTAATAGTCGGCCACGGCCGTACAACCCAGGGTCAGCAGCACCACCAGCGCGCAGCACAGCACCCCAGCCAACGCGGGGCGCAGACGCGCCAGCAGCGGCCGCAAGCGGCAGAGCACAGCAGCCGACAGCAGCACGATCCACTGCACGAACAGTGAAGTCAGGGCCAGGCGTACCCAGTCGAACCCCGGCGTCATCGGTTCGGCGAGCACCAATACCAATACCAGCAACTCGGCCAACAGCACCATGCTCAGCAGCGCTTCGGGCTGACACAGTTCCGGGACGAAGAAGTCGTCGATAGCGGCGTTGTATTTATTCTTGGTAGAGGATTGTCTGTGCATCGACGCAGTTTCCTTGTCGCCCTGCGAGCCGGCAAGCCAGACGGCTCCAGCCGAGCGAAATAAAGCACCGAAATGCCGCCTTCAGGGCAAAATTGTGAAGCAGCCGACAACGCCATCGAACGCCCAACGGCGAACGCGCCCCGGCGAAACGCCTGCCGACCCTGTTATTATCGACGCACTTTGTCCGCCATGCCGGCCGCCGACGCGGCCGCCCGATCCAGAGCCCGAACCAGAGCAAGTGCCATGAGCAGCGAAAAAACCAACCAATCCTGGGGCGGCCGCTTCAGCGAACCTGTCGACGCCTTCGTCGCCCGCTTCACCGCCTCGGTCGAATTCGACAAGCGCCTGTATCGCCACGACATCATGGGCTCCATCGCCCACGCCAGCATGCTGGCCAAGGTCGGCGTCCTCACCGATGCCGAGCGTGACACCATCATTGATGGGCTCAAGCAGATCCAGGGTGAGATAGAAGCCGGCCAGTTCGACTGGCGCGTCGATCTGGAAGACGTGCACATGAACATCGAAGCGCGTCTGACCGACCGCATCGGCGTTACTGGCAAGAAGCTGCACACCGGTCGTTCGCGCAACGATCAAGTGGCCACCGATATCCGCCTGTGGCTGCGCGACGAAATCGACATCATCCTCGCCGAGATCACTCGCCTGCAGCAGGGCCTGCTGGGATTGGCCGAAGCCGAAGCGGACACCATCATGCCGGGGTTCACCCACCTGCAGACCGCCCAGCCGGTGACCTTCGGCCACCATCTGCTGGCCTGGTTCGAGATGCTCGCGCGCGACCACGAGCGCCTGGTCGACTGCCGCAAACGCACCAACCGCATGCCGCTGGGCTCAGCCGCACTGGCCGGTACCACCTACCCAATTGCCCGCGAGATCACTGCCGAACTGCTCGGTTTCGACGCTGTTGGCGGCAACTCGCTGGACGGCGTTTCCGACCGCGACTTCGCTATCGAATTCTGCGCCGCTGCCTCGCTGGCGATGATGCACCTGTCGCGCTTCTCCGAAGAGCTGGTGCTGTGGACCAGCGCCCAGTTCCAGTTCATCGACCTGCCGGATCGTTTCTGCACCGGCTCCTCGATCATGCCGCAGAAAAAGAACCCGGACGTGCCCGAGCTGGTGCGCGGCAAGACCGGCCGCGTGTTCGGCGCCCTGACCGGCCTGTTGACCCTGATGAAAGGCCAGCCGCTGGCCTACAACAAGGACAACCAGGAAGACAAGGAACCGCTGTTCGACGCCGCCGACACCCTGCGCGACAGCCTGCGCGCCTTTGCCGACATGGTGCCGGCGATCAAACCCAAGCGCGAGATCATGCGCGAGGCGGCGCTGCGCGGCTTCTCCACCGCCACCGACCTGGCCGATTACCTGGTACGCAAGGGCCTGCCCTTCCGCGACTGCCACGAGATCGTCGGCCATGCCGTGAAGTACGGCGTCGACAGCGGCAAGGACCTGGCCGAGATGAGCCTCGACGAGCTGCGCCAGTTCAGCGAGCAGATCGAACAGGACGTGTTCGCCGTGCTGACCCTGGAAGGCTCGGTCGGCGCCCGCGACCATATCGGCGGCACGGCACCGGCTCAGGTGCGCGCAGCGGTGCTGCGTGGCCGCGAATTGCTGGCGAGCCGCTAAGCAGCGTTCGTGGGAGGCGCTTCAGCGGCGACAGTCGCGGCTGAAGCCCCTCCCACCACGCCAAGGAGAAACCCATGCCCCTCACCATCCGCCCCGCCACCCCTGACGACGCCGAGCTGATCCTGCGTTTCATCACCGAACTGGCCATCTATGAAAAAGCCGAGCATGAAGTGAAGACCGATGCTGCCGGCATCCGCGACAGCCTATTCGCCGACGGCAGCACGGCCCACGGCCTGATCTGCGAGCACAACGGTCAGCCCATCGGCTATGCGGTGTACTTCTTCAACTACTCCACCTGGCTGGGCAAGCACGGCCTGTACCTCGAAGACCTCTACATCAGCCCTGAAGCACGTGGCCTGGGTGCCGGCAAGGCACTGCTGCGCCATCTTGCGCAAGTGGCCGTGGCGCGCGACTGCGGCCGCTTCGAGTGGTCGGTGCTGGACTGGAACACCCCGGCCATCGACTTCTACCAATCCTTCGGCGCCCGCCCGCAGAGCGAGTGGACCACCTACCGCCTGACGGGTCAGGCGCTGCTGGATTTCGCCGCAGGTTCGTAGGGCAGCCGCCAATACAGAACTGGCGAGTTGCACCTGCCCCTCCCACCAGCACTGCATGGCGGCGTGACAGGCCGCACAGATGGCACTCTGGAACCCGTCACGCCGATGTTGCTACTCTGGCGCGGATCATGACGATCACCCCGACCACTCGGCTCGGGCATAGCTCACTACAAGGAAATGACATGCGCTCCCTATTCTTCTTCGACACCATGCTCACCACCACCATCATCACGGTGGTCTACTGGCTTGGCCTGCTCGGCGTACTCGTCAGCAGCATCGGCCTGATCTTCAATGGCTCTATCCTCGTGGGCCTCGCCACCCTGGTCGGCGGCGCCATCGCCGTGCGCATCTGGTGCGAATTGCTGGTCGTGATCTTCAAGATCCACGAGAATCTGCAGAAAATCGCCAACCGCGAGTGACCTGGCGCCACGGTGCCCACATGCTCCGTGGCCAACCCCTCCCCAAACATGGTGCCCCCATGAGCGAACACGACGACAACGACGAAGACTTCGCCGAGGCCACCCTGATCCAGGCCATCGAGAACCAGCTGGAAAGCGGCGAGCCGGCCGCCGCCAAGGCGGTGTACAACAAGCTGACGCTGGTCGGCTACGCGCGCGAGGAAATCCTCGAGCTGATGGCGCTGGTGCTGGCCCATGAAGTCGACGCCATGCTGCGCGAGGATCGCCCCTTCGATGGCGCCTGGTACGAGCAGGCGCTGCGCGCCCTGCCGGAATTGCCGGAAGAGGGCTGAGCCGGGCAAAGCCGAGCGCATGCTTCTACACTGAGCGAACGCCACGACAACAACACGGAGTCGCCATGAAATCATTCACCGCTGACCTGATCGACGAGCTGGAAATCCTCGCCCTGTATAACCTGGACAACCACCAGGAAGGGCTGAAGGTGCACAACAACGCCTCGTTCAAGGCGCAGGGCGCCATCACCCGCCTCCACGAAAAAGGCCTGGTGAGCCAGGCCGATGGCGGCTACCTGACCAGCCTGGGCATCGATGCCGCCGAGCACGCGCAAGCGCTGCTGACCATTCTCTCGACCCGCCAAACCACCTCCGCCTGAGCCGATACGCCCAGAGGACCGTGTAGGGTGCGCTGTGCGCACCAGAGAAGGTGATGCCGGATTTTCGGTGCGCATGGCGCACCCTACCGGGGCAGCGCAGTCAGACACAAAGCCTTATCGGATCGGCATTAGCCCGCCGGCCGCCCTTCAGGGAAAGGCGCGGCGGGCGATATAGCGTCAAAGGCACTGCACTGGCGAGCCTGCCGCTGATAGGCTTGCCGCATCTGCAGTAGAGTTCGAGCATGACGCGCACGCAGGAAATACGCCCCGATATCGATGACGGCATCGACCGCAAGGTGCTGGCGCAATTGCGCGCGCGCTTTCTGCAGATCAATCAGGGCCGCCTGCAGCGGGCCATGGAAGCGCTGTCGACACGCCAGCAACTGGTCCTCAAGCTGTTGCCATTGCTGCTGCACGTCAATCATCCACTGCTGCCTGGCTATGTCTCGGCCAGTACACCGGCAGGCCTCAGTGGCTTCGAACCGGACGACGACAGCCTCGCCGAAGTGCAGCGCCTGACCCGCTCGTTCGTCTACAAGCCACGCCGTGGCCAGGGCGCCGCGCCCCTGCATGGGCTGTTCCTGATGGGCAGCCTGGGCACCGTGGCGCAGGCCGAACAGAGCGATATGGACCTGTGGTTGTGTCACTCGCCCAGCCTCAGCGCGCAGGAACTGCAGGACCTGCGCAAGAAGTGCGACCAACTGGAAAGCTGGGCCGCCACCCAGGGCGCCGAGGTGCACGTCTTTTTGGTCGACCCGCAGCGCTTCACCCAGGGCGCGCGCGAGGCGCAACTGACCTCCGACGATTGCGGCACCACCCAGCACTATCTGCTGCTCGACGAGTTCTACCGCACCGCCATCTGGCTCGGCGGGCGCACGCCGATCTGGTGGCTGGTGCCGGTCTACGAGGAAAACCGCTACCACGACTACTGCCGCATCCTGCTGAGCAAGCGCTTCGTGCGCGCCGAAGATGTTCTCGACCTTGGTCATCTGGCACGCATTCCACCGGAAGAGTTCATCGGCGCAGGTATGTGGCAGCTGTACAAGGGCATCGAGTCGCCCTACAAGTCGGTGCTCAAGCTGTTGCTCACCGAGGTCTACGCCAGCGAGCACCCACAGGTCGAGTGCCTGGCCCTGCGCTTCAAGCAGGCGGTATTCGAAGGTCGTCTGGACCTCGACGAACTCGACCCCTACATCGTCATCTACCGCCGCCTGGAGGAATACCTCAGCGCCCGTGGTGACCAGGAACGACTCGAACTGATCCGTCGCTGCCTGTACCTGAAGGTCAACAAGAAGATCAGCCGCCCGCCGACCCGGGGCCGCACCAAAAGCTGGCAGCGCCTGCTGCTCGAGCGTCTGACTGCTGAATGGGGCTGGCACAGCCGCCAGCTCAACGTGCTCGACAGTCGCAGCCAGTGGAAAGTGCGCCAGGTCGCCGCCGAGCGCCGCGTGCTGGTCAACGAGCTGACCTACAGCTACCGCTTTCTCTCACAGTTCGCCCGCAGTGCCGAGACCGGCAGTTCACTGAATAACCGTGACCTCAACGTGCTGGGCCGGCGCCTGTATGCAGCCTTCGAGCGCAAGGCCGGCAAGGTGGAGTACATCAACCCCGGCATCGCCCCGGACCTGGCCGAAGACACCCTAACCCTGGTCCAACACCCCAGTCCCGAGGCGCCCAACGAATACCAGTGGGCGCTGTTCAACGGCAGCCTGGGCGCCCAGGAGTGGAACGACTTTGCCCCGCTAAAGCGCTCGCGCGAACTGATCGAACTGCTCGCCTGGTGCCATCGCAACGGCGTGATCGACAGCAGCACGCGCCTGTCGCTGCATCCGGGCGCCAGCGACCTGACCGATTTCGAACTGTCCAACCTGATCGCCAGCCTGCAGCAAAGTTTCCCCTTGCCGCAGCCCAGCGTCGAAGAGGCCGCCCTGTTGCGCGCCAGCATCCCCAGCCAGGTACTGTTGCTGGTCAATGTCGGGGTAGACCCGCTCAGGCAGCACAGCCAGATGAACGTGCACATGACCACCGGGCGCACCGATGCGCTGGGCTATTCGGGGGTGCGCGAGAACCTGGTATTGACCCTCGATCAGGTGGTGCTCAACAGCTGGAACGAACTGCAGGTCAGCCGCCATGACGGCACCGACGCGCTGCTCGACTGCCTGCGCGATCTGCTCAACAGCTTGCCGATCGGCGGCCCGCAACCCCAGGTACAGGTGCGCTGCTACTGTCGTAATCGCGCCCAGCCGATTGCCGAACGCGTCGACGAGTTGCTGCGCGACCTGCTCAACACCTATGCCGAAGGTCGCCAGTCACGCTATCTGGTGCAGGTACGCCAGCATTACCACGTGTTGCAGCTGACACCCGGCCAGGTCAGCCACACTGCTCTGGGTGATCTGCCAGCACTGCTGGAGCACCTCGGAGCCGAGCAGGAGCTCTACAGCCCCCTGCACCTGGACCGCCATGCCCTCGATGGCGACGACCTCGCACTGATCCTGCCCATGGGCCGCCCACAGTGCCTGCAGGTGTTCTACCGCGTCCACGAGAGCAGCGGTGAGGCCGAGCTGACCCTGCTCGACGAGCACAAC
>Ga0247725_1000451_pt1 | contig 30619 bp, 29 predicted proteins | sample OKSTACKMCFT3sol_FD_183021 | JGI IMG/M metagenome (GOLD analysis project Ga0247725, IMG submission 183021) | Subsurface sediment microbial communities from gas well in Oklahoma, United States - OK STACK MC-FT3-sol | ecosystem: Environmental > Terrestrial > Deep subsurface > Rock core/Sediment...
CGAGGCCAATACGTTCTTTGTTGTGCTGAAAATTGGCTAATTGCACATTGAGTGGTGTGCCTTCAGGAATAAAGTAGAGCTCTTTGACGGCGCGCAGCAATGAGGATTTACTGAACTGCTCTTTTGATTGCAAGCGCAGCGCATCACGCAGATGAATAAAGCCGACAGCATCGTCAATGGTATCGCGGTAAACCAACACGCGAGTATGTGGGCTTTGGATCACTTGGCGATTGATATACTTAAAGTCATCATTGACGTTAATTGCATAGATATCCGAGCGTGGCACCATGATATCTTCAACAGTGACTTTTTCTAAGTCTAGGATCGATAACAACATTTCTTGGTGGCGTTGGGGGATCAATGCGCCAGCTTCATGAACGACTGTGCGAAGTTCTTCCTTGCTTAATGCATCGCTGCTGTTGATAGACTTTATCCCCACTAAGCGCAGTATGCCCGTGGTGATAAAATTGACGCTAGTGACGACATAGGAAAATACTTTCGATAGGGCGATAAGTAAATAGCTTGATGGAAAGGCGATACGTTCAGGATTGAGTGCGGCAATGGTTTTAGGTGTGACTTCACCAAAGACGAGCACGACCAATGTCAGTACCCCTGTTGCAATCGCGACCCCTAAATCGCCCCACAGACGCATTCCGATAATCGTGGCGATGGCTGAAGCAAGAATATTAACCAGGTTGTTACCAATCAAAATCAAGCCAATTAAGCGGTCTGGACGTTCAAGTAACTTGAGGGCACGAATGGCACCTTTGTGACCATTTGAGGCGAGATGCCTTAATCGATAGCGATTAAGAGTCATCATGGCGGTTTCAGAACCTGAAAAATAGGCAGAGAAAAGGATAAGCACCAATAAGAAAATGAGGAGTGCGCTTGTCGATATAGCGTCCAAAAATAGGCTCCAATTAGGCCGATAGGGTTAAGTTGATACCGAGAAATAAACGGGGTGTCAAGTCAGCTTAGCGAGTAAGCACCTAAGCTGACTTGAAATTATTAACTAAGAATTAATTCTTTGACAATGCGAGCGCCAAAATAAGCTAAGGATAACAAGGTTGCACCAGTTAAAGTGTAAATGACTGCGGTGCGAATTTTACAGCCAACCCAATACTGCTGCCACAGCATAGCGATATACACGAACCAAGCGATAATTGACAAAATCGCCTTATGGCCTTTGCCATCGGCAAACATGTCATCGAGGAAGATAAAGCCTGTGGCTAGGGATAAGCTCAGTAAAATGACCCCAATAATAACAAGATGATAGAGCTGCTTTTCTACCGTCATCAGTGGTGGAATGCTAGGGCTTAACATGAGTTGTTTCTTTTTGAGCTTGTTTTGGATCATCGCCAGTTGAATCGCGTACAGGGCGGCGATCATCAGGGCGCTGTATGCCATGAGAGAGAGCACAACGTGGGCTAAGACCTCAGGATACAATTCAAAGTGAGTAATAAACTTAGGCGGCAATAACCAGAGCAGGGCTACAGAGAGCACGGAACAGGCATAAACCACGGGCACAACCACAATCACTTTTAGCCTAAACATCATCACGGTAAAGGTGAAGGCGATGATCCAGTTCACTAACGAGATCACATTAGTGAGGCTGAAGTTTTGTCCGTCAGGGGTAAATATCGCTTGTGAGAGGGCGGCTGCGTGTAGAATCACCGCAATCGCTGCGATACCTGCAACGGCTTTACGATTAGGGCCTTCAGGATGGAAGAGCCGGCTTGTCACTAATACCAATGCGATGCAATAAAAAAACATGGCTGAGGCAGAAAAAATGACCATGGGTAATTAACCTATTTGTGTTGTTAAAGGTGCCTTATATCCCCAAACTACTTGAAACTCGTATTTTCAGATTGTTTGAGTTTTAACTGGGCATACAGATCAATATTTTGCCTAGAATAGCATGAGCTATCGGCAAATGGGCAGTGACATAAGTTGCAAAATTTAGCAGATTCTTATTGTTAGGTGTAAATAGTCGCCGTCAAGTCGCAAAATAAGTGTGGTAGCAGATTAAATGCCTAAGTTAACGCAACCGGGGCGTAGCAGTAGCATAATACGCACGCATGGTTATAATACTGCCCATTAATCGAGATCCTTAAAGGTATAGAGCAGGACGATGTTTGAGAATCTAACCGACAGACTGTCACGCACGCTGAAAAATATCAGTGGCCGTGGTCGCTTAACCGAAGAAAACGTTAAGGAAACCCTGCGCGAAGTGCGTATGGCGCTGCTGGAGGCCGATGTTGCCCTGCCTGTGGTGCGTGAATTCGTTAACAATGTAAAAGAACGTGCCGTTGGCCAAGAAGTGGCGAAAAGCCTAAGCCCTGGCCAAGCCTTTATTAAGATTGTTCAAAGTGAACTTGAAAAATCCATGGGCGAGGCAAACCAAGCTCTGGATTTAGCCACTCAGCCGCCAGCCGTGGTGATGATGGCGGGGCTTCAAGGTGCGGGTAAAACAACCAGCGTTGCCAAACTGGGTAAGCTGCTGCGTACGCGCCATAAAAAATCGGTATTAGTCGTCAGTGCTGACGTTTATCGTCCAGCGGCGATTAAACAGCTTGAGACCTTAGCGACCGAAGTCGATGTGGAGTTCTTCCCATCGGACGTGAGCCAAAAGCCAATCGATATCGCTAAGGCGGCCATTGCCCACGCTAAACTTAAATTTATCGATGTAGTAATTCTCGACACCGCGGGTCGTCTGCACGTCGATGAAGCCATGATGGATGAGATCAAGGCACTGCACGCGGCGGTTAAGCCGATTGAGACACTGTTTGTGGTCGATGCCATGACGGGTCAAGACGCGGCAAACACGGCCAAAGCCTTTAACGAAGCGCTGCCGCTCACTGGTGTGATTTTAACTAAGGTTGATGGTGATGCACGCGGCGGTGCGGCATTATCGATTCGCCATATCACAGGCAAGCCAATTAAATTTTTGGGTGTGGGTGAAAAGACCGATGCCTTAGAACCTTTCCATCCAGACCGTATCGCCTCACGTATTCTCGGTATGGGCGACGTATTATCGCTTATCGAAGAAGTGGAGCGTGGCGTCGATAAAGAAAAGGCGATGAAGCTGGCTTCCAAAGTGAAGCAGGGCGGTAGTTTCGATCTCGAAGACTTCCGTGAACAGCTGCAGCAAATGAAAAACATGGGCGGTATGATGAGCATGATTGAAAAGCTGCCCGGTGTTGGTCAGTTGCCGCCGGATGCTTTAGCGCAAATCCAAGATGGTAAAATGACCCGCCAAATGGAAGCCATCATTAACTCAATGACGGCGAAAGAGCGTAAAAACCCTGATTTAATCAAGGGCTCACGTAAGCGTCGTATTGCTGCGGGTTCGGGGACTGAGATTCAAGATGTAAACCGTTTATTGAAACAGTTTACCCAAATGCAAAAAATGATGAAAAAAATGTCGGCTAAGGGCGGCATGCAAAAGATGATGCGTGGAATGCGCGGTATGATGCCTGGCGGAATGAAATTTCCTGGGCGCTAATCTCAACGATTTTCATCAAAGTTGATGTCTTATCAGTTGGTTGATTGTATTTGGAATGAGGCGGGCAATTCTATGGCAGGTTTAATAATCGCCAGATTGGGTTGCATTCGTTGAAAAGTCAGGTAAAATCTTCCGGCTTTCTATCTGGGACTCTTCGCGAACACGGGGTTCCAGTTTTTATTTTTGCTTCAAGCAAATCATTAGAGGATTGAAAACGCATGGTTACCATTCGTTTAGCTCGTGGTGGCGCTAAAAAGCGTCCATTTTACAACATCGTTGTTGCTGACAGCCGTAACGCTCGTGACGGTCGTTTCATTGAGCGTGTTGGTTTCTTCAACCCATTGGCCCGTGGCCAAGAAGAAACTTTACGTTTAGACCTAGCTCGCGTTGAGCACTGGGTTGCGAACGGCGCTGCGACAACTGATCGCGTAGCAAAATTGATTAAAGACGCTAAAGCTGCTGCTTAATAGCGTTAAGGTATAGATTGATGAGCAGTAACCAACAGCCAGTCGTACTGGGGAAATTAGGCTCCTGTCATGGCATTAAGGGTTGGCTGAAAATCACCGCCTATACCGATTCTGTTGAAGGTATCTTTGATTATTCGCCTTGGCTTATTAAAGAAAATGGCGAATGGCGTGAAGTAAAAGTTACTCAGTGGCGTTACCAAGGCAAGGCCGTTGTGGCCGAACTTGAAGGTGTCACCACGCGGGAGCGAGCACAAATGCTCACCAATTGCGAAATTGGTATCCTGCCGCAGCAGATGCAATCATTGCCAGAAGACGAGTTCTATTGGCGTGATCTTATCGGTTGTGAAGTGATTAATACTACCGGCTATAACATGGGGATTGTCGATCAAATCGTGGAAACCGGTTCGAACGATGTCCTACTTGTTAAGGCCAACGCTAAAGATAGTTTCGGCAAAGTGGAACGTATGGTTCCCTTTGTCCCAGGGCAATTCATCTTAAAGGTGGATGTCCAAGGTAAACAGATTTTAGTGGATTGGGATCCTGACTTTTAAGTCGAGGTACAACATATGTGGTTAGGGGTAATTACCCTGTTCCCAGACATGTTTCGTGCCGTAACAGACTTTGGGGTTACGGGTCGTGCCGTGAAAAACGGTCTGCTTGAGTTGCACACGTGGAATCCTCGCGATTTCACCCATGATAGACACAGTACTGTGGATGACAGGCCTTACGGCGGTGGTCCTGGTATGTTGATGATGGTGCAACCTTTACGCGATGCCATTCATGCTGCGAAAGCAGCAGCAGGCGAAGAGGCAAAGGTGATTTACTTGTCACCTCAAGGACGCAAGCTGGATCAGCAAGGCGTTACTGAGTTGGCTAAATCATCCCGGTTGATTTTGGTGTGTGGTCGGTACGAAGGTATTGATGAACGCATCATTCAAACGGAAGTGAATGAAGAATGGTCGGTTGGGGATTACGTGCTTTCGGGCGGCGAATTACCCGCAATGACCTTGATAGATGCAGTATCGAGATTGGTTCCTGGCGTGCTAGGAAAACAAGCTTCGGCGGAGCAAGATTCTTTCTCCGACGGTTTACTGGACTGTCCTCATTACACGCGCCCTGAAAGTCTGGATGGACTCGATGTACCTGCAGTACTGCTAAGTGGCAACCACGAACAAATTAGACTCTGGCGTTTGCAGCAAAGCCTTGGTAGGACTTTTCTAAGACGGCCAGAATTATTTGAAAATCTAGCTCTGACTGACGAACAATCGACTCTTTTAGCGCAGTTCGTTGAAGCAATGGACAAGCATGCTTAGTCGTAGCTCAGTTAATTCTAGAACGGAGTAAGTTATGAACAACATCATTAAAATGCTCAACGATGAGCAAATGAAACAAGACGTACCTGCGTTTGGTGCTGGTGATACAGTAGTAGTTCAGGTTCGTGTTAAAGAAGGTGATAAAGAGCGTTTACAGGCTTTCGAAGGCGTTGTAATTGCTAAACGTAACCGTGGCCTGCACTCTGCATTCACAGTACGTAAAATCTCTAATGGCGAAGGTGTTGAGCGTGCATTCCAAACGCACAGCCCTCTGATCGCTAGCATTGAAGTTAAGCGTCGTGGCCGCGTTCGTCGCGCCAAACTGTACTACTTACGTGATCGTTCAGGTAAATCTGCACGTATCCGTGAAAAGCTGGCTACTAAGTAATAGTACCCGCTACAGAAAACAAGACGTAGTGTTCGCACAGAAAACCGCCCTAGTGGCGGTTTTTTGTTGGCTGACGTTTTTCTTTTTAGCCGTATTGAGTGCGTTTCGGGTTAATACGGCTTTCGACAGAGAGCCACTATGCCCTCAAGCCTTTGCCTTGTCTAAAGCGCGTTGAACTCCCGCTGAATGAACAGATATTTAATACGATTGGTATAAATGCCGAATTTGTTAAATTCTTCCTTGATCTTCTGCCAATTAATAGGCATATTGGTCGCCTATTGTAATGGTGTATCATTACAATATTACATGATGGCCTCGGCTATTTAATTCTTCCCCCAGCGGTTTGAGATCCAGACTCCTGATAACCTGGGGATATGACTTCAGTTTTAGGTGGTAAGCATGCAACAGGATACGATCAATAACGTACACATCAGTTCAGAGAAAGTCCTTATTACACCGCAGGAGCTAAAAGCGACTCTGCCACTCTCTGAGCACGCGTATCGTTATATCCTCAATGCACGCAAAACCGTGGCGGATATTGTCCATAAGCGCGATCACCGCGTGCTTATCGTCACAGGACCTTGTTCTATCCATGATATCGATGCCGCCAAGGAATACGCTTTAAAGCTTAAAAAATTACACGATGAACTCAGAGATGAGTTCTACATCTTAATGCGAGTCTACTTTGAGAAGCCACGTACCACAGTGGGTTGGAAGGGCATGATTAACGACCCCGATATGGATGAATCCTTCGATGTTGAGAAAGGTTTAAAGATGGCGCGCGAGCTGATGATTTGGCTTGCAGAGCTTGAGCTACCCGTTGCCACCGAAGCGCTCGATCCTATCAGTCCGCAATATATTTCGGAGCTAGTGACTTGGTCGGCCATTGGTGCTCGTACTACTGAATCGCAAACCCACAGGGAAATGGCGTCGGGTTTGTCTATGCCCGTTGGCTTTAAAAATGGTACAGATGGAAAGCTGGATGTTGCAATTAATGCCCTTAAATCGGCGGCCAGTAGCCACAGATTTATGGGAATTAACCAACAGGGTCAAGTGGCTCTGTTGCAAACGGCGGGAAACCCCGATGGGCATGTGATCCTGCGCGGCGGCGTAACACCAAACTACGATGCGGCCAGTGTAGCCGAATGTGAAGCGCAGCTACATAAGGCCAAACTCAATGCGCGCCTTATTATCGATTGCAGCCACGGTAATTCCTCTAAGGATTACACCAGGCAAGTCCCTGTGTGTGAAGATGTATTTGCCCAGATCTACAACGGCAATAAGTCCATTATTGGCGTAATGCTAGAAAGTCATTTAAACGAAGGTAATCAAAGTTGTGATAAACCATTAAGCGAATTGGCCTACGGAGTTTCTGTGACAGACTCCTGTATTAATTGGGAAAAAACCGAAAGCGTTTTACGTGCGGGTGCATCGAAGTTATCTTCGGTATTGCCAACGCGTTTTGATATGCTCAAAGTGGCCAATGCTTGAGAGCAAATCTTAAGTGCCTAACGTTTAAACACCTTCCTTTTAGGTGGGTAGTGGACCGATAACATGAACGAAAAAACCACAACTGAATTAGAACACCTTCGCGGCCTTATCGACGGCGTCGACCAGCAATTGCTGCATTTACTGCGTAAACGGCTAGATTTAGTCGCGCAGGTGGGCACAGTTAAGCATGCCGCAGGCCTGCCGATTTATGCGCCGCAACGTGAAGCCGCAATGCTGGCAAAACGCCGCGAAGAAGCCAAAACCATGGATATTGCGCCGCAACTGATTGAAGATATTCTGCGCCGCTTGATGCGTGAGTCCTATCTCAATGAGAAGGATGTTGGCTTTAAGCAAGTGAAAAATGACCTAGGTTCAGTTGTGATTGTGGGAGGGAAAGGCCAGCTTGGTGGACTGTTTCAACAGATGCTGTCGCTCTCGGGTTACCAGGTCAAAGTGCTTGATAAAGACGACTGGCAGCAAGCGGAAACCTTATTTGCTGACGCCGGATTGGTATTGGTAACAGTACCTATTGCTATCACCTGCGACCTTATCCGTGCAAAACTAACCCAATTACCACAGGACTGTATTTTAGCCGACTTAACCTCTATCAAGACTGAACCGATGAATGCCATGTTAGCTGCCCACAAGGGACCCGTTGTTGGCTTTCATCCTATGTTTGGCCCAGATGTCGGCAGTTTAGCTAAGCAGGTTGTGGTGGTGTGTCATGGACGCGAAGCGGATAAATACCAATGGTTACTCGAGCAAATTACGATTTGGGGCGCGCGAATTGTCGAAGCCGAGCCTGAACGCCACGATAATGCGATGCAGTTGGTACAGGCGATGCGCCACTTCTCAACCTTTGTGTATGGCTTAAACCTTTGCAAAGAAGAAGCAGATATTGAAACTCTGCTGCAATTTAGCTCGCCCATCTATCGCTTAGAGCTCGCCATGGTAGGGCGCTTGTTTGCCCAAAGCCCAGAGCTTTATGCCGATATTATTTTTGCCCAACAGGACAGCCAGCATGCGATTGGCGATTATTTGGATAACTATCGCGAGGCATTAGAGCTATTAAAGCGGGGCGATAGGGAAGCGTTTATCAACCAGTTCCAAACGGTTGCTAAGTGGTTTGGTGATTTTGCGCCGCAGTTTCAGCGCGAAAGCCGCATGATGCTGCAATCGGTAAGTGATATGAAAACGAACTAATAATGAATGAGTTACCCATAAAAATGCCCATCTTTGATGGGCATTTTTATGGGTTTTGAGTCACTTTTATTGTGTAAATTAGCAACTGCTTAAGGTGATCGTTCTCTAAGATTTGGCATTCAAGGTAAGAAAACACTGTCGCTTATTTTCGGTTTAGGTAGACTAATTTTAAACATGCATAAATAAAGCATGAATTTAAATTAGGAGTCTATCCATGTTCTGTATTCAGTGTGAGCAAACCATTCGTACCCCCGCTGGCAATGGTTGTAGTTATTCCCAAGGTATGTGTGGCAAATTAGCGGCAACCTCCGATCTGCAAGACTTATTAATCTACATGTTGCAGGGTGTTTCCGTTTATGCGGTAAAAGCGCGCGAGTTAGGCATTGTAGATTCTGAAGTCGATACTTTTGTTCCTAAAGCTTTTTTCTCAACCTTAACCAACGTCAACTTCGATGATGAGCGGATCATTGCTTATGTACAGCAAGCTGCAACACACCGTGAAAATCTAAAAACAGCCTATGAAGCCGCTTGTGAAAAGAGAGGGAAAACGGCAGAGCAGATGCCGCTGGTTGCGCAGTTAGTGTTAGGCACAAGCAAGCTTGAAATGCTGTCTCAAGCACCTATCGCGTCGCTTAATAAAGACAAAAACCACATTCATGAAGATATTTTGGGACTTAGATTACTCTGTTTATACGGCCTTAAAGGTGCGGCCGCTTATATGGAGCATGCGCGTGTACTAGGTAAAACCGATGCTGAGATTGCTGCGGATTTCCATCAAATCATGGCGTTTCTCGGTGAACCGAGTGTTGATGCAGATAAATTATTCTCCACTGCGATGGAAATTGGCCAATTAAACTACCGCATTATGGCTTTGCTTGACGCGGGCGAGACCGAAGCCTTTGGTCATCCTGAACCGACAGTCGTCAACACTAAACCGGTAAAAGGCAAAGCAATTCTGGTTTCTGGCCATGATATGAAGGACTTAGAGCTTATCCTCGAGCAAACGGCGGGTAAAGGCATTCATGTTTATACCCATGGCGAAATGCTGCCCGCACTTGCATACCCAGCCTTTAAAAAATATGCCCATTTAGTAGGTAACTACGGCAGTGCATGGCAGAACCAGCAAAAAGAATTCGCTAATTTCCCTGGCGCTGTGGTGATGACATCTAACTGTATTATTGACCCGAATGTGGGCCAATATAGCGATCGTATCTTTACTCGTAGCATTGTAGGCTGGCCTGGTGTGACCCATGTGACTGGCGATGATTTTTCAGTAGTGATTGAAAAGGCGCTAGCGCTCGATGGCTTCCACTACGATGAAATCCCACACAATATCACCATCGGTTTTGCCCGAAATGCCTTAATGGCTGCCGCCCCAACAGTAGTTGAAAATGTGAAAAACGGTTCTATCAAACACTTCTTCTTAGTCGGAGGTTGTGATGGTGATAAGTCGGAGCGGAGTTATTTCACCGATTTAGCGAAATCGGCGCCAAAGGATTCCGTCATCCTGACCTTAGGTTGTGGTAAGTACAAATTCAACAAGTTGGAATTTGGCGATGTCAACGGTATTCCGCGCTTACTCGATATTGGCCAATGTAACGATGCCTATTCGGCAATCCAGCTAGCTATCGCGCTATCACAAATCTTTGAATGCGATATCAATGAATTACCATTGAATCTCGTGCTTTCATGGTTTGAGCAAAAAGCCATTGTCGTGCTGCTGACGCTATTGTCGCTCGGGGTGAAAAATATCCGTACAGGCCCAACGCCACCGGCATTTTTAACTGCAAACTTAGCCAAGATTTTGGAAGAGAAATTTGGCTTGCGTAATACCACCACAGTGGAAGCCGATCTTAAGACCATGCTAAACGTAGCCTAGGTCGATTGATAGCATAGAATCACTGCGGCTTGACGATAAGGCCGCAGTGTTATGGATACAAAGATTATGAATATCAATACCCTACCCGATATCACTTTATCCTCCACGCCTGCGCGTCAAGACAGTTTCAGTCAGTTAGTGTGTGTGGAACGTTGGAACGAAACCGCTGATGTGGTGAGTTTTCGCTTTCAAGCGGGTGAGCCGATGAAGTTTGATTATAAGCCGGGTCAATTTATGACCTTAGTGCTAGACATCAACGGTGAACAGGCTTGCCGCAGTTATACCTTATCTTCGACGCCGTCCCGACCTTACTCGTTAATGTTGACCATTAAGCGGGTTGAGGGAGGACTCGTATCGAATTATCTGATTGATCATCTACAGCCAGGACAAATGGTACGAGTCCTGCCGCCAACAGGGCAGTTCAATCTGTTTGATATTTCAGCCCAAAAATACCTCTTTTTGAGCGCAGGTTGCGGTATAACACCTATGTATTCGATGTCGCGTTATTTGACCGATACCCAAATGAATGCCGACATCGCTTTTGTACATAGCGCGCGAACTCAAGCCGATATTATTTTTAAAACTTCATTAGAGACCATGGCTACGCGCCATCGAGATTTTAAACTGCGTTATATTGTGGAGAATGTCACCACTGATACGGTTTGGCATACTGAGGAAACATTACACGATATCGGCTGTTTAAGTGCCAATAATCTACGAGATTTAGTGCCTGATTTTGCCGAGCGAACCGTATTTTTGTGCGGGCCAGAGCCTTATATGCAGGCCGTGAAAAAGATTCTGACTGATCTTAACTTTGATATGAGTAAGCTGTATCACGAGAGTTTTGCTACCGCAGTGAAAGAAGCGCAAAGCCGAGTCAAGCAAGCTGAAATGCAATCAACAAATCAAGTTAATGCCAGCGCAAGCTTTATGTTATCTATTGGGGATAAAAAGCGGGCCTTAACGGCAGAGCAAACGTTACTTGAGGGGATTGAAGCTGAAGGTTTACCGATTATTGCGGCTTGCCGATCGGGCGTATGCGGCGCGTGTAAATGCCAAGTGCTCGAAGGGGAGACTGAGTCAACTAGTAGTATGACATTGACGCCAGCTGATATCGAAGCCGGATATGTGTTAGCCTGTTCAACTAAGCTTAAGTCGGATGTAACGCTGTCGTTGGGCTAATATTGAGTTGTTTGAGCCATCCTTAACGGAAATATTTTTGTAACGTAGTTGCGATTATATCGCTGAGAACGTAAGGTTAAAGACAAGGGCGGAGTTCACGCCCAGTCCCATCGTCCGGCTGGAGTCTCTCAATGACAACGACAACCACTTATGCCGCAAAAATTGAAGATCGCAGCTTAGGCCATTTACTTTACGCCTTAATGTACGGCTTTCCGTTGTTACTGCTTCCTGTGCTGCTGAGCTTGTTTATTAACTTGTCTCAGCGACACTCTCAAGGCAATGCGGTACTAGCTTCGCACCTGCGTTGGCAACGCCATTCTAATATGATTTTTTTAGGACTCTTAATATTAGGTTATTGCTTGCCGATTACTTGGCTTAGTCTTTCGATTTATCTCTTTGGTATTATTTGGTTTTGTCATCGGATAATTAAAGGCTGGTTAAGTCTATTGGATGGTTTAGAAGTCTAAAACTTGTGCTAGAGTCTTTTCATCTTAACGAGATAAGAGGCTCTAATGTCTAGTTATCAAATTCTGTGTATTCTCTGTGCGTTAGCCTTAGTCACCTCAGTGGCATCTTCACGTTTACATAAGCTGCAAGAAACCGTTGCCATTACCGCATTGGCGTTGGGCATGAGTCTGTTGCTATTGCTGGGTGGTAAAGCACTTGGCGGTAATGTTTATGGTTACTTTGTGGCAGGGCTGGAGAAACTCGACTTTCAAGCCTTATTGCTCAATGGCATGTTAGGTTTCCTGTTGTTTGCTGGGGCATTACAGATCCGCTTAAAAATCTTAAGGCATCAGAAATGGGAAATCCTCATCCTTGCCTTTGTCAGTACCTTGCTCTCGACTTTTATCGTCGGTGGTTTGCTTTACTACATTGCTCCCATGCTGGGATTGCCCTTGGCCTTAAGCCATTGTTTGCTCTTTGGCGCCTTGATTTCACCCACAGATCCGATTGCCGTTTTAGCCATTTTGAAGAAGATGGGCGCGCCCGAAGATATTGCTATTCAGGTGGAAGGGGAGTCGCTCTTTAACGATGGCATTGGGCTGGTGATTTTTGTGGCCATCTCCCATCTGGCCTTTTCAACTGAGCCGCTGACCTTCACGCAAATCTCGTTATTGTTTGTTCAAGAGGCGCTCAGGGGCATCGTTTATGGCGCAGTGCTGGGCGTATTGTTGCACCATTTCTTTCGCTACTGTGAGGAAGAAACCCAATTAATGCTGGTGACTTTACTGATCCCGACGGCGGGTTATGTTATCGCCGAAGTATTAGGGGTGTCGGGACCGCTGGCGATGGTGAGTGCGGGGATGATTATCGGCAACTACAGTGTGCCTAAATATTTTGTGCGCCATGAGCGGGTAAAACTCTATACTTTTTGGTCGTTGATTGAATCCTTCTTCAATGCGCTGCTGTTCCTCCTGCTGGGATTATTACTCCTGCTCGTCACCTTTAAGGCGCCATTATGGTGGTTTATGCTGCTGGCTATCCCGCTGGTATTAACAGCGTGGGCGGTGAGTGTATTTTTGCCGTATATCGGGTTTAGGTTGGTCAAGTCCTACAATCCCTATGCTGAGTCGATCCTTATTTGGGGTGGCTTGAGGGGCGGGCTGGCATTAGCGATGGCGATGAGTTTACCTGAGGGTGTGATTATCGATTCACAAACTGGTGTCGAGCTGCGAGAGCTTGTACTCGTAATGACCTATGCCGTGGTAGTGTTTTCAATCCTAGTGCAGGGATCGAGTATGACGGGGTTAATTCGCCGCAGTAATGCGGTGGCAACAGATACCAATAGCCAGATTGCGCCTGAGCGAACCTAGCCCTGCTGCGTTTAAGCTTGAGGCCTAAAATCCTAAAAGCCTAAAAGCCCTAAACAAGACAGCCACGATATTCGTGGCTGTATGTGCTTTGGTATCGTTATTCGCGCAAATTAGCGATATAACTTCCTGACGACCTCGACCATCAGCGCCAGTGTGTCATGTGCTTTATCTTCTTCGAGGGAGCAATTCAGCACAAGACCATCGGCTTTGAGCTGTTTAATCCCTTGAGTTTGCAGTAGCAGCGCATCTTCGCTGATGGCATAACAAGGATTAATCACTATAGGGAGATGACTGTTGGCCTTGATTTGGATGAGGCTTGCTAAATCCAAAGTGGGTAAGTTGGCATTGTTATAGGTACGAATGCCCGAGTCACATAGGATAAGCTGTTGGTTACCTTGACTTAAAATCGTCTCCGTTGCCGCCATAAACTCCTCATAACTTGCCATATCGTTACGTTCGAGGAATAGCGGAATCGGCAGGGTGCCTGCCTGAGTCAGCAATGCCTGATTAAACATTTGTTTGCCCGTTAAGAACAACATATCCGCTTGGCCTGTCGCCAACGGCATATCCGTCGCCTGTTCGATAGTAATAACACAAAGCAAATCATACTGATGCAGGGTTTGGCGCAGCTTAGGGATGATGGCTTCGACCGAGGCGAGCGAGTGGCATACGTCTAAAATCACCGCTTGGAAACCCGCTTCTTTTAGCTGTTTCACTCTGCGCTCAAAGGCGGATAAGACGGCAGGTGACGACTCTAGCAGCAGGCTTTTGCTCAGAGTCATCTTGGCAATAGCACCAAGATGGCCTGCGCCAATGGTAAAGGGGCCGCAGTGAATTTCACTCGCCTGCGCCTTATAAGCCTTAGTGTAACGATAGGGAGATGACTTAGTGCTTACTTCACTGAATACTTCGGCTTTAGAGGTATTAGGTTCAATCAACAATTGGCTATTGCTGAGTTGTGTCGGTTTTACGGTTTCGCAAGGGTAACACCCCAATACTTTGATAAACCGCGTGATCCTCTCGAGCTGTTTGAGCCCTTGCTGCATGGCTTCGCTGGAAATATTGGCATCGATATCCAGATAGAACATTTCTTCCCACGGCGTGCCAGGAATAGGGCGTGATTCGAGTTTGCTCATATTCAGTTGATGCGCCTTGAGCACCAATAGGGCTTCAACCAACGCACCCGCCTTTTGGCCTGTGGCCATAATCAGGGTAGTTTTTGCGGGCAATTGCTCCGGTACGGCTACGGCTTTTCGTGCTACAACAATAAAGCGGCTTTGGTTAATCTTTTGATTGGCAAGTCCAGACTCAATTGACTCGAGTTGGTACAGCGCGCCACCTTCTGTGCTACCAATCGCAGCGGCGCTATTGTCGGTAGACTGGTTGACCTTCTCCATGGCTTCGGCGCTACTTGAGCAATATTCCAGTCTTAAGCCTTTGTGCTGGCTAAGATAGCGGCTGCACTGACTGATGGGCTGCGGGTGAGCATAAACAGTTTTGATATCGCTCAGTTTGCTGCCCGGTTTGCCCAATAGACAATGGCTTACTTCGATAGTCGTCTCGCCCACGATGGAAAGACTGGTATGTTGCAGTACGTCATACACTTCGTTGATTGAGCCGGACGAAGTATTTTCTATCGGCAAAAAGCCATAGTCGGCGTGACCTGACTCAACGGCTTGGACTATCTCATCGAAACTTTGGCAGCCTAAGTCGAGCATCTCAACCTGACGACGTTGGCAATAGCGAGATGCGGCGAGGTAAGAGTAGGAGCCGCGGGCGCCAAGGTAGGCGATACAGTATTGTTGTTTTTGCGTTTCAGGGTTCGCGCGGCCGTGAAGATAAGCCTGTTGATTCAGTACCGAGTCTTCAATAATGCTTTGATACAGCGAGATAACATAATGCGCATCTAAGCCTTTTTCTCGCCCTGCCGTCACTAATCTTGCCAGCAGTTCTTTTTCCCTTTGGGTGTCGCGAATGGGTCTCACATCCACTTCTTTACTGCGGGCCACTTCAAGACTTAAGCGGCGACGTTCGGCGAGTAACGAGAGAAGCTCATTGTCGAGCTGGGTTATTTGCTCTCGAGTGTGATTTAAAGGCTGTGGTTTTTGCATTCTGACCTCATTTGCCGCCGGATTCTCAAGCGTTTAAGACGAAAAAGCCTCCCAGTGGGAGGCTTTGGATTTTTACTTTCGTTTTTACACAGTAAATCCGCCTCCTAGAGTGGGGGTGTAAAAAAGAAAGTAAAAAAACGCTAAGGTATTTGTTTTCATAGGGACTAAAACTAAAGGGCGAGGGCGTGGCTGTCAATCAAAAAATATTCAATAGCAGTATTCTTTCACATCTAGGTTGTTGTTAACTCTTCTCACGAAATCAAATTGAATGAACAGATAGTTAATCGCATTAGTCTCAGTGGCATTTCGCTTTCTTTGCGGCATAAAAAAGGCGAAGAAATGTTTCTTCGCCCTTTGGTCTTGTTAGGGATTATTCGCCTAATTCGACGCCAGCACGGTTGATCAGGAACTGAGTCAAAATCGGTACTGGGCGGCCGGTTGAACCTTTATTGGCACCGCTGTTCCACGCCGTACCTGCGACATCTAGGTGAGCCCAGTTGTACTTTTTCGCGAAACGCGAGAGGAAACAAGCCGCAGTAATCGCGCCCGCTGGACGACCACCTAAGTTGGTCATATCGGCAAATGGGCTATCGAGCATATCTTGGTACTCATCCCACAGTGGCATGCGCCATGCGCGGTCACCACTTTGCTCACCTGCATTGAGTAGCTCGTGCGCAAGTGGATTGTGTGATGAGAACAGGCCAGAAGCATGTTTACCTAAGGCAATCACGCAGGCGCCAGTGAGTGTTGCTGTGTCGATCACCAGTTCAGGGTCGAAACGCTCAACATAGGTCAACACATCACACAGTACCAAACGGCCTTCGGCGTCGGTGTTCAGTACTTCAACGGTTTGCCCTGACATGGTGGTTAAAATGTCACCTGGGCGGTAAGCGTTGCCCGATGGCATGTTTTCACAGCCTGCGAGAATACCGACGACGTTGATCGGTAGCTTCATCTCACAAATGGCTTTCATGGTGCCGATCACACCAGCAGCGCCACCCATGTCGTATTTCATTTCATCCATGGCTTCGCCCGGTTTTAATGAAATACCGCCTGAATCGAAAGTCAAGCCTTTACCAATCAATACGATAGGTTTTTCCGTGCTGTCGACGGCACCTTTGTATTCCATCACTGTCATAATGGATTCATTGGCGCTGGCGCGGCCTACGGCAAGGTAAGAGTTCATGCCGAGTTTCGCCATTTGCTCTTCACCTACAGTTGATACATGTAGGTTTTCGTGAACTTCGGCCAATTGGCGAGCTTGAGAAGCTAAATAGGCTGGATTGCAGATGTTTGGCGGCATGTTAGCCACATCGCGGCATAAATGCATACCGGCAGAAACGGCCATGCCGTGCTCAATCGCGCGTTCACCTAAGGTCAATTCGCGACGTGTTGGCACATTAAATACTAATTTACGCAGCGGACGACGGGTCTCACCTTTACGGGTTTTGAGCGCATCAAAGCTGTATAAACTGCTATTGGTGGTTTCGACCGCTTGGCGAACTTTCCAATAGGTATCGCGACCTTTAACGTGTAACTCGGTTAAGAAGCATACCGCTTCCATTGAACCTGTTTCATTTAAGGTGTTGATGGTTTTAGTGATGATCTGCTTGTACTGGCGCTCGTCTAGTTCTCGTTCTTTGCCGCAACCGACTAACAGCACTCGTTCACTCAATACATTAGGAACGTGGTGCAGTAATAACATCTGCCCAGGCTTACCTTCTAAATCGCCGCGACGCAGTAGATTACTGATATACCCTTCGCTAATCTTGTCTAATTGCTCGGCGATACCGGATAGACGGCGGGGTTCATAAACACCGACAACGATGCAGGCTGAGCGTTGTTTTTCGGGGCTACCGCTCTTTACGCTAAACTCCATGAGCACTCCTAGATTCTTAAAGACAAATTTTTATATTTATTGGATAATGTCTGCTTGTCCCGAAAAGGGCCTAAGTTATTACTCCAAAGGTGATTTATTCTCGGCACTTGAGTCACGTTTTTGTGAAAAAGCCGTGACATTTAATGTAAGCCAGGAACCCCTGAAGTTGGTCAGAAAACTACCAAAAGTAAACAGTTTACATGAAAGTTAGTCTGTTACCAGCAAAAAGATAAGTTTAGAGACCGGATCCTACCTGTGATTGTATTTAGATACCTTATTCGAGAAGTTTTAAAGGCGCAAATTGCGGTACTTTTTGTACTGTTAACTATTTTTATTAGCCAGCATTTCGTGCGCATATTAGCCGACGCCTCAGACGGTGAATTTCCCGCTTCTCTCATCGCCACCTTGATAGGCCTTAATTTACCCTATCTGGTTGTTCTGGTTTTACCTTTAAGCTTATTCCTTGGGATATTAATGGCCCATGGTCGCATGTATGCCGAGAATGAAATGGTCATTCTGCACGGTGTTGGTGTGAGTGAATGGTATGTTACCCGAGTTACTTTGATTCTCGCCGTTATTAACATGTTGTTTACTGGATATTTATCCCTTTATGTTGCGCCTTGGGCGGAGGAGCAACAAAACCAAGTGCTGGAGAAAGCACAATCTGAAGCAGGCCTTGCCGCGCTCGTGCAAGGGCGTTTTCAGGCCAGCCCCAATGGCCGTGCGGTACTGTTTGTCGAACGCATTGGCAAGGATAATGAGCTTGAAAAAGTATTTGTGGCCCAACTCCCCGATCCAAATGACGAAATTGGCTTGACTAACGTCGTTGTTGCCAAGGGGGGGCGCGTTAATGAAGATCAAAATGGCTCACAGCAGTTACAACTCAATGATGGGGTGCGTTATCAGGGCAGCCCACAACAAAAAGACTACCAAATGATTGAATTTGGTGGCTATAAGATGCAAATCAAAGAACAACAGGTTGATGAACGTCGCCGTAAACTTTCAGCTTTACCGCTGGCAGACTTGATGAAAGTAGAAGGTTCTGAAGCCGTTGCTGAGTTTCATTGGCGTCTAGCAATTCCGTTGGCGATTCCTATTATGACCTTAATTGCAGTACCTTTGGCTCGGGTCAATGTGCGACAAGGCAAGTTCGCCAAAATGCTCCCCGCTGTTCTCTTGTACCTAGGTTATTTTGGTCTGATGGTTGCGGGTCGTAAAGCGCTGCAAGATGGCGTTATTCCTCAGTATTTAGGCATGTGGTGGATCCATTTGTCGGCACTGATAATGGGGATTTTACTGCTCGGTAAAGACAGGCCCCTATTTGCCCGTTTATCAGCGGCAATGGCGCGTAAAAAGGTGGCTGCATGAAGATTTTAGACCTTTATATCGCCCGAGTTTTATTAAGCACCTCGGCGTTATGTTTACTGGTGCTGACAGGTTTGTCGGGCATTATTAAGTGGGTAGACCAACTGCGCTTAGTGGGCCGCGGCACTTACACTATGATGGACGCGGGGATTTATGTGCTATTCCTTGTGCCCCGCGATATTGAAATGTTTTTTCCGATGGCCGTGCTGTTAGGTGCCTTGATCGGTATGGGGATGTTAGCCTCTAATTCGGAGCTTGTCGTCATGCAAGCATCGGGCATGTCGCGTTTGCAGATCACGCTATCGGCGATGAAAACTGCCGTGCCGCTGATGCTGATGGTAATGGCATTGGGTGAGTGGGGCGCCCCAATTGCGGAGCAAAAGGCTAATGAACTTCAGGCCATCAAGCTCTCCGGTGGCAGTTTGATTAAATCTCACCGAGGTATTTGGGCAAAGGATGGTGATTTGTTCGTGAATATTGGTGAAGTTGCGGATATCGATAAGCTCAATAATATCACTTTATATAAGTTTAACAGTGAGTTAAAGCTCACCAATGTCGTGCATGCTAAAAGTGCATTGTTCAGTAAAGACAGCTGGCATCTCTCGGATGTTAAGCGTACCGATTTAAGCTATGACGAAGTGAAACTTGAGCATTTAGATGAAGATATTTGGCGCTCAAGTTTAACGCCTGACAAGCTCAGTGTGGTATCTGTTAAGCCTGAGGCTTTATCGATACGCGGCTTAATGGGATACTTAGAGTATCTTAATAGCAATAGCCAAGACCCAAGTCGTTACGAATTAGCCCTTTGGCGCAAGGTGATGCAGCCTGTTACCGTAGGGGTGATGATGCTGGTGGCGTTATCCTTTGTATTTGGACCGTTGCGGACAGTGACTATGGGGGCGCGGGTGTTACTCGGTGTGGTTGCTGGATTTAGTTTCTATATCAGTAATGAGATATTTGGCCCCATGAGTATTGTTTATGAACTACCTGCGTATGTCGGGGCGATGGCGCCAAGTCTACTATTTACGGGTATTGCCTTTTACTTTATCCGGCGGTGATAAACGCGGGTAATAAAAAAACGACGCCATGGCGTCGTTTTTTATTGGGACAATTTTATAAGCGACTAACAGTGAGATTTAACTGCTAAATTTAAGCGCCATGCCAATTACGCATTTGGTTAGCTTCTTTGGATAACACAACTACTTCAGAACGGGTCATCATATCCTGCAGTGCGAGTTTATCGTCGTTGATAAGCACCCACAGATTACCAATGCCGAGTAATGACCAGACGATGCGTGCATAGGCGGTGATAAGGCTTAGATTTTGGCCGTTTGGGTGCTGGATCTTAAGGCGCCAGGCGCGCATTCCGAGGGTTTGGCCGCCCTTACTCCAAAATAGCGCATAGAAAGTGCCTACACAGAGCGCTAACCAAAGTTGATAAATCCCATGGTAAATCGGTGTGCCATTGAGGGCGTCGGACACATGCTCAAAGCCATTCATGCTAACGAGGCCAGAGGCTGTGAGTCCAAAAAAAATACCAAAGCCAATAGCGCCCGAAAACATATATACGGCTACCGCTAGCAGTAGGTCATAGATCATTGCCCCTAGGCGGCGAAAGAATCCGGCGCGGGGAAAGTTGGCATGTTCAGCATTTAACATCGGCGATCCTAATTCTAAATGGATAAATGACGATAAGGTTTAGGCTTCGGGTTCTTCATCACGTACAAAGTGGATATTGCTAAACCCAAAGCGAGCAAATTCGACTTTGCGATAATCTTTTTCAGCCTTGGCGCCTTTGCGTGAGGTCATGGCAATTTGTTGCTCCATCGCCAGAAACTTGGTTAAGTCTATACCTTCGGCCTCCGCTACGGCCTCGTATAAATCGTGGTGTTTAGCATAACTAAAGGCAATGGTTTTCGTCTCACCTTTGAAGGTGTAAGTCACTTGACGCGCCATGGATATCTCCTGAAATAAGTCCTGAAATGGTTCTGAAATTAATTAAATTCGCTTCTAAAAATAAAATACACCGCACCGAGGATGCACAGACCCGCCCAGAGATAATCGAGTTTCAGTGGTTCCTTCATGTAGAAGTAGGCGAAGGGCACAAACAAGCTTAAGGTAATGACTTCCTGTAGGATTTTTAATTGTCCGACATTCATCACTGTGTAGCCGATACGGTTAGCCGGCACTTGCAGTAGGTATTCAAACAGGGCGATGCCCCAACTGACCAAGGCAGCGATAATCCAAGGCTTTGAGCCTAAGGACTTTAAATGTCCGTACCAAGCAAAGGTCATAAAAATATTGCTAAGACAGAGTAAACCGATAGTCGTCAGGGTTGGATTCATCATTCTTCTCGATGATTAAGTTTATAAATCATGTACATGGCATCATCAGTGTAGCTACTAAGGCATTTCTCTATGGCTTTAGGTTTAAAGCCCATTTTGCGCCAATAGCTATCAGCGCCTTGCACTGCCACTAAGGAGAGGGAGCTCAAGTTAAAGCGATCGGCAAGCTGCTTTAGACGCATTAAGGCTTTAGACCCCGCGCCTAAACCTTGAGCCTTTGCCGATATCGCAATATCGTGCAGATACAAAGTATCGGCCTTAGGTAAATGGGTGATTGGCTCATAAAGTGCGGGAGGCATATTGGTGGTCCAAGGATGAGCAAGACAATAGCCCACCACTGTGTCATTTACCTCAAATACAAAACAGGATTGAGGTGATACGTGCCACTTGCTTTGCAATACATGCAGGGGTTCAGGATCCAGTTGAGAATAACATTCCTCCTGGATCTGTAAAATAGCATCCCAATCCTGTGGGGTGATTGCACGCAGTAACATGGTCGACCTTTTTCCGTCCAAAAGCAGTTTGAATAAATAAGTCCGGGATTATATACCCAAATCGCAGCAAAAGCTTTGAAACTCCGATAGTGATGCGATTGCGCCAAGTCTAAGCGCTAGAGTGTTATTGCCAACGCTTTATGACCTAGCGCTATTGCATTTAGCCCAAATAGCGTTGAGTTAAATGCTTAGCCAGATATTGACTGTTTAACGGCTCGCCCGTGGCTTGAATGATGAGTTCATCCGTTGTCAGTAATGAGCCTTTGGACCAAATATGCTTGCCAAGCCAGTCAAATACTTGGGATAACTGACCGTTATCGATAAGGTTTTCAATAGGGCCTAAACTTCGCTCCATTGCAAAACGGCACTGAGCAGCATACATGGCGCCTAGGGTATAGCTAGGGAAATAGCCAAGTTCACCGACTGCCCAATGGATATCCTGCATACACCCATCGCGATAGTTACCATCGGTATTGATCCCGAGCAGTTGTTGCATCTGGCTTGACCAAAAGTCGGGTAGGTCATCCACACTCAAGCTACCGTCGATAAAGGCTTTTTCGGCTTCAAAGCGTAATAAAATATGGCAAGGATAGGTGACTTCATCGGCATCGACGCGGATAAGCCCTGGATTGACGCGGGTGTAGTGTCTTGCCAAGTCTTGGGCGCTGAAATCGCAGCCGAAGTGCTGTTTAATCAGTGGCTGCAATTGCCGTAAAAACGCGGGATTGGCACCGAGCTGCATTTCACAAAATAAGCTTTGGCTCTCATGGACGCCCATGGAACGAGCCAGTCCTGCGGGTTGACCGCGCCATTGTTTCGGTAAACCCTGTTCATAACGGGCGTGGCCAGTTTCATGCACTATGCCCATGATAGCACTACTAAAATCGGCTTGGTTATAACGCGTCGTGATGCGCACATCACTCGGTACACCGCCGCAGAATGGGTGGCTACTGATATCGAGCCTGCCATGGTTAAAATCAAATCCTAAATACGCCATCACATCGAGGCCAAGGGCTTGCTGCGCCTTGATATCGAAGGGGCCGTTAAGCTTAAGTGTTGGCTCACCGGCTTGTTTTTCGAGTACATTTTGGATGAGCGTGGGGAGCCAAGTTTTTAAATTACCAAAGGTTTGCTCAAGCTTTGCGGTAGCCATGCCAGGCTCAAATTTATCGAGCAGGGCATCATAGGGGGAAATATTTTGCGCTTGGGCGCGGATTAAAGCTTCTTCCCTCGCAAGGGCGATTATCGCCTTAAGATTAGGTTTAAAGCCTTGCCAATCATTGTTTTTACGTTGCTCACGCCAGGCATTTTCACACTGATAGGCCATCTTGGTTTTGGCTTGAACCAGCTCACCAGGCACTAGAGTCGCCTGTTGATACTGATATTGCATTTCCCTTAGGTTGGCGTGTTGTTCTGAGGTAAGCGCTTCTTGCGCGGCAAGAGCGAGATTTTCAGCAAGGTGAGGGGACGTTTTAAGGGTATGGATATGCAATGCGAGTTCGGCCATGGCATCGCCACGCTCACTGCCGCCGCCCAAGGGCATCATTGCTGCCTGATCCCAATCACCTAGCGCACTAAAATGTTCAAAATGTGAAATTTTCTGGAAATGCGCCGTAAGTTTATCGTAACTTTGCGTAGGTTGTTTGGTGTTCATAGCGGTATCCATAGACTCAATCTTAAGGTGCGGTCGTTATCTATTAGCACGAAAAATAACAATAACAGCATGATAATATCATGCAGTCAAAAGCACACTAGACCCCTAAAGGGAGGACGTGAACATTATTGACCATAACGGCTCACGCCATTATGGCGTAATGGGGAGTTATTCAAATCTGCTTTAGGATAAATTTTTGTTTGGAAACTAAGCTTGCCTTGCTATGCTGTCACTCGTAAGTTGATAATTACAGTGAAGTAAATGGACTGCTGTATCGTTCAAGGAGATGACTATGTGGGCGTTTTTAGTTGAACAGCCTAACCTACCTTACACTATTGCCTTCGCCTGTGTGCTTGTCCTTGGTGTTTTTGAAGCCTTATCACTCGTCATAGGATTAAGTATGATGAGCGCCTTAGACCAGTGGGTGCCTGCTGATGTTGAGTATGATGCTGATATTGGTGGTAGCGGACTCACAGGGATTGCTGGCTGGCTTTGTCTCAATCGTTTGCCGCTGCTTATCTGGTTTGTGCTGGCACTAACCAGTTTTGCCATTGCAGGCTATCTCGTTAATTACATTAGCTTAATAGTCTCGGCTACCTTGCTGCCGCAACTATTTACCTTACCTATCGCCGTAGTCGGCAGTGCATTGTCTTGTCGCTATCTTGGCCGAGTGCTGGCTGATTTGCTCCCCAAAAATGAATCTACCGCCATCTCCCTTGATGACTTAAGCGGTTATGTCGGCACTATCACCTTAGGCTGCGCCATTAAAGGCATGCCATCGGAAGCGGTTGTTCGCGATAAACATCAACAAAAACATTATGTATTAGTCGAGCCTGAAACTTCAGGTATCGAGTTTGCTAGTGGTACTCAAGTGGTGCTGCTTAAAAGAGAGGGAAGAGTCTGGTCTGCGACTCGCTTTGATAATTAATTTTCCAAAGCTATTAATGAAGAAGGAAAGCAAATGGATGTGTTAAACGAAGTCACCAGTTCGAGCAATTTTATATTGTTGGTTGCCGCAATGGTATTGATTGGCCTGATTGTGATTGGTCTGATTTTCGCCAAGTTATACAAACGGGCAACGAAGGAAATGGCCTTTGTGCGTACTGGTTTTGGTGGTGAAAAAATCATTAAAGACGGTGGTGCAATCGTCTTGCCCGTGCTGCATGAAACCATCGCCGTAAAATATGAATACCCTGCGTATCGAAGTGGAAAAAACTCAAAAAGATGCACTGATCACCAAAGATCGTATGCGGGTTGATGTTAAAGCAGACTTTTATTTGCGGGTGGCACCTAATGCTGATGGCATTTCGATGGCGGCACAAACCTTAGGTACCCGTACCACGCGGGTGGAAGAGCTGAAAAAGCTGATGGAATCTAAGTTTGTCGACGTGTTGCGTGCCGTTGCTGCCGAGATGACTATGACTGAGATGCACGAGCAGCGAGCCGATTTTGTACAACGGGTGCAGAACAACGTTGCGAACGATTTAGAGAAAAACGGTTTAGAACTTGAATCAGTTTCCTTGACGGGATTTGACCAAACCGACTTGCAGTTTTTCAATGAAAACAACGCATTCGACCACCCATACACTTTTTTTTCCGCAGCATAACTAAACATATTTGGAAAGTTGAGAAATCGCACTAGAATGTAAGGAATGTGTTGTCGAAATAAGTGTGGCTTCATGTGTTCTACGAAATAAAAACGACCGAAATTAAGCAGTTCACATATCGCACTCCTTTAGCTACCGTAGATGAAGGTGGCGAGTTATTTCTAGAGTTTTCCAGGCAGCCTCCTGTTTATATAAAAAAACTGACCTTGCTCAATTTAGTGGGTAGAGATGTGAAAGGAAACATTATCTCATATGAACCAATGGATTATGTTAACCGATTCCTATTGTCACATCATCTCGATTCCAACAAGCAAGAGTCTGAACAATACAGTAAGGGTCTTGTGCACTTCTTCTCATATCTAATTGAATTACAGCGTATATGGGATGAAAAATATGATATGACAGATTTTGATGAACGAATTGATTCGCCTAGACCAACTTGGAACAATTTTCCGCTAAGAAAAAGTGAAAAGATAACTTATTTATATAGGGCTGCTTTAAAGAACTCAGTATTAAATGAAACTAATTCTAAATTGAGACTGGCTAGAACGACTGCCACCGCTTACATGAATGCAGTAGTTAAGTTTTATTCTTTTTATCTACGTAATGGGTATCATTTTAATAATCCTCCATTTGAACATGAAGTTTTTGAAATACAATATCAAGCTAGCGGGAATAGTATGAATGCTTATATGAGTAGAAGTGTTTATACAACAGATCTTCGCTTGAGTTTTGGTAAGTCAAGGCGGAACGACGGTGGTGTTCTTCCATCATCTAGAAAAGACTTAAAACCACTGTCAAATCGAGAGTGGGAAGCTGTTGAGGAAATTCTTACGACTACACGTCGAGTAATGAAAAATATTGATGGAGAAATGAAAACAGCGACGTTATCACTAGAATATTGCTTGTTTTTTCTTGTCTCAAGATATACAGGACTTAGAAGAGAAGAAGTAGCTAGTTTACATAAAGGTCAGATAGTCAAGCCGTGTGTTTCGAAAAAAGGAATGCGATTAGGGGTTGGTGGAAACTATGGTTCGTTAACAAAAACTAAGAATGGGAATAATAAATCCAGACTCACTATCATCCCTACAAGAATTATGTTACTACTTTATGAATATACGAGAAGCGAACGTTATGAAAAACGTCTAGAAAAGTTCAAAAAGTTCTGCAAAGAAAAAATTAGAGCTAATGATCTTAGCTTTTTTAATGGTGAAGACGGTGTAGACAGTGACAAAGAATATTTGTTTATCAGTCAAACTGGAAAGCCTCTATTCACTAAGCTTGCTGAGGCAAATGTTCGTTGGAATGAAATAAGATACACAGTAAGACAGAATACTAATTTGGAAATGGAAGGTACAATACATAACTTAAGATCATCTTTTGCTGTTTCATTATTTAGATCGCTGTTGAGGAAAACAACGCCAGATATTGCTTTAGCTTTAGTTTCAGAGTGCTTAGGGCATGATGATGAGGCAACAACTTTACTATATCTAAAAATAGCACAGGATGAACCATCAGGTGATGAGATTTACGAAGATGTCTTAGATTATCTAGGAGTATTTGACGACCTTGAGAACGCAATTAGCGAGCCCTATTTACAAGGAGATCTAAATGCTCAACAGTAGACGTAAGGCAGTAGTCCCAACAAAAGAGTCCGTGGCCCTTCTTGCAGATATACAGCCTCTTAATATAGAAGATTTAATAATAGTAATTAATAATCGTGATAAATTACATTTTAAGCGATTGAAGTATAAAGGGTGCCCTACACTACTTGGACATACCTCTGACTTCCCATCTAGCGTAGTTTTGATTGATATGAATCGAGACAGTTTCATAAGAGACTGTTATCAAAAAATGCAAAACGGAGCAAATAGAACAATAGGTGGTTACTTTGAATATTTAATTAAGTATTTGAAGTGGCTTGATGAAGCTGAAATAGTAATAGTGAACGGTGACTTACTGGATCAAAGAATAATCGATAACTACATGGCCTGGTGTTTACAGCAGGTGTCACTTGCTGGCATGAAAAGAGGCGAAGCGTCAAAAAGAAAAGTCACAATATCTTGGCTTTTGAAGCAACATGGACGGTTTATTGATGCAAAAAGACTTCCAAGTATTAAAGGTGTTAAGGATGAAGTTAAATCGTGTTGTAGTTTGGATTTGAATACAGAGCTAAAAGCAATTGCGAAGGAACTTTTTCGAGCCTATAGAGTACTACTAAAACACTTAGATGAAGGTACGATTCCTGAACGACATCCATTATACAATGAAAGCTTGATTAATACAGAAGCTAAAGTTAAAGGGTGGACGAAGCTAGAACTAGGCCAAAACTGTTCAGCCTTTAAGCATGCGATGCGTAATACCCATATTTATAACCATATTACTCGCATAGCAATGATGATTACATTTATGTTTACAGGCATGAATTTTACTCCATTATCAAAATTAAAACTAAAAGATATTTCACTTAGAGAAGTCAGAAGTGGAGTATTTATTCTTGAGTCTGTAAAAGGTAGAGCAAATTATCAAGAACAAGATAATGCACTCGGATTTAGTAAGTATGCCAAAGAATTTATTGAAAGCTGGATCAGAGTTTCTACAAAAATGGCCAATGGTAGGAATAGTGGATATCTGTTTCCTTTTTACAATAGACAGAATGAGGCTGTCAGTTACATAAATAGTCACAGTAAACCACAATCTTCAGTCAATTGTTTGATAAAGCGACTTGGACTTCCAAAAATAAATTCATCTATTTTTAGAAAAACTAAATCTGATACGATTTTTAGAGTGACTGAGTCGGTGTATCTCGTGGCTTTGTCGAACAACAACAGTATCGAAGTTACTGGCCGAACTTATGTCAATGGAACCAACAAGGAGCACGAGAACAACCTTAGTGCATCATTGTCAGCAAAGTATGAGATTGCAAAAGGTCAAAAAATAGAGCCTGCGGTGCAAGATGCTAAATTTAAATTTGCAGACATACTAGATGATTACGATTACCAGCGGTTGAGAATTGGTAAAGATAGAACACACGAATCAAGAACACCCACAGGCGTTAGATGTAATGACAACCGTAGAGGTGCGTCAAAAATCATTGATAAAGCGCTTAAGAGAGTTGGGGTTGAATTAGAAGAAAGTGAAATAATCTGCACTGATTTTCTATCTTGTTTTAATTGCCAAGAACATGCATTGGTAACAGATGTGGATGATATTTGGTTGATGTTGTCTTTTAGAGATACATTACAACAACTGCAACAAATTCCAGCAATTAACTCTATGCCAGAGAGAAAGTACATTGATTTAGTAAATATGATTGAAGCTGTAGTAATCGGTTATCAACGGAAGAATCCTTCAAACTTCAAGCAAGCTAAAGAAAAGCTAAAGGATTCAGCTCATCCGCTTTATGCTCACGTATATAGTCTGAATGATTTATTGGAGGTTTTTGCATGAGTTTAGTGCATAAAGCAATTATATTAATTCCTTCTAAGTTTGATCCATTAGAGGTTGCTACAGCAGACAGAGATGGACAACCATTAAGTCGTGTATTTGACGTGTCCTGGGATTTTTCTGGAACAGAAAATGGCTCGATGTTAAGTGCTCCTGTTGTATCTTTCTCTAGCGTAGATGAGACCTATCGAGAGGACATTCAAATAGCACTGCTTTGTATAATTAAAGCATACAAGAAAGAAAATTTGAAATTTCCTGGATACCGTAAAGTTGATAATTGGAAGCAAGGGCTTGTTTACATAAGAATAGTTTTAGGGAATAGCAACTGGGCATCTTTATCTGATGATAAAGTATACAGCAAGTTCAAAGTTAATCTAAAAAAATTTATACAGGAAAATAATTTTAGTTCTGACTCTGGCAGTAGGGTAGCGAGAGCTATTAATAAATTAAATAGTTACGGAATGTGCTTTCGTATTCCGAATTCGAAAGAATTTAAAAATTTTAGTATTCGAGAGACAGAACAAGCTATAGCGATCCCCATAGGGATGTATCAACCGTTAATTGCAAAAGCAATAGAAACCGTAGAAAAATATCACCATTATAGAACTCATATTAGCGTTTTGCAAAATACAATAGAAGAGTTATTCCTGCAAGAAGCAAACAGAGATGGCGCATCAAGTGATGCCTCTGCTATTTGCTATAGAGTAAAAAAGCGTATGAGTCCGTACCTTAACACGGTACCATGCTATCGTGCGACTAGGGACGCTAAAGATCTAAATAATATAATCAAAGCGTGCATTACGGTTGTTTTGGCTTTTAGCGGGATGAGAGTTAGTGAAATGTCGAGCTTATCTAAGTTTAGCTACGAAGAAAAGGGGACGACCAAAATTCCAATATTAAAGGGTGAGGAAACTAAAAGAAACGGCTCATCAGTACAAGAAGTTTGGCAAACACATCCAATTGTGAAAGAAGCTTTGGAATTAGTTTATGACGCTACTCAGTATGGTAGAAATATTTACACTGAAAGGAATAACCAGAAGCTATTAAAAGGAGAGATAACAAAGCAACAGTATGATAGGGCAGTCAAACAAATTTCTAGCGCATTTCTACCTACTAAACTATCTCAAGTTACTACTTCCTATGTAAGTACAAATTCACAAGTATTCTTAAAGCAATATATAAAAGATCTTAATATTGTTGCAACTCATGAGGACGTAATTGAGTTTGACCGACTTAACCCTAGTCGAATAGGACAACTAGAAGTTGGAAAAACTCTTCCTAAATTGACACCACATGATTTTAGAAGAACTTTTGCAGTTTTCTTTAAACGATATGGCTTTGGTTCATCAGCGACTATTAAATTTCAATATAAGCATCGAAATATAAATATGTCAGATTATTATAGTAACAATGCGCGTTTGCAAGCAATGAATGACGTATTGTTGGATAATGATCTATTGGAATTAATGAACGAAGAAGGTATCAATGTTGGGATCGATATTTTCGACGATATCTACAACAAGTCAGAGAACTTGAGTGGGCTCGGAGGTGAACGTATAGCTAAGGATAAGTTTCAAAGGCTTGGTAGTGGTCAACACGTTTACATGAGTCGTGCTGAAATCGAGACCCTAGTTCGAAATGGAACATTGTCAGCGGTAAAGTTGCCAACAGGTGGGTATTGTTTAAACTCTACTTGTTCAAGAGTTTGTGGGTTTGGGCAGTTTGCTGCAGAAATCAATCCGTGTGAACATCAGGTTGTAACAGATAAAGAAGCAAAAGTAATTCTTAAGCAAAATATAAGACTTTCTAAAACCTTTAGAGACTTGAATAGCGGAGACCCAATGATGAGTAGTATTCTGATTGCGACTAAGCAAAAAATTAAAAGAAATGAGCAATTGCTTAAAAAACACGATATAGACTTTGTCGAGTTTAATGAACGAATTAAAAGCTCAATTAACATATTGGAGGTCTAAAGTGTCACAGAAACTAGTCACTGAGGAAAGGTTAAAAGCTGCCCTAGAACGTTTATTAGCTGGAAAGCCTGAGCGCATAAATAACGTTGGTAAGCTTTCCCTTAATAAGATTAATAATGAGGCCGGCTTAGGTCACAGTTACATACATAAGTTCGAAGATTTTGTACGAGACATAGCAAAACCTGCAATTGAAGCGTTCAACGCAAATTATGATCCACTTAAAACAGAACATGAGTCGAAAAAATCTCATGGTCTGAATGATATCGAAATACTCAAAGCTAGAATTGATAAAGAAATTAGGCTTAAAGAACTGTATCGCAAGGAACGAGATGAACTAAAGTTTATAAATAAAAACTTGGAACAGCAAAACAGCAGGGTGAGATTACGAGTGGTCATTTAATAACCACACTCATGCCGGCTTCAAGCACCGCATCCAAATAAGCCTCATTCATCAATGCCTGACGCTGCTTTCTTCTGATACTCATTTTTCGCTTCTCAG
>Ga0247725_1000452_pt1 | contig 30613 bp, 21 predicted proteins | sample OKSTACKMCFT3sol_FD_183021 | JGI IMG/M metagenome (GOLD analysis project Ga0247725, IMG submission 183021) | Subsurface sediment microbial communities from gas well in Oklahoma, United States - OK STACK MC-FT3-sol | ecosystem: Environmental > Terrestrial > Deep subsurface > Rock core/Sediment...
CCCCGCGATCTTGACCTCGACGCCGTCGATCATCGCGGTCGCATAGGCGCCCTTCGGGAAGGTGTCGGTGGTCATGATCGCCCGACCGGCCTGGGCCCAGGCGTCGGCGGTCAGGCGCGCCTCGACCTCGGGCAGGCGGGCGGTGATCTTGCTGTCGTCCAGGATGACGCCGATGACGCCCGTCGAGGCCATCATCACGTCGCGCTGGCGGCAGTCCAGGCGCTTGCCCACGGCGGTCGCCACGCGGCGCACCGCATCGGCGCCCGGCTTGCCGGTGAAGCTGTTGGCGCAGCCGGCGTTGACCACCAGGGCGCGCACGTCGGCGCCGCCCGACGCGGCCAGCTGGCGCTTGCACCAGTCCACCGGGGCCGAGCCGACGCCGTGACGGGTGAAGACGCCCGCCGCCGAGGCGCCCTCGGCGAAGCGCATCAAGAGCAGGTCCTCGCGCTCGTGCTTGTAGAAGCCGGCCCGGCCGGTGGCGATTTCGACGCCGGCGATCGGCGGGATGGTCGGGAACGGCACGGCCAGCGGCGAGATGGCCAGGCCCGGCTTGCCCGCGCCGGTCGGCGCTGGAGTAGGAGCGCCCGCGGGCGCGGTCGAGGTCTCGCCCGCCGACTTCTGGGCGCGGCGCAGCCCCGCGCGCTTCAAGGCCGAGGTCAGCGGGTCGACGATCGCGTCGATCACGCCCCGTTCGGCGGGCGCGGACGCGGGCTCGGGGGCCTTCGCGGCGGTGGTCTTGCCGGAGGCTTTGGGGGTCTTGGTCATCGGAACCGCGTCTTACTTCTTGGCGGGTTGAGCGGGAGGCGGCGCCGAAGCCGGCGGGCCGCCTGGAATGTCGGCGGGGGCCGAGGCCGGCTCCTGGGCGCTGTTCATTGGGGCGTCCTGGGGCCTGCCGATCAGCATCTCGACCTTGGCCGAGCCGCGCAGCTTCTCGAGGATGTCGCGCACCTGGTCATAGGTCAGGAAGCGCACGATCTGAGGACGGGCCGCCTCGAGCGTGATCGGCTCCTCGACGCGCTTGTCCTCGACCCGGACCAGGACCCAGCCGCCCTCGGCCGCGAACGGACCGACCAGAGCGCCCTTCTGGACGTCCTTCAAGGCGACGCCATAGGGTTCGGGCATCACGTCCAGGGTGAAGTAGCCGAGATCGCCGCCGTTGAAGCGCGTGGCCTGGTCGGTCGAGCGCTCCATGGCCAGGGCGTCGAACGAGGCGCCGGAGGCCAGCAGCTTCTTGACGCTCTCGGCCTCGGCCTGGCTGCCGACGATGATCTGGCGGGCGCGGATCTCCTCCGAGCGCTTGGAGAGCTTCTGCTGCTCGGCGTAGAGCTTGCGGATGGCGTCGTCGGTGACGGCCTTCTCGACCACGCCCTCGACCAGCATGTCGCCGAGAATCCGTTCGCGCGCGGCGGCCAGGCGCCGCTGGGCCACCGGATCCTTGTCGATCTTGCGCTTGATGGCTTCGGCGGCCAGCAGCTTCTGGTCGATGACCTCGTCGAGACGCTGGCGGAAGACCTCGCTGGAGACGTCCAGCGGCTCACCCTCGCTGATCAGGCCCTGGGCGACGGCCTCGCGCTTGACGTCGCTGGCCCAGATCACCTGGCCGTTGACGCGGGCGACGGCCGTGTCGCCCGGCTCGGGCGGCTTTTCAGCGACCTTGTTCTGGCCGCAGGCGGCGACCAGAAGGGCCAAAGCGACCGCCAGACCGACGCCGCCGAGGGAGAAGAAACCGCCTTGCCCACCCGATGCCCGGCCTTGCGTGTTCGCCATGCGCGCTGCCCGTGTTACGTAAAACCCAAGGGGAACAGGAAAAACCCCGTCGCGTTGACAGGCCCTTGACCGGTGCTTAAGTCTCGCGCGCGTGCAAGTCGAGCGGTTTTTCCGTCGGTCAACACGCCCCGAAAAACACCGTAGTCGAGGCCGCCAAAGCCTTTGCGCCGGCTTCAATAATAATCGCTCCGGATTTCCTCTGCATGCTTGGTTTCGCCAAAAAGCTCTTCGGCTCTTCGAACGAACGCAAGGTCAAGGCCTTGGCGGCGCGGGTGGCGAAGATCAACGCCTATGAAGCCGAATACGCCGCGCTGTCCGACGAGGCCCTGAAGGGCAAGACCTCGGAGTTCAAGGCGCGCCTCGAAAAGGGCGAGACTCTCGACGACATCCTGAACGAAGCCTTCGCCACCGTGCGCGAGGCCTCCAAGCGCGTGCTGGGCATGCGCCACTTCGACGTCCAGATGGTCGGCGGCATGGTGCTGCACTTCTCGGGCATCTCGGAAATGCGCACGGGTGAAGGCAAGACGCTGGTCGCCACCCTGCCGACCTATCTGAACGCCCTGGAAGGCAAGGGCGTCCACGTCATCACCGTCAACGACTACCTGGCCCGCCGCGACGCCGACTGGATGGGTCAGGTCTACAACTTCCTGGGCCTCTCCTACGGCGTGATCGTCAACGGCCTGTCGCAAGGCGAGCGCCAGCGCGCCTATCGCAGCGACATCACCTACGGCACGAACAACGAGTTCGGCTTCGACTATCTGCGCGACAATCTGGTCTATGACGTCTCGGAAATGGTCCAGCGCGGCCACAACTTCGCGATCGTCGACGAAGTGGACTCGATCCTGATCGACGAGGCCCGCACCCCGCTGATCATCTCGGGCCCGACCGAGGACCGCAGCGAGTTCTACAAGACCATCGATCTGCTCGTGAAGGAGCTGATCAAGGACAAGACCACCTACGACCACGACGAAAAGCAGAAGCAGGTCATCCTGACCGAGGACGGCCAGGAAAAGATCGAAGAGATCCTGATGGCCGGCGGCCACCTGGCCGAGGACTCGGCGGGTCTCTACGACGCGGCCAACGTCTCGGTGGTGCACCACGTCAACCAGGCCCTGCGCGCCAACGTGCTGTACACGCGCGACAAGGACTACATCGTCAAGGGCGGCGAGGTTGTCCTGATCGACGAGTTCACCGGCCGCATGATGACCGGCCGCCGCCTGTCGGAAGGCCTGCACCAGGCCATCGAGGCCAAGGAAGGCGCCGACATCCAGCCCGAGAACCAGACCCTGGCCTCGGTGACGATCCAGAACTACTTCCGCCTCTACAAGAAGCTGTCGGGCATGACCGGCACGGCCTCGACCGAGGCGCAGGAATTCGACGACATCTACAAGATGAGCGTGTCGGAGATCCCGACCAACCGTCCGATCCAGCGCATCGACGACGATGACGAGGTCTATCGCACCGAGCGCGAGAAGAACGAAGCGATCCTGAAGCAGATCGCCGACTGCCACGTGCGCGGCCAGCCGATCCTGGTCGGCACCGTCTCGATCGAGAAGTCGGAAGAGCTGTCCCGCCTGCTGTCGAACTACAGCTTCGAGAAGGACGGTAAGAAGGTGAAGGGCATTCCGCACCAGGTGCTGAACGCCCGCTTCCACGAGCAGGAAGCCCTGATCGTCGCCGACGCCGGCGTGCCGGGCGCGGTGACTATCGCCACCAACATGGCCGGCCGCGGCACCGACATCCAGCTGGGCGGCAGCATCGACATGCGCCTGTTCAACTGGCGCCAGCAGCAGAAGGGCATGGGCCTCGAAATCACCGTCGAGGACGAGGCCGAGGAACGCGCCCGCCTCGAGGCCGAGATCGCCGACCGCAAGAGGCAGGCGCTGGACGCCGGCGGCCTGTTCGTGCTGGGCACCGAGCGCCACGAAAGCCGCCGCATCGACAACCAGCTGCGCGGCCGGACGGGCCGTCAGGGCGACCCGGGCCGCTCGAAGTTCTTCCTGTCGTGCGAGGACGATCTGCTGCGCATCTTCGCCGGCGATCGTCTGGACGCGATCATGCGCACCTTCGGCGTCCAGGAAGGCGAGGCCATCACCCACAAGTGGCTGAACAACGCCATCGCCACGGCGCAAAAGCGCGTCGAGCAGCGCAACTACGAGATCCGCAAGAACCTCCTGAAGTACGACGACGTCGTCAACGACCAGCGCAAGGCCGTGTTCGAGCAGCGCCAGGAGTTCATGGAGTCCAGCGACCTCTCGGACATCATCGCCGAGATGCGTCACGACACGATCGACGACCTGGTCGCCCGCCACCTGCCGCCCAAGGCCTATGCCGAGCAGTGGGACATCGAGGGCCTGACCGAGCGCGTGAAGTCGATCCTGGGCCTGGACCTGCCGATCGCCGAGTGGGCCGCCGAGGAAGGCATCGCCGATGAGGAGATCAAGGACCGCATCACCAAGGCGGCCGACGAGTACGCCGCCCAGCGCGAGGTGATCATCACGCCCGAGCAGATGCGCCAGGTCGAGAAGAACTTCCTGCTGCAGATGATCGATCTGCAGTGGCGCGAGCACCTGATGCACCTGGACCACCTGCGCAACGTCATCGGCCTGCGCGGCTACGGCCAGCGCGATCCGCTGAACGAGTACAAGACCGAGGCCTTCTCGCTGTTCGAGAAGCTGCTGGGGGATCTCCGCACCAACACCACCCGCTGGCTGATGACGGTCGAGATCGCCTATGCCGAGCCGGAGATGCCGCACCAGTCGCTGGAAGGGCTGCAGGAGGTCCACCTCGATCCGCTGACCGGCGAGAACGCCGCCACGGCCGGCGCGATTCCCGACGGCCTGTCGCCCGAGCAACGCCAAGCCCTGCCGGTCTCGGCCCTGCCGGAAGACTGGGAACGCACCAACCGCAACGCCCCCTGCCCCTGCGGCTCGGGCAAGAAGTTCAAGCAGTGCCACGGGTCGCTGGTCTGAGGCTTGAGCTGATCTGAAGACGACAACGCCCGCCCCGGGAGACCAGGGCGGGCGTTTTTTGTTTTCCCTCTCCCCTTGCGGGAGAGGGTGGCCGCCTTAGGCGGCCGGGTGAGGGGTCGCGCTCCGTTTTCCGGACACGTCTTTCAACCCCTCATCCGGCGCTTCGCGCCACCTTCTCCCGCAAGGGGAGAAGGATCACTAAGGCCGCAACACCACCCCGACATCCGGCGCCGTACCGCCCTCGACCTGCTCCAGATAGGCCGCGCGGATCGCCTCGGGCCCCTGCCCCTCCTTCACCGTCAGCCACCGCGCGGCGTCGGACACGAACGGCGTCCAGGCCTCGCCGTAGCGGCGGTCGAACTCGCCGCCGGCCCAGTCCTGGCGGCGCTTGGCGATGCGATCGGGGGCGAAGAAGAACACGGGCGCCGGGCCGGGCAGCTCCGCCTGGACGCGCGGGACCTCCCAGTGGGTGCCGCCGACCAGGATCGAAGCCTTCAGATCATCGCCGAACCGGCGGTGCACCGCGCCCAGCACCTGGCTGTCGCCGGCGAAGTCGACGAAGACGGCGGGCGTCGCGATCGGCGCGCTGGCGATATCGTCGTAGAGCACGACCTGGTCGTAGAAGCCCAGCCCCTCGACGAAGGCCTTGTTGCGGGGCGAGGTCAGGCCCACGACCTTCACGTCGCCGCGCCGATGCAGCAGCGCCGCCAGGGCGATGGCGGTCTTGGACGAGGCGCTGGACAGGATCACGCTGTTGGCCCCGTGGAAGCCGGCCTCGTCCAGCTGGTCCTCGATCAGGAACGAGGTCATGAACAGCGGCTGCAGCAGGGCGCGATAGGCCTCCAGCGGCTCCTCGCCCCCGACCGCGGCGTACTGGTTGTAGATCACGGCCATCGGCTGGCGATGCGGCGCGGCGTCGAGGAACCCGCTCTTGCCGGCCCTGGCCTGCACGGTCAGGTGCGTGGACATCGGCCAGTAGCCATAGAAGCGCTGGCCCACGGGGATCTCGGGATGGCGGCTCTCCTCGACCCGCGCGTGGCCCCAGACCGGCACGCGGCCAAAGCCCTCCGGCGCAGGGAAGAAGTTCCAGTACTGCATCATCTCGCCGAACACGGCGTAGGTGATGTTGTTGGCGGTCAGGGCGAAGCTCTCGATGGCCAGCCGCACCTCGCCATCGGCCAGCGGCGCGGGCGCCGTCTCGCGGAGCTCCGTGCGGCGCAAGTCGTCCTTGGCGACCAGCAGGTCCCAGCCCATGGCGTTCTCTCCCTCTGTTGGGAGGAAGCTAGGCGGAGGCCCCGCGGCAAGTCAAACGGGCGTTTCGCCTCTCTTCACGTGTCATCCCGGAAGCCTCGCAGAGGCTATCCGGGACCCAGGGGGTGAAGGAACGCCGCGCGCGCCGCCCCTGGGTCCCGGCTCTACGCGCTTCGCGCTACGGCCGGGATGACACGGGATGTTTGGAGCTAAGCATTGTCATCGGGACAATGTTTCCATTGCTCCGACGCAACCGACGGCGCAATCCAAGCCTTACCCCGCCGACGGAGCGCCCATGTCGAACGCGTCCCTGCCCCTGCGCCACTTCCTGCTGGCCCTGGCCGTGGTGGCGGTCTGGGGCACGAACTTCGTGGTCATTCGCGTGGGGCTGGACCACCTGCCGCCGCTGCTGTTCGCCACCCTGCGCTTCACCCTGGTGCTGCTGCCGGTGGCGTTCTTCGTCAAGCGCCCGCCCGTGTCCTGGGCGAACCTCGCCGCCTATGGCGTGCTGATCGGCGCCGGGCAGTTTGGCCTGCTGTTCGTGGCCATGAAGGGCCACATCTCGCCGGGCCTGGCCTCGCTGGTCGTACAGACCCAGGTGTTCTTCACGATCGGCATGGCGATGCGGATCAACCGCGAGCCGATCAAGGCCTTCCAGATCGCCGCCCTCTTGCTGGCGGCCTCGGGCATCGTGCTGATCGCCGCGCACGGCGGCGGCTCGGCGACGCCGCTGGGCGTCCTCCTGGTGCTGCTGGCGGCCGCCAGCTGGTCGGGCGGCAACATCGTCGCCCGCCAGGCCGGCTCCGTGAACATGCTGGCCTATGTCGTCTGGGCCAGCCTGTTCTCGATCCCGCCGCTGTTTCTCATGTCGCTGTGGCTGGAAGGCTGGCCGGCCATCGTCAAGGGCGTGACCCACGCCGACGCCCTGACCTGGGCGGCCGTCGCCTGGCAGGCGGTGGGCAACACCATGTTCGGCTATGCGGCCTGGGGCTGGCTGCTGGCGAGGCACCCGGCCGCCACCGTCACCCCGATGGCCCTGCTGGTCCCCGTCTTCGGCATGGGCGCCTCGGCCCTGCTGCTGCACGAGGCCCTGCCCGCCTGGAAGCTGATCGCCGCGGCCCTGGTGCTGACCGGCCTGGCGGTCAACATGCTGTGGCCGAAGGTGCGGGCGTGGAGAGCGGCGGCGGCTTGACCTCCCAGTTCCCGTGTCATCCCGGAAGCCTCGCAGAGGCTATCCGGGATGACACGGTTTGATTTGACCTCCGTCGGGGAAATCAAACTCTCCTCCCAGCAAAACAGGGAGGCCGCCATGGCGACGCCGTTCGAGGTCAGCTGGTCCCGCGACCAGGTCGACAAGGTCCTGAGCCAGGTCCGCGCCTATGAGTTCCCTCCAGCCCCGGAAGGCGGCGGCTGGAACTATGGCTGCGACGCCGACGTCCTGAAGGACCTCTGCGCCTATTGGACCGACGGCTTCGACGTCGGCGCGGTCCAGGCCAACCTCAACCGCTTCCCGCAGTTCACGGCGACGATCGAGGACCTCGACATCCACTTCGTCCATGTGGTGGGCGAGGCCAAGGGCAAGCGCCCGCTGCTGGTCACCCACGGCTGGCCGGGCAGCCATTTCGAGTTCTGGGACGCCATCGAGCCCCTGGCCTTCCCCTCACGCCACGGCGGGGATCCGGCCGACGCCTTCGACCTGGTCGTCCCGTCGCTGCCGGGCTTCGGCTTTTCCGGCAAGCCCAAGCGGCCGCTGGGCCAGCGGGCCACCGCGCGGCTGTTCAACACCCTGATGACCCGCGAGCTGGGCTATCCGACCTATCTGGCCCAAGGCGGCGACTGGGGCGGGCTGGTCACCTCGTGGCTGGGCCTCGACCAGGGCGCCCACGCCAAGGCCATCCACCTGAACATGATCGGCCTGCGTCCCGCCGGCCCGCCCACGAGCCCGGAGGAGATCGCCTGGATCACCGGCTTCGGCGCCCAGATGGACGCCTACGGCGCCTATTTTCGCTTGCAAGCGAGTAAGCCGCAGTCGGTGGCCTGGCTGGGGGCCAATAACCCCGTCGGCCAGGCCGCCTGGATCCTGGAGCGCTTCCACGACTGGGCGGACCTGTCGACCAAGCCGTTCGAGCAGGTGTTCACGCGCGACCAGCTGCTGACCAACGTCATGATCTACGTGATGACCGGCAGCTTCACGACCGGCGCCTGGTACTACCGCGCCATGATCGAGGAAGGCGGCCCGGTCCTGGCCGAGGGCCAGCGCTGCGAGACCCCGACCGCCTTCGCCAACTTCCCCGGCGAGAGCATCTACAAGCCTCCGCCCCGCTCGTGGGCCGACCGGGCCTACAACATCGTCCGCTGGAGCGAGATGCCGCGCGGCGGCCACTTCGCGGCGATGGAGGAGCCGGGGCTGTTCGTCGAGGACGTGAGGGACTGGGCGCGGGCGACCTGAAGATTTTCTGGAGCGGCGGCGAGAATAATGGACCTCATCGCGGGCGTTCGGACGGCTAAGGTCGCGGCGTCGTTGTCAGTAAGAGCAACAGGAACCGCGTGATGTCCGACCGCAAGCTTCATCCTGAAACCCTGGCCCTGCACGCCGGCTGGCGCGCGGATCCCGCGACGGGCGCGGTCGCGCCGCCGATCTACCAGACGACCTCGTACCAGTTCGAGAGCGCCGAGCACGCGGCCGACCTGTTCGCCCTGCGCAAGCTCGGCAACATCTATACGCGCCTGGGCAACCCCACGACCGACATCCTGGAGCAGCGGCTGGCGGCCCTGGAGGGCGGCGCCGCGGCCCTGGCGGTGGCTTCGGGCCAAGCCGCCTCGGCCTTCGCGATCCAGAACCTGGCCCGCGCCGGCGACAACGTCGTCAGCTCGACCGACCTCTATGGCGGCACCTGGAACCTGTTCGCCAACACCCTGCGCGACCAGGGGATCGAGGTCCGCTTCGTCGATCCGGAAGACCCTCAAGCCTTCGCCCGCGCCACGGACGCGCGCACCCGCGCCTACTACGCCGAGACCCTGCCCAATCCGAAGCTCAGCGTCTTCCCGATCGCCGAGGTCGCCGAGATCGGCCGCAAGCTGGGCGTTCCGCTGATCGTCGACAACACCGCCGCCCCGCTGCTGGCGCGGCCGCTGGAGCATGGCGCGGCGATCGTCGTCTATTCGACCACCAAGTACATCGGCGGCCACGGCACCTCGATCGGCGGCGTCATCATCGACGGCGGCAATTTCGACTGGACCGCCCATCCCGAGCGCAGCCCGACCCTGAACACGCCGGACGCCAGCTATCACGGCGCGGTGTGGGCGCAGGCCGCCAAGCCGCTGGGTCCGATCGCCTACATCCTGCGGGCCCGCACCGTGCTGCTGCGCGACCTCGGCGCGGCCCTGTCGCCGTTCAACGCCTTCCAGATCCTGCAAGGGCTGGAGACCCTGCCGCTGCGCATCACCCGCCACGCCGAGAACGCCGCGGCCGTCGCCAAGGCCCTGTCGGCGGCGCCGGGCGTCACCCGCGTGATCCATCCCAGCGTCCAGACCGGCCTGCAGCGCGAGCGCGCCGACCGCTATCTGTCGGGCGGCTATGGCGGCCTGGTGGGCTTCGAGCTGGCCGGCGGGCGCGAGGCGGGCCGCAAGTTCATCGATGCGCTGAAGCTGTTCTACCACGTGGCCAATATCGGCGACGCCCGCAGCCTGGCGATCCACCCGGCCTCGACCACCCACTCCCAGCTCAGCGCCGAGGAGCAGCTGGCGACCGGCGTCTCGGACGGCTATGTGCGCCTGTCGATCGGCCTCGAGCACATCGACGACATCCACGCTGACCTGACTCAGGCCTTGGCGGCGGCGCGGTAAACGATCCTCTCAGCCATACCTGGCTTCGTCATCCCGGCCGGAAGACCGCGTAGCGGGCTGTAGAGCCGGGACCCAGGGGCCGCCGCATTGCCGCTTGCCCCTGGGCCCCGGATAGCCTCTGCGAGGCTTCCGGGATGACGAGGGTTTATATCTTCCAATGCGGGGAGCGCGCGCCTTCGCACCTTGAGCCTGCCCGCGCGCGCCCCTATCCAGGGGACATGACAGCTCCCCGTTTCGACTTCGCCTCGGACAATGTCGCCGGCGCCATGCCCGAGGTCATGGACGCCCTGGTCGCCGCCAACGCCGGAACGGCCTCGGGCTACGGGACCGACCATGTCAGCCGCGCGGCCGCCGACCGCATCCGCGCCCTGCTGGACGCCGACGCCGAGGTGCGGTTCACCGCCTCGGGCACGGCCGCCAACGCCTTCGCCCTGACCGTGCTGGCCCAGCCGCACGAGGCGGTGCTGGCCCATGAGCACGCCCACATCTGCACCGACGAGACGGGCGCCCCGGGCTTCTTCGGCCAGGGCGTCGGCCTGATCGGCCTACCCGGCGCCTCGGGCAAGATCGAGGTGGCGGCGCTGGAAGCGGCGCTGGCCGAACCCGACGTCTCGTACCGCCAGCCGGCCGCGGCCCTGTCCCTGACCACCGCCACCGAGTACGGCACGGTCTATTCGGAAGACCATCTGCGGGCCCTGGTCGCGCCGGTGAAAGCCAAGGGCTACGGCGTGCACCTGGACGGCGCGCGCCTGGCCAACGCCGTCGCGGCGGGCTTCGACCTGAAAAGCGTCGCCAGGATGGGCGTCGATATTCTCGTCATGGGCGGAACCAAGGCCGGCTCGACCCCGACCGAGGCCGTGGTGTTCCTGAACCCGGCCCATGCCCGCCGCCTGGACTCGCGGCTCAAGCACGCGGGGCAGCTGGTGTCGAAGGGCCGCTTCCTGGCCGCGCCGTGGCTGGGCCTGCTGGGCGAGGACGGCGGGACGGGTCCCTGGGCGGCTCGCGCGGCCCACGCCAACGCCATGGCGCAAAAGCTGGCCGGGCTCATGCCCTTCCCGCTCAAGCATCCCGTCGAGGCCAACGGCCTGTTCGTCGAGATGGGCGAGCCAACCCTGGAGCGGCTGCGCGGCGAGGGCTGGTTCGTCTACCGCTTCCTGGACGGCACGGTGCGCTTCATGTGCTCTTGGGCCACGACGCCGGAGATGGTCGAGGAGCTTGGGGCGGCGCTGAAGAAGATCGCCTAGGCGCTCCCTCTCCCATAGGGAGAGGGTTGGGGTGAGGGGTTAAGCCCTCGACCGCTGTAGCCCCTCATCCTCCCACGCCTGCGGCGCGGGCCCCTCCTTCTCCCTCTGGGAGAAGGTTTCTCGCACCCCCAGCATCTTGGCGATCTCACCGGCCGGCGCCGGGCGGCTGATGAAGTAGCCCTGGATCTCGGCGCAGCCCTGGCCGCGCAGGGCGTCCAGCTGGGCCTGGGTCTCGACGCCCTCGGCCGTGGTGACCACGCCCATCGACGCGCCCAGGTCCAGCACCGCCTTGATGATGGCCAGGGCGTCGCTGTCGTGCAGGATGTCGCGCACGAAGGTCTGGTCGATCTTGATCTTGTCGAACGGGAAGCTGCGCAGATAGCTCAGCGAGCTGTAGCCGGTGCCGAAGTCGTCCATCGAGATGCGCACGCCCAGGGCCTTCAGGTCGTGCAGCATGGTCATGTTGGCGGCGCTGTCCTGCAGCAGGACCGACTCGGTGATCTCCAGCTCCAGGCGATGGGCCGGCAGGCCCGAGGCCGCCAGGGCCGAGACCACGGTGGCCACCAGCCCCCGGTCGCGGAACTGGGCGGGCGACAGGTTCACCGCCAGTCGCACATGATCGGGCCAGCGCGCCGCCTCGGCGCAGGCGTTGCGCAGCACCCAGTCGCCCAGCGGCACGATCAGGCCGATCTCCTCGGCCAGGGGAATGAAGTCGGCGGGCGAGACCATGCCGCGTTCCGGATGGCGCCAGCGCAGCAGGGCCTCGCATCCGGTCACCCGCTCGTCGTCCAGATGATAGAGCGGCTGGTAGAACAGCTCGAACTCGCCGTCCTGCAGCGCGCGGCGCAGATCCAGCTCCAGCGCTCGGCGCGCCTGCAGCTGCTCGTCCATGGCCCGCTCGAAGAAGTGGAAGGCGCCGCGGCCGTCGCCCTTGGCGCGGTACAGGGCCATGTCGGCCTTCTTCAGCAGTTCATCCGCGTCCTCGCCGTCCGAGGGCGACGCCGCCACGCCGACGCTGGCGCCGATCACCACCTGGTGGCCGGCCAGGTCGAACGGCGCGGCCATGGCCGTAACGATGCGGGCGGCCAGGCGCGTCGCGCCCGACATGTCGGAGAGTCCCGTCTGCACCACCGCGAACTCGTCGCCGCCCAGGCGCGCCACGGTGTCGCCCTCGCGCACGCAGCGCCGCAGCCGCTCGGCGGCCTCCCGCAGCAGGGCGTCGCCCAGCGGGTGGCCCAGGGTGTCGTTGACGGTCTTGAAGCGGTCCAGGTCGATGAAGTGCACCGCCAGTTGGTCGTCCTTGCGCGCCCGGCGAGCCAGGGCCTCGACCAGCGACTTCTGGAACAGCACGCGATTGGGCAGGTCGGTCAGGGGATCATAGTGCGCCAGCCGCGCGATCTGGGCCTCCGCCCGCTTGCGCTCGGCGATGTCCTCGGACACGCCCAGCAGATATTCGGCCTGGCCGTCGGCGTTGGGAATGGCGATCTTCTTGGTCCGCAGGATGGCGACACCGCCGTCCTGGCGCGGGACGTGATCCTCCTCGATCACGCGCACCTCGCCCGATTCCAGCACCTCGCGATCGCGTTCCACGTAGAGCGCGGCCAGGTCCGCTGGGTGGAAATCGGCGTCGGTCCTGCCGATGACCTGCGAACGCGGCATGCCCAGGATCTTCTCCCCGGCCCGGTTCAGCAGCACATAGCGGTGATCGTCGGCGCGCTTGACGAACACCATCGAGGGCATGGCCTCGACGATGGCCGTCATGAAGGTCTGGGCCCGCTCGACCTCGGTCTTGGCGGCCGCCAGGTCGGCGACGCCCTGGCGGTTGGTCTCGTTGCTCGCCTGCAGCAGGCCCAGAACCGTGCCGACGCCCAGATAGCGGCCGTTTTCGGTGACGATGAAGCCGCGCAAGAGGTCCGAGGCGCGGTACGAGAGACTGTCGGTGGTGAACTCGGCCAGCTCGGTGTCGGCGTCGACGACCAGCGGCTCGCGGTCCATCAGGGTCGAGATCGGACGGTTGGCGTAGAGGGCCCGGCCATACTCGGCGGCCATGCGCAGGAAGAAGGCGTTGCGCTCGACGATGCCGATCGGCCGGTCCTGGCCGTCCACGACGGGCACGATCAAGGTGTCGGGCTCCTCGCGGAAACGCTCATACAGCGACCTGCCCAGGTCATCCTGGCGCGCCGGCGCCAGGGAAGAAACCGTGTCCCGCAAAGTGAACATACGTACGCCTCCACTACAGGTGGCGAAGGACCATTTCTCGGCTAACGGCCTGCTAATGAGGAGGCTCGCGATGGATCATTTCGCGAAAACTTCACGGCGACGTCATAGTGCTTTCGGCAGCATTTACCGTGACTTCAAATATTACCGCCATCCCGCGACTTATTCGGGATCCATTTGTCCGCCGCACGTGGAGCACGAATTCACGTTCTCACGAAGAAGCCAACCCTGGGTTCCGCGCATGAAGCGCGGGATGACGACTGAAGATGCACGATCTATTCCCGCTCGGCCCGCACCTCGCCCAGGAACGCCTGGCCGATCCAGCTGACGACGCCGGTCACGACCGCGACCTGGACGCCCGCCCACCAGCCCGGCACCCGCAGGCCGTCCAGCAGCCAGTCGACGATGCCGATCATCGCCGCGTTCACCAGCAAGAGGAACAGCCCCAGGGTCACGATGGTCAACGGCAGGGTCAGCACCGTGACGACCGGCCGCACCACGGCGTTGACGACGCCCAGCAAAAAGCCGGCGATGATCAAGGTCTTCCAGCCGTCGGCGGTGACGCCGGGCACGATGCGGGCCGCCAGCCACAGACCGGCGGCGGCGATCAGAACGCGGAGAACGAAACGGATCATTGAGCCCTATTTCCCTTGCGATACCCAAGCGTCCAAAATGGCGCCGCATTCGTACAATACCCAAGCAGGCAACTCGGACATTACAAATGCGTTACCACCCTTCCACCCGCCGCTTGTTGAACTATCTATCCCCTCGTGTGGGGGATGATCGCGCGCGATTGGCGAGCGGATCCGCACGCAAGGGGATATAAGTACGATGGCCGTGAATTCTCTATCGGTGATGTCGCCGGACGGCGGCCTGTCTCGTTATCTGACCGAGATCCGCAAGTTCCCGATGCTGAGCAAGGACGAGGAGTTCATGCTCGCCCAGCGCTGGAAAGAGCATCAGGACCCGCAAGCCGCCCACAAGATGGTGACGTCGCACCTGCGCCTGGTGGCCAAGATCGCCATGGGCTATCGCGGCTACGGCCTGCCGATCGGCGAGGTGATCTCGGAAGGCAATGTCGGCCTGATGCAGGCCGTCAAGAAGTTCGAGCCCGACAAGGGCTTCCGCCTGGCCACCTACGCCATGTGGTGGATTCGCGCCTCGATCCAGGAATACATCCTGCGCTCGTGGTCGCTGGTGAAGATGGGCACGACCGCCGCGCAGAAGAAGCTGTTCTTCAACCTGCGCAAGGCCAAGAGCCAGATCGCCGCCTTCCAGGAAGGCGACCTGCGCCCTGAACAGGTCAGCGCCATCGCCACCAAGCTGGGCGTGCTGGACAGCGAGGTCATCTCGATGAACCGCCGCCTGTCGGGCCCCGACGCCTCGCTGAACGCGCCGCTGCGTTCGGACAGCGAGAGCGAGTGGCAGGACTGGCTGGCCGACGAGGAGCAGGTCTCCCAGGAGACCCGCGTCGCCGAGGACGAGGAAAAGTCGCTGCGGATGTCGCTTCTCGAAGAAGCGATGGTCGAACTGACCGACCGCGAGCGTCACATCCTGACCGAGCGCCGGCTGAAGGACGATCCGACCACCCTGGAAGAGCTCGCCGCCCAGTACGGCGTCTCGCGCGAGCGGGTCCGCCAGATCGAGGTCCGCGCGTTCGAGAAGCTGCAGAAGACCATGCGCGAGGCGGCGATCGCCAAGAACATGGTCGAGGCGTAACGACCTCAACTCACCGCTTTGACGAAAGGGCGCTCTTCGGAGCGCCCTTTTTATTTGCCCTCTCCCCTCGCGGGAGAGGGTGGCCCGCAGGGCCGGGTGAGGGGGTCGCGCTCCGCTAGCCGGAGAGGCCTTTCAACCCCTCATCCGTCAGCTTCGCTGACACCTTCTCCCGCAAGGGGAGAAGCGAATAAAAGACCTCATGACCGCTCCCCTGCCCCAGCTGATCCTGCTTCCCGGCCTGCTCAACGACGCTGAGCTGTGGCGCGACCAGATCAGCGGGCTGTCGGACGCGGCGCGGGTCTGGGTTCCGGACCTGACGCCCTACGCCACCATCCGCGAGATGGCCGAGCATGTGCTGGCGAACGCCGAGCCGAGCTTCGCCGTGGCCGGCTTCTCGATGGGCGGTTACGTGGCCCAGGAGATCGCCCGCATCGCCCCCGAGCGGATCGAGCGCTTGGCCCTGCTGGACACCTCGATCCATGTCGACACGCCCCAGCGCGCCGCCCAGCGCCAGGCGCTGAACAAGGCCGCCGCCAAGGGCGGGACCTTCCTGGGCATCGGCCAGGCGATCCTGAAGAGCTATGTCGACGCCTCGCGCCTGGACGACACCGAGCTGACCACCCGCATCGTCGACATGACCCAGCGCCTGGGCCGCGAGGTCTTCCTGCGCCAGAACAGCCTGCAGCGCGAGGACGGCGAGGCGGCGCTGAAGGCGCTGCGGGTCCCGCTGCTGATCATCGTCGGCGAGAACGACCAGATCACGCCCGCCGAGGGCCACCGCGCCATGGCGGCGGCGATCGGCTGCACGCACCTGGTGGTGATCCCGAACACCGGCCACATGGCGCCGATGGAGGCGCCCGGCGCGGTCAACGGGGCGCTGCGCCATTGGCTGCAACGGCCGGCGGGGCGGCGGTAAACGGCCGAGACGCCCTGAACCCGCTAAACAGGCTTGAGTTCATAGCTCCAGAGCGCCCGACGACCTGAGCGCGAACATTGGGCCTGCAGCCCTCCGAACAGTGACGCTTCAAAGTTCTGCAACAAAACCGTCAGCGAAACATCGCGTACGAAAACTAAGCCGACCCTTGGGGCTGTCTAGGCGCGCCTGCTCAAGAGCGCGCGGCCAACAAGGGGATTAGGATGAAGAAGACCATGCTCTTCGCGCTGGCGGCGTTCGCGCCGCTGGCTGCGGCGTCGGCCGTGATCGCGGCGCCCGAAAACGCTCCGGCCGACGCGCCGATCGCCACCGCCGATGCGCCGACCATCGCATCCGAGGTCGTGGTGCAAGCCAAGATCGCCTATCGCAACCGCAGCGAGTCGACCGCGCCCGTTCTCGACTATGGCCTGGACTACTTCCAGCGCTTCGAGCCGCTGACCGTCGGCGACGCCCTCAAGCGCGTGCCCAGCGTGTCGTTCCTGTCGGACGTGCTGGAGTCGGACGGCGTGCGTCTGCGCGGCCTTGACCCGGCCTACACTCAGATCCTGATCAACGGCGAGAAGGTCCCCGGCTCGGGCTCCAGCTCCGGGTCGTTCGGCAATGGCGCCGATCAGGCCTTCTTCGTCGACCGCATCCCGGCCGAACTGATCGACCATATCGAAATCGTGCGCAGCAACAGCGCCAACCGCAGCGGCGACGCGGTGGCCGGCGCCCTCAACATCGTCCTGCGCGACGCCATGGCGCTGGACGGCGGCTATGTCCGCGTCGGCGCTCTCCACTTTGACGACAAGCGCGTGCGTGAGGTGTTCGGCGCGGTTTGGGGTGGTCAGGTCGGCCCGGGCCGGCTGCTGATCGGCGCCAACGTCCAAGGCCGCCGCAATCCGAAGGAAAAGCTGAGCCTGCGCTATGACAAGCCCGGCGCCGGCCTGAACAACAACGAACTCCAGAGCGACGTCCGCAACGGCACGGACAGCTCGTTCAACATCGCCTACGACGTGCCGGTCGGCGCTGGCCAGCTGTCGGTGGGCGGCTTCTACGTCCACACCGATCGCTATCAGAACGAAGATTCGATCGAGTACCGGAACGGCGTCGAGACCACCGCCAACCTCTTGACCATCAACGACAACGACGTCGACATCCAGCAGGACAGCTACGCGCTGAACGGCAAGTACAAGTTCCCGATGGCCGGCGGCGAGACCAGCATCAAGCTGGGCTACGCGGCGTTCCAGAACGATGAGTACGAGTTCGAATACGAGACCGAATATCTTCGCGACTCCACCCCGTTCCCCGACGGCGATCGCTTCACCGGCGACCGCGCCAAGACCCGCATCACCGACGACGAGGTCACGGCCAAGCTTGAGCACAAGCGCGAACTGGTCGCCGGCGCCGATCTGGAGTTCGGCGTGCAGTACGAGGGCAAGCGCCGCGACTCGCGCGTCAGCGAGGTTCCGCGCAACCGCTACAACCTGCCCGCCGCGACCCCGCCGGCCTACAAGCCCTACGGTATCACCAGCAAGGCGCGGCTGGAGCAGACCCGGATCGACCCCTACGTGATGCTCTCGGGCCGCTCGAACGGCCTGAAGTGGGAAGCGGGCCTGCGCTACGAGACGACCGACGTGACGGTCCAGGACTTCGTGATCAACGAGAAGACCGATAACGATTACAAGGTCCTGCTGCCCTCGGCCTCGATCCGGTACAACCTGACCAAGGCCGATCAGGTCTACGCCTCGATGGCGCGCACGGTGCGCCGGGCCAGCTTCGAGTACCTCTCGCCGGTCACGCTGGAGGAAGAGCTCGGCGACAACGACTTCCGCGGCGATCCGACCCTGCAGCCGGAAAAGGCCTGGGGGGTCGACGTCGGCTACGAGCGCCGCATGGGCCGCGACGGCGTGTTCGGCGTCAACCTGTTCTATCGCGACATCAAGGACCTGATCGAGATCTACAACACCGGCGCGCCCGGCTCGGCCAACGATCCGCCGGACGATGTCACCTGGCTGTACTCGGCGCGCAACACCGGCGACGGCAAGGTGTACGGGATCGAGTTCGACCTCTCGACGCCGCTGTCGTTCATCGGCATGGACAACACCGGCGTGTTCCTGAACTACTCGTATCTCGATAGCGAGGTGAACGACGAGTTCGGCAAGCGTCGCTTCAACAGCCAGGCGGAGTCGGTGTTCAACATCGGCTTCATCCAGGACATCCCGACCTTCGGCGCCGCCTTCGGCATGACCTATCGCAAGCAGGGCGAGGCCTATAGCCGCGTCGTCGGCGAGGAAGTGACCACCACCTATGGCGCGGACCTGGAAGCCTTCATCGAAAAGCGCATCGGCAAGAGCATGGTCGTGCGCCTGACCGGCTCGAACCTGCTCGACGCCGACAAGAAGGAAGTCTTCAACAAGTTCACCACGATCGCCGACCAGCGCGGCCGCTCGTTCGACGAGTACGAGCTGGAGCGGGAAAAGGCCGGTCCGGTGTTCCAGTTGGTTGCGCGGATGGCCTTCTAAGGCCTGTTCGCCTCGCGATCAGAAGACGAAGAAGGCGGCGTCACAGGCGCCGCCTTCTTTCATTTCCACGACCGGAAAAGATCAGATCAGGCCGCGCGGCCCTTGTCCTCGGGAGCCATGAAGCCCATCAGGGCGTCGATGCGCTTGATGAGGTCGGCGCGGCCGCCCGGGCCGGCGAGATCAGCCTGGGTGCAGGCGCCCAGCGCGTCGGCCGCCTGCCGCAGCCGGTCGTCCTTGACCGCTTCGCCCACCAGACGCAGTTCGTGGGCCTGGGCGGCCAGGGCGCGGCGGGCTTGCGCCGGATCGGTGTCCAACGCCGCGGCGGCCGACTTGACGATGCGCAGCGCCTGCGAGAGACGCGCGGCGGGCGTGGCGCTGGCGTCGGCCTTGCGCTTGCGAGGCCCGCGATAGTCGGCCGAGTTGAACCGGCGACGGTCGGGGCCGACATAGCCCACGCCCTCGACCCAGTCGCGCGGCTTCAGCGTCACGGCCTCGAGCCGGCGCTCCAGATCCTTGATGTTGAACGGCTTGCGCATGAACTCGTGCACGCCGGCGTCGCGGGCGTCGAAGATCACGTCGGCGGTCGCCTCCGTGGCGCACATGATGATCGGCGCCTCGCGGCAGATCAGGTCGCTGCGGCGGATCTTGCGCGTGAAGGCCACGCCGTCGACGCCGGACTGGGCGTGTTCGACGAAGATCAGCTGCGGATCAGTGGTCCGGGCCAGGGCGTAGCCCTTCTCCGCCGTGGGGGCGGAGAACATCTCGACCGCGCCCAGCGGACGCATGTGCTCGGCCAGCAGGCGCGCCATGGCGGGGTTCGGATCGATGACCAGAACCCGCTGCACCTTGGCGGCGACACGTTGGATGGTGCGGACGTTGCCGTCGAACACGAGAACCCGAGGCTCCTGCGATTAGGATCGGGAGAGTGAAACCAAAACGTTAAGATTCCGCTCGCCAAACCGGGAACGTCCCCACTTAAGGGTTGAGCGGGATGGCCAGGCTGGTCTCGAAGTCCTGCAGAAGGTCCACCGCCTCCTCGGCGTCCGCCGTCAGCGGCTGGCCCTCGGGGAAGCGATAGCGCCAGTAGCTGGCGATGTGGGCGATGGCCCCGACCCGCTCGCCGAGGTTCAAGAACAGCTCCGGAGCGCTCAGCAGGAACTCGCGAAACGCCTGCGGCCGACGATTGCGGACCAGCTGCTCGAAGGCGTCGTCGTAGATCTTCATGGTCCGCAGGATGGCTTGCCGCTCGACGGGCAGCGCGCCCTGCAGGCGTCGCCGCGCCAGCGCCACGTAGCGCTCGTCGGTCTCGTCACGGAAGCCGGTCACGGCCAGGCGGTCCAGCTCGTCGCAGATCTTGGTCAGCAGCGGCCACAGCCGGGTCAGCATCCACTTGTAGTAAAGCACGCCCTTCCAGGCGAAGACGCCGTCCTTGAAGCTGTGGCCCTCCATGCCCAGGGTCAGGCGCAGGGGCGACAGGCGCTCGTCGAAGTCGGCCGCCAGCAGCGCCTCGACCATGCGCCCGGCCTGCGAGCGGCGCGCGCCGCCTTGCTCGCCATAGGCCAGCTCGATCAGGTGGCCGATCTCCATGCCGACGAAGCCCTGCATCTGGTCGATGTCGGCCGGCGACAGCGCGAAGTAGCAGTGGGCCACGGTCAGCTCATGCTGGCGCAGGTGTTCGCGCAGCAGGAACGGATCCAGCGACGGCAGGGCGTCGATGGCGTGCAGCACGGTCAGGTCGCGGGTCAGGCGGCCGGAGGCGTTGCAGGCGTCGGCCAGCATCTCGATCCAGCCCCGCTGGCCGACGAACACCGACCGGCCGCCCAGGCCCAGGTCCGAGCGGTCGAACGGGATGATGATCTTGGTCGCCAGCGGCCGCGCCTCGTCGAACAGATAGACGTCATCGTTCCGCACGCGGTGTTTCAGGATCAGGGCGCTGTTCAGGACGCGATTCCGGAACAGCGGATGCTCGGCGTATTCGGGGCGTTTGCCGCTCTTGGCCTCGATCTCGACCAGGTTCAGCACCCGGCTGGTCGAGCCGGTATGGGCCAGGGCCCGCAGGCTGCGCGCCAGGCGGTCGGCCGCGTTGACGGGCCTGGTTTTGCGACGGCGCGCGACGACGGACACGATTTCCCTCGGAGGACTTGAGGCTCTGTCTTACGCGCCCGCGCGCTAACAAAAACTGACCGAACGCGGTTCAGGCCGCCTGCGGATCGCGAGACGCTCCGCCCGCCGCCGAGAGGCGCGCCACGGTCGCCAGCAGGCCCGCCGGTGCGATCGGCTTGGGATGGGCGTCGTCGAAACCCTGGGCCAGCAGGCGCTCGGCGTCGCCGACCATGGCGTCGGCGGTCAGGGCGATGATCGGCAGGTCGGCCCGTCCCGCCTCGCCCGCGCGGATGCGGCGCACGGCCTCGACGCCGTCCATCCCCGGCATGTGCACGTCCATCAGCACCAGGTCGACGGGCTCGGCGTTCAGACGCTCCAGCGCCCCGCGGCCGTCGTCGGCGGTCAGCACCGACGCGCCCACCGCTTCAAGGATCGCCCGCGCCACCGTCCGGTTGACCGCGTTGTCGTCGACCACCAGCACCCGGACGCCGGTGAAGTCGAGATGCTCGCCCGCCTCGGGTTCGACCGGGCTGGGATTCTCGGCGGGCGCCAGCGGCAGGGTGACCGTGAAGGTCGAGCCCCGGCCCGGCGCGCTTTCCACCGCCACCTCGCCGCCCATCAGGTCCGCCAGATGGCGGCAGATCGCCAGGCCAAGGCCGGTGCCGCCGAACCGGCGGGCGATCGAGCGGTCGCCCTGAACGAAGGGCGAGAACAGGCGCGCGCGCTGCTCATCCGTCATGCCGACACCGGTGTCGGAGACCGACAAGACCACCCGCCCAGCGACGGACGCGGCGCGCACGGTCACGCCGCCGTCGTCGGTGAACTTCACGGCGTTGGAGATCAGGTTCAGCAGGATCTGACGCACGCGCGCGACGTCGCCCAGCACCCATTCGGGCGTGGCCGGATCGATTTCCAGGGTCAGGGCCAGGCCCTTCCCGCGCGCCGTCTCGCTCCACATCACGCCGACGTGGTCGAGCAGATCGCGCAGGTCGAACGGCGCGACGTCCAGCTCCAGCTTGCCGGCCTCGATCTTGGACAGGTCCAGGATGTCGTTGAGGATAGTCATCAGGCCCTGGCCCGATTTCTCGATCATCTCCAGATAGCGGGCGTGGCGGCCCTCCAGGCGGGCGCCGCGCAGGGCGTGGGTCAGGCCCAGCACCCCGTTCATCGGCGTGCGCAGCTCGTGGCTCATCATCGCCAGGAAGGCGGACTTGGCCTCGCTGGCCTCCAGGGCCGCGTCCTGCGCCCGCTCAAGCGCCTGGTTGGCGGCGCGCAACTGCCGCGCCGCGTCCAGCATGTAGAATAAGAGGCCGCCGACGGTCACCGCGATGATAATCCACTGCCAGCTGGGCTTTCCGGTGGCGATGACCGGCGCGGCCAGCAGCGAGATGAACGGCGGCGGCGCGATGACCAGCATCGTGCCTAGGCTGATCGCGCCGTAGCGGATCGCCTCGACGATCAGGCCGAACAGGATGATCAGCGCCGTGAACTTCATGGCCGGCGAGCCATGGATCCAGCAGTAGCCGGCCATCGCCGACCAGGCCAAGCTGAACACCGTCGGCGTGCCGAAGCGGGTCAGCAGGGTCCAGCGATCCTCGGCGCGCGGCTTCAGATGGACCTCGAGGTAGGCGATCCAGCCCTCGAGCACGGCGTTGACCAGGGCCCAGCCCAGAGCGACCCGCCAGCCGAACTCGGCCAGCACCAGCGCCGCGGCCAGCACCGCGACCACTAGGCGCGCCGTGCGGCTGCGACGGCTCATCGCCAACGCCGCGCCCTCGCGCCCGTCATCGAGAAGCTCCCGCAGCCCCACCCCTGCCCCCGTCGAAAAGAAACTGGGAGAAACCTAGGCGCGAGAAAGGTTCACCAAGGTTTACCGCGGGAACTAATCCCGCGGCTATTTAGCCTTGATCAACATCAAGAGTTTCCGACGCCGAGCTTTACTAGCGAGCTCTAGCCCTGGAAGGGGTCGCGCATCAGAATCGTGTCATCGCGCTCGGGGCTGGTCGACAAAAGGGCGACGGGCGCCCCGATCAGCTCTTCGACGCGGCGGACATATTTGATGGCCTTGGCGTTGAGGTCCTTGAACGAGCGGGCGCCGGCGGTGCTTTCGCTCCAGCCTTCCAGCTCCTCATAGACCGGCGTGGCGGCGGCCTGGTCGCGGAGCCCCGCGGGCAGGTAGTCGAGCACCTTGTCGCCGATCTTGTAGCCGACGCAGATCTTCAGGGTTTCGAGGCCGTCCAGCACGTCCAGCTTGGTCAGGGCCACGCCGTGAATGCCGTTGATGGCCACCGACTGGCGCACCAGCACCGAGTCGAACCAGCCGCAACGGCGGGCGCGGCCGGTGTTGACGCCGACCTCGCGGCCGACGGTCGACAGGTGCTTGCCGACCTCGTCGAACAGCTCGGCCGGGAACGGGCCCTCGCCCACGCGGGTGGTGTAGGCCTTGACGATGCCCAGCACATAGCCGGTCGCCGACGGGCCCATGCCCGAACCGGCCGAGGCTTGGCCGGCCGCGGTGTTGGACGAGGTCACAAAGGGGTAAGTGCCGTGGTCGACGTCCAGCAGGGAGCCCTGCGCGCCCTCGAACAGGATCTTGCGGCCGGCCTTATAGGCCTGGTCCAGCACCCGCCAGGCCGGCTGGGCGTAGGCCAGGATGCGCGGCGCCAGGTCCATCAGGGCGTCGAACAGCTCTTGAGCATTGGCTTCCGGCAGGCCCAGGCCGCGACGCAGGGCGCCGTGGTGGGCCAGCAGGCGGTCGATCTTGGGCTTCAGGGCTTCCGGGTCGGCCAGGTCGGCGACGCGGATGGCGCGGCGGCCGACCTTGTCCTCATAGGCCGGACCGATGCCGCGGCCGGTGGTGCCGATCTTTTGGGTCGAGGCCGCCTCGCGCGCCTGGTCCAGGTCGCGGTGCAGCGGCAGGATCAGGCAAGCGTTGTCGGCCAGGATCAAGAGGTCGGGCGTGATCGCCACGCCCTGGTCGGCGATCTTGTCGATCTCGGTCAAGAGGTGCCAGGGATCGACCACGACGCCGTTGCCGATGACCGAGGTCTTGCCCTGCACCACGCCCGAGGGCAGCAGCGCCAGCTTATAGACCTTGCCGTCCACCACCAGCGTGTGGCCGGCGTTGTGGCCGCCCTGGAAGCGCACCACGACATCGGCGCGGTTGCTGAGCCAGTCGACGATCTTGCCCTTGCCCTCGTCGCCCCACTGGGCGCCGACAACGGTCACATTGGCCATGGTAGAGATATGCCTTGTCGCCTGCCGGGTGACGCCACGGGGTCCTTCGACAGGACTCGACCCCGAGCGTTTCTCAGATTTTCGGCGGCGTCGGGAGGCGCGTCAAACGCATCCTTCGCGAAGTCAGAAGGCGTAAACCAGCCGGACCCCCGCGTCGTCAAGTCCCTGGTTCTTGCCCTGGTGGAAGATCTGGCCGTTCGACAGGTGGGTATAGGAAAGCTCGACCGACACCCGATCACTGACCTGGTAGCCCAGCGCCAGCTCCGGCTCGAACAGCACGCGCGAGCCGAACTCGATCCGATTGTAGTAGAGCCAAGTACGGCGCGCCCGCTCCTCTTCCGACAGGCCCGGCGCGTTGGCCGGCGGCAGCTTGGCCTTGCCGTCGGTATAGGCCAGGCCCAGGCCCGGCCGCAGGTAGAAGCCGCCCTTCTCGCCAAGCTCGACCTTCCAGTTGAAGCCGGCGGCGACGAAGTTAGAGGTGTTGTCGCTGTTGATCGAGACCATGGCGTGGACCTGCGGCTTGCCCAGCCAGGCCAAGCTCTCGAGCCTGTTCGTGCGGTAGCCCAAGTGGACGTCAACGCCGTCCTCGCGACCGGCCGCGCCCAGGCCCACCGCGCTGCCGATGAAGGTGACGTCGTGCTTGTAGACCCCGACGAAGGCTTCTCCGGCCCAGGCCGGCGCGGCGAAGGCCAGCGCGGCGCCGAGCGAAAGCGAGGCCGCGGAGGCCAAGAAGGCGGTCTTCATCGAGTCGTCCTGAATTGAGCCCCCGTCGGCTCTTATGTCGTGAACGGCGAAGCTCGCAAAGAGTTTCGCCCCGCTCCGCGCGACAACGCCGCGAGATCGTTCAAATGGGGCGCACGACTTCAAAAGCCAGCGCCGCGCTCTTAGAACTTAGCCTCATGACCATTTCGCTCGCCGACATCCAAGCCGCCGCTCAGCGCCTGAAGGGCCTGGCCGTCGAAACGCCGCTGATCGAAAGCCCCGCGCTGAACGAGCGCCTGGGCGGCCGGATCTTCCTGAAACCCGAGACGCTGCAGCGGGCGGGGGCCTTCAAGTTCCGGGGCGCCTATAACCGCCTGTCCCAGCTGACCGACGACGAGAAGTCGCGCGGGGTCGTGGCCTTTTCGTCCGGCAACCACGCCCAGGGCGTGGCGCTGGCCGCCAAGCTGGTCGGCTGCCCGGCCCTGATCGTGATGCCGTCCGACTCGCCCGCCGTGAAGGTCGAGGGCACGCGGAGCTACGGCGCCGAGATCCGCTTCTATGACCGCTTCACCGAGGACCGGATCGCGATCGCCGACCAGATCGCCGCCGAGCGCGGCTGCGTGGTGGTCCCCTCCTATGACGACCCGCACATCATCGCCGGCCAGGGCACGCTGGGGATCGAGATCGTCGAGCAGGCGGCCGCGCGCGGCGCCACGCTCGACACTCTGGTCTGCTGCGTCGGCGGCGGGGGCCTGATCGCCGGGACCTCGACCGCCGTGAAGGCGCTCTCGCCCGCCACCCAGATCTGGGGCGTCGAGCCGGCGGGCTTCGACGAAACCCGCCGCTCGCTGGAGAGCGGCAAGCGCGAGACGATCGACAAGGACGCCCGTTCGTTCTGCGACGCCCTGCTGACCCCGATCCCCGGCGAGCTGACCTGGCCGATCAACCAGCACAACCTCGCCGGCGGCGTCGCCGTCACCGACCCGGAGGTCGCCGAGGCCATGCGCTACGCCTTCTCGGTCCTGAAGCTGGTCGTCGAGCCCGGCGGCTGCGTGGCCCTGGCGGCGGCGCTGGCGGGCAAGGTGGACCTCAAGGGCAAGACGGCCGCGATCGTGCTGTCGGGCGGGAACGTGGATCCGGACTTGTTCGCCCAGGTTTTGAGCGGTCAAATCTAGCGCACAACAGCCGTGTCATCCCGGGCGGCAAAGCCGACCCGGGACCCAGGGGCAAGCGGCAATGCGGCGGCCCCTGGGTCCCGGCTCTCCGCTACGCTGCGGCCGGGATGACACGCTAAAAATATCGGGGAGAAAACCATGAACCTACCGCCCGCGACCGCCCTCCCCCAGACCCCCCTGCTCGTCGTCGACCGCGCCGCCCTCGAGCGCAACATCGACCGCATGCAGGCCCTCTGCGACGGCGCCGGCGTGCGCCTGCGGGCCCATGGCAAGACCCACAAGTGCTCCGCCCTCGGCCGGCTGATCGTCGAGCGCGGCGCCGTGGGCCTCTGCTGCCAGACGGTGGGCGAGGCCGAGGCCTATGTCGCGGGCGGGATCAGGGACGTTCTGGTCACCGCCCCGGTCCCGGCCTGGGGTCCGCCGCGCCTCGCCGCGCTCGCCAAGACCGGCGCTGTGGTCGGCGCGGTCGTCGACGACGAAGGCCAGATCGACCGCCTGTCCGACGCGGCCGTGGCGGCCGGCGTCACCTTGGACGTCGTGGTCGATCTCGACCTCGGCACCCACCGCGCGGGCGTCTATCCGCATGAAGCCCTGGCCCTGGCCCGCGCCATCGACGCCGCGCCGGGCGTGCGCTTCGGCGGGATCCAGGCCTATCTCGGCCACCTGCAGCACCTGGACGACGGGGCGCTGCGCAAGTCCGCCGACGAGGCCGCCTTCGCCACGCTGAAGACCCTGGTCGCCGAGCTGACCCAAGCTGGACTTCCCCCGCCGGTGGTGACGGGCGGCGGCACCGGCACCCACGCCTTCGACCTCGCGTCGGGCGTCTTCACGGAGCTGCAGGCTGGCTCCTACGCGGTGATGGACGTCGAGTACGACGCCTGCGGCGCGCCCGGCGGCGGCGACTGGCCGTTCGAGCCGGCTCTGTTCGTGGCCTCCACCGTCGTCTCGGCCCGCCACAAGAGCCATGTCGTCTGCGACGCCGGCTTCAAGGCCATGTCGATGGACGGCCCGCCGGCCCGCGTGGTCGCCGGCGCCACCCCCGGCTCGCTGTGGCGACCGATGGGCGACGAGCACGGCATGATCGCTCACCCTTCGACCTTCGACGTGCTGAAGGCCTCGGGCGGAACGCCGCTGGGCTTTGACACGGCGGTGGCCGGCGCGGACGCCGATCCCGCCCGCGCCTGGCCCGCCGACGCGCCCCGTGTCGGCGAGCTCGTCTGGCTGCAACCCGGCCACTGCGACCCGACCATCAACCTCTACGACGCCCTGCATGTCTGGGACGGCCAGCGGCTGGAGCGCTGGGCGGTGGATGGGCGGCGGGTGAGTTCCTGACTCGCGTTCAGAACCATCTCCGTGTCATCCCGGCCGAAGCGCAGCGAAGAGCCGGGCCCGAGGGGCGACCGCACTGCGTCGGCCCCTGGGCCCCGGATAGCCTCTGCGAGGCTTCCGGGATGACACGGATTTTGGCGGTATCGCTACCTGGTCATCCCCCACGCCACGCCCCCTAGCCACGCCTTCAAACCCCCTCTACGTTCCCGCGCTCAACGACAAGATTTGCTCCCGAATGGAGTTGCGATGAAACGCCTGCTGCTCGCCACCGTCCTTCTGGCCGCGCCCATGCTGGCGCACGCCGCCGACGCGCCCAAGATCGACCCCGCCAAGCTGTCGGCCCACATCAAGGTGCTCTCGTCGGACAACTTCGAAGGTCGCGGTCCGGCCACCGAAGGCGAGAAGAAGACCGTCGCCTACATCACGGCTCAGATGAAGGCGATCGGCCTCACGCCCGCCGGTGATGTGCAGAAGGACGGCAAGCGCGCCTGGACCCAGGACGTGCCGCTGGGCAAGTTCCAGATCGACGGTCCGGTAACCGCCAGCGTCACCGTCGGCGGCAAGGCTCAAGCCCTGACCCAGGGCGAGCAGGTCGCCATCCGCGCGGCCATGACCAATGTCGACACCGTCTCGATCAAGGACGCCCCGCTGGTCTTCGTCGGCTATGGCGTCAAAGCCCCCGAGCGGAACTGGGATGACTTCAAGGGCATGGACCTGAAGGGCAAGATCCTGGTCGTGCTGATCAACGATCCGGACTTCGAGACCGGGTCCGGTGACTTCGGCGGCAAGGCCATGACCTATTACGGCCGCTGGACCTACAAGTACGAGGAGGCCGCCCGCCAGGGCGCCGCTGGCGTGCTGATCGTCCACGAGACCGCCCCGGCCTCGTACGGCTGGAACACGGTCAAGAACTCCAACACCAACGTGATGTTCGACATCGTCCGCCAGGAGCCGGCCAAGTCGCACCCGTCGATGGAGGCCTGGATCCAGCGCGACGTCGCCGTCGATCTGTTCAAGCAGGCCGGCCTCGACTTCGAGGCCCTGAAGACGCAGGCCCAGACCCGCAACTTCAAGCCGGTGACCCTGACCGGCGCGACCTTCTCGGCCGACTACAAGGTCAAGCACGAGGTGATCGTGTCGAAGAACATCGCCGGCCGCATCGTCGGGACCCAGTATCCGGACGAGACCGTCATCTACAGCGGCCACTGGGACCACCTGGGCGTCGGCGCGCCCGACGCGCGCGGCGACAAGATCTACAACGGCGCGGTCGACAACGCCGACGGCATCGCCGCCCTGCTGGAACTGGCCCGCGCCTTCAAGAGCCAGCCCGCCCCGCAACGCTCGATCCTGTTCCTGGCCGTGACCGCCGAGGAGAAGGGCCTGCTGGGCTCGGAATACTACGGCGCCAACCCGCTGTTCCCGCTGGCCAAGACCGTGGGCGACATCAACATCGACGCCCTGTCGGCCGCCGGTCCGGCCAAGGACGTGACGACCTCGGGCGACGGCAAGGTTGATTTGCAGGACATGCTGGTCGCCAAGGCCAAGGCCCATGGCCGCTACTTCTCGCCCGATCCCGCGCCGCAGGCCGGCCACTTCTACCGCTCGGACCACTTCCCGTTCGCCAAGCGCGGCGTGCCGGCCATCTCGATCGGCTCGGGCACGGACCTGGTGAAGGGCGGCAGGGAAGCCGGCGAGACGGCGGAAGCCGACTACACCGAGAAGCGCTACCACCAGCCCGCCGACGAGTGGTCGCCCGACTGGGATCTCTCGGGCCAGGCCGCCGATATCGGTCTCGTCTACGAGATCGGCCGTGACCTGGCCAACAGCCGCGTCTGGCCGCAGTGGCAGGCGGGTTCCGAGTTCAAGGCTCTGCGCGACGCCACCGCGGCGCAGCGGAAGTAAGGCTTTTCGGGAGGGAGCCATTCTCCCTCCCGACCTCCCCGGCGAAGGCCGGGGCCCAGTTTTAGCCTGAGCGGTTGGAGGTGTCGCGCCAGCGGCCTCGACCGCTCGGCAGGCGCTTGTGGGTTCGATCTGGACCCCGGCATTCGCCGGGGAGGTCGGAGTTATGAGCGATAGAGATATCCAGAGTTCCCCATGACCGCCTCCGTCTTCGACCTCTTCAAACTCGGCGTCGGCCCGTCGAGCAGCCACACCATGGGGCCGATGACGGCCGCGGGGTTATTCGTCGCGCGGCTGCGCGCGGCGGGCCAGTTGGAGACGGTGGCGCGGGTCGAGACGAAGCTCTACGCCTCCCTGGCCCTGACCGGTCGCGGCCACGCCACCGACCGGGCCGTGATCCTGGGGCTGATGGGCTTCGTTCCAGCCGATCTCGATCCCGACGCCGGCGAGGCGGCCCTGCTCGAGGTCCAGGCGACCCAGTCCCTGCGTCTGGGCGGCGAGCGCGACATCGCCTTCGACGAGGCCAAGGACATCGTCTGGCTGGGCCACGAGCGCCTGCCCCAGCACCCCAACGGCCTGACCTTCAGCGCCTACGACGCCTCCGGCGTTCTGCTGGGCGAGCGGACCTATTTCTCGATCGGCGGCGGCTTCGTCCGCGACGAGAGCGAGATGGGCCGCAACGCCCCGCCCGAGGAAGGTCCCGTCGTCCCCTACCCGTTCGAGAGCTCCGCCGACCTGCTGGAGCGCGCCGAGGGAGCCAGGCTGACCATCGCCCAGGTCATGGCCGCCAACGAGCAGGCGCGGATGAGCGAGGGCGAGATGAACGCCGGGCTCGACCGCATCTTCGGGGCCATGGAAGCCTGCATCGACCGCGGCATGCGCCAGGACGGCGTCCTGCCCGGCGGCCTGACGGTCAAGCGCCGAGCCCGCCAGATCCACCAGACCATCCAGGGCCGGATGGAGCGCCAGATCAGCGACCCGCTGGCGGCCATGGACTTCGTCAACCTGTGGGCCATGGCGGTCAACGAGGAGAACGCCGCCGGCGGCCGCGTCGTCACCGCCCCGACCAACGGCGCGGCGGGGCTGATCCCGGCGGTGCTGCGCTTCTTCGTCCGCTTCCACAACGGCGGCCCTGAGCAGGTCCGTGTCTTCCTGCTGACGGCGGCGGCGATCGGCGCGCTCTACAAGATGAACGCCTCGATCAGCGGCGCCGAGGTCGGCTGCCAGGGCGAGGTGGGCGTGGCCTGCTCGATGGCGGCGGCGGGCCTGGCGGCCGCCCTCGGCGGGACCAACGCCCAGATCGAGAACGCCGCCGAGATCGGCATGGAGCACAACCTCGGCCTCACCTGCGACCCGATCGGCGGCCTGGTGCAGATCCCCTGCATCGAGCGCAACGCCATGGGCGCCATCAAGGCCATCGACGCCGCCCGCCTGGCTTTGCTGGGCGACGGCCAGCACTCGGTGTCCCTGGACAAGGTCATCGCCACGATGAAGCGCACGGGCGAGGACATGAACGAGATCTACAAGGAGACCTCGATGGGGGGGCTGGCGGTGGGTCTGTCGGTGAACCGGGTGGAGTGTTGAGCAAGTTCCTCCCCCGCGATGCGGGGGAGCAACCGTGTTGAGTTCAGGCGGGTCTCCAGTCGGCTTGGTCGCGGATCATGGCGTTGAGCGTGACGAGCAGGCGACGCATGCAGGCTGTGATGGCCAGCTT
>Ga0247725_1000453_pt1 | contig 30586 bp, 26 predicted proteins | sample OKSTACKMCFT3sol_FD_183021 | JGI IMG/M metagenome (GOLD analysis project Ga0247725, IMG submission 183021) | Subsurface sediment microbial communities from gas well in Oklahoma, United States - OK STACK MC-FT3-sol | ecosystem: Environmental > Terrestrial > Deep subsurface > Rock core/Sediment...
ATGGACCAGTCATTTTTTCGTTGCAAAAAAGTCTTGGTCATTGATGACTGTGCGCCTGTCCGGGCCACCGTAAAAGGAATGTTACAACAAATGGGGTTTGAGGCTATTCACCTAGCCAAAGACGCTGGCGAAGCTATGCACAAATGCATAGAAATGCCCTTTGATTTTATCTTATGTGACTTCAATCTCGGTGACTGTAAAGACGGTTATCAGTTGTTTGAAGCACTGAAAAAGCAACAGCTGTTGGCCCCACTCTGCTGTTTTATAGTGATAAGCGCCGAAGCACAAAGCCAAATCGTACATGGTGTTATTGAGTTACAGCCTGACGACTACCTGCTAAAACCTTTTACGGCTCCCGCATTAGAAGAACGTATCTGCAGAGCCATCCGACACCGCATAGAACTGCGCAAAGTATTTTTCCGCTTATTTGAACATGACTATGCAGACGCCTCGCGTGAATGCGATTTGGTGATCCGCACCAAACCTGATTACGCACTGCAAGCCATGCGCTTAAAAGGCGAATTGCTGCTGAAATTAGGCCAGTACGACAAAGCTGAATTGTTTTACCAAAAAGTGCTGCAGCAAAAAACTTATAGTTGGGCACGCCTGGGCCATGCTTTAAGTTGCTTTTATCTGGAACGCTGGGAAGATACCGAACTGGAGTTGGTAGATCTGACGCAATTTGGCGATACCAAAGTGGAAGCTCTGGACTGGTTATCCCGTTTGTATCTGCGTCACGGCCGTTATCAGCTAGCCTTTGAAACCTTAAGCAAAGCAGCCACCTTATCGCCAAAAAATATCAGCCGCCAGAAAACCCTGAGTAATTTGTGTGCCATGTTAGGCCACACCGACGTTGCAGCCCGCATTGCCGGAAAAATAGTCCAGGGCGCGCGCCACTCCATTGACGATACTGCCGACAACTATCTAAATCATGCCCGTACTCTGGTGGATCAGGCCAGAGGTGCATCAGTGCTGGATAAAGCGGTCATTTTGCAAAACGCCGGGAAATTACTGGATGCACTGCATAAGCGTTTTAATGTCGATGTGCTCAAACGTGAAACTGTGATTTTACGCAGTCGTATGAGTAGTTGTCGCGGCGCTATCAAAGAAGGCCGTGAAGTAATGCAACAAATTCAGGATTTACCCCTGGATGACTTGAGTATCGACAGCTGCATGGACGCCGCCAAAGCTTATTTTGAACTAGGCGATTTGTACTCCAGCCAGCTGTGTATCGACCATCTGAAAACCAAGTTGTACGACGACGATTTTCTGACAGAAACCCAACGTATTATGCTTCAGCTGGAGCAGGACAAACACGAAAGCCTAAAACAGCAAATCAAACAAATTAATACCGAAGCCACAGACGCCTATCGCATGGGTCAGTTTGGCCGGGCTGTCATGCTATTTTGTGAAACTTTCGACTACATGCCCACCAACCCGGTGATAGCGCTGAATTTACTGCAGGCCATGAGTAAAAGCGCAGGAGTTACAGGTGATACCATTAACTACGCCCGTAACGCAGCTCGTGTACTTCGGCAAAATCAGCTGGAAAAAAGCGAACAGGAACGTTTTGAAAAGTATGTGATGACTTTAAAGAAAACCCAGCCTGGATTGGCTCAGGTTCAGTTGTAACAGGTCAGAGCTTTGACTCTGACCTTGGTTTTTAACCCAAAATAATATAATCCGACTGATGCACTGTTTCTTTATGTTGCCCCTGGCTCAGGCGGACATAACGACCACCGATCTGATCAATAGCAATACAATCATCCACATCCAGCACCGCATCGGTATGAGGTTTATCCCAACGTTCAGGCAAGTAGGTTTTACCCTTTTGCTTGGCTTCAGTTTTGTCTTTAGCGGTCACCAACAGGTAGTGGTGATCTTCACCAAAAGCGCCTGCAGTATAACCACCTAAGTTGATAAAAAATAATCGCAATTCATCTGCTGCAGGTGCTTGCTCAGAAAACCGTACCTGATAGCCTTCTACCCCATCCACCTGCATCCAGGAATCGATATGCATGCCTGCCATAGTACCAAACCACTGCTGACGTAACTCTGGGTAGCAGTCTTCAATACTGTGGCCCGTGACAAACACTACATCATGTACTTCAATTTTTGCTTTAGGATGTTTGCCACCCAGCATAACGACAAATAGCACTAAAAACTCCTTAAGAAGGTAAACTTTCTTTAAGCTCTGGGGAGCCAGCTACGCGCCCGGTTTTAATCAGTTGACGTCTGGCCAGCACAAAGCTGAATACGGCCTGCACCACCACAGAAAGGACTGATATCAGCCATAAGTTATGCAATGAAAAGGCTGTGGTTTGGCTCAACCATACAGCAGGTAAGGCAAAAAGCAGTAACCTTGTGACTGAGCTCGCCAAACCTGGCAAGGTATTACCCAGCCCCTGAAACAAGCCTGAGCAGGTTAACACCACTCCGGAAGCGAAAAAATTCCACGAAATGATCTGAATAAAATCGCTTCCTGCAGAGCGAACATCCGCATCTGCACTGAAAAAACCAATCAACCAGGCAGGATTAAGCTGACAGACTAAAAACAACAACCCCATCACCACAAGTTGCATTTTTAACGCGGCACTAAAACTTGCGGTTATACGGTCCAACCGGCCAGCCCCAAGGTTCTGGCCAAAAACTGCCGGCAGTGAAAAAGCAATGGCCACTCCGGGTAAAGAAATAGCCTGAACCAGTCGCATACCGGCACCAAAACCAGCCTGAGCTGCTGAGCCAAAGTCTTTGATCAGGATATACACCAAAGCACTGAACGCAAACATCATTAAAAACTCAGCACCAGCAGGACAGCCGATAGCCAGTACTCGACGCCACACTTTAAAATCAGGCTTTTGCATCTGCCGCAGATGCAGATACAGCTCTTGTTTGATCACATAAAAAAGCAACAAAACTAAACCGGCGATCACTGACAAAGTACTAGCTAAGCCTGCGCCTGCCACTCCCATGGCGTACCCGGTAAGCCAGCCGTTGATAAGAACCGGAGCCAGCACAATATTAAGAACCACTGTCAGTAATTGGATTTTCATCGTGGACTGAACATTACCTGTAGCTCGTAAGGCAGCCACCAAAGCAACAGAGACAAACTGCAATGCAAGGCCAGGCAGAAACCAGTTCAGATACTGCTGACTTAATAAGATCACAGCTTCTGAGGACGACACGGAATGCAGATAGGGCTCAACCAGAAAAGGCCCTAATAAAAACAGCCCTGCTGTACCGGCTAAACCTAACCAGACGCCCTGATGGAAAAGCCGGTTGGCTTCTGCAGGATTTTTTGCACCAACAGCAGGAGCCATTAATGCAACTAAACCCACACTCAGCACCTGGGTCAGCGCTATCACCAAAAACATTAAATTGGCGCTGCTGACCACTGCAGCCAACGCATCAGTCCCAAGGCCTGCAACAAAATAAAGATCCACCAGAATATAAAGAGTTTGTACCAACATGCCTATGGTCATGGGTACAGCCTGACTGATGATCTGCCTGTATACAGAGCCTTGAGTTAAGTCCTTCACCTGAAGTTTTGTTCCTGCGTTATAAATTTATTCCCGACCGTTGTATATCCGGCCACCACAATTTTTGTAGTGTTCCAGCACAGCTTTGGCATCGCTGCGTTTGAACTGGCGCACCACTTCCATACCGGCCTTTGCTAAATATTGATAAGACTGTTCAAACACCGGGCCTTCATCAAAACCTATAGCACGAGCATCTTCTGCAGTACCTGCACAAACCATACGATTAACGCCACTCCACAACACAGCACCCATGCACATGGCGCAAGGCTCACAAGAAGTGAAAAGCTCACGGCCACTGTCGGTGGCCAATGTAAAAGAGCCTAAGGCTTTTTCGGCCATCATAATAGCCACGGTTTCGCCGTGTAAGGTGGAGTTGGTTAAAGGCACTACACGGTTCACGCCAACACCTAACAGCTGGCCAGATGCCCGGTCAAAAATAGCAGTACCAAAAGGACCACCAGTACCTCGTTCAACGTTTTGTTTTGAGAGTTCAATAGCTAACGCCATTTTCTCATCATCTGAACTGTAGGTTCTTTGCCAATTGACAAAATCTGCCACCCAATCAGGTAATTCCACAGTGACTGCACTGCCTGGCTGGTGAATAAAACCAATACGCTCTTTCATCATTGTTCCTGCCGCTTGTAGCAAAAAATTGGGCCGACTTTTTACCTTTATATCAGTTGGGCTACAAGTAAAAAATCACAGAATGCTAAATTTTTGTGAAATAGCATGCTGAAAATAAGAATCAGACAAATCAGATCCACAATAGGACCAGTAACTTCATACAGTTACGCACTTGGCAAACTTAGTTTGGTGCTGGCCACTGCCTACCAACACTGAGCCTGTTCCTACCGATCCATCTGCCATGCTCTGGTGTGGGGCCATAGTTTTTATGGTAGCTGTCGGCACATTCGCTTCTGTGAGTAAATGGTCGCGGCATTTATAGCTGGTCTTCGCTGCATCGACGACAGAGCCGCCTTGCTGGTACACTACAGCAAGACGCACAGCTTCTCCTTTTGCCATTGGATGGCAAATACAAAAGCAGAATACGCAGTAAAAAGTGACAGACGCTGAGAATACAAGCGCCAGAAAGCACGTAACCATGAATTGCGCAGGAATAAAAACTTGAACCAAATACCTACATTCTATTTCTACGACTTTGAAACCTGGGGTGCGGATCCAAAAAAAGACCGTCCGGCCCAGTTTGGTGGTATTCGCACAGATTTAGATTTAAACCCTATTGGCGAACCTGATATGTGGTATTGCCAGTTGGCGAACGATTATTTACCTCATCCGGTGGCTGCTCTAATTACTGGCCTGACGCCACAGCTGTGTAACCAAAAAGGTTTGCCTGAAACCGAATTTTGCCGTCGTATTCTGGAGAGATTCAGCCAGCCCAATACTTGTGTGCTTGGGTACAACAGCTTACGTTTTGATGATGAAGTCACGCGTTACAGCCTGTATCGTAACTTCTACGAGCCTTATGGCCGTGAATGGCAACAAGGCAACAGCAGATGGGATTTAATCGACATAGTACGCGCCTGTTATGCGCTGCGCCCTGAAGGCATAATCTGGCCGGAAAAAGCCGATGGCAGCCCAAGCTTTAAATTAGAAGATTTAACCAAAGCCAATGGTTTATCACACCAACGCGCACACGATGCCTTATCTGATGTGTATGCCACTATCGCCATTGCCAAACTGGTGAAAGAAAAACAACCTAAGCTGTTTCAGTACCTGCTGGATTTACGCAAAAAAACTGAAGTCAGTAAGTTGTTTGACTTGGTCAATTTAACACCGCTGGTGCATGTGTCGGGCCGCTTCCCCGCTATTCAGGGTTGTGTTAGCTGGATAGTGCCTTTAGCACCGCATCCAACCAATAAAAACGCCGTGATTTGCTACAACCTGCAAGCCGACCCCAAACCTTTGCTGGAGCTGGATTTAGCTTCATTGCAGCAACTTTTATATACCAAAACCGCTGATTTAGACGAAGACCAGCAGCGGCTTGGTTTAAAGCTTATTCATATTAATAAGTGCCCTGTATTGTCTCCGGCTAAAACCTTGTCAGAGCAACGAGCCGCTGATTTGGGCATCGACAGAGCCGCTTGCCTGAAGCATCTGGACTGGCTGCGGCAAAACCGCTCTGCTATTCAACCTAAGGTGATGGAGCTGTATCAGTTGCCGACAGACTACACAGTAGAGACTAATCCGGATTATCAGCTCTATAACGGTTTTGTCTCCAACGAAGACAAACAGCGGATGGAGCAGCTGCATTTGATGAGTGCTGACCAACTGGCGTCCAACCCTGTGCTGTTTAGCGAAGACCGGCTAAATCAGCTGCTGTTTTTATACCGTGCCCGCAACTACCCACAAAGCCTGACTGATCAGGAGCAACAACGCTGGCAACGATATCGCAGCGACAAACTGACCCATGGCCTGGATAAACCCAATTTAACCTTTGAAGAATTTGGTTTGGCGCTGGAAAACCTGGCACATGAAGCAGGTGATGACGTAAAGAAAATGAATATCCTCAAGGCGTTATTTCAGTACGCTCAGAGCTTATGAGCTCTGAGCCGTAGGGGCGGGTCTTGCACCCGCCCGTCTAATGATACCGCGGTTCTGATTGACGGGCCGGGACAAGCCGCGGCCCCTACAAGCAGCACGTCTATAAACTATTTTTGTTCAGCCGCCAGTTCCCTCTCTATGTTTCAGATCAGACTTCTGCTAGCCTGCGCACAGTAATTAACCAGTGTTGTTTTTGGGTGCGGAGTCTGTGATGAAGTTGTGGTCAAAAATCAAAGTGATGTTGTGTAGTTTGTTATTAACCGGCTGTTTCGCGCCGGCTATATTAATGACATCACAGGCACAACTTTTGGGTGAATTGTTTCGTCCTCTGGTTGGTTTTAATCCGCTTGAAGTCAAGCTGTTTGAAAACCCGCTGATCCGCGATCCTATGGTGGCCTTAATGGGCGAAGAAAACTACCGCACCGCCGTCACCTTATTAAATACTGCCACTGCTATTCAGCAACAAGGCCCGCTGTTTTTTGTCGTATCCGAACACTCGCCTTTACCTCATCTGGCCGAAAAAGCAGGTTTTGTTTGGAACAAAGAACACAACCAAATGGCTATTTTGTTAGTGTCGGGCGGCAAAACTGAAATTTTCAATCAGGTGGTTGAAGGGGCTGCAGGTAAAATAGTACCCAGTTGGCCGAAAGAGTTGGTTGAGTACACCAGCCCTGAAAAATTAAAACAAAAAGCAGTGGCAGCAGCTGCCGGAAAGATAGGCCAGGGTCTAGGTTTGTCGGAAGAGCAAACCGGTTTTGTTGAAACAGGCTTAGCCGGTGGTTCAGTGCAAAATGCACTGGAAGAAAACCTAAAACAAAAAGCTATGGATCCGCTCGAAGAAATTAAGCAAAAAGTTGAAGCAGGCAAAGCCGATTTATTAAATCAACCCAAGCAACGTTTCACCGAAATGACACAGGAAGCCATGCTGACCGAAGATGATATGGTGAAACAATTTACCGGCAAATCGGCAGAAGAATTAAAAGCCGCGAAAAAATACGTCGAAGATGCCAAAGCACGGGCTGACGCTAATCAGAAGAAGCCTGTCTCTACAATCAAAGACAAAGCCACGTTAGAAAAAGAAGCCAAGCAGTGGGCCAAAGATAAAGCCAACAAAAAAGTAGACGAAACCCGCGCACCAGCTGACGATTTACTGAATGAACTGACAGAAGAAGTAAAACAAAAGACCACTTTGCCAACATCTGCGCCAGCGAAGAAAAAGGATGGTGGGGAGTAGCTTCTGAGTAGAAAAACCAAGCTAAAAGATTAGGTGTCTGGTGCCAGAAATACTGGCACATACAGGCAGCAAATTTTCATCACATGTCAGCTGAAATCAGGAGCTACCCGACTAGAGGCAGTCAGGTACCCATTACTTTGAGCATTCTAAACATCTCCATCTCTCCCTCCTCCATATGAGCCTGAGTTAATGGCTGGTTTGGGTCTGGTTGAAACTTGTTGTAAAACTCCACAATACTGAAACCACACCTGTTTACATAAAAATGAATATTCCGCTTTTCAAAATAGGGAGTGACGGTTTCCCAGACTTCTGTATGTGGGAACTCTCGCTCTATCGCTTTCCAGGCTTGGCTCCCAAGTCCACGACTCTGCTGATTGGTGGAGATAAAGAAAAACGACAAGGAGTTTTTGTTGCTACTTTCGTCAATCACCACCACGGCACCGCCGACAGCTTGACCTTCTGCCATGATCCAATAGCTGGCAGCTCCTGCAACGGCTATGGACTGTGCTATGTCGTCATCAGACGGAATGGGCTCGGTAAGTGGCTGGCCTAAATCAGCTTCTGCGGCCACCCGGAACGACTCCTGCAGCGCTGTTTTAAACTCGCTGAAGCCGTCTGGGTTTACCTTTTGCAGTTTGATTAGTGCTGGGTCTTGTTTTTCATTCACCTGCAGGTACTCCGCCATATTGGACATGAACGTCGGCTCAAAGCAGCCGCAGTAATAGCGTCGGCTGCCTTTGCTTGTTAAGTTTTGATTTTACCAACAAACCATGGGCCTACTAAATGCTGCCATGTATGGTTAATTAAATTCGGCTTGTTATTTGGGCTATAAACATACAAAAATTCGGAGCCATGCTCATTAAAGGATACGGTATGTTCTTTTGAGCTAGTAATGATCACTAGATCAATAGCCCAATCAGGAGTTGCGGGGACTTTTTGATTGAGTAGCTCGCTAGATAACTTGCTTGCTGCCACACCATTAAGAATAAGCCAGCGGGTGTGCTGGTGCGACAGGGCAAGAGTGAGCACACTCATTAAGGCTACGAAAAAAATAAATTTGCCTGTCCGCATAATCATTTCCACAGAAACTTAAACATTTGTATAGTGTGCTAGAACCAGTCAAAAGCCGGCTGGAACATTATTACTTCTTCTTGACTGTCATTTTTAGGCTTATTCGCTCTAAGTTCCTAAATTTGAGCGTTTTTTCTTCTTCAGCAACAAATAAATGTTGCCTGATCTTTTGCTGAAAGCGTGCCAGCTTTGCAATTAAAGTAAATAACACTATGTATTTATCCACATCTGCCAAGATTTTTAAAAATTTTCAGCAAGAAGTCAGACCGTATTTAGGGTGCTCTAAGATAAAGATGAAGGTCAGGGCAAGTCAGGCGCCCTCCAGATTTGTGTAAACCCCTTTCACAATTTATTTATCCGCTTAACGTTTTTTCGCACAACAGCATCCAGCAATAAATTGCCGTGGTGCCAGCATAAAAATCGTGTTTCTATAAAACCCCAACTCACTCAATAAAGACTGGCAGTGCAAAATGCCAACAACATCGAACAGGAGTTTTTATGCGCAAGGGGCAAGTTGCTGTTTTTTATATCCTCTTTGTTATCGCTTCACTCTTTAGCCAGCAGGTACTGGCAGTCAATGCAGTGAAGTTACATCAGGATATTGAATGGGCGAAAGTGAAGGGCTTTTCGCTGACCACCGACATCTACAGTCCGCAAAAGGCGACTAAGCCTTTGCCTGTACTGGTGATTTTTCATGGCGGCGGCTGGCTGGTGAATAATAAAAGCATTATGAAGGATATGGCTGCTTATATGGCGAGCCACGCCGATTTGGTGGTGGTGAATATGAACTACCGCCTGCTTGGTGATAACAACAACAGCACCACAGTGAACGAGATAGTCGAAGATGCTTTGGGTGCAGTGCTTTGGGTGAAAGATCATATTCAAAGCTATGGCGGCGACCCGGCTAAAATTGCCATCACGGGCGACAGCGCCGGTGGTCATTTAGCTTCTATGGTGATGCTGGCAGGCCGTACTTTGGATTCGAAAGGTTTTACCCCGCAAAGCCAGAAATTTACTCCCTCTTACCTGCCTAAAGGCAAAACCGCTGAGCAAGTGGCAGCTGCAGATGGCGTCAAAGTGCAGGCCGTTATCCTGAGTTACACCGCATTTGATTTACTGCAAAGCGCAAAAGGAGGCTTTGAGACAGCACTAAACCCGTTCTGGAAATGGGGTAACGCCAGTCCTCGAGGTTTGTTTGGTGAAGGCATTAGTGTTGATAGCCATGAGCAGTATTACAAAGCGGTATCGCCTCTGTATTTATTGCCGCAAGATGGATACAAACTACCGCCTCAGTTTGTGCTGGTAGGCAGTGAAGATGGCCTGACCACACCTGAAGTGGCAAGTAGTTATGTCAGTTCGCTCAAAGCGGCCGGACAGCAAGTGGAATTCAAAATTTATGAAGGCAAAGGCCATGGTTTTCTCGACAGCGGCTGTAACGACTACACCAAGGGCTGCTTTAAAGACTTAGCCACCCCCACTTTGGATGACATGATTAAGTTTCTTGATTCTGTCTTTAACTAAGTGTTCAACATGATAGTGGCACCTTAAAACAGTGCCACTTATTGCTCCGAACAACCTTATTGCAGCTGCTTCATCACTTGCTGCGGGTTTGAAAAATCGCTGATCTCAGCCACCTTTTTGCCATCTTTCAGTTTCAGCAGCACAGGAATACTGCGAACATTAAAGTGTTGAAACAGCAGGCCATAGCTGTCGATCTGAAAAGGTACTTTCATCTGGTACAAAGCATTAAATTCAGCCAGAGCTTTATCGTCAGTCCACAAATGGTTCACCACCCCACTCCAGTTTTTTTCTGGTAACAAAGCCGCCAAATGATTTAAACCTGCCTGAGCATCTTTACATTGTTTTGCCATCTCTGGTCGTGATTCAGCCAGATACCAGTCGCACCAGGTGGCGGTAAAAAACACCAGCTGCTCACCCCTCTGATAATTGGCTAAAATCTTTTGTTGGGCTGCTGCATTCATACCCGATGTGGCAGTTTCTGTAGGCAACTGCTGGCCTTGCGCCAGACGACTAATAAAACCATCCAATACAGAGTCTGACTCATGCGAGCTATAAAGCTTTTCGCCTTTCGGGTTTAACAATATCGAATAAGGGGTGCCAACTAAACCTAAAGCCAAAGCCAGCTGCCCTTGCTGATCCAGATAAATGGGCATACTCAGCTTAAAGCGCTGCAGCACCTTACTGATTTCCTGACGTTTTTCGTTGATATTGATATTCACCGCCACAAAATTCACTTTATCACCATAGTCTTGATACAGCGTTTCGAAATGCGGCATTTGCTCCATACAAGGCTTGCACCAGCTGGCCCAAAACTTGATATAAGTGGGTTTAGTCTGGTCGAGGCTGGCTAAGGTAAAAGGCTGAAGGGTTTGAAATTGCTGCAACTGCACTGTTTTATAATCAGGCAACATTTTATATGCGGACTGTGCCCAAAGTGAAAAAGCCAGGCAAGCCATTAAAGGCAGCATAAAGCGGACTAATTTAAGCATCACAAATCTCCTAAAAAATTGCTTCAATTCTGGCATCTGCTGCATTTTTTTCTTGTAGATTTGCGACATAATTTTACGCACGCCAAACACAACTCAGCGTGAGCAATAGCTGTTGTAACTCAAAAAGTAAAAACAGAGCTTGCATTCAGGTGCCTTTACTTGCTTTTATAGAGTAGGAATGAAACCGATTACAGTGCACAAGATCCGGCGCCGTTACCAGAGGAAAAATCAGATTGAAGGTCATGACATTCTGATGTCCTCAATGCAGTAATAAAATAGATTGAAAAAATAATGCCACCAGAGCATTGAACAGACAACAGGAGTGACAACTTGATTTTATCTATAAAAAATAAAACCTTAGCAACAATTGCTCTACTTTCGGCCCTGAGCGCTCCAGCCTTTGCAGGCGACAATCAACTGACAGCACAGGAAAAAGCAGACGGCTGGCAGTTGTTGTTTAACGGCAAAGATCTATCACAGTGGCGTACCTTTAAACAGCCAACAGTGAACGAGAAATGGCAAATTGAAGATAACGCTATAGCCTTGACTGCAGGCGGTGGCGGCGACTTAATCAGCAAAGAAAGTTACAAAAACTTTGAACTGACGCTCGACTGGAAAATTGCCGAAGTTGGCAATAGCGGCATTTTGATTCTTGCTGATGAAAAAGGGAAATACATTTACTCCCACGCGCCGGAAATTCAAATTCTGGATAACGAGCGCCACCCGGACAACAAGCTCGACACTCACCTCTCTGGTTCCTTGTACGACATGATCGCCTCACCTGCTGCTTCCCATAAAAAAGCCGGAGAGTGGAACAACACTAAAGTTCGTTTGGACAACTCCACTTTGACCATTTGGCAAAATGAAGTGCAAACGGCAAAAGTGACTATTGGCAGCGACGAATGGAAAAACCTGATTGCTAAAAGTAAATTTGCCAGTTGGCCTGGTTTTGCTGAAGCCACAGAAGGCCACATAGGTTTACAGGATCATGGCGATAAGGTCTGGTTCAAAAACATCAAAATTAAAGAGCTGAACTAATGAAAGATTTTGACTTTGAAGTGCTGGTGGTTGGGTCCGGCGCTGGTGGTTCCATGGCGGCCTATGAGCTGACCAAAGCCGGGCATAAAGTGTTGATGCTCGAAGCCGGGCGGGATTACGACCCAAAAACAGAAACCCCCATGTTTAAACGCAACGGCGAAGCACCTTTAATGGGTGCAGGCACTATAGATAAAGACTTTGGTTATTATGACGCCACAGTAGACGGTGGCTGGAACGTGCCAAACGAACCTTATACAGCGGCAGATGGCTCTGAATTTCTCTGGTGGCGCGCGCGGATGTTGGGTGGCCGCACCAATCACTGGGGCCGTTATTCATTGCGCTTCAGCGAGCATGATTTTAAAGGCAAAAGCCGTGATGGTTTAGGCGCGGATTGGCCATTTGACTATGAAGATATAGCGCCCTGGTACGACAAAACCGAAGCATTGGTGGGCGTTTGTGGCACCAATACAGGCTTGGACGATATGCCCCCTTCACCGGATGGTATTTTGCAGCCCCCGCCAAAGCCCCGAATTACAGAGCTTTTAATAGCAGCCGCAGCCAAAAAGTTAGGCATCCCTTTAGCGCCTATGCACCGCGCTGTGTTAACACGGCCTTTGGATAACAGAGCCGCCTGTTTTTATGCGACTCCTTGTGGCCACGGCTGTTCTATTGGCGCAGCTTTCCAGACCACTACGTCGCTTATTCCTATGGCCAAAGCTACAGGCAATTTGCAGGTGATCACAGACGCTATGGTGAAATCTGTCGACACAGATGAAAACGGCAAAGTGACTGGAGTTAGTTATGTCGATAAAAAAACTTCCACTGTGCATCAGCTCAAGGCCAAAGTAGTGATTCTAGCCGCCAGTGCCTGTGAATCAGCGCGTTTGTTGCTCAATTCAAAATCAGCCCGTTTTCCACAGGGTCTGGCCAATTCCAGCGGTCAGGTGGGTAAAAACCTGATGGACTCCACAGGCGCTAACATTGGCGCTCTGGTTCCAGCTTTACAAGGCCGGCCTATTTATAACGAAGATGGCCATACTGCCAATCACTTGTTTATCCCATGGTGGGGCCATAAAGCGCAGGAACGTAAAGAACTGGACTTCCCTCGTGGTTACCACTTTGAAATTGGTGGCCGTTTTAGCGAGCCAAATTCGGGTATAGCTGGCTATGTTCAGGGCTATGGCACGGATTTAAAACGTCAGGTGAAACAAAACTACGGTGCTTATATAGGTTTTGCTTTACGTGGTGAAATGGTGCCTAACGAGCATTGTTATATGGATATAGATCCGGAAGTCAAAGACAAATGGGGTATTCCTGTGGCGCGTTTTCACTGGAAATGGTCCGAGCATGAGTTAAACCAAGTGGCGCACGGCTTAAAAACCGCCAAAGCTATTTTTGCCGAAATGGGAGCCGATGTTGGCGAGTTGCCAACACCAGAGCAAGCCATCTTAAAAGGCGGCGAAATTATTCATGAAGTGGGCACCACCCGTATGGGCGCATCGCCCAAAGACTCAGTCACCAATCAGTGGGGACAGAGCTGGGACTGCCCTAACCTTTTTGTGATGGACGGCGGCGTATTTGCCTCTAACCCACATAAAAACTGCACCCTGACTATTATGACGCTGGCCATGCGCAACTCGTCCTGGCTTTCAGCCCAGCTAAAACAAGGAGCGATTTGATGGCTAAGGATCAAATCAACAACGCCGTGGATCAACAGCAGATACAATACAAATCAGGCATGACCAGACGCGACTCATTAAAATTAATGATGGCTTTAGCCGCCAGTACTCTGTTACCTGCAGTATTAACTGGCTGTGACAGCGCGCCGGTCAGCAAGACGGATACCGGCGCTGAGGCGGCCAAAGCGACCTCTGAACATTGGCCTGAACTGAAGTTATCCCCTATTACAGCGCCAGGTTATGGCAAAGATCCAAACTTAATTCTGCCGCCCGAGTCACCATGGCCTTTGACCTTAACTCAGGCTCAGCTGACTTTAGTGGCCGTGCTTTCGGATATTCTGGTGCCCCGTGAAGGCAGTGTACCAAGTGCTTCTGAAGTGCATGTGCCTGCGGTAGTCGATGAATGGGTCAGCGCGCCTTACGAGCGTCAACAGCAGGACAGACTAACGATATTGTCGGCTCTGGCCTGGATAGACGACGAAGCGCAGATGCGCTTTAGCAAAACCTTTGTCACGCTCACTAAAGTGCAGCAAAAAGCCATTATGGATGACATCGCCTTTGACACAGCCGAAACTCCGGTCCAGTTTAAACGCATAGCTTCAGCCTTTGGCCGCTTCCGCAGTTTAGTGCTGGCCGCCTTTTTCTGTACGCCTGAAGGCACAAAAGACATAGGTTATGTGGGTAATGTGCCTATAGGCGGTGATTATCCTGGCCCAACAAAAGAAGCTTATGCTCATTTAGAGAAGGTACTGGCTGATTTAGGTTTAACTGAATACGCCTACCCTATTCAGGCATGATGTAGCAACTTGTTACCCTAATTACCTTTGTGGGCGACCTTTAGGGTCGTCCACAAAGGTATTAGATTGGAATGGTCTGATTTAGATGGCTGCCGTGGTAATTACCGGCTTAAAGCTTGGAAAGCGCTCATCAATGTTACGGTCTTAAATTAGGGGGAAAGTTTTTTTCCATGAATAACATAATGAATGCTACTTTCTAGTGCATCAGATATTATTATAGTGTCACCAAAGTTTTCATAATCTGCTTCTGTCAAACCATAGCCATTTTTTTCTGTGCTTGTTATAAACATCAATCCGGTCATAGTCTTTTTATTAAATTTAAAACCAAAGCGAAGGGCATATCTTCCACCAACACTCTTCGTAATTCCAACTTGATGTATCTTTGAGACTTCTGCGATAAAACCAAGTGTAAAATCAACCTTGCTTTTCTTGTCACTCAACTGGCCGTAAATTTCAAAGAAACGATTTTGCATTTTCCTAAATTGTTTATCTGTTTGCTGCGGATTAAATTCAGAATGTTTTAAGTCCTGTAAGCAACTGGCTTTTCCTTTCAGGAAGTCTGGTATCGCAGGGTTTGTTTGGCCGAATAACTTTTCAGAATTCCAATTTAAGCAACCAGTTTCTTGCTTTACCAATGCTTGCTCTATGCTGTTATGTGAGTATTCAATGGCATGGAGACTGCTAGCGCCACTAACCATCAGCAAACTTACCAATAACGTTATTCCCTTCATTTTTTTAGTTCCCTTTATTACCCTTTAAAGGAATTTATTCCCTTTCTTTGCACTTTCCAAGCGTTTATTGTGAACATTTGGTTAGAAGGTGGTGCTTGTTGTGACACATCAGTATAGGCATCACTGTGGCTAAGAGCATTATTTGAGTGTTATGGCTTGAGATAAGGGCCATATAATTGAATCCAAAATGACGCCGGACTTACTGCTCCATCGCTGAACACAACACCGCAGCCCATATTTTTAACGAGGCGCTCAGCGCGGGTTACAAGATGATAGTGCGAAACCCAATGGGGTCAAATCCTGAGATATCCCTACGAAATATCTTTTGAACACAAAAAGATGAGCTAAAAAAACTATTTAAAAAGGCCCCCCGCCCAAGGCTTTTGCTGAGGCTAAACTCACACTTCAGAGCGAACATGCTGGTTACTGGCCACTAACCTGAGTGTCGAAAATGCTAAATCTATACTGCAAGTTATCTCTGCTTATCGGTCACGCATGCAAATAGAAGATAACTTCTGTGACAACAAATCAGCTCTTTATGGATAAAGCCTCGAGCCGCAATGCTGCAACTGTCCCAATGGTTTTGCAGAGTTAGTTCTGACAGGCACTCCTAACTGATACCTTACTGATATTTATAGGATTATCAGGAGCGAGTTTTAGCTTCACCGACACTTCCAGGCAAACACAACTCGGCACAGGACTGTGCTGAGTTATGCCTATTGCCCTACAAATGATAGAACGAAAACTGACGCAGATAAGGCGAAGTGATTGGTTAAGCGGGATCCATGGATTCAGGCAAATCACCCTTTCTTATGGTGATGATTTACATGCTTAAATTCTTGGGAATGTGATTGAACTAATCGATTTACGCTAACGCCAAAACCCCTCTGCTTCAATCATTTTTTCTCAAAACAACTGATCCAAAAGTAAAAAGGCAGCTGTTAAAAAACAGCCGCCTTTGTATCACTCAGTTCAAAAATACTGCTTTTACTTTAAGTCAAAGCGATCAGCGTTCATTACTTTGTTCCATGCGGCAACAAAGTCTCGGACAAATTTTTGTTTGTTGTCATGCTGCGCATAAACTTCAGCCAAAGCACGCAGCTGAGAGTTGGAGCCAAAAACTAAATCAACACGGCTGGCAGTCCATTTCACAGCACCAGTTTTGCGGTCTTTGCCTTCAAACAGTTCTGCCTCTGCTGACACCGGAGTCCAGGCTGTGTTCATATCCAACAGATTGACAAAAAAGTCGGTGCTTAATGTGTCGGCTTGTTTAGTGAAAACACCGTGCGAAGTTTTATCCGCGTTGATATTTAATACTCGCAGACCACCGATCAAAGCTGTCATTTGCGGCGCTGTTAACGTCAGCAACTGAGCTTTATCCAGCAACAACTCCTCAGCTTTGACTGAATAACGGCCTTTCACATAATTACGGAAGCCATCAGCTATAGGCTCCATCACCGCAAAAGACTCAACATCTGTTTGCTCTTGTGTTGCATCAGTGCGGCCCGGGCCAAAAGGTACATCAATAGTGACACCGGCATTTTTAGCCGCTTGCTCTATAGCTGCAGCTCCTGCCAGCACAATAATATCCGCCAGTGACACCTTACGGCTTTCTGACTGGTTATTAAAAGAGGCCTGAATTTGTTCTAGTACAGCCAGCACTTTACTCAGCTGCGCTGGTTGATTCACAGCCCAGTCTTTTTGTGGGGCTAAACGAATACGGGCACCATTAGCACCACCCCGTTTATCTGAACCACGGAAGGTTGAAGCGCTGGCCCAGGCGACTGACACCAGTTCTGAAATGGATAAACCTGAAGATAAGATCTGGCTTTTCAGCGCAGCTATATCTGCAGAGTTCACCAACTCATGGGTTACTGCAGGCACAGGATCTTGCCAAATCAGCTCTTCTGACGGGACTTCAGGGCCTAAATAACGCGCCAAAGGCCCCATGTCACGGTGAGTTAATTTATACCAGGCACGGGCAAACACATCAGCGAACACTTCTGGGTTCTGATGGAAACGTCGTGAAATGGCCTCATAAGCCGGGTCCATTTTCAGCGCTAAATCAGCAGTTGTCATCATTGGTGCATGACGAATAGCAGGGTCGTGAGCATCAGGTACTGCAGTTGCTGCGGATTCGTCCGTTGGGATCCACTGATGAGCACCAGCCGGGCTTTTCACCAGTTTCCAATCATAACCAAATAAGGTGTCGAAATAGTTGTTGTCCCACTGGGTTGGCGTTGGAGTCCAGGCGCCTTCGATACCACTGGTGGTGGTATGCACACCTTTACCAGTGCCAAAGGCATTTTTCCAGCCTAAGCCCATTTCTTCCAGTGGAGCGGCTTCTGGTTCAGCGCCAACTAAAGTTGGATCTCCCGCGCCATGGCATTTACCAAAAGTATGACCACCCGCAACTAAAGCGACTGTTTCTTCATCATCCATTGCCATACGGGCGAAGGTTTCACGAATATCACGGGCTGAATCGACTGGGTCTGGGTTACCATTCGGGCCTTCAGGGTTGACATAAATCAGGCCCATTTGCACTGCAGCTAATGGGTTTTCTAATTGACGGTCGCCAGCGTAGCGTTTATCGCCCAGCCACTCTGTTTCCACACCCCAGTAAATATCTTCTTCCGGAGCCCATATATCTTCACGGCCACCCGCAAAACCAAAGGTTTTAAAGCCCATAGATTCAAGCGCACAGTTACCGGCCAGTATCATTAAATCGGCCCAGGACAACTGGTTGCCATATTTCTGTTTCACTGGCCACAATAGACGGCGGGCTTTATCCAGATTGCCGTTATCGGGCCAGCTGTTCAGTGGAGCAAAACGTTGTGAGCCAGAGGATGCACCACCACGGCCGTCAGAGGTGCGGTAAGTACCAGCACTGTGCCATGCCATACGAATAAATAATGGGCCATAGTGGCCATAATCCGCTGGCCACCAGTCCTGTGAGTCAGTCATTAGCGCATATAAGTCCTGCTTCACCGCGGCCAGATCCAGTTTCTGGAAAGCTTCAGCGTAATTAAAGGGTTGATCCATAGGATCAGATAAAGAAGAATGTTGATGTAAAATGTTTAAATTCAGTTGGTTAGGCCACCAATCGCGGTTTGAAGTACCACCAGCGGCTGACTTAGTCAAAGCACCGTGCATTACCGGGCATTTGCCGGTCATTGTTGCGTTACTACCCATCTTTTTTCTCCAATTGTTGCTGTCATAAATGGATTAAATCCATTAAAAGGCGATAACTCTGCAATTGGAACCTGCACGTCCACGCGTGTTATCAATAAACATCACCAGGTTGTTTTCATTCAAATTTCATACTGAGCCATAAAGCGGCAGCAGCGAGGTCGCATGCACTTTGTCATCATCGACTGTGATGCTCAACAGCAGTCTACAGTATCCAAACAAAGAACTTCATGAAAAAATTCAATGCCTTAAATCGCTATTTCAGATGCTGAAATGCGAAAGCACTGCACAGTGACTTAATAAAAGTAGCTTATGAGTGACAGATGACAGACTAATTACGGCAAAAGGGGAAAAAAGATCGGTGAGCGCAACAGATGGCAGCGAATACAACAACATCAGGAATGTTGTTGAACAACGCAAAGCGTTGGCCCGCAGGGTGAGCGCCATGGATGGCAGCGAATACAAAAAACATCAGGAATGTTTTTCACTCACATCGTCCATGATGTTCGCCTTCGGCAGCTTGAGCTGTGCAAAACGGCTATCCTGCCGTTTTGTGAACATTGGAGCGAATAAAAAAAAACGCGCTTAGCAGCAATCTAAGCGCGCTCAAGGGGTTACGTTTTTTGCCACACTAAGCTCAGCACAGCTTAGCGCGGGTACAGCCACCATTATTTGGTGTAAACAGCTCCACTCAGACTTAAAGCGCGGCCAATCTGAGCTAAAAACTGATTGATTCGACGCACCAGCAGCAGAGAAGATACGCTGCGCTCTGTCGTGCTCAGGTTCGATTTTTCTACTGTGGTATTGATACTGTTCATGTCCAACCTCGTTAAGTCTGAGAAAGTGTTCATCCGAAAACGTGGTTATTATGCTGCAAATTTAACCAGATCACTAACGAGATAATTTATAGCCTAGGCATTAGTTTTTCTAATGGAAAATGACGTTTTCCGTCATGACTTATTCAGCTTGTTTTCATATTCACTATTCACTGCAATAATCATCCCTTAATAGAAATGCCGTTAAAACAGCTAATTATGCAAAAAACCAAGGTTAAACCCAATAAAAAAGGCATAATCTAGTTATAGTTATGCCCTTTCAGGATTCATTTTTAAATTAGCTGTTCTAATAAAAAACAAAGGTACAAGCTAGCCGCACCACTGAATCTCTGCTGGTAAATTAAGCAGCCAGATCGTCCGAGGCTTCCGTCACTTCTGTCAGTACAACAGCAGCTTTAGTGGTATCTGCCCTCTTGTCTTTTGCCTGTTCTTTATCAGCTACCGGGGCTTTGTTGCTTTTGGTTTTCTGATTCAGCGTCTGGATCACCAGCTCTTTTTGCTGAGCTAAATACAACGCCAGATCTTCACGTTGTTGCTCATCCGGGATCAGTTCGCTTTGACCCAGCATTAAAAACAGTTCATCAGCAATATCCAGCATCCGGTCATAGGCGTCTGCTTCAGGCTTTGAACTAAAAGTCATTTTTTCTACTCCAGCGCGCTCAACAATGTATTTAATAATAACGGCCATAAATCCTCCTGCTTTTGATACTGAACATTTATACAGTAAACACTGTTTATTTGTCCAGTTGTTTTTATAAAAAATACGCATCGCCTCTTTTCTGCTTTTGCCGTAGCATAAAGTGAGTAACCAGAAGGATTTTGTATGCAGCATCTGTGGGCCGAACGCCGTCTTGCCGAACATAGTCAGAGACCAAACGATCACCGTACACCATGGCAACGGGACAGGGCCAGAATTCTGCACTCCGCCGCTTTTCGCCGCTTGCAGGCAAAGACGCAGATTATGGGTATAGGCCAGAATGACTTCTACCGCACCCGCCTTACCCACTCTTTAGAAGCTGCACAAATAGGCACGGCTTTAGTAGCACAATTAAGCTACCAACAAGAAGACCCGGCGCTGCGGGCATTATTAGCGCAGGACAGCCTGATGGAGGCTTTGTGTCTGGCCCATGATTTAGGCCATCCTCCTTTTGGCCACGGTGGCGAAAAAGCCCTGAATGCCTGTATGCAGCACTTCGGTGGTTTTGAAGGTAACGGCCAAACCTTGCGTATTGTTGGCAAACTGGAACCCTACACAGCCAGTGGCGGTATGAATTTAAGCCGCCGGACTTTATTGGGTTTACTCAAGTATCCGATAGTACAACCTGCGCTGGACCAGTTTGAACAAGGACTCACAGTCAAACCTTGCAAAGCTATTTATGCTGCCGACAGTGATTTACTCGACTGGATCTTAAGCCCGTTATCAGTGGCAGACCGCAGTGCTTTTCAGCGCACTGAAAAACTTGATAAAGCGCCCTTTCTAAAATCTCTGCATAAATCGCTGGATGCTTCGATTATGGAGCTGGCCGATGACATAGCCTACGGCGTGCATGACTTAGAAGATGCGATAGTGACTGGTACTGTGACCATTGAACACTGGCGCCGTTTAGCAGAACCTGAAATGGCAAAGTTACCCCTTGATATTGCCAGTGCTTTGAAACATATCAGCCAGAAATTATTTATACCCGAACATCATATTCGCAAAGATGCCATAGGTGCTCTAGTGAACTTGCTGATCACCAGTATTGAGTTGTATCAGTCACTGCCGGACACTCAAGATCCATTGATCCGTTACAATGCCAGGCTTCCAGAGCCGCAGCAGCAGTTATTGCAACTGCTAAAAAGTTTTGTCTATGAAGCCGTCATTTTATCGCCGGACGTGCAACGGGGTGAATACAAAGGCCAGCAAATTGTCCGCTCATTGTTTGAGGCTTTTAGTTCAGAAGCGGAACGTCTGTTGCCCGCCAACACCAAAAACCGCTGGCTTATGGCGGACAACGAACAGAGTAAGATGCGCATTATTTGTGATTATGTGTCAGGTATGACGGATGAATATGCGCTGCGTATGCACCAGCAATTATTCGCAGCATCTTTGTAATTTTTGAAAGAGGATAGGATTCGGGTGACAAAGTCGACATTAAGAGTACTGGCGGGAGCCACGGCCTTTGAACATCTGCAACAACACGGCTTACGTCAGCAGGATATCCATTTAGTCTTAGGCGCCAGTGGTGGCCCTAAATGGTTTTGTTTATTTGGTTTAGATCAGTATTTGTTTGGTGAATTTTTTAAAGACAGAAGCACGCCTTTATCTTTAGTTGGTAGTTCGGCTGGTGCCTGGCGTTTTGCCTGTGTCACGCAGCAAAACCCTGCTGCTGCGACTGAACGATTTGCCAAAGCTTACAGCACTTTATGTTTTCCAGCGAAGGCCACTATTGATCAGATCACCTCCACTTCAGCGTCGGTATTGGACCAGGTCTTTCCTGACGATGAGGCCATATTGCAGGTGCTGAATAACCCGGTGTTGCAGCTGAATTTTATTGCCGCCCGTGAAGTCAAAGTCAGAAAGTCTGAGCGCAAAGGTGCACAGCTGCGGCGTTTACTGCTGGCTGCGGGTGCCAATCTGCTTAAACCTACCTTGCTGCAAAAGTTCTACAAACGAGTGGTGGTGCAAAACCACAGTAATCCGGGCTTATTGCAGCATGTGCCACATGAAGCTTACCCACTGACGACAGAGAACTTTAAAGCCAGTTTGTTGGCGTCAGGTTCTATTCCTATGGTGATGCATCCGGTGAAAGATCCGGCCGGTTTACCAGCGGGTTTATATATGGACGGCGGTTTATTGGATTACCATCTGAGCTTGCCTTATCAGCAGGAAGGGCTGATTTTATATCCACACTTTTATCCGTACCTGATCCCTGGCTGGTTTGACAAATCTTTACCCTGGCGCCGCGCTAAAGCGGCTCAAATGGACAAAATGATCCTGCTGTGCCCATCAGAATCCTGGGTAAAATCTTTGCCTTACGGCAAAATTCCGGACCGCAAGGATTTCGACAAACTAACAGATGCCCAGCGTCTGGAGTATTGGGCCCTGGTGCTGGAACGATCAAAAGAGCTGGCAGAGGATTTAAAATCCGGTAATTATCTGCTGGAAAAAATTTAGTTCAGGCAGGCCCCCATGAATAAACTCTGAGCTTTGACTGTATACCGAAGAGTAATTGAGCTGGGCAGCCATCAGATCCGCTCAGGGCCTCATGAAAGATCAGTGTGCCTATGTGACTGGGGCTTCAGGTGGCGCCTTGACCTGATTTTTTGTTTTACCTGTCAACACCAATGCCATGCTGACCTTAGGTTATGTGCCTGCTGATGGGGTAAGCGATCAGGTTCTGATGCCACATGGTGGTTTCTTCGACGCGCTTTATGGCTTGGTTGTCACTTATGCTCAGGAACCAGAACATGCTGTGATGCATAATGAGGAACCCGCTGTACAAAGAGCAGAAACACTGGGTAACAATGGGTGGATTAACTTTAATGGCGAAAAACCGGAATTATTAACTCAGGTGAAAAGCAGCAGTAAAGCCTTAGGACCCGGACTGGTGCTCCGGGTCTGTTGTTAAAAGGAAATAAAATGACAACAACCTATCAATGGTTTAACCCTCCTCTGCATTACTCAGGCGAGCCACCATTGCAATTTACAACCGACGCCAACACAGATTTCTGGCAACATACCCATTATCACTTCTATCGGGATAATGGCCATTTTTACTACTGGAAAAGCAAAGCCGCCAGATTATCCCTGCTCGTTGAAGTGCAGGTGAACGCTAATAGCAAGTTCGATCAAGCAGGTATTATGCTGAGAAAAGACGCGCATAATTGGTTGAAAATTTCTGCTGAGTGGTTGTCACCTGAAGAAGCTGCACTGGGCTCAGTGAATACGTTGGCTGGAAAATCAGACTGGGCTAGCCAAAGCATCAAGCCTGCAAAAAGCTGGATATTAAAAATAGAAATTTCTCAGCAGGACGCTATTGTCTCAGCCCTATCAGGACAAAGCTGGCAGCAACTGCGAGTACTTGATATCAGCCATATTAGGGATAAAGATCTGATTTGTCTCGGTATTTATGGCTGTAGCCCGGACGGGCCAGGCTGCGAAATTATTGTTCAGCGTATCGAGTTTAACGAATCAGTTTTATAAAGAGCAGGTCATATAACAGGCTATTTCCGGTAAATAAGTATCCAGAATAGCCTGTTGCTCTGCACTGACCTCCCTCACTTTTACAAAACCTTGTTTTGCCCAATAGCCTTCAGCCCCCTGCACTGCCACCAAAGCCAATGCCTCTAAGCCTAGTTTCTTTGCTTCAGTGCTGGCATTAGCCAATAACGCAGGCGCTAACGACTGTCCGCGAAAATCACTGGAAATCGCCATATCATGCAGATACAAGCAGTTGGTATTTTGATACTGAGGAAAAGGAGCAGCTAAAGGCGTGATACTGCCTAACACAGAGGGATAGGCCAATAAGTAACCTGCCATTTGCTGATCAACAAAATAACCCCAGCAGGTCTGAGTAAAAGCAGACACTCGTTCTGACATCACAGCGGCCGATTCAACCAGTTCTTCGCTGTAGCAATTTTGTTGTACCCGCATCAATTGCGGTACATCACAAACGGATAAAGTAAAAACAGACATAACAGACACCGACACACATCAGCGGTAACGCTTGAATTGAAAACAAAAACCACCTGCTCTGGCTGAGACAAGTGGCCTTTTTAAAACACTGAGCCTAAAAGTTATTTGTTTAGATTTTTAGTTCAGACTTTTTAACAACGTCTGGTCCAAACCGTCTGCAGTGAGTAGCTTCACGATAGCTGTGCAGTGATCCAAAGTAAAATCACCTTCGCTGATTTGCAGGTTTAATGCTTCACGACGTTTTTGTACCACATCAGACAAGGTTTTATTGTCAGCGTCTGCGCCTTTTAATTTCTGCTCTAATTTGGCTAGCCATGGATAAAGCTGCTTTTCAGCGTCATAGGCCTGCTGTCGAATTTCCGGATGGTAATCTTCGCACGCATTTAAATTTAACAAGTAAAAATTCAGATAACCGGCAACGGTCAGATACTGGTAGTCCACTGTGTCAGCTTTCACCGCAGAAGACAATGTCGCAGAACTTAAACATAAAGCAGCGAACAGGCTGTAACCTAATTTCTTCATCAAAGACTCCCCAAAAAAATCGTAAATTCGATACTCAATCTACAGAGAATAACCTTCCTTTTCAACACGACAGGTTATTTATAAGCTGTAAATTTAACATCCGAGCACAGGCCTATCATTTTTTTCATTTAAGCCAGTTAAAATGTGCCGGCAGGTATTCTGACCCAACCTTCCATTAATACCCGCGCACTTCGACTCATGATAGCTTTGGTTACCTTCCACTCGCCATCCACTAAAGCCGCTTCGGCCCCTACCCTTAAAGTGCCGGACGGATGACCAAAACGCACAGCTTTGCGTTTTACACCACCAGCCGCCAAATTGACTAAAGTGCCGGGTATCGCAGCTGCAGTGCCAATAGCAACAGCAGCAGTACCCATCATGGCGTGATGCAATTTTCCCATAGATAAAGCACGTACCACCAAATCTATATCGCCTCTAGTCACGGCCTTACCGCTGGAGGAGACGTAATCAGTCGAAGGCGCGACAAAAGCTACCTTAGGCGTATGCTGGCGGGTTTTGGCATCGTCAATATGCGCAATTAAACCCATTTTCACAGCACCATATGCCCGGATAGTCTCAAACATCGCCAATGCTTTGGCATCGCCATTAATGGCATCCTGCAGCTCTGTGCCTGTATAACCTATGTCTTTGGCGTTCACAAAAATGGTCGGAATACCAGCATTGATCAGTGTGGCTTTAAAAGTGCCTACTCCAGGTACGTCCAAATCATCCACTAAATTACCTGTTGGGAACATGGAACCACCGCCCTCGCCGTCTTCATCTGCGGCTGGGTCGATAAACTCCAGCTGGACTTCAGCGGCAGGGAAAGTCACACCATCCAGTTCAAAATCACCGCATTCCTGCACTTCGCCGTTGATCATCGGCACATGAGCAATAATGGTTTTGCCAATATTGGCCTGCCAAATCCGCACTGTAGCTTTGCCGTTTGCTGGAATACGGCTGGCATCGACTAAACCTGCACTGATGGCAAAAGAGCCGACGGCTGCGGATAAATTGCCGCAATTGCCACTCCAGTCAACAAAAGCTTTATCGATAGAGACCTGGCCAAACAGGTAGTCGACATCGTGATCGCTTTTTGAGCTTTTGGCTAAAATCACAGTTTTGCTGGTACTGGACGTAGCGCCGCCCATGCCATCAATTTGCTTGCCATACGGATCAGGGCTACCAATCACACGCAGCAATAAGGCATCACGCGCAGCGCCTGGGATTTGTGCAGCTTCGGGTAAATCCTGCAAACGGAAAAACACACCTTTGCTGGTACCACCACGGATATAAGTGGCCGGTATTTTAATCTGTGGTAAATAACTCACTCTGTTGCCCCTTAGACTTTAGCTTCAAGGAAGTCTTTGGCAAAACGCTGTAACACGCCACCTGCTTCATAAATCGACACTTCTTCGGCTGTATCCAAACGACAGGTCACAGGAACTTGCAGCACTTCACCGTTTCTGCGGGTGATCACTAAAGTCAACGTAGTGCGAGGTGTCCGCTCACCTAAAACGTCGTAACTTTCTGTACCATCCAAAGCTAAGGTTTTACGGTTGACCCCAGTTTTAAACTCAAGCGGTAATACCCCCATCCCCACTAAGTTGGTACGGTGAATACGCTCAAAACCTTCAGCCACTATGGCTTCAACACCCGCTAAACGTACACCTTTGGCCGCCCAGTCACGGGATGAGCCCTGACCATAATCAGCACCGGCAATAATGATTAAAGGCTGCTTACGTTCCATATAAGTTTCAATGGCTTCCCACATCCGGGTCACTACACCTTCAGGTTCAATACGGGTTAAAGAACCTTGTCTGATTTTGCCATCCACCACTGCCATTTCGTTGATGAGTTTTGGGTTGGCAAAAGTAGCGCGCTGCGCTGTTAAGTGGTCACCGCGGTGGGTGGCATAAGAGTTAAAATCTTCTTCCGGCAGCCCCATTTTATGCAGGTATTCACCGGCAGCACTGTCCATCATAATGGCGTTGGATGGCGATAAATGGTCTGTGGTGATGTTGTCACCCAGCACGGCCAACGCACGCATACCTTTCATGCTGCGCTCACCAGCCAATGCGCCTTCCCAATACGGAGGGCGGCGGATATAAGTGGTTTGTGGACGCCAGTCGTACAGCGGGCTGATTTTTTCGCCGTAATCCACAGAGACAGCAAACATAGGCTCATAGACTTTACGGAACTGTTCAGGTTTAACGCTGCTTGCCACTACTGCATCAATTTCAGCATCGCTTGGCCAGATGTCTTTTAAACGGATTTCGTTGCCGTTTTGATCCAGCCCCAGCACGTCTTTTTCGATATCAAAGCGGATAGTACCGGCTATGGCATAAGCCACCACCAAGGCTGGTGAGGCTAAAAACGCTTGTTTGGCATAAGGGTGAATACGGCCATCAAAGTTGCGGTTACCAGACAATACAGCTGTGGCGTATAAATCACGCTCTATCAGCTCTTTTTGAATCACAGGATCTAAAGCGCCACTCATGCCATTACAGGTCGTACAGGCAAAAGCCACAATACCAAAACCTAAACTTTCTAAATCTGTCAGTAAGTTGGCTTCTTTTAAATACAGCTCAACTGTTTTGGAACCAGGCGCCAACGAGCTTTTCACCCAAGGCTTACGGCTTAACCCTTTGGCTCTGGCGTTACGCGCCAGTAAACCGGCAGCTATCACGTTACGTGGGTTACTGGTGTTGGTGCAGCTGGTGATAGCGGCAATAATGACAGCGCCATCCGGCATCAGACCTGGTTCATTTTCGACCACGCCTGCTATGCCTTTGGCCGCTAAATCGCTGGTTGATACCCGGGCATGAGGATTGGAAGGTCCTGCAATAGTGCGGCCTACACTGGATAAATCAAATCGTAATACCCGCTCATATTCGGCCGTTTTTAAACTGTCAGACCACAGGCCTGCAGTTTTGGCATAGGTTTCCACCAGTTTGACTTGCGCTGGCTCGCGGCCTGTCAGGGTTAAATAATCCAGCGTTTGCTGGTCGATAGAGAACATAGCGGCAGTAGCGCCATATTCTGGTGTCATATTAGAAATGGTGGCTCTGTCGCCCAGACTCAGGCTGCTGGCGCCTTCACCAAAGAACTCCAGATAAGCCGATACCACTTTTTCTTTACGTAAAAATTCAGTCAGTGCCAGTACTATGTCAGTTGCCATAATGCCCGGCTGAGCTTTGCCTGTCAGTTCTACGCCAATAATATCCGGCAGACGCATCCAGGAGGCACGGCCTAACATTACGCTTTCAGCTTCTAAACCACCTACCCCAATAGCGATAACACCTAAAGCATCCACATGAGGGGTATGGCTGTCGGTACCCACTAAGGTATCAGGGAAAGCCACGCCATCAATAGCGTGAATGACAGGCGACATCCGCTCCAGGTTGATCTGGTGCATAATGCCGTTACCCGGCGGGATCACATCAACGTTTTTAAAGGCTTTTTTCGTCCAGTTAATAAAGTGGAAACGGTCGTCGTTGCGTCGGTCTTCGATAGCACGATTTTTATCAAAGGCATCTTTTTCAAAACCCGCATGCTCAACAGCTAATGAGTGATCGACAATCAGCTGAGTCGGCACTACAGGGTTTACTTTCGATGGGTCGCCGCCCTGCAAAGCTATAGCATCACGCAGGCCTGCTAAATCCACTAATGCCGTTTGACCTAAAATGTCGTGACAGACAACACGGGCAGGAAACCATGGAAAGTCTAATTCCTGCTTGCGGTAAATCAGCTGTTTTAATGAGTCTGTTAAAGTCGCCGGATCGCAGCGGCGTACTAAGTTCTCCGCATGCACACGGCTGGTGTAAGGCAGCTTGGCATAAGAACCAGGTTCAATGTCGTTGCAGGCCGCTGCTGCATCAAAATAATCCAGTGTGGTGCCTGGTAAGTGTTTACGGTAATTAGAATTCATGGCGTGGCCACTCAGTTAAATTGTTTACTTTAGATCCTACAAAAGCCCTTCGCGGGCTTCTGTTCTGATCCCCTAAGTAATTGATGTTGCAGGGAGGCGACAAGTGCTCGAGACCCCAGGAGCATAGTGTTCTATGTGACTGGGGCGAGGCACGCGGTCAACGAAGCTGCAGCTTCAAGTACGACGGGGATTAACGCTTCGTTATAGGCGTGACAGTACGTGGTTCCACACCCGTATATTCAGCACTTGGACGGATAATACGGTTGTCCGCACGTTGTTCCATCACATGAGCTGCCCAGCCTGTTAAACGTGAACAGACAAAAATAGGCGTAAACAGCTTGGTTGGAATACCCATGTAGTTGTAAGCCGAGGCGTGGAAGAAATCTGCGTTACAGAACAGTTTTTTCTCGCGCCACATGACGCTTTCACAGCGCACAGAAATGTCGTACAAGGACGTGTTGCCGTTGGCTTTACCCAGCTTTTCTGACCACTCTTTGATCACCGCATTACGTGGGTCGGACTCTGCATAAATGGCATGGCCAAAACCCATGATTTTTTCTTTACGTTCCAGCATGCCCATTAACTTGGTTTCGGCATCATCCGGATTGTCCATCTTTTCTATCAGTTCCATTGCAGCTTCGTTGGCACCACCGTGCAGAGGGCCACGTAATGATCCAATAGCACCAGTGATACAAGAGTGCATATCACTTAAAGTGGAAGCACAAACACGGGCCGTGAAGGTAGAAGCATTAAACTCGTGCTCTGCATATAAAATCAGCGAGGAGTTCATTACATCTGTGTGCAGCTGCGTTGGTTTTTCACCATGTAAAGTCCAGAGGAACTGCTCGGCAATAGAATCGGCTGCTGTTTCCACTTCAATGCGCTGGCCTTTATGGCTGAAGTTATACCAGTAGTTAATTAAGCCAGGGAAAATCGCCAGTAAACGGTCGGTTGCATCCTGTTGCTGGGCAAAACTCTGTTCAGTTTCTAAGTTGCCTAACATAGAGCAACCAGTGCGCATCACATCCATAGGATGAGCAGAAGCAGGAATACGTTCCAGCACTTCTTTTAATGCCAGTGGCAGGTTACGCATAGCCTTTAAGCGTTTTTTGTACGCAGCCAGTTCAGCTTCGTTGGGTAACTCGCCTTTTAAAATCAGGTGTGCTACTTCTTCAAATTCACAGTGAGCGGCTAAGTCTTTGACGTCGTAACCACGATAGGTCAGTCCCGAACCTGTTTTGCCTACTGTGGATAAAGCGGTTTTACCTGCGATTTGGCCACGTAAGCCTGCGCCTGATAATTCTTTTGCGTTCGCCATCTTGTCTCTCCGTTTTTAATTTGTTCTGTTGATTTATTGAATGCTGTAGTTATTGTTTTTATTTTTTAGCAGCAAATAAGGAATCCAGTTTTTGCTCATAACTGTGATAGTTCAGGAAGTCGTAAAGTTCAGCACGGGTCTGCATGCTGTCGACTACAGCTTTTTGATCGCCATTGGCCAGAATAGACTCATACACATTCAGTGCAGCTTTGTTCATAGCGCGGAAGGCACTTAATGGATACAACACCATATCCACACCCACAGCTGCCAGCTCAGCTTTGTTAAAGAGTGGCGTTTGGCCAAACTCAGTGATATTGGCCAATACCGGTACTTTCAGTACCTTGGTAAAGGCCTGATACTGCTCCAGCGTGTAGACAGCTTCAGCAAAAATGGCATCGGCACCGGCTGCTTCGCAGGCTAAAGCGCGTTCAATAGCGGCTTCTAAACCTTGCTGTTGCAACGCATCGGTACGCGCCATAATAAAAAAGTTCTCGTCTGTTCTGGCATCCACAGACGCCTTGACGCGATCAACCATTTCTTCCAAAGATACGATTTCTTTGTTCGGTCTGTGACCACAACGTTTTTGCGCCACCTGATCTTCAATATGAAAACCTGCAGCACCGGCTTTGGTCATTTCTTTCACAGTGCGGGCAATATTAAAAGCACCACCCCAGCCTGTATCTGCATCCACCAGCAATGGCAGTTCAGTCGCACCAGTAATACGGCGGATATCTTCACAAACATCGTTTAACGACGTCATGCCTAAATCCGGTAAACCAAAAGAAGCATTAGCCACACCAGCACCTGATAAGTACAAGGCTTTATGACCCACACGTTCAGCCATCATGGCGGTGTAGGCGTTAATAGTGCCCACCAGCTGTAACGGATGATTGTCTTTAATTGCCTGACGAAGCAGAGCGCCAGCGCTTTTTACATTAGCCATGTGAAGTC
>Ga0247725_1000455_pt1 | contig 30448 bp, 27 predicted proteins | sample OKSTACKMCFT3sol_FD_183021 | JGI IMG/M metagenome (GOLD analysis project Ga0247725, IMG submission 183021) | Subsurface sediment microbial communities from gas well in Oklahoma, United States - OK STACK MC-FT3-sol | ecosystem: Environmental > Terrestrial > Deep subsurface > Rock core/Sediment...
TCGCGACCGACCACCAAGTGATCATGGACGGCGATCTTCAGGGCTTTTCCGGCCTCGACGATCTGCTTGGTCATGTCGATGTCGGGCCGTGACGGGGTGGGATCGCCCGAGGGGTGGTTGTGGAGGAGCCCTGCAATTTGGCTTAACAGTATGATTTTTATAGAATAATCTTCTTGAGTCCGTTGCCGGTGGGGGCGGCAATTGGGGACGTTTTGATGGTGATCTACCGTCGACCTTGATGCGTTCACGATCATATTTGCATTTCCATCGTCAGTCATCCTCCGGCAACTATGGCGAGGTGATCCGCTCCGCTAGGCGTCCGCACTGGGACCAGCCAGAGCCTCGATCACACGGCAATCGGCAGCCCGACCATCGCAGGTCGCAGTCACCATCCGCCGCAGCTCGCTGCGCAGCGTTTCCAACTGGGCGATCTTCGTCTCGACGTCGTGAAGTTGCCGGGAGGCCAGAGCATTGGCCTCGCCACAAGGGCGCTCAGGATTGTCGGAGAGATCCAGCAGGTTGCGGATCGCCTCGACCGAGAAGCCAAGCTGGCGCGCGTGACGGATGAAAGCCAGGCGTCGGACGGCGTCGGCGTCATAAACCCGACGATCGTTGGCCGCGCGCCTGGGCTCGGGGAGCAGGCCAATCTCCTCGTAGAAGCGGATGGTCGGGACCTTGACGTCAGCGGCCTTGGCCAACAAGCCGATGGAGAGGTTCATGCAGGGCGCTCCTTGCCTCCACGAATAGCCCCTCGATCCACAGCAACGAAAGAGATCATTTCGGGCGACGCCGCCGCATTGAACCATGGTTCCGGGCATTGGCGCCGCATATCCATAGCCAACTTCCGCTGGGCTCGGCCGAGTAAAGAAAACGCTTGATCCTCTAGCCACTAGAGGAAGCAAGATGCCAACGAGTCAAGGCGCGGTGTCTTTTGAAAGCGCGTCCAACTGCGTGCGCCGGTTTCGTGGCGTTGGAGTATCTGGGGTGGCCATGGACAGGCTGAGGGCTTGGGGAAAGGGCATTGCGCAGCTGGCGATCGCTTGCGCTGTCGCCTTGTTCGCTCTTGCTCCAAGTCTCGATGCTGCCTTCTGCCCCGAAAGCAAACCTGCGCCGACCATCTCGTCAGCGGCCACCTTTCAGCAAGTCGCGATGGCGACCAACGGAGAGCGGGGTAGACCCTCTCCGGCTCTGGTCGGGTTTTGCCTTTACGGCCATTGCCAACATAGTGTGGCCTTTCCTCCGCCTATGGCGGCAGATCATGCGCCCGCCAGCGACCGACCGACCGAACGCCACGCGTTGGCGAACACGGCGTTGCCTGTGTCGAATCCCGAATTTGAATTGAATCGACCGCCTCGCGCTTGAGCCGCTACGCGCCTGTGGCGCGCCGCCTCGTCAAATCGTGAGAAGGTCTATGTCCCTATCTGTTCCTCAAAAGCTGCGCCTTAAGCTGCTGCTTGGCCTTTCGTTGCAGTCACTGCTAGCCGGCGCCGCGCTCGCTGACCCCGCGCCGCCGTTCAGGGAGCTGCTGCGTCAGGCCCAGGCGACGGCCCCCCGTTTAGCCGAAGCGCGGGCCGAAATCGCGCGCGCCGAAGGGCTTGCACGCCAAGCTGGCGCTATGCCCAACCCGACACTGGGCGTCGAAGTCGAGAACTTCGCCACCAGCAATGGGGTGAACATGGCCGAGACTACGGCTTCGATCGAGCAAACGATCGAACTCGGCGGCAAACGATCGGCGCGTATCGCTGCCGGACGCGCCGACGTCGAAGCCGCGCGTCGGCGCGCGGCGAGTGCCCAATCGGAATATGCGTTCGATCTCGCCGCCGCCTACGCAGAGGCAGACGGCGCCGATCGCCGGCTGCAATTGGCAAGCGAAGGCCTTGAGCTCGCGCAGGAAGACGCACGTATAGCAACCGTCCTAGTCCAATCCGGGCGTGAGGCGGATCTGCGGCGGGTGCAAGCCCAAGCGGCGGTGCAGGCAGCGCGCGCTGCCGTTGACCAGGCCAGGGCCGCGCGCGCTACGGCTTTCGCCAATCTCACCGCCATGGTGGGCGCGCCGGTGTCCTACACCTCGATCCCGGTCAGCTTGCTCGACGAAGCCACCAAGACCCTCCGAATTCCAGATCCGAACCCCCTTTCGAGCCCTGCCTATCTGGCAGCAGAAGCCGAGCGCGATGCGGCGGCGCGGCGCGTACGGGTGGAGCGGAGCCAGGCCGTGCCAGACGTGACCGTCTCGTTCGGGGTCCGCAAAATGCAGGAAGACAATTCCACCGCCATGGTGGCCGGCGTCGCGATGCCGTTTCCAATCTTCAGCCGCAATGGCGGTAACATCAGCGCGGCGCGAGCGGAGCTGAATGCCGCAGAGGCCCGCCTCAATTCGGCTCGGCTCGATGCCGAAGCTGCGGCGCGATCGGGCGTTGCTCGCGTGAGCGCCGCAGAAACGCGCCTGGCTGCGGCTCGGGAAGGCGAGCAAACCGCCGAGGAAGCCTACCGCCTCACGCGCATCGGCTATGAAGGCGGCAAACTGGCCTTGGTAGAACTGCTAAACGCCCGTCGCGCGCTGACCGATGCCCGCACCCAGATGATCGACGCCGCTACCGAGCGGCTGAGCGCGCAGGCCGCGCTCGCCCGCCTAGCTGGCGCCCCCCCCTTTGGAGATCAACCATGAAGCACGACCACAAGCAGGTCTCCGCGGCGGGCTCGGTCAGCCGAAACGCCCTTTACGGCGGGATCGCCATGGCCGCGATCCTGGCCGCCGCTGGCGGCTTCGGCCTCGCAAAGCTCACGAGCAACCCGCCGGCGAAAGTCGCTGCCGAAGCCGGTGAAGAGAAGAAGCCGGTCGGCGCGCCCGACGCGGTCGAAATGGAGGCGGACCGCATCGCCGCGAGCGGGCTTTCAGTCCAGACGGTGTCCGCCACCGGCCTAGCCGCCGAGATTGTGGCGCAGGCGACCGTGGAAGCCGCACCGGGGGCCCAGGCCGTGCTTACCGCTCGCGCAGCCGGTTCGGTCAGTCGGATCAACAAGCGTTTGGGCGAACCGGTGCGCGCCGGCGAAGTATTGGCGTTGGTGGAAAGTCGCGAGGCTGCTCAGATCGCCGCCGCACGCAGTGTGGCCGCCGCCAAAGCCGACTTGGCGGCCAAGGCGCTCGCGAGAGAGCGCCATCTCTATGAACAGCGTGTCAGCGCCCGCCAGGACCTCGAAGCCGCGCAAGCGGAGGACGCTTCAGCCCGAGCCGAGGCGCTGAGCGCCGCTGCTGCTGTGCGCGCGGCCGATGTGTCTCGGGATGGCCGATACGTCATGGTGACAAGTCCGATCACGGGTCGCATCACCTCAGCGCCAGCAAGCGTCGGCGCATTCGTACAGCCGGAGACCGAACTCTTCCGGGTGGCGGATGCGAGCCGGCTGCAGGTTGAAGCCGCCGTGACCGCTGCTGACGCTCGCCGCATTCGTCCAGGCGACTCTGCCGTGCTTGAGTTGAATGACGGAGCCACCGCCAGCGCGATCGTGCGCTCCGTCACGCCCGGCGTCGACGAGACCACCCGGGCCGCCACCGTCGTGCTCACCCTGACCGGAGGGCAAGGATTACTCCAGCCAGGTCAGGCGGTGCGAGCGCGGATCACCGCGCGTCAGTCGCTCACCCAAGGCATCGTGGTGCCCGAGGAGGCTGTCCAGACTTGGGAAGGACAGGACGTGGTGTTTGTCCGAACTCAAAAAGGTTTCGTGGCCCGACCGGTCCTCGTTGGTGCTCGCGCCGCCGGGCGCGTCGAGGTCGCCTCGGGCCTCCGAGCTGGCGAAAGCATCGTGGTCAAAAACGCCTTCCTCCTGAAAGCCGAACTCGCCAAGGGCGAGGCGGAAGAAGATTAGAGGAACAGAAGCATGATCGCTCGCCTCATTTCCCTCGCGGTAAGGGGACGCTGGTATGTCGTCGCCCTTACCCTGATCATCGCCGCTCTCGGCTTGTGGCAACTCACGAAGCTTCCCGTCGACGCTGTTCCGGACGTTACGAACAAGCAGGTCCAGATCAACACGGTCGAGTCTTCGCTCTCGCCCGTCGAGATCGAGAAACGGGTCACATTCCCGATCGAAACCGCGCTCGCCGGCATCCCAGGCCTCGAGACGACCCGGTCCCTTTCGCGTAATGGGTTCTCGCAGGTGACGGCGGTGTTCACCGACCGCACCGACCTCTATTTCGCCCGCCAGCAAGTCGCCGAGCGGCTGGCTCAGGCCGGCGCCTCGCTCCCGGCAGGGGTGCAGCCACAGGTCGGGCCGGTCTCTACCGGGCTGGGCGAGATCTTCATGTACTCGGTCGAATTCGCCCGTCCCGGCCCGAACGCCCGGATACGCGATGGCGCACCCGGATGGCAAACCGATGGCGCCTATCTCACGCCGGAAGGCGAGCGGCTCGCTGACGCGGTCTCCCAGGCGGCCTACCTACGAACCGTCCAGGATTGGATAATTCGGCCGCAGTTGCGCACGGTCAAAGGCGTGGCCGGCGTGGATTCCATCGGCGGCTATGAGAAACAGTACCTCGTCGAACCCGACCCCGCGAAACTGGTCGCTTATGGCGTCTCTTACGCCGATCTTGGGAAAGCGCTCGAAGCCGCCAATTTGTCTGTCGGCGCTAACTTCATCCAGCGCGCGGGCGAAGCCTACTTAGTGCGCGCCGATGCGCGGGTGCGGCGGCTCGACGAGATCGCAGAGGCCGTGATCGCCACCCGGGACGGCGTCCCCGTTCACGTCAAGGATGTGGCGGCGGTGCGGATCGGCGGCGAACTGCGGACCGGCGCGGCCAGTAAGAACGGCCAGGAGGTCGTCGTCGGCACGTCGCTCATGCTGATCGGCGAAAACAGCCGCACAGTGGCCAAGGCCATAGGCGAGAAGCTGGAGCAGGTTAAGGCCTCCCTTCCCCCCGGGGTGGTCGTACACACGCTTCTCGATCGGTCCGCGCTGGTGAACGCCACCATCGGCACGGTCGAGCGCAATCTGACGGAAGGGGCGCTGCTCGTTGCGGCAACGCTCTTCCTGTTGCTGGGCAACGGCCGCGCGGCGCTGATTGCGGTGCTGGTCATCCCCTTTTCCTTCCTGATGATGGCCATCGGCATGAACGGGCTGAAGGTGCCCGGGAATCTGATGAGCCTGGGAGCGCTCGACTTTGGCCTGATCGTCGACGGCGCGGTGATCATCATCGAGAATTGTCTTCTGAGGCTTGCCCACAAACAGGAGCACCAGGGCCGCCTGCTCAGTTTGCCAGAAAGGCTGGAGACTGTGCTCCACGCCACGCAAGAGATGATCCGGCCGACCGTCTACGGTCAGGCGATCATCTTCTTGGTGTTCGCGCCCTTGCTGACGTTCACGGGGGTCGAAGGGAAGACCTTCTATCCGATGGCGGTCACCATCATGCTGGCGCTGGCGGCGGCCTTCATCCTGTCGCTGACCTTCGTCCCCGCGATGGTCGCCATCCTCATGCGCGGCAAGGTGGCTGAAAAGGAGGTCAAAGCGGTTCAAGCGGTGAAGGTTCGCTATGAGCCTATCCTGCGTCGCGCGCTTCTGCGGCCCTGGCCGTTCATCGGCGGCGGCTTGGCGGTCTTTGTGGTGGCGGCGGGGATCTTCACGACGATCGGCCAGGAATTCATTCCGACCCTCGACGAAAAGAACGTGCTTCTCGGTTCCTTGCGGATTCCCTCCACGGCGATGGAGCAGTCTCGCGACATGCAGTTGCACGTCGAACGCGCCGTCACGACCCTGCCGGAGGTGGAGATGATGTTTTCCAAGACCGGCACGGCGGAGATGGCCGCCGATCCGATGCCGCCCAATCAGTCCGACGGCTTCGTCATCCTGAAGCCGCAGAAGGACTGGCCCAAGGGGGTACATTCGAAATCAGAAGCGGTCGAGCGCATCCTCGGTAAGGCCGAGCCGTTGCTCGGGAACAACTACGAGGTCACCCAGCCGATCCAGATGCGGTTCAACGAACTGGTCGCTGGGGTGCGCGGCGACGTCGCCATTAAGCTTTACGGCGACGATCTGGAAAAGATGAGCGCCGCAGCGGCTAAAATCGGCGCCACGCTTGGATCCATCCCGGGCGCGTCAGGGGTGCGGGTGGAACAGACTTCCGGCGCGCCCACGCTCGATGTCCGGTTCGACCGGGCCGCGATCGCGGGCTATGGCCTGACCGTCGAAGACGTTGCCGATACGCTGGCCAGCGCGCTCGGCGGCCGCGAGGCGGGCAATGTCTTCGAAGGGGATCGCCGCTTCGACATCGTTGTGCGCGTACCCATGGCCGAGCGGAACGACATCGAAGCCCTGGGAGCAATGCCGGTCATGTTGTCCGGCGGCGAAGGTCAAGCGCGCCAGTCGGTTCCGATGCGCCAACTCGTGGAGTTCCGCTTCACCGACGGCCTCAATCAGATCAGCCGCGAGGACGGAAAGCGGCGCGTCGTCATCCAGGCCAATGTTCGCGGCCGCGATGTCGGTTCCTTCGTGACCGAAGCACGCGACAAGGTGGCGGCCGTTCCGCTTCCGCCGGGCTCGTGGATGGTCTGGGGCGGACAGTATGAAAATCTCAAGGCCGCGACGGCGCGACTTTCGATCGTGGTTCCGCTGTGCTTCCTGGCGATCTTCCTCATCTTGTTCTTGGCGCTCGGCGGTTTCTGGCCAGCCTTGGCCGTTTTCGCCGCCATTCCACTGGGGTTGTCGGGCGGTGTCTTCGCCCTGGCCCTCACGGGGATCACCTTTTCGATCTCCGCGGCCGTCGGCTTCATCGTCCTGGCCGGTGTTGCGGTCCTGAACGGTTTGGTGGTGATGACCAGCATACGTCAGCGGCTTGAGGATGGGGCGAGCGTTGTCGAGGCCATCTACGAAGGCGGCATGGAGCGGGTGCGTCCCGTCCTCATGACCGGCTTGGTGCCGGCGATCGGGTTCATCCCGATGGCGCTGGCGCATGGCACAGGCGCCGAGGTTCAGAAGCCTCTGGCCATGGTGGTCATCGGCGGCCTGATCACCGCCACTGCGGTCACCCTCCTCGTCCTGCCGGCCATCAGCAAGCTTCTGTTGACGATCGGCGACCGCTTCAGCCGGGAAACGTCGGCCTCTTCCTCCAAAGCCACGGAGGCGTCTGCCTAAAGGGTGAGCCGAGCTAGACAGAGGAGTTGAACATGAACTGTGGTCCTTATTCCACCTGGTCAGGAGCGGCGTGATGGTTGCACCTGGTTCAGCGGTCCTGTTGAGGATCTATACCGACGAGGACGCGCTCTATGGCGCCGAGGCGCTCGCGGCGGTCATCGTCAAGCGGGCTCGGGAAGCGCAGTTGGCCGGAGCCACGGTCCTGCGCGGCAGCTTGGGCTATGGCCACTCCTCGCGACTGCACGCGCATCGGCCGTTTCGGCTCGACGACAACATGCCGGTGGTCATCGAGATCGTCGACGATGAAGCGCCCCTTCGCGCGTTTGTTGTCACTCTCGGCGAATTCCACGACATCGGTCTGATCACGTTCGAGAAGGTTGAGGTCGTCCGCTACGGGAACCAGACAAGCTAGCCACGTCGCCGATGCTCGCGTCTCGCGGCTATGGGAGGGTCAGGAATGCGCCGATTCATGCTGCTCGTGTTGGCGGCCTTGCTCGCGGTGGCGCCGGCGATGGTCCTCAGGATCACAGGGTGGCGACCCGACCCTGTGGCGGACGCCTTTTTTTTCGGTGTCGCGGTCCTGGCCGCCGGCTTCATGCTTTCCTGGGGGGCGGAAGCCGCTGAGAAACACATTTCTCAAGGCCTCATCGTCGCCTTGGTCGCCTTGGTCACCGTTCTTCCAGAGTACGCGGTGGATCTGTACTATGCTTTCCGCGCTGGCCAGGCTCCGCAGTCGAACTACGTCCACTACGCCGCCGCCAATATGACCGGCGCCAACCGCCTTTTGGTGGGACTGGCCTGGCCTTTGATGGTGCTGCTGCATTGGCTGAAGACGCGCAACAAGGCTCTCGAACTCTCACCCGTCAACGCCGTCGAGATCGCCTTCCTTATGCTGGGCAGCCTCTATGCGTTCGTTATCCTTTTCAACGGCGCCATTGCTCCCTTCGATTTCGCGGTGCTGTTCCTGATCTTCGCTGGCTACCTCTACCGCGTCAGCCAGTTGCCAAAGGCCGACGACGACGATGAGGACGAGGAGCCTGGCCCTGCGGCGGCGCTAAACGCGCTCCGCCCCACCGCACAGTGGGCCTGGATGGGTGGGCTTACCTTGATCGCATTCGTGGTGATCGCGACCTCCGCCGAGCCGTTTGCCGAAGCCATGGTGGGGTCAGGAAGGATCCTTGGCGTCGACGAGTTCCTCCTCATCCAATGGCTCGCGCCATTGGCCAGCGAAGCGCCCGCCGTGACGATCGCGGTCCTCTTCGTCTTGGCCGGGCGTGCGGTAAGCGGACTGACGGCCATGATCAGCGACAAGATCAACCAATGGACCCTGCTGGTCGGCATGCTGCCGCTCGCAATGAGCCTTGGGGCGGGGGGGCTGATCGGCCTGCCCCTTGACGCGCGGCAGAAGGAAGAATTCTTGCTGACGGCCGCCCAGTCGCTGTTCGCCATCATGCTGTTGGTTCGCCTGCGAATTTCGGTTCAGTCGGCGGGTCTATTGTTCGCGCTCTTCGCCGTGCAGGTCGGACTGGCCTTTCATTTCCGAGAGGACGAGGTGGCGACGGTCAATAGCCTAACAATCCTGGCTTGGACCTATCTGGGCCTAGCGGCGATCCTCGTCCCCCTCAACGGGCGCCGTGTCGTAGCTGTCCTGCGTGATGGGCTCTTAAGATCCCATCGCCGCATGGCGACCGCGCCCGAACCGCATGACCTGGAGGGCGAATAACGGCCTGCAACGACTTGATCCTCTAGTGACTTGAGCAAGTAAGGTCTTGGCCAAGAGGAGGATGTGCATGCCCAACACGACGGCGGTCGCCGAAACACTTCGCTACCGGGTCACTGGAATGGACTGCTCGAGCTGCGCCGAGAAGATCCAGTCGGCGGTGTCAAAACTTCCTGGCGTGGAAACGGCGCGCGTATCGATCGCTTCGTCGATGATGACCCTGCAAGTCGACGGGGCGGAGCGACGCGCGTCCGAGATCGAGGCGACCGTGAACGGGCTGGGCTACCAACTGGATCGCGAAGAGGCCGTCGCGGACGATGACCAACGCCAAAGCGCCAAAGCGGTCAGTCATGTCACCCCCTCTTACCGACGGGCCCTTTGGGGCGTCGTCCTGATCAATGTTGGCTACGGGCTGGTGGAGATCATCGCCGGGTTTATCGCACGGTCTCAGGCGCTGAAGGCCGATGCCCTGGACTTCGTTGGCGACGGTCTGATCAGCTTCTTGGGCCTGCTGGCGATTGGATGGTCCCTCGCGTGGCGAGCCAAGTCCGCCCTGATCCAGGGTTACTTTCTGGCGTTGCTTGGCCTGGGCGTGCTCCTGAATACAGGCTACCGCGTCCTGGTCTTGAACCAGCCTGAAGCCGAACTCATGGGCCTCTTTGGGGCCGTGGCGCTGGTAGCGAACGTCGTCGCTGCGTTGATCCTGATCCCGCATCGGAAGGGCGACGCCAACGTCCGCGCGGTCTGGCTCTTCTCGCGCAACGACGCCTTGGGCAACCTCGCGGTTGTTGTCGCCGCGGGCTTGGTTTTCTGGACCAAGGCGGCTTGGCCGGACCTTGTGGTGGCGGTCGTCATCGGCGGGCTCTTCCTGCAGTCGGCCTGGTCGATTATCCGCGATGCGCGCGCCGATCTGCGCGAGGCGCAGACGCCTCAGCCGGTCTAGCCGCTCATGAGCCGGCAGCCGCCACATCTGCTGCACCGCCCGTCAGCCCAAGTAATGTCGGACCTGCAACGTGCGGTCGCGCTTGTGAATGGGGGGCAATGGCGCCAAGCGCAAATTCATGCCCAGCGGGTCCTCGCCGTCACGCCAAAGGATTCCTCGGCGCTGAACGTCCTTGGAACCGTGGCCATGAACACTGGTCCGGTCGATGATGCGCTGGTGTGGTTCGAGCGGGCGGCTGCCGGTCAACCTCGAAACCCGTTCATCCAGTTCAATCTCGGAGAGGCGCACAGGCGCCTACACGCCTATCCGACAGCGGCGAAATTCTTCCAGCGCGCCGCGGTGTTGAAGCCGGACTTTGCAGAAGCCCACGCTGCCGCAGGCGACGCCTTCAGGATCATGCGACAGGGGGTTCATGCCGAGCGCAGCTACCAAGCCGCCCTGCGTCTATCGCCAACCCTGCCTGGCGCGCTCAGCGGGTATGGGCTCCTGGCGTTGCAAAACGGTGATCCGAGCTTGGCCGCGTCCCGCTTCGAGACAGGCTGTGTCAACGCGCCCGTCGGCCATCCCATGCGGCCCGTCCTCCTCGCCAATCTCGGCGTTGCGCTGCTGCAGATTGGCCAAGGGCTGCAAGCCTTCGACGTGCTGGCTCAGGCCGTCGACATCGTGCCTGGGGACGACGAGCACTGGCGGCGGCTTGCAGGCGCCCTTCGCCATACTCGAGTGGCGCCCGCGACCCCTGCCTTCCGTGATGTTCTATGCCGCCTCTTCGAACGAACGGACGTGAACCCACGGAATTTGGCGACCGCGGCCTTAGCGGTCATCCGTCAAGATGCGGAGATCGACGATCTCCTCAATGCGGTCGCTGCTGAACCGCGAGCGCTGACACGCACGCTTGAGGAAAAAAGTGATGCCGCCTCCCGCTTCGTCCAGGATCCGCTGTTTCGAAGCCTCCTTGCATCTGCGCCAATTCCGGACGCGGCAGTGGAGCTTCTGCTCGTTCAGCTGCGAGCTGATCTATTGGCCATCGCCAACGACGAGCCTGCAAGCCTGGAAGAGGAGCTTGGCCTCATTGTCGCGATCGCGCGACAGGCGTTTCTCAACGAATTCGTCTATTTCGCTAGCGCCGAAGAGCAGAGTCGCGTTGATTCTCTGATCGCCCAGCTTGAACACGAAGACCCCGAATTCGGGGCGGGGGCGGCCGCGAGGATCGCCCTGGTGGCGGCGTATCGCCCGCTTGCCTCCACCCCGCTCTCGTCGCGACTTCAGGCCGTTGATCTCCCGGCGTTGGCCGATCTCCTCCGAGAACAACTGACCGAACCTGCCGAGGAGGCGCGCCTTCGCTCAACCCTGCCCCTGCTGAAGCCCATGGTCGACAGCATCTCGATCGCCGTGCAGCAGCAATACGAAGAGAACCCATATCCGCGCTGGACGCGCTGCGGTCTGGGTGCGCCGTTGCCGTTCCGGGAAGCTGTTCAGGCCGCATTGCCTGAGCTCGCAACGCGGGAAATTCCCGAGACCGACGCACCCCAAGTGCTCGTCGCGGGGTGCGGCACGGGACTGGAAACGCTGCGTGTGGCGAGCACCTACCGTAGCGCTTCGATCCTAGCGGTTGACTTAAGCGGCGCCAGCCTTGGCTACGCAATGCGCAAGAGCCGAGAATACGGGATCGAGGTTGAACACCTTCAAGCCGACATTCTTGATCTCACCGCCCTGAGTCAGAGGTTTGACCTGATCGACAGCTTTGGCGTCATTCACCATATGGCCGAGCCGGTGCGAGGTCTGAAGGTGCTCTCAGGGCTGTTGAAACCGCAGGGCCTTATTTTCCTGGGGCTCTACAGCGAGATCGGCAGGCGCGCCGTTGTCGAGGCGCGACGCCACATCGCCCATGGACAGTACGCGAACTCGGCGGAGGGGATTCGCGCTCTACGGCGTGAACTGATGCTGGCGGGCGCGCCGGCCCAGCTGCAGAGCGTGGTGAGCCCGGCCTCGGATTTCTGGACGTTATCTGATTGCCGAGACCTACTCTTTCATGTGGAAGAGCATCGTTTCACGTTGCCCCAGATTGGCGAGCTTCTGGATTCAGCGGGCCTGGAGTTTCTCGGTGTGCAGTTCGGGCATCAGGCAGATCGAACCCGCTACCGCGCCGAAAATCGATCATCCGACTCGATGCGCGACCTCCGGCGCCTTCATCTCCACGAGATGAAGCATCCCGAAATCTTCGGCGATACCTATCGTCTATGGGCGCGGCGGACCAAGGCGCCCAAATGACGGAGGAGATGGCGCCGCCTCAGATCGATCTGGTGACAGAACAGGGATGCGTTCGCAGGCAGGCCGCCTTCGCTTTTGCCGTATGCGTCCTGGTCCTCACACTGGCGTGTCTCGGCCTGCCCCGGCTCTTCGAATTCCCGACGTCTCTGGCCGAACGCGTCGCCTTTGGCCTGCGGGCCAATCTGGTGATCGGCTTTTGGGTGCTGCTGGCCGTGCAGAGGGTGGCGCACGTGCGGTTTGTGTCGGCCGCCGACAACGCCGGGTCCGCCTTCAGCCGGCCAAGCGCGCGCTTGGCCATTCCCGCCGCGTTCCTTCGAAACACCCTTGAGCAGGCCTTCGTGACTAGTGTTGGCCTCTTGGCGCTCGCGACGGCCAAGGGCGAAGCCGCGCTGGCTTACATCGTTGGAGCGGTCGTCCTCTTCAGCGTCGGAAGGAGCACGTTCCTCCGCGGCTATCCGCGCGGCGCGGGCGCGCGGGCCTTTGGAATCGCCGTCACCGCGTTGCCCACCCTAGGCGCCTACTGCTGGGCCATCTTCGACACCTGCGCGAACCTGCTACCCTGATCCTGGTGCGAGGTGCCGTAGAACAGCGTCACCGGGCAGTGCGACTTGCTCGAGCCTTAATAGTAGCGTCGCAGCACCAGCGTGCGTGTAGATCCATCCGACAGCGAGAGCACGGCCTTGCCTCCCGCCGGCCCGTAGCGCCATCGAGCCAAACCGCTCGATGCGTAACGCGGGCCGATTGGCAAGCCGTCCACGGCGACAATGATCTCGCCCTCACGCCACCCGGCCAAGGCGGCCGGCCCACCCTGGGCGACATGGACGACGCGCAGATGACCAGACTCCACAGCGAGGCCCAGGCCAGACAAATCCCGCCTAAACGGCGTCGCCAATCGACGTGCCTCGGGTTTCAGCCAAAGGGCTTGGCCCGCGACATCCAGAGCAAATAGAAATCGCTCGAAAACGGGCAGGCCCAGCTTGGCGGCGACAAGGGTGGGGTCGGTCTTCGCCAACACCTCGCAGGGAACATCGTGGATCAGGCTGCGTCCGACCCGGAGCGTCGCTACCGAAATAGTGCGGCTGATGGACAGCCCGTCGATCCCTCCCGTCGCCGCCGACGAAATTTTCCGGCCACGCATCAAGGTTTGCGCCTCCGCCAAGGCCGGCGTGACGGTGAGAGGATTGGAACTGCCCAGGTCAATCGCCGCGGCGACCGGGTCGTGTCCCTCCAGGACGATCGGGAGAGAGAGCTGCCCGCGCAAGCTCTTGGTGACCGCAAAGCGTTCCGCGCCCGGCCATGGCCGGAAGGCGTCGCGGGGGAGGAATGCGAGGCGGCGGGCTGTAAAATCGATCGCGAGAATGGCGTCTCTAAGCGCGTCGATCCCAAGGATAACATTGGGCGAGCCACCATCGGCTCCAAAAATTGGCGCGAAATCGGTGACTAGATATCGCTCGACGGCGAAATGCGTCCCGCCAAGATCGAGACTGAGGTCGCTACCCGCGCCCAGCGTGACCGACCCGACATCGCCGCGAACGCTGCGGGCGCCCGTCGAAGCCAAGCCCAGCCGCTTGGCAAGCGCGGCATCGACGACGGTCATCGCCGAGCCTGTATCGATCAAAATCCTGACGCGCTCGCCCTGTACAGTCCCGCCGACCATCACGGCATCGGGATCCGGAAGGAGGGGCGACCAGAGCGTTTTAGGGTTCGGGGCGACCGTCGCGCTCGTCGCCTTCCTCGCGACCGCTAACGCTGCGCCCATCGCGAACGCCATTGATCCCATTCTGGCCAATAACGCTCGGCGGGTCTCCTCTGAGCAATGCATTTACGGGACTCGCGGACGATGTTGAGGGCCTACGGAACATCGCCTCAATCGGGGTCAATCACCAGGCGACGTACGCCTTCATAGCGCCGAGTGCGTGTTCGCGGCCAAACTTGGCGTGCGCCGATCACGGCCGCCCACTCGATCTCGGGCTTGTCGGAGCGCTGTCCAACTGAACCGCGCCACGCTCCATGCCGCCGATCTTGGTCATCTCCGTAACTAAAATCTGGCCCCATTCCCGGTGCGCCAAACCGCGATTAGTCGATCGGAGATAATTTCCGCTTGCTCCTCCAGTGGCTATAGGATGCATGAAGCTTCATCGTGGCGGCCTTCGCGGCCCCGCGCTCCCCCGTCCTGTCGCCCGTACCGTTTCCAGCCTGCCGATCGCCACGCCACCGGAGTGATAATGACTACTGTTCTTAACGCCGTGGGGCGGGCCATCTCTGGGCTGATGATCGTGATCCTGGTCCTGGCGGGTGGCGCGGGCGTCGCGACGGCCCAGGAGGCCAGCTCGTCCCAGACCGCATGGCGACTGCTCGATTACCTGTCGGTCGACTATGCTGGCGCGGTGAAGGATGGCAAGGTCATCAGCCCGTCCGAATATGCCGAGATGAACGAGTTCGCCGGCCAGGTGCGCGAGCGCATCGCGGGTTTGCCGGCCACCAAGGCCCAGCCGGACCTGCTGGCCAAGGCCGAGAGCCTTCAGGCCACGATCGCGGCCAAGCAGGAACCGGCCGTGGTCTCGACCAAGGCCCATGCCCTGGCCAATGACCTGCTGGCCGCCTATCCGACGCCCCTGGCGCCCAAGCGGGCGCCGGACCTGGCGCGAGGGGCCGCCCTCTATGCCGAGAACTGCGCGGCTTGCCATGGCGAGACGGGCAAGGCCGACGGTCCGAACGCGGCCGGTCTCGACCCGCCGCCAATCGCCTTCGCCGACGCCGAGCGCGCCCGCCAACGCAGCGTCTTTGGCCTCTACCAGGTCATCCAGCAGGGCCTCGACGGCACCGCCATGGCCAGCTACGCCCACCTGCCGTCCGACGAACGCTGGGACCTGGCCTTCTATGTCGGGCGCTTTGCCTTCAGCGACGCCGAAGCTGCCGCCGGCGAGAAGATCTGGAACGAGGACGCCGCCGTCCGCGCCCGTTTCCCCGACCTGCAAACCCTGACCCAGACCACGCCCGCCGCCCTTGCGACCGCCGTGGGCGAGACCAAGGCCCGCGCCCTGACCGCCTATCTGCGCCGCCATCCCGAAGTCGTCACCCGCACGGGCGGCGGCTCGCTGGACGTCGCCCGCCAGAAGTTGGCCGCCAGCCTCAAGGCCTATGAAGCCGGTGACCGCAAGGCCGCCGCCGATCTGGCCCTGGCCGCCTATCTCGACGGCTTCGAGCCGGTCGAGCCGTCACTAGGCGCACGCGATCCGGCCCTGATGCGGCGGATCGAGGGCGCGATGGGCGACGTGCGCGGCGCGATCGGCAAGGCCGCGCCGGCCAGCGAGGTCCGCGACCAGATCGAGCGCCTGGATGCTCTGTTCGCCGCCGCGGGCCGCGCCTTGGCGCCGGAGAAGGCCAGCAAGCTGTCCAGCTTCGTCGGCGCCTTCACCATCCTGCTGCGCGAGGGCCTGGAAGCCCTGCTGATCGTGGTCGCCATGATCGCCTTCCTGCGCAAAGCCGAGCGGACCGACGTGCTGCCCTATGTCCACGGCGGCTGGATCGCGGCCCTGGCGGCCGGCGGTCTGACCTGGGCGGCGGCGACCTTCTTCATTTCGATCAGCGGCGCCAGCCGCGAGCTGACCGAGGGCTTCGGCTCGGTGATCGCCGCGGCCGTGCTGATCTCGGTGGGCCTGTGGATGCACGGCAAGGCCCAGGCCGACGCCTGGCAGGTCTATATCCGCGAGAAGCTGTCCCATGCGCTCTCGAAGCAGTCGGCCTGGTTCCTGTTCCTGCTGGCCTTCATCGTCGTCTATCGCGAGGTCTTCGAGACCATCCTCTTCCTCACGGCGCTCTCCACTCAAGGCGGAGCTGGGGCGGTGGTGGGCGGGATCACCGCTGCGTCGCTGGTCCTGGCGGCGATCGCCTGGGCGATGCTGCGTTTCTCCAAGCGCCTGCCGATCGGGAAGTTCTTCGAGTACAGCGCGATCCTGATGGCTATCTTGGCGGTCGTCCTGGCCGGCAAGGGTGTGGCCGGTCTGCAGGAGGCGGGTCTGCTCGACCTGCATCCGCTGGCCTTGCCGCGCGTCGAGCTGCTGGGCTTCTTCCCGACGATCGAGGGCGTCGCCGCTCAGGCGATGACCATCGCCATTCTCGTTGTCGGATTTTTCTGGAACCGGTCGGGCGGCCGCAAGGATGCGGCGGCCTAGGCCCGACCCGCGGTCACCCGCAACAGCCGCCGCCCTGCTGAATCGGCGGACAGGCCACGTCGCCATAGGAGCAATAGACACAGCAATCGCCTGGCTTGGGCTTGAGCACGGCGCCGCATCCCAGGCAGTCGTAGAAGTACTGGCAGGCGTCGGTCGGCATGGTCTCGGTCGCGCGGTGTCCGCACTCGGGACAGGTCAAGGTGGATATTGGTTCGATCCGCATGGTGTTCATCCGCGTGCGTTCCGGATTAGGGCCAAAGCCCAAGGCTCGATGATCGGTCGCCAAATCAAAGCAAGACCGAGGAGGAGCGTGGCTGCTCCAAGCAGACTCACTTGGAGTTTCGACGGCGCGGCGCATGACCCGTCGGTTCGGCACGTGCGCGCCCGCCGCCAAGTCATGACCCAGCCGGCGCCGATGGCGCCGATGGCAAGGATCGTGATCCAGCTGCGTTGACCCGCTACCCAGCCAAGCCCGCCAAGGCCCAGTCCGGCCAGAGCCAAGGACATCGGCAGGATGCAACAGGCGGCCCAGGCGAAAACCGCGCCCGCCGCCGTGGCCAGGGCCGCCCATGTGAGGGCCGTTTCGGCGGGGCGTTCATCCCTTCCGCCGGGCCGCGCTCCTGGGCCGTTTCGCACCGTCATCCTGTCACCTCCTGGTCCGACACCGACGAGCATGCCATCTGTAGTCACTACAGACTCAAGCCCTAATCCAAGGCGGACATGACTGATCACGCTCTCCAGATCGGCGAACTTTCTCGCCGCACCGGCTGCAACATCGAGACGATCCGCTACTACGAACGGATCGGCCTGATCTCCGCGCCGCCGCGTCGCGGGCGGTATCGAAGCTATGGCGCGCAGGACGTAGGCCGGCTGAGCTTTGTGCGCAGGGCAAGGGAGTTGGGCTTCAAACTCGACGAAGTCCGCGCTTTGCTGAATCTGGCCGCTGGCGGGCAGTCCGCTTGCGCCGAGGTTCGTGACCTGGCCGCGGCCCATCTTGGCGATGTGCGCTCGCGGATCGTCGACCTTCAGCGAATGGAGCAGGTATTGGCCGCGTCCGTGAGGGCCTGCGACGAGGGGCAAGATCCGGGGTGTCCGCTCATTCAGACGCTGAGCGCGCCGGCCGGCTGAGGCGCGACCCGACCGTCGGCCAATCCTGGTCTCCCCGGTCTACCGGACAAGCGCGAACCTTGGTCCGCGCCCGTCCGGTGGGGCCTATTGCCGACGGATCGCCGTCACTTCGCCAGAACCATCATGAAGCTTCAGGTCGAAGGCGACCTTGTCGCCGACGGCGACGCCTTCCAACAGGCCCGGGGCGATCTTGAAACCCATGGTCATGGCCGGCCAGCCGGCTTCCGGAATGGCTTCGTGGTCGAGAGTGATCGTGCCGGCGGTCTTGTCGATCGCCTTCACCACGCCGACGCCCTTGGCCATCTTGTCGGCCGGCGCCATGTCCATGCCGGCCATGTCATTGCTCCCCGCCGGAGCGGGTGCGGCGGCTGGGGCCGGAGGAGGCGTCGCCGGCGCTTCGGTTTTGCGGCCGCAGGCGGCCAGGCTGGTCGTCGCCAGCAAGATGGCCAGGGTCAGGGTCTTCATCAGCTAGTCTCCTTAGGCTGAGGTGGAAACGGAAGAGGAAGAGACGGTTCGGGTTTGCCGGCGACGCAGCAGCAGGTAGCCGGCCGGGATCACGAACATCGACAGCAGCGGCGCGGTGAGCATGCCGCCGATCATCGGGGCGGCGATGCGGCTCATGACCTCCGAGCCCGCGCCATGGCCCCAGAGGATGGGGGCGAGGCCCGCCAGAATCACCGCCACGGTCATAGCCTTGGGCCGCACCCGCAGCAGAGCGCCTTCGCGAACCGCGGCCTCGACCTGATCGGGCGTCGGGTTCCGACCAAGCGTGTCCATGGCTTGTTTGAGATAGATCAGCATCACCACCCCGAACTCGGCCGAGACGCCGGCCAGGGCGATGAAGCCGACCCCGGTGGCCACCGACTGGTGGAAGCCGGCCAGATACAGCGTCCAGATCCCGCCGGTCAGGGCGAAGGGCAAGGTGGCCATGATCAGCCCTGCCTCGTCGAAACGGCGGAAGATCACATAGAGCAGCACGAAGATGATCAGCAGGGTGGCCGGCACGACGATCTTCAGCCGGTCGGCGGCGCGCTGCAGATATTCGAACTGGCCCGAGTAGGAGACGCTGACGCCGGGCGACAGCCGCACTTTCTGGGCCACCGCCTGGCGAAGGTCGCCGACGACGGAGGCCAGGTCCCGGCCGCGCACGTCGACATAGACCCAGGTGGTGGGCCGGCCGTTCTCGCTCTTCAGCATCGGCGGTCCGTCGGCGATCTCGACCTGCGCCACCGTGCCCAGGGTAATCTGCGCGCCGGCGGGCGTCAGGATCGGCAAGGCCCGCAGACCTTCCAGGCTATCGCGCAGCTCGCGGGGATAGCGCACGCTGATCGGATAGCGCGCCAGGCCCTCGACCGTCTGGCCGATGGTCTCGCCGCCGATCGCCCCGGAGACGATCGACTGGACGTCGTCGATGTTGAGGCCGAACCGGGCGGCGGCGGCCCGATCGATGCGGACATCGACATAGCGCCCGCCGGTCAGCCGTTCGGCCAGGGCGGAGCTGACACCGGGCACGCCCTTGGCCACGCCCTCGACCTCGCGAGCGATCCGGTCGAGTTCGGCGAGGTTGGCCCCGGACACCTTGACCCCGATCGGGCTCTTGATGCCCGTGGCCAGCATGTCGATGCGATTGCGGATCGGCGGCACCCAGACATTGGTCATACCGGGCACGCGGACACGTTGGTCGAGCTCAGCGACCAGCTTGTCGGGGGTCATGCCTGGCCGCCACTGATCGCGGGGCTTGAAGCGGATGGTGGTCTCGAACATCTCCAGCGGGGCCGGATCCGTGGCGCTTTCGGCCCGGCCAGCCTTGCCGAACACGCTGTCGACTTCCGGCATGGTCTTGATCATCCGGTCGGTCTGCTGGAGCAGCTGTCCGGCCTTGGCCGCCGATAGTCCTGGCAAAGCGGAGGGCATGTAGAGCAGGTCGCCTTCGTCCATGTTGGGCATGAACTCCCCGCCCAGATGGGCCAGCGGCCAGGCCGTGCTCGCGAAGGCAAGCAGGGCGACCAGCAGGGTGGTCTTGGGGCGGCGCATGACCCGATCGAGCAACGGACGATAGGCCGCCGTCAGGACGCGGTTGATCGGATTGGCCGTCTCGTCGGGGATGCGGCCGCGGATCAGATAGCCCATCAGCACCGGGATCAGGGTCACCGACAGGATGGCCGCCGCCGCCATGGCGTAGGTCTTGGTGAAGGCCAGGGGGCGGAAGAGCCGGCCTTCCTGCGCTTGCAGGGTGAAGACCGGGATGAACGACAGGGTGATGATCAGGAGGCTGAAGAACAGCGCCGGACCGACCTCGGCGGCGGCCTCGGTGATCACCGTCCAGCGGGTCTCGCCATCCAGCGGCTGGTCGGGGTGTTCGTGCGCCCAGCGCTCCAGCTTCTTGTGGGCGTTCTCGATCATCACCACGGCCGCGTCGACCATGGCCCCGATGGCGATGGCGATGCCGCCCAGCGACATGATGTTGGCGTCCACGCCCTGGCTCTTCATGACCAGAAAGGCGGCCAGTACGCCCAGCGGCAGCGAGAGGATCGCCACCAGGGCCGAGCGCAGGTGGCCCAGGAAGAGCGCGCAGACCAGGGCGACGACCAGGAACTCCTCCAGGAGTTTTCCGGTCAGGTTGTGGACGGCGCGGTCGATCAGGCCCGAGCGGTCGTAGGTGGTGACCACCTCGACGCCGGGCGGCAGGCTCTTCTTCAGCTCGGCTAGCTTGGCCTTCACCGCCGCGATGGTGGTGCGGGCGTTCTCGCCCGAGCGCAGGATCACCACGCCGCCGGCCACTTCGCCCTGGCCGTTGAGTTCGGCGATGCCGCGCCGCATCTCCGGTCCGACCTGGATCGTGGCCACGTCGCCAAGGCGCACCGGGACGCCGCCGGCCGCTGTCCTCAGCGGCACGGCCTGGAAGTCCTCGATCGTCTTCAGATAGCCGGTGGCGCGGACCATGTACTCGGCCTCGCCCAGTTCCAGCACCGAGCCGCCGGTCTCGGCGTTGGCGCCCTTCAGCGCGGCGATGACCTGTTGGTGGGTGACCCCGAAGCTGGCCAGTCTCTGCGGGTCGAGCACGACCTGATATTGGCGGACCATGCCGCCGATCGCCGAGACCTCGGCCACGCCCGGCAGGGTCTTCAGCTCATAGCGCAGGAACCAGTCCTGCAAGGAGCGCAGCTGGCTGAGGTCGTGGCCGCCGGTCCTGTCGACCAGGGCGTACTCATAGACCCAGCCGACTCCGGTAGCGTCCGGGCCGAGCGCGGGACGAGCACTCTCCGGAAGACGGCCCTGGACCTGGTTGAGGTACTCCAGGACCCGCGAGCGAGCCCAGTAGAGGTCGGTCTTGTCGTCGAAGATCACGTAGACGAAGCTGTCGCCGAAGAACGAGTAACCGCGCACGGTCTTGGCCCCCGGCACCGAGAGCATGGTGGTGGCCAGCGGATAGGTGACCTGGTTCTCGACCAGCTGCGGGGCCTGGCCCGGATAGCTGGTGCGGATGATCACCTGGGTGTCGGAGAGGTCGGGCAAGGCGTCGATCGAGGTCGAGCGCACGGCCAGTCCCCCGGCCACGATGAGAGCCAAGGCGCCCAGCAGCACGAAGAAGCGGTTGGCGACCGACCAGCGGATCAGGGCGGCGATCATGCGCCACCGCCGATCTTGGCGATGCGCCGGATCGTCGGGCCCGCTGCGGGCTGGTCGAAGCCGAAGCTGACCTGGTCACCGACCTTGAGCCCCTTCAGCAGCATCGGATCGGCGTGGAAGGTCATGGTCATCGGCGGCCACCCGATCGCGGGCACCGGCCCATGCGAAAGGGTCACCCCGTCTCCTGTGATCTGTTCGATCCGGCCGGTGGTCTCGAGGAGCGCGGGCTTGGCGGGCTTCATCGGCGGCGACGCCGGCGATTTGGCCATGGACATGCTGTCCGTGGGCACGGGCGGCCCGGACGCCGGCAGCGGGCGAACTTGCAGACCGGCGAGGCTGGCTTCGGAGTCGACGAGGAACTGGCCCGAAGCGACAATTCGGTGTCCCGCCGACAATCCGGACAGGATTTCCGTCTGGCCGCCGGCTTCGCCGCCGGTCCGAACCTCGACGGCCTGGAAGCGACCGCCGTCCACCGCGAGCATCACCACGGCACGTGTGCCGGTGCGAATGACCGCCTCGGACGGCGCGAGCAGGGCCGGACGGCCGGTCGTGTCGAAAGAGACGGTGGCGAACATGCCGGGCTTGAGGCGACCGTCGCGGTTGGGAAGTTCGATCCGCGCCTGCAGCGTGCGGCTGTCGCCCTGGGCCTGAGGCAGCACGGCCTGGATGGTCCCACGAAGGGTCTCACCCGGATAGGCGGCCAGACTGACGCCGACGCCCTGGCCCGGCCGCAGCCGGCCGGCCTGGGCTTCGGGAACGGCGGCCGTCACCCAGACCTTCGAGAGGCCGTTGATCTCGGCCAGCGTCTGGCCCATCGCCACGGTCATGCCCGATCGCACGTCGAGCTTGGAGACCACGCCGCCCAGCGGCGCGCTGATAGTGATCGTGGTGCGCGGTCGGCCGTCGCGATCGAGCGCTGCGATGACGCCGTCGGGCATGCCCAGCAAGCGAAGGCGCTGCCGCGCGGCGGCGGTCAAGACCGCGTCACCGGTTCTTTTGACCGCCAGGTATTCGGCTTGGGCGCCGCCCCATTCGGGAACCAGCAGGTCGGCCAGCGGCGCGCCGGCGGCGATCACGTCGCCGGGCGCGCGGCCATAGACCCGTTGGACGAAGCCGCCGCTACGGGCCTGGACGACAGCGACATCGCGCTGGTTGAAGTCGACGAGGCCGGTGGCGGTCAGGCCGCCGTTCAGAACACCCTCCTGCACGGTGGCCAGGCGCATGCCGAGGCTCTGAGTTGCCGACGGATCGATCCGTACACCCATGGCTTGCCCCGCCGCCTCGGCTTCGCCGGCGTATTTCGGGACCAACTGCATGTCCATGAACGGGGACTTGCCCGGCTTGTCGAAGTGCTGGGCCGGCACCATCGGGTCATACCAGTAGAGCACCTGGCGTGAGTCCGAGGCGGCGGGCGACTTGCCCGGTGCGGCGGTCAGGCGGGCCAGGCCGTAGCCGCCCGCGCCGGCCAGGACGATTAGCGCCGCGCCGGCGCCGAGCAGGACCTTCATCGAATAGGGCCGGGTCATTGGGCGTCGCTTCCGTAGGTCAGAGTCAGGCGAGCCGCGTCGAGGGTGACGGCGGCCTCGCGATCGAGGGCGATGAGCTGGGCGTCGGCAACGCCGGAGAAGGCGGTCAGCACGTCGGGCAGGCTGGCCGTGCCGGCCCCATAGGCGGCCGTTTCCAGATCGGCTCTTTGCTTGGCCAGCGGCAGGAGGGTGTCGCGGGCCCGCAGCCATTGCTCGTGGTGCATGACGTGGTCGGCGAGGTCGGCTTCGAGTTGGGCGGTGAGCGCGCGCTCGGCGTCCTGGCGCTGAGCTTCGGCGCGACCGGCGCTGGCGGCGCGCGCCGCGATCATTGGGTCCTGGCGGCTCTTGCCCCAAAGCGGCAGGCTAATGCTGACCCCGGCCGAGACCATGTCGCCGAACATCGGATCACGGCGCTGGTAGGCCACTTCCCAGCTCCAGTCGGGGCGCTTGTCGGCCCTCGCCAGGGCGACGTCGGCCTGGGCCTGGCGGGCGGCGGCGTCCCTGGCCAGCAGAGCGGGGTTGCGGTCGAGGGCCGCGCGAAGCGCGCCGGGCGCGACGCCATGGTCGGGCGCGGGTCCGGCGGCCTGCGGATCGGCCTCGCCCGTCCAGCGGGTCAGGACGGCGCGGGCGCGCGCCAGGGCCGAGGCCGCCTCGCTGCGCCGGTCTTCCAGCGCCGCGCGCATCTGGGCCGCCTCCAGCGTCTGGGCCGGCCTTGACCGACCGGAGGTCACTCCGGCGGGAGAGGCGTTCCATAGCGGAGCGAGCTGGGCGATGACGCTCTCGACGGCGTCGAGTTTGCGCTGAGCGTAATAGAGGTCGATCCAGGCCAGGGCGGTGGCGATCCGAACTTGGCGTGCCTCGACCACACCGTCCGCCGTCGCCGCGACAATGTCGGCCTCCGCCCGGCCAATCCGCGCTTGGCGCTTAGCGGCGCTGGGCACGTCCTGGCTGTAGCCGATCCGGCCCATGGTCATCTCGTCGGCCCCGAACCGGCCGGCCGGCGGCCCAGAGACCGGGAAGTTGTCGAGGCCGACGGCCAACTTGGGATCAGGTAGGGCGCCGGCCGCTCGGGCCGAGGCCTTGGCGGCGTCGACCTGTAAGGCGGCGGCGCGCAAGGCCGGAGCCTTGGCGGCGGCCGCGTCGAGGGCCTGGGCGTAGGTGAGCGGCGCGGCATGGGCGGCGCTCGCCAGACCAAGTCCCGCCAGGAGAGGAAAAAGGCGCATGGATACGACCTTGAAAATTCGAAGCGGCGGCGCGCCGCGAAGGCGCCCCGGCGAGCTGTTTGCAGCCACCTCGCCGGGGCCGGATGCGAAGGACGGAGGAAGGGGATCAGCCCCCGACCCTCACGCCCGAGCTAGCGCGGCGGGTTCGCCGCCGGCATGGCCGAGGCGACGCGGGCTTTGCCTTGTGAGCAATCGGCCGGCATGTCGCAGATCCAGTCGGATCGCCGGAAGACGTCCTTGGGATTGACCGAGGCCGGGCGGGCCTGGAGGTGGCCGCAATCGGTGCGGGCGGCCGCCGAGGCGGTGGCGGCGGAAAGCAGGCTGGCGGCGATGGCCAGCGCGAGAAGACGCGAAGACATGAATTCATCCTTGAAGATCAGAAGCCGGCCCGCGTAGGCGCGGGCGACCACGCTCGGCCCGTGGGGGCCGGCGCGACGAACGATGGCGGACAGGCCTTGGGCCGGTCCGTTAGGCCAGGGTTCGAGGGGGCGGATCTTCGGGGATGAGGACGCGCGTGCGCCCGCTGGTGTTGGACCAGCTGGACTCGGCGCGATAGCTGATCACCACCGGCGTCAGGGAAACTTCGGCCGGGGCGGCGATAGACAGAGCGCAGGTCACCGCGCAAGCCTTGGCGCAGTCCTTGGCCGACATGGCCTTGCCGTGGTCGCAGCAAGGATCGGCCGAGGTCGCCTCGTCGCCCGCTGCGGACATGGCGGCCATCGCCATCGCGCCCATGCCCGCCATGTCACAGTCGGCCCGCGCGGCGCTGACCGCCATCGGGCTTAGGGTGAGGGCCAAGGCGGCCAGGAAGGCGAGCATGTGTCGCAGCATGCGATCAAGATAGTCCAACAGCACGGCTTCGTCAGTACGGATGACCCCGGAACCGCGTCAGAAGCGGCGCTTTACCGGGATCGCTGTCGGGGTGTTACGCGGCTCGCGCGTCGTTCCCTCGAATTATCTGCGCCCGCTGCGAAATGTTTTCCGGGACGGAACAGCGGCCCGCCGCGCCAGTTGTGGCCAGATCGCCCACCTGCATCCGAGCCCGCCATGTCCGATCATCATCAGGCCCATGATCATGCCCATGCGCCGTACCGGCGACTGGCGCTGATGAGCGTGCTGTCGTTCGTGGCGATGTACATCCTGATGTACGCCATGGTCGACAAGGCCTCGAGCATCCACGCCAATCTCAACCAAGCTTACATGGCGGCCTTGATGTCCGCGCCCATGGTCGCGCTCGAACTCCTGCTTATGGGGATGATGTACCCCAACAAGGGGCTCAACCGCGCGCTCTTGGCCGCGAGCCTGATCGTGGGCCTAGTCAGCTTAGCGGCCATTCGCCAGCAGTGGCTGATCGGGGATCGCGAATTCCTACGCTCGATGATCCCGCACCACTCGGGCGCGATCCTGATGTGCGGCAAGGCGCCGGTGCGCGACCCGGAGATTCGCAAACTCTGCGGGACGATCATCGAAGGCCAGCAGCGCGAGATCGACCAAATGGACGCGATGCTGGCTCGCGGCCGCTGACCCCCGGCTCATCACGGCCTGTGGACCAAGCAGGCCACCTTGCGCATAGATGACGCCAGGCCCGTGGGGCGCTGGCGCGATGCCCCGTGAGGGCTTTTCCCCGGCGGCGCGTAAGGCGTGATGAACAGGTCAGGGGATCGACCATGAGCGACAAGCTCGACCAACTTTTGGCGGCGATGCGCGAGCAGCCGTCCGCCAGCCTGCCGGGCCTTGAGGGCCAGGTCTTCGCCAGGATCGCCGCCTGGCGCGAGCGCCGCCAAGTTTCCAGCGCGCTCGTGCCGCTGCGCGCCGCTTCGGTCGTGGCCGCCTTGGGGCTGGGCATGGTCGGCGGCAGCCTGGCGGCCAACGCCGCGGCCCGCACGCCGCCAGAAATTTCGGCCTTCTCGGTCGACGCGCATCTGGCCCCCTCCACGCTGCTGGGCGGACATTGACCATGCCGCGCATCTCCCGGGGCGCGGTTATCACCGTCATCCTGGCGCTGCTGGCGGGGCTTGCCGGCGGGTGGATCGGATCGGGGCGAGCCCTGCCAGGGCGTCACGCCCAGTCCCTGCATGAGATGGTGCACCACGAACTTCAGCTGACCGCGGCCCAGGACCGGCAGCTAGAGAGCTTGGAACAGGACTTCGCGGTCCGCCGGCGGGCCCGCGAAGCCGAACTGCGCGCCGCGAACGCCCAGCTGGCGGCGGCGATCCAGGCGCGCCACGAATACGGACCCGAGGTCGAGGCGGCCGTGGAACGCTTCCACGCCGCCATGGGCGCGTTGCAGCTGGAAACGGTCCAGCATGTCCTGGCGATGCGCAAGGTGCTCACGCCCGAGCAGGCCGCCAAGTTCGATCGCCGCGTCAGCGAAGCGCTCACGACCGAGCAGCCGTGACCTCCGGCGCTGGCGACGCCGAGGACGCCGCGCTCGCCCAGCGGGCGGCGCAGGGCGACGAGCGCGCGTTCGGCCAGCTGATGCGCCGCCACAAGGGGCCGCTGCATGCGTTCGCCCGCCGTCATGTCGGCGACCCGGAGGCGGCCGCGGAGGTGGTGCAGGAAAGCTTCGTGGCCGCCTGGAAGGCGCTCGATCGCTATGATGCGGCGCGTCCGTTTGGCGCATGGATGCGCGCCATCGTGCTCAACAAGTGCCGTGATCGGGGCCGCCGCCTTCTCGTGCGGCGGATGATCCTCGGCGAGCGGTCGATCGATGCGCCCGGCGCGCCCGACTATGCCGATCCCGAACCGGGCCCCGAGGCGACGACGGTGCGCGCCGAGGAGATCGCCCGCCTGGAGGCGGCCATCGCCCGATTGCCCGATCAGCTCAAGGAACCGCTGATCCTGACCTATCTGGAAGGCTACTCCCAGCAGGAAGCGGCTGATCTGCTGAACGTCAGCGTCAAGACGGTGGAGACGCGCGCCTATCGCGCCCGCAAGCGGCTGGCCGACTGGCTCGAGCGTCCCCGAACTTTTTGACGCCCTTCGTGAGGGGGACGAACGCGGGCCGCGTAGCACCCGGTGAGATCGCGTTGCGGCTATCCGTCGGCGCGCCATCGCCAAAGGGCTGTCATGCGTCGATCCGGCACGGAGCTAAAGCGCCGTCACTTCCTGCAATCGCTCGCCGTCCTGGGAGGCGGCGCCACCCTGACCGGATTGCTGCCGGGCTGGGCCAGCGCCCAGGAGGGTGATCCATCGCGATCGCCTCCGGCTTTGACGGGCCCGGACATCAAGCTGACCATCGGCCACACGCCGGTGACGATCGACGGCGTCGCCGGCCACGCCGTGACGATCAACGGAACCGTGCCGGGGCCGCTGATCCGCCTGAAGGAAGGCGAGCACGTCCGCCTGTCGGTGACCAACGGCCTTGATGAGGAGACCTCGATCCACTGGCACGGGCTGCTGGTCCCGTTCCAGATGGACGGCGTGCCCGGCGTCAGCTTCCCGGGCATCAAGCCAGGCGAGACCTTCACCTACGAGTTCCAGGTCCGCCAGTCGGGGACCTACTGGTACCACAGCCACTCTGGCCTGCAGGAGCAGATGGGCCACTACGGCCCGATCATCATCGACCCGGCCGGCGAGGACCCTATCGCCTACGACCGCGAGCACGTGGTGGTGCTATCGGATTTCAGCCGCCTGCACCCCCACCAGATCTTCAAGAAGCTGAAGCAGCAGAGCGGCGTCTTCAACTATCAGCGCCAGACGATCAGCGGCCTGCTGGCGGGCAAGGACCAGACCCTGGCCGGGCGGCTCGACTGGGCCAAGATGCTGATGGACCCGACCGACATTTCCGACGTCACCGGCGCGGCCTACACCTTCCTGGTCAACGGCCATGGCCCCAAGGACAACTGGACGGCCCTGTTCGCGCCCGGCGAGCGGGTGCGCCTGCGGTTCATCAACGCCGCGGCCCAGTCGGTCTTCAACGTCCGCATCCCGGGCCTGCGCCTGACCGTTGTCGCCGCCGATGGCCAGGCGGTGCGCCCTGTGGAGGTCGACGAGTTCCAGATCGGCAACGCCGAGACCTACGACGTCATCGTTCGGCCGACCGAGGACAAGGCCTTCACCATCGTTTCGGAGTCCGTCGACCGTTCGGGCCTGGGCCGCGCCACCTTGGCCCCGCGTCCAGGCATGAGCGCCGAGGTTCCTGCCGTGCGCGAGCGGCCGCTGACCACCATGCGCGACATGGGCATGGACATGAGCGGCATGGACGCAATGGACCACGGTTCGATGGACATGTCCGGCATGGATCACGCCGTCATGGGCCACGAGGCGGCGGCCGCCAAGCCGGCGCCGGGCATGGGGCCGCCGCGCGTGCGCGGCGGCGACGTGATGGGCAAGATGGACATGGGCGGCATGGACATGTCCATGCGCAATCCCGACAACGCCCCGCAGATCAAGCTTGGGCCGGGCGTCCAGACCATCGCCCCGATGCCGATGGACCGGACCGGAGAGCCCGGCCAGGGCCTCGAAAGCGTCGGCCACCGCGTGCTCGTCTATCGCGACCTGGTGGCCCTGGAACCCAACGCCGACACGCGGGCGCCCGAGCGCGGGCTGGAGATCCGCCTGACCGGCAACATGGAGCGGTTCATTTGGGGGTTCGACGGTCGAAAATATAGCGACCGGCCGCCGCCCTACGCCTTCCGGAGCGGTGAGCGCGTGCGCGTCACCCTGGTCAACGACACCATGATGGCCCACCCCATCCACCTGCACGGCCACTTCTTCGAGCTGACCTTCGGGCCGGCGGGACACCTGCCACGCAAGCACACGGTGATCGTCCTGCCGGGCGGGAAGGTGAGCTTCGATTTCACCGCCGAGACCGGCGACTGGGCCTTTCACTGCCACATGCTCTACCACATGCACGCGGGGATGTTTCAGGTCTTCAGCGTGCGCGACACCCCAGCGGAGGGCGCGCGATGAAAGCTTCGCTGATCGCCCTCCTGCCGGCCCTGTGGGCGGCGCCGGCCCTGGCCCAGCACGCTGGTCACACCACCGCGCCCGCCGCGCCGAGTACCCGCCCCAAACCCGCGCCGGCAAGCCCGGCCCCGGCCGCCGACCCCCACGCCGGACACGACATGGGCGCCATGCCGGGCATGGCCATGCCCAAGACCCAGGCCGCGCCGGCGGCCGACCCCCACGCGGGCCATGACATGGACGCCATGCCCGGCATGGGCGCGGCGTCCCGGTCGGAAGGCCAGGCCGAAGCCATGGGGCCGCCGCCTCTGCCTGATCACGAAACGGCGCCGCCGGCGCCGCCCACCGACCATCTGGCCGACAAGGTCTTCGATCCGGCCGCCATGGAGAGGGCCCGCGCCGTGCTCCGGGAGGAACATGGCGGCGCCCAGGCTTCGCAGGTGATGGTCAACCTCCTCGAATATCAGGCGCGCTCGGGCGGCGACGGGTATCATTGGGATGGCGAGGCCTGGTTCGGCGGCGACCTCAACCGCTTGGTCCTGAAGTCCGAGGGCGAAGGCGACCGCCACGGCGTCGAGGCCGGCGAGGTCCAAGCGCTCTACTCCCGCGCCGTGGGACTCTACACCGACGTGCAGGTCGGCGTGCGCCAGGACGTCGAGCCCAAGTCACGCACCTACGCCACGGTCGGCTTCGAGACCTTGCTGCCCTACTGGATTGACGCCGGCGGCGCCCTGTTCCTGTCGAACAAGGGCGACGTGCTAGGCCGGGTCGAAGGGGCGATCGACTGGCGCCTGACCCAGCGCCTGATCCTGCAGCCGCGCGCCGAACTCAACCTCTCGGCCCAGGACGTCCCCGAGACACGGACCGGCTCCGGGCTAACGGACGCGGAGATGGGCTTGCGCCTGCGCTACGAAGTTCGTCGCGATTTCGCGCCCTATGTCGGCGTGACGTGGGCCAAGCGCTTCGGGCGGACGGCCGACTACGCGCGCGCCCTGGGGCAAGACGTTTCCGACACCAGTCTCGTTGTCGGCCTGCGCGCCTGGTTCTAGCCGGCCGATTTCATCAAGGAGCCTTCTCATGAAGATAGTCGCCATCACCGCCGCGACCGCCACGCTTGCGCTTGCCGGCCAGCCCGCCGCCGCCCAGATGGCCGGCATGGACGATCATGCCGGCCACGCAGGCCATGCGGCCGAGGCGAGCGCGCCGGTCGAGGCGGTCGGCGTCGTGCGCGCCATCGACGCCAAGGCCGCCAAGGTCACTCTGGCCCATGAAGCGATCCCGGCGTTGAAGTGGCCGCCGATGACCATGGCCTTCAAGGTCGCTGATCCCGCCCTCCTCAAGGGCCTGAGTGTCGGGACCAAGGTGCGCTTCAAGCTGCAGGGCCAGACCATTGTCGGCCTGACCGCGCTTTAGCGCCTACCGGGCCGGCGCTCGCCGGCCCCAACCATCACCTGGGGGGAAGGGCCATGTATCCGTCGGACATCCGTCCGCTCACGTCGTTGCGCATCTGCGCGGCGCTGTGGGTGCTCGTCTATCATTTCCGCAACCACCTGGATCTTGGTCTCGAGCGTTTTGGCCTGATCGCCAAGGGCTATCTCGGCGTCGATCTCTTCTTCATCCTGTCGGGGTTCATCCTCAGCCACGTCTATACGCGCGCCTGGGCCGAGCGCCGGTTCAACTACGGCTCCTTCCTCTGGGCGCGCCTGGCGCGGGTCTATCCCGTCCATCTGGTCACCCTGGCCGCGACGATCGCCATCTGGCTCGCGGCCTTGAAGCTGGGCGTCCGCTTCGATCCCCAGGCGTTCGACCCG
>Ga0247725_1000457_pt1 | contig 30381 bp, 27 predicted proteins | sample OKSTACKMCFT3sol_FD_183021 | JGI IMG/M metagenome (GOLD analysis project Ga0247725, IMG submission 183021) | Subsurface sediment microbial communities from gas well in Oklahoma, United States - OK STACK MC-FT3-sol | ecosystem: Environmental > Terrestrial > Deep subsurface > Rock core/Sediment...
CCCGCGCGTCGAGGGCTCACCGGATAACGGCTACGCGGAGCGTCTGGCTTCGTCGAAACGGTACACACGCTTCAAACCTCCGGGCGTCGCCCGGGCGCTCCGCGTCCCTTCCATCCCTTCAGCGAGCAATCGCGTGAAGCGGGAAAGTCATGCGCCTACAGCGACAACCCATACAGCCGACGATCGCGGCGTTCGCCATCGCGATGCACCGAGCCCTTCAGATAGCCCTCGGGCTTGAAGCCCAGCTTCTCCAGCAGCTTCTCGCCATGGTCGCCGATGTGAACGCTGGCCACCAGGCTCTTGAGGCCATCGCTGGCGACATGGGCGAGCAGGGCGGTGACCGCCTCGTAGCCGAAGCCTCGGCCCCAGTTGTCGCGGGCGATCACGAAGCGGATCTCGGCCCGGCCGTGGCGACGGTCGAAGTCGATGAACTCACAATAGCCGAGAAACAGGCCGCTGCTGGTATGGCGGATCGCCCAATAGGCGGCCTCGCCGTCGGCCATCTGCTCGACCTGATAGGCGACGCGCCGCGCGACCTCGTCGGGATCCTCGATCGGCTCCTGGTCGAGGTTGGACATCACCTCGGCGTCGCTGAGAAACGGATAGACCCGCGGGGCGTCTTCGACCGTCAGGGGCGAGAGGGTCAGGCGGGCGGTCTCGAGAATCATGCGGTCCAATATCTGGGGCTGGAAGGCTTATGGAAACGGGACTTAGGGACTTGCGTCGCGACACGCGCTTCCCAGCTATGGCGCGGAGGCGTCTCTAGTGGTAGAGGGGCCGCTTCGTTTTTCGCGCGACCTTTTGACCGCGCCCGGATCGAGAACACATTCGTCATGCTCATCGGCGTCCTGCTGGCCATCAACATCGTCGTCTGCCTCGGCCTGATCGGGGTGGTCCTGCTGCAACGCTCCGAAGGCGGCGCGCTGGGCATGGGCGGCGGTTCGTCCAGCTTCATGACCGCCCGCGGGGCCGGCGACCTCTTGACCCGCATCACCTGGATCCTGTTCTCGATCTTCCTGCTGATCAGCCTGACGCTGACGATCCTGACGGGTCGTCTGAACAGCGGCGGTTCGGTCGTCGATCGTCTGGACATGCAGAAGCTGGACTCCAAGACCCTGAACGCCGCGCCCGTCGCTCCGGCTCCCGCCGACGTCGCGCCGTCGACCGCCGCGCCCGCGCCGATCCAGGCCCCGACGCCGCAACTGAACGCCCCGGCGCCGGCCGCCGCGCAGCCCTCGCTGCTGGCCCCCGCGCCCCAGGCCGCTCCGGCCAAGAAGGCGGCGGCGCCCGCGGCCAAGAAGCCGGCCGAGGCCGCCACGCCCGCGGTGGCCGCGCCGCCGGCCGAGCAGCCCAAACCCTAAGCCGCTTCCTTCGGAAGCTTTTCGTCCGACCCCCGAGGGCAACCCGGGGGTCGAAATTTGTTGATGAACGCAGGTCTTTTCACCGGCGTCGTCGAATCACGAGTAATCTGATCGCCCATGACGCGGTACATCTTCATCACCGGCGGCGTGGTTTCCTCGCTTGGCAAAGGTCTGGCCTCGGCGGCGCTCGGCGCGCTGCTGCAAGCGCGCGGCTACACGGTCCGTCTTCGGAAGCTCGACCCCTATCTGAACGTCGATCCGGGCACGATGAGCCCGTATCAGCACGGCGAGGTCTTCGTGACCGACGACGGGGCCGAGACCGACCTGGATCTGGGGCACTACGAGCGCTTCACCGGCGTGTCGGCCAACAAGGCCGATAACATCACCACCGGCCAGATCTACAAGACGATCATCGAGAAGGAGCGCCGCGGCGACTATCTGGGCGCGACCGTCCAGGTCATTCCGCACGTCACCAACGAGATCAAGGACTTCGTCCTGTCGCCGGCCATGGACGAGAGCGGCCAGAAGGCCGTCGACTTCGTGCTGGTCGAGATCGGCGGCACGGTCGGCGACATCGAGGGCCTGCCGTTCTTCGAGGCCATCCGCCAGCTGCGCCAGGACCTGCCGCGCGGCCAGAGCTGCTACGTGCACCTGACCCTGCTGCCGTTCATCAAGACGGCCGGCGAGATGAAGACCAAGCCGACCCAGCACTCGGTCAAGGAGCTGCGCTCGATCGGCATCCAGCCGGACATCCTGCTGTGCCGCTGCGAGCAGGAGATCCCGCCCGAGGAAAAGCGCAAGATCGCCCAGTTCTGCAACGTGCGGCCCAGCGCGGTCATCCAGGCGATGGATAGCTCGTCCATCTACGCCGTGCCGATCGACTATCACGAGCAGGGCCTGGACGCCGAAGTCCTGGACGTCTTCGGCATCCACGACGCCCCGGCGCCGAACCTGTCGCGCTGGAAGGAGATCGACGACACCGTCCAGCACCCCGACGGCGAGGTCACCATCGCCGTGGTCGGCAAGTACACGGTGCTGAAGGACGCCTATAAGTCCCTGATCGAGGCCCTGCACCACGGGGGGCTGGCCAACAAGGTCAAGGTCAACCTGGACTGGGTCGAGAGCGAGACCTTCGAAGGCGACGAGGGCGCGGCCGCGGCCCGTTTGGAGAACGCCCACGCCATCATGGTGCCCGGCGGCTTCGGCGAGAGGGGCGCGGAGGGCAAGATCCGCGCGGCCCAGTTCGCCCGCGAACGCAAGGTGCCGTACTTCGGCATCTGCTTTGGCATGCAGATGGCCGTGATCGAGACCCTGCGCAACGTCGCGGGCGTCAAGGACGCCAGCTCCAGCGAATTCGGCCCGACCGAGCGTCCGGTGGTCGGCATCATGACCGAGTGGATCAAGGGCAACGAGACGGTCCAGCGCCGCGCCAACGACGATCTGGGCGGCACCATGCGCCTGGGCGCCTATGACGCCGTCCTGACGCCGGGTTCGAAGGTCGCCGAGATCTATGGCGCCACCGAGATCAGCGAGCGCCACCGTCACCGCTACGAGGTCAATATCGGCTACGTACACCTGATGGAGGACGCGGGCCTGAAGCTGACCGGCCGCTCGCCCAATGGCGTGCTGCCGGAGATCGTCGAGCGGGACGACCATCCGTGGTTCATCGGGGTGCAATATCACCCCGAACTGAAGAGCCGCCCGTTCGCGCCGCACCCGCTTTTCGCCAGCTTCATCGCCGCCGCGAAGGAGCACGGACGCCTCGTCTGATCACGAGGTTGCATCTTCCAGAAGATTCGGGCATAAGCCCCCGCTCACGCGGCGGCCTGGGTCGAACCCTAGTCGCCGCTTCCGATTTTCACGCTCAGCGAGCAGAGTCACTTCGATGGCCGTTCCTAAAAGAAAAACTTCGCCTTCTCGCCGGAACATGCGCCGGTCGCACCACGCCCTGGGCGCCAACTCGTTCATCGAGGACAAGGACACCGGCGAGCTGCGTCGTCCGCACCATGTCGATCTGAAGACCGGTATGTACAACGGCAAGCAGATCCTGACGCCGAAGGAAGACTAAGGTCTCCTTCTCGTCTCTGACGGCTTGAAAGCGCCGCCCGGCTCAGCTGGGCGGCGTTTTTCGTCATGTTCGCGTCAAAAGGGTGCTAGCCTCCGTATCGGGAGGAACGCCCATGCTCACGCGCCGGACCATAACGGCGGGACTGGGTCTGTCGATCGCCGCGCCCCCCGCGCTGGCGAGCGCCATCACGCCGGTTTCGTTGCCGCAAATCCAGCCCCCGACGGCGCCGCCGTCAGATCCGCCGCTGCTGGTGCTCGACGCGGGTCTCGACCAGGACGCCCGCCTGACCGTCGATGTCGCGATTAATGGCCAAGGGCCCTTCCAATTCGTGGTCGACACAGGGGCTGACCGCACCGTCCTGACGCCCGGCGTCGTCCAGCGCCTGGCCCTCGCGCCAGGGCCCCAGATCATCGTCCATGGCGTCTCGGGCACGATCACCACGACGACGGCTCGCATCGGCAATCTCCGGGCCGGAGACGCCAAGCTCAGCAACGTAGACCTGCCGGTGCTGCCCTACGACCGCGTCGGCGCGGACGGACTTCTGGGAGTCGACATCCTGGAAGGCCGCAATATCGTCATGGACTTCCCCAAGAAGCGTCTCGAGATCCGGCGCACCCAGAGCAAGTCCGAAATCATACGCTTCTCGAACGAGGTTTCGGTGATGGCGGATGAGCGGTTCGGGCGCCTCACCCTGGCGGACTCCCGGATCGGCGGCGTCCGCTCCCTGGCCTTCATCGACTCCGGCGGCGGGGTCAGCATCGGCAACATGGCCCTGGCCCGCGCCATCGCCGCGCGACGCCGCCGCACGCCGGATTTCGTCCGGCCGGCGCGCCTGCTGACCGCCGGCGGCGAGATGCAGCTGGGCGAGTTCCGCCTGGTGCCGACGATGCTGATGGGCGATCTGCGTATCGCCAACGTGCCGATGGCGTTCGCCGATCTGCACATCTTCGACCTCTGGTCGCTGAACAACAGGCCGGCCGCCCTGATCGGCGTCGACATCCTGCGCCTTTTCGCGCGGGTCGAGCTGGATTTTGGGGCAGGGCGCGTGCTGTTCCGGCTGGGGGACGGCGGCGTCGCGCCCCGGACCTGGAACGCCTGACTACTGCGAACGCCCCCGCGCCATCACCTGGCGGCGACGGGCCTCGACCTTCTCCGGCGTGACCTCGCGGTTGTGCGCGCTCGAACGCTCGTGCTCAAGCGCCAGGCCCTCGCCGAACGAGCGCGCATAGCCGTCATCGATCAGGCCCTTGTAGAAGGCCAGGGTCTCGACGGGGATCGAGGCCATGTCCTCGGCCAGCTTCAGGGCCGTTGGCAGAAGGTCCTCGGGCGCGGTGACGCGATTGACCAGCCCCCAGTCCGCCGCGGTCCGGGCGTCCAGGAAGTTGCCGCTCAGCGACAATTCCTTGGCGCGATAGGGCCCGATCAGCCGCGACAGCTTTTGGGAAAGCCCCCACCCGGGCATGATGCCGACGCGGGCGTGCGTATCGGCGAAGCGGGCGGTCTCCGAGGCGATCAGGACGTCGCAGGCCAGGGCGAGCTCGAAACCTCCGGTGATCGCCACGCCATTGATCGCGCCGATCACCGGCTTGCGGCATCGCTCGACGGCTCGGACGGGGTTGGAGCGCGCGTCCTGGTCGTTGGCCGCGCCCATCGCCGAGGCGTCGCCGCCCAACTCCTTGAGGTCGAGGCCCGCCGTGAAGGCGCGCTCCCCAGCGCCGGTCAGGACCGCCACGCTGACGTCCGGATCGGCGTCCAGCGCCACCATGGCCTCGTAGAGCGCCAGCCTGAGCGCCTTCGATAGCGCGTTCATCGCCTCCGGCCGGTTGAGGGTGACGACCGCGATCGGGCCGCGGCGTTCGACGTCCAGCATGGGGTCCTCCCTGGAATAAGCGATGATCGCGCGGCCTCCGGAAGGGAAGTCAAGTTGCGCCCGAAGCGCTTGGCGGCTAAGCCTCCCGCGCCTTTGGCCTTGAGGAGAAGTCCATGACCGAGATCGTCGACATCATCGCCCGTGAAATTCTCGACAGCCGGGGCAACCCGACGGTCGAAGTCGATGTGGTCCTGGAGGACGGCGCCTTTGGTCGCGCCGCGGTGCCGTCGGGCGCCTCGACTGGCGCTCACGAAGCCAACGAAAAGCGTGACGGCGACAAGGCTCGCTATCTGGGCAAGGGCGTCCAGCAGGCCGTTGACGCCGTCAACGGCGAGATCTTCGACGCGCTGTCGGGCGTCGACGCCGAGGACCAGCGCCGCCTCGACAACCTGTTGATCGAGCTGGACGGCACGCCGAACAAGGCCCGTCTGGGCGCCAACGCCATCCTGGGCGTGTCGCTGGCCGCCGCCAAGGCCGCTGCGGAGTCGGCCGGCCTGCCGCTCTACAAGTACGTTGGCGGCGTGAACGCCCGCGTGCTGCCGACCCCGATGATGAACATCATCAACGGCGGGGCCCACGCCGACAACCCGATCGACATTCAGGAGTTCATGATCCTGCCGACCGGCGCCAAGGACTTCCGCGAAGGCCTGCGCATGGGCGCGGAGATCTTCCACGCCCTTAAGAAGGCCCTGAAGGACGCCGGCCACAACACGAACGTCGGCGACGAGGGCGGCTTCGCCCCGAACCTGGCGTCGGCGGAAGCCGCGCTCGACTTCATCGTCAAGGCTGGCGAGAAGGCCGGTTACAAGGCCGGCGACGACTTCGTCCTGGGCCTGGACGTCGCCTCGACCGAGTTCTTCAAGAACGGCAAGTACGAGCTGGAAGGCGAGGGCAAGTCGCTGGATCCGGCCGCGATGGTCGACTACCTGGCCGGCCTGGTGTCCAAGTTCCCGATCCTCACCATCGAGGACGGCATGGCCGAGGACGATTTCGACGGCTGGAAGCTGCTGACCGACACCCTGGGCAAGAAGGTTCAGCTGGTCGGCGACGACCTGTTCGTCACCAACCCCAAGCGTCTGCAGATGGGCCTCGACAAGGGTCTGGCCAATTCGATCCTGGTGAAGGTCAACCAGATTGGCACGCTGTCCGAGACCATCGACGCCGTCGAACTGGCCCACCGCCACGGCTACACCAGCGTCATGAGCCACCGTTCGGGCGAAACCGAGGACAGCACGATCGCCGACTTGGCCGTCGCCCTGAACTGCGGTCAGATCAAGACCGGCTCGCTGGCTCGTTCGGACCGGACGGCCAAGTACAACCAGCTGCTGCGCATCGAGGAGATGCTGGACGACCAGGGCGTCTATGCCGGTCGCGCGGCGCTGAAGGGCCGCTAAAGCCCTATATCGTTGGGTCTAGAGGGCGCGACTTCGCAAAGGTCGCGCCCTTTTTGCCTTCTGGGCGGCGGCTTTAGGCGCGAGGCGCGGCGGCGGCGATTCCATTCGGGGACGCGTTTTGATCGCCTTTGCCCGCGATTCAGCAATGGCTAACCCACAAATTTTCTAAAAGGGTGCGATTGGTTTCACGAGAGACCATCTTTCCGTCCTTCGCTACCGCGAAATAGCTTCGGCGGCGCGGCATCTAGATGCGGTTGAAACCATCTCAGGTGAAAGCATCGGACGTGGCCGCTTCCCCCGAACGGCCGGCGTTCGCAACACCCAGATTTAGAAGGCGTTAAGCAGGGTCGGCGATCCTGCGAATCCCTCTTTGGGACGCTCAGATGTTCGCCCGACTGCAACCTTTCCTGCCGACCGCGGCGATCTTCTTCCTGATTTTCTACTTCGCCTTTCACGCTCTGACGGGTGATCGAGGCCTGCTGTCCATTTCGCAGCGCAACGCGGACCTCGCAGCAAAAACGAAGGAACTCAGGAAGATACGCGCGGAGAGGATGGACCTGGAGGCTCGTGCTCGTCTATTACGCAGCGGCAGTCTGTCGGCCGACCTGCTGGAAGAGCGCGCGCGCTCGCTCCTGGGATATGCCGACCCGAGGGACTATGTGATCCGGGTCAAGCGTCCGAGCTGACCGGTCCCATAAGCTTTTTGGAATCGATTGCCGGCCGCGCGGAGCTATTTGGCTCTGAACGGCTTGATGGTGCACTAGGGCGTTTCCTTCGCGGAACCGACGACTTTTTCGGCGGGAAATGCTCTCAGGACGAAGGCCGCGATGAAGATTGGCCAGGGAGATTTGAATGGCGCGTACGCGCAAGGCTGAGGCCTCAGAGGGGAAGGCGGCCGACACCGGTGTCAACGCCTTCGTCGGAAAAGACGAACTCCTGAAATTCTATCAGGACATGCTGCTGATCCGCCGCTTCGAGGAGCGGGCTGGCCAGCTGTACGGCATGGGCCTGATCGGCGGCTTCTGCCACCTGTACATCGGTCAGGAAGCCATCGCGGTCGGCATGCAGTCGATTTCGCAGAAGGGCGACCAGATCATCACCGGCTATCGCGACCACGGCCACATGCTGGCCGCGGGCATGGATCCGCGCGAGGTCATGGCCGAGCTGACCGGCCGGGCTGGCGGTTCGTCCAAGGGCAAGGGCGGCTCGATGCACATGTTCGACGTCGCGACCGGCTTCTACGGCGGTCACGGCATCGTCGGCGCCCAGGTCTCGCTCGGCACCGGCCTGGCGCTGGCCAACCATTACAAGGGCAACGGCAACGTCTCCTACGCCTATATGGGCGACGGCGCGGCCAACCAGGGCCAGGTCTACGAGAGCTTCAACATGGCCCAGCTGTGGAAGCTGCCGGTCGTGTACGTGATCGAGAACAACCAATACGCCATGGGCACCGCCGTCGAACGCGCGGCTTCCGAAACCGCGTTCCACAAGCGCGGCGTCTCGTTCCGCATCCCGGGCGAGGAAGTCGACGGCATGGACGTCGTCGCCGTTCGCGAAGCCGGCGCCCGCGCCACCGAGCACGCCCGCAGCGGCCAAGGTCCGTACATCCTCGAGATGAAGACCTATCGCTATCGCGGCCACTCGATGTCCGACCCGGCCAAGTATCGCACCAAGGAAGAGGTCGACGAGGTCAAGACGACCCGCGATCCGATCGACCACATCAAGGAACGCCTGGCTAAGGCCGGCGTGACCGAAGACGATCTGAAGGGCGTCGACGCGGAAGTGAAGCGCATCGTCGCCGAAGCCGCCGAGTTCGCCCGCACGAGCCCCGAGCCGGATCCCTCGGAACTGTACACTGACGTCTACCTGGAGGCCGCCGAGTGACGGACATCCTGATGCCCGCCCTTTCTCCCACCATGGAGGAAGGCACCCTGGCCAAGTGGCTGGTCAAGGAAGGCGACACCATCAAGGCCGGCGATGTCATCGCCGAGATCGAGACCGACAAGGCGACGATGGAAGTCGAAGCCGTCGACGAAGGCGTTGTGGAAGCCATCCTGGTCCCCGCCGGCAGCGAGAACGTCAAGGTCAACACGCTGATCGCGCGCCTGAAGGGCGAAGGCGAAGCCGCTTCGACTCCGGCCGCTCCGGCGCAAGCGACGGGCGAGCCGGAAAAGGCTCCGCCGCAAGTCGCCACCCCGACGCCGGCTGGTCCGATCTCGGCCGCGTCGACGTTCGCCGACCCGGAAATCCCGGCGGGTGCGCCGACGAAGAAGATCACGGTCCGCGACGCCCTGCGCGACGCCATGGCCGAGGAGATGCGCCGCGACGATCGCGTGTTCCTGATGGGCGAGGAAGTCGCTCAGTATCAGGGCGCCTACAAGGTCAGCCGCGACCTGCTGCAGGAGTTCGGCGACAAGCGCGTCATCGACACCCCGATCACCGAGCACGGCTTCGCCGGCATGGGCGTCGGCGCGGCGATGGCCGGCCTCAAGCCGATCGTCGAGTTCATGACCTGGAACTTCGCCATGCAGGCGATCGACCAGATCATCAATTCGGCCGCCAAGACGCTCTACATGTCGGGCGGCCAGATCAAGTCGTCGATCGTGTTCCGCGGTCCGAACGGCGCAGCCTCGCGCGTGGCGGCCCAGCACAGCCAGGACTACGCCGCTTGGTACGGTAACGTCCCGGGCCTGAAGGTCATCGCGCCATACGACGCCGCCGACGCCAAAGGCCTGCTGAAGGCCGCGATCCGCGATCCGAACCCCGTTGTCTTCCTCGAGCACGAGATGATGTACGGCCACGAGTTCGACATCCCGGACGTCGAGGATTGGGTCGTGCCGATCGGCAAGGCCAAGGTCCGTCGCGAAGGCTCGGACGTGACGCTGGTGGCCTACAGCCGCATGGTCGGCTTCGCTCTGAAGGCGGCCGAGGAACTGGAGAAGGAAGGCATCCAGGCGGAGGTCGTTGACCTGCGCACGATCCGTCCGATGGATCACGCGACCATCCTGGAAAGCGTCAAGAAGACCAACCGCCTGGTCACGGTCGAGGAAGGCTGGGGGCCGATGGGCGTCGGCGCCGAGATCGTCGCCCGCATCACCGAGCACGGCTTCGACTACCTGGACGCCCCGCCGCTGCGGGTCCACCAGGAAGACGTTCCGCTGCCCTACGCGGCGAACCTGGAAGCCCTGTCGCTGCCTTCGGTCGAGAAGATCGTGAAGGCCGCGAAGGCGGTCAGCTACCGCTAAGACCGGCGCGGCCCCCGCCCTCGATGGGCGGGGGCCGCATCGTCTTGGCCAACGAATTCATCCCGCCGCGAGGCGGGGTATCGCGGACGACGGCCCGGCTGTACGTCCCGAACGCTTGAGGAAGAAGCTCAATGTCGATCGACATCCTGATGCCCGCCCTGTCGCCCACCATGGAGGAGGGAACCCTCGCCAAGTGGCACGTCAAGGTCGGTGACACCGTCAAGGCCGGCGACGTGATCGCCGAGATCGAAACCGACAAGGCGACCATGGAAGTCGAGGCCGTCGACGAAGGCGTCGTCGAGGCCATCCTGGTTCCGGCCGGGACCGAGAACGTCAAGGTCAATGCGCTGATCGCAAAGCTGGCGGGCGAGGGCGAGAGCCCGGCTCCGGCCCCGAAGGTCGAAGCGCCCAAGGCGGTCGAAGCTCCGAAGCCTGCCGCTGCAGCTCCGGCCGCTGCTCCAGCTCCCGCCGCGCCCGCGCCGGCCGCTCCGGTGGCCGCCGATGGCTCGCGCGTCTTCGCCTCGCCGCTGGCGCGTCGTCTAGCGTCGGCCGCTGGCCTGGACCTGAAGAGCATCAAGGGCTCTGGCCCGCACGGCCGCGTCGTTAAGTCGGACGTGGAGGCCGCCAAGTCGGGCGCGCCCGCCGCCAAGGCCGCTCCCGCCGCTGCCGCCAGCGCCGCTCCGGCCGCCGCCGAACCCCGCAAGGCTCTGTCGTTGGAGCAGATGGGCATTCCGGCCGGCTCGTACGACCTCGTCCCGCTAGACGGGATGCGCAAGACGATCGCGCGTCGCCTGACGGACAGCTTCCGCGACGTGCCGCACTTCCCGCTGCAGATCGATCTCGAGATCGACGCGCTGCTGGCCGCACGCGCCAAGATCAACGGCCTGCTCGCAAAGCAGGGCGTGAAGGTCTCGGTCAACGACATCGTCATCAAGGCCGCCGCCGTGGCCCTGAAGCAGGTGCCGGAAGCCAACGCCAGCTACACGCCGGAAGGCATCGCCATGCACCACCACGCCGACATCGCCGTCGCCGTGGCGATCGATGGCGGCCTGATCACCCCGATCATTCGCAAGGCCGAAACCAAGGGCCTGGCCCAGATCTCGGCCGAGATGAAGGATCTGGCCCAGCGCGCCAAGGACAAGAAGCTGAAGCCCGAGGAATTCCAGGGCGGCACCTTCTCGATCTCGAACCTGGGCATGTTCGGCATCAAGTCGTTCGCCTCGATCATCAACGAGCCGCAAGGCGCGATCATGAGCGTCGGCGCGGGCGAGCAGCGTCCGATCGTCAAGAACGGCGAGCTCAAGGTCGCCACGGTCATGACCGTGACCCTGACCTGCGATCACCGCGTGGTCGACGGCGCGGTCGGCGCCAAGTTCCTGGCGGCCTTCAAGCCGCTGATCGAAGAGCCGCTGACCCTGATCGTCTAAGCGGCGGGAGGACGAGATGTCCGTCTACGACTACTCGGCCAAGACGCTGGACGGCCAGGACGCGAGCCTGGCCGACTATCGCGGCCAGGTGCTGCTGATCGTCAACACGGCCAGCAAGTGCGGCTTCACTCCCCAGTACGAGGGGCTGGAGCAGCTGTGGCGGACCTACAAGGATCGTGGCTTCACGATCCTGGCCTTCCCCTGCAACCAGTTCGGCGCCCAGGAGCCGGGCGATGCGTCCGAGATCGCGAACTTCTGTTCGCTGACCTATGACGTGACGTTCCCCGTGATGTCGAAGATCGACGTCAACGGCGCCGACGCCCACCCGCTCTACAAGTTCCTGAAGAAGGAGCAGAAGGGCCTGCTGGGCACCGAGGCGATCAAGTGGAACTTCACCAAGTTCCTGATCGGCCGCGACGGCGAGGTAGTCGAGCGGTTCGCGCCCACCACCAAGCCTGAAGACCTTAAGGCGGCGATCGAAGCGCTGCTCTGATGTTTCCCCGGACTGGTCTTCGGACTGGTCGACCGTCGCGCCGCTCCCTCGGCCGGCGTCCAAGCTAGGGTTGAGAAGACTATGTCCACGGAATTCGATGTCGTCGTCATCGGCGCCGGTCCTGGCGGCTACGTGGCCGCGATCCGCGCCAGTCAGCTGGGCCTGAAGACGGCCATCATCGAGCGTGAGAACCTGGGCGGCATCTGCCTGAACTGGGGCTGCATCCCCACCAAGGCCCTGCTGAAGTCCGGCGAGGTCTACGAGCAGCTGTCGCACCTGGGCGGCTACGGCCTGTCGGTCGAGAAGGCGTCCTTCGACTTCACCAAGATCATCGAGCGCTCGCGCGGCGTCGCCAAGCAGATGTCGGGCGGCATCGCCTTCCTGATGAAGAAGCACAAGACCGAGGTGATCGAGGGCGAGGCCAAGCTCGAGAAGGGCAGCCCGGCGCCCAAGGTGGTCGTGGCGCTTAAGGCGGGCGGCAGCCGCACGGTGCAGGCCAAGAACGTGATCCTGGCCAGCGGCGCCCGCGCCCGCGAGATCCCGGCGATCGGCGCGGTCTCGGACGGCGACAAGATCTGGACTTACCGCGACGCCTTGGCGCCAAAGTCGATGCCGAAGTCGCTGGTCGTGATCGGCTCGGGCGCCATCGGCATCGAGTTCGCCAGCTTCTACCGCGCCCTCGGCGCCGAGGTGACCGTCGTCGAAGCGATCGACCGCATCATGCCGGTCGAGGACGAGGAGGTCTCCAAGGCCGCCCAGAAGGCGTTCGAGAAGCGCGGCATCAAGTTCCGCATCGGCGCCAAGGTCGGCAAGATCGAGAAGACCAAGGACGGCGTGGCCGTCACGGTCGAGGCCGGCGGCAAGATCGAGCAGCTGACCGCCGAGAAGTGCATCGTCGCTGTCGGCATCGCGCCGAACAATGAGGGCCTGGAAGCGCTGGGCGTCAGCCTGGATCGCGGCCACGTCGTCACCGACAAGCACTGCCGCACCAACGTCCCGGGCCTCTACGCCATCGGCGACATCGCCGGCGGTCCCTGGCTCGCCCACAAGGCCAGCCACGAAGGCATCCACGCCGCCGAGGCGATCGCCAACTACAAGACCCCGAACGTCCACTCGCCGATCCCCGGCTGCACCTACGCCAACCCGCAGGTCGCTTCGGTCGGCTACACCGAGGCCGGCGCCAAGGCGGCGGGCATCGAGGTCAAGGCGGGCCGCTTCCCGTTCCGCGTCAACGGCAAGGCCGTGGCCGCCGGCGAGGTCGAGGGTTTCGTGAAGACCGTGTTCGACGCCAAGACCGGCGCCCTGATCGGCGCCCACATGATCGGCCACGAAGTCACCGAGATGATCCAAGGCTTCGTCACCGCGATCACCCTGGAAGCGACCGAGGAAGACCTGCACGGCATCGTCTACGCGCACCCGACCATGTCGGAAGCCATGCACGAGGCCGCCCTGGACGCCTACGGCCGAGTGCTGCACATCTAGGTCCGCTAGGGAGACTGGATGGCGCGCAAGGCAGCCGCGACGGGCGAGAAGCCGGCCAAGGCCAGGAAGGGGTCCAGGACGACCCTTTCCGAGGCCAATCTGGCCGACCTGGGTCCTGAGCGCCTGGCCGCCATCCTGCTCGACCTCTCCAGCGATAGCCACGTCAAGCGCGTGCTGCGTCTGGAGCTGTTCGCGGAGTCCAGCGCCGAAGGCTTGGCGCAGGAAATCGCCAAACGCCTCGCGACGATCGGCAAGTCCTCGTCGCGCATCCACTGGCGCAAGCGGGCCGCGTTCGCCAAGGATCTCGATCTGCATCGCCGCATGATCGAGCGGCTGGCCGAGGACGAGCCGACCATCGCGCTCGATCTGATGCTCGACCTCCTCGATCTGGCGACGCCCACACTTGATCGTCTCAGCCAGGCGGAAGGGCCTATTGGCGACGTCTTCTTGGCCGCCCGCGACGCCATCGGCGCGATCGCGGCCAAAGCGATGCCCGATCCCCTCGCGCTGGCGGAGCGTGTCGCGAAGCTTTTGCGCCGCGACGACTATGCTCAGTTTGGTCCGCTGGTGAACGCGGTGACACCGGCGCTTGGCGCCAGGGGGCAGGCGCGTCTGCGCGAGACGCTGGAGAAGATGCTCGCCGCGCGCTCGACCCGCTCGGCGCACCTTTTCGACGCCCAGGGCGCGATCTACAAGGACGCCTTGCGCCGCTTGGCAGACGCCAGCGGCGACGTGGACGCCTTCGAGGCGACGTTCTCGCCGGAGCTTCGCCGCACGCCGCTGGTCTCGGCGGAGATCGCCCGGCGGCTGCTGGCGGCGGGCAGGGCGGAGGACGCGTTGGCGACCCTCCAAGCTGGCGCGCCCGACGAGCAGCGCGGACGCCACCAGAGCGCCGTCGAGGAGCGCGTCGCCTGGGAAGACGCGATGCTGGAGGCGCTGGAAGCCACCGGTCACCATGACGAGGCTCAGAAGCGGCGCTGGGCCGATTTCGAGGCGACGCTGTCGATCGCTCGTCTGCGCGCCTATCTGAAAGGCCTGCCGGACTTCGACGATGTCGAGGCCGAAGATCAGGCCAAGGCGGTCGCCAGGCGTTTCCCGCGTTTCGATACGGCGCTGGCTTTCCTGGTGTCCTGGCCCGACCTGCCGGCGGCGGCTCGGCTGGTGCTGTCGCGTTCGGGCGAGATCAACGGCTCGGACGACACCCTGATCGTCGAGGCCGCTCGTCGGCTGGAGGGAAGCCATCCCCTGGCCGCGACCCTGCTGCTCAGGGCCTCGATCCAGTACGTCCTGACCTATGGCGTCGCGACGCGCTACGCCGAGGCCGCGCGCCAGTTGCTCGAGGCGGAGTCGCTGGCGGCTATGATCGGCGACTATGGCGAATACCCCGACCACACGGCTTTCGTCGCGGACCTGCGGGCGCTGCACAGCCGCAAGCAGGGCTTCCGCGCGGAGCTGGAAGCCCTGGGCGCGACGTTCTAGGCGGCGCGGGTGTCCGTCTCGGCCATCCGCTGGATCGCGACGTAATCGGTCTTGCCGCTGCCCAGCACCGGCACTTCGGTCACCTTCAGGATCTTGCGCGGCACGGCCAGTTCCGGCGCGCCGATCGTCTGGGCGTGAGCCACCAGCGGCGCCACATCGGCGTCGTGGCGGTCGGTGACCAGGATCAGCTTCTCGCCCTTCTTCTTGTCGGGCAGGGAAATCACCGCGTGACGGCCGTCCGGCCACACCGCCGAAGCCAGGTCTTCGGCCGCCGTCAGTGAGACCATCTCGCCGCCGATCTTGGCGAAGCGCTTCACGCGGCCCTTGATGGTGATCCACTGGTCTTCGGTCATGGTGACGACGTCGCCGGTGTCGTGCCAGCCGCCCTCGGGCGGGTCGACGCCGCCGTCCTCGCGCAGATAGCCAGCCATGATGTTGGGCCCGCGCACGAAGAAGCGGCCGCCTTCCGCGATGCCTTCCACCGGTTCGATCCGGACATCCTGGCCGGGCAGGAGGCCGCCGACTGTGCCGGGGCGATTGTCGGTCGGCTTGTTGACCGCGATGACCGGCGAGGCCTCGGTGGCGCCATAGCCTTCCAGCACCGGCACGCCGCCGAAGCGTTCCTTGATCAGGGCGTGGGTCTCGTCGCGTACCTTCTCGGCGCCGCAGACGATGAACTCCAGGCCCGAAAGCTCGTCGGTCTCCGAGGCGCGCGCGTACTGGTTCACGAAGGTGTCGGTCGCCAGCAGGATCGAGGCTTTGGAATCCTTGATCAGCGACGGAATCTGCTTGGTGTGCAAAGGCGAGGGGTACTGGAACGCCTTCATGCCCGTCAGGATCGGCAGGATCACCCCGCCCGTCAGGCCAAAACAGTGGAACACCGGCAGGGGGTTGAACATCACCCAGTTGGGGTTCAGCTCGATGTGCGCAGCCACCTGCATGGCGTTCTGGACCAGATTCTCCTGGGTCAGGACCACGCCGCGCGGGGCGCCGAAGCTGCCGGAGGTGAACAGCACGACGCCCTTGTCGGACGGCTTGGCCGGCGCGCGGAATCGGCGCGGGAAAAGGCCGGCCGCGGCGGCGAACAGCTTGTCGCCCAGACCGATCGTGGCGCGCACGTCTTCCAGATAGACGATCTCGGCCTGGACGCTGATCGCGTCGACGATGTCGTGCAGCTTGCCCAGCTCGACGAACTTGTGCGCGGTCAGGACATGCTTGACCCCGGCCAGCCGGCAGGCGGCCTTGATGTTTCGCAGGCCCGCCGTGAAGTTCAACATGGTCGGCACGCGGCCGAAGGCGTGCAGCGCGAAGAAGGTCACCACCGAACCCGCGCCGGACGGCAGTAGCACGCCCACGTTCTCGCCCGGCCGAGTCATGGCGGCGATCTTGCGGCCCAGCGCGAAGCTGGCGCGGATCAGGTCCGTATAGGTCAGCGGATTGCGATCCTGGTCCTCCAGGATCGGCTTCTTAGCGCCGTACTTGTCTCGGGCGTCGATCAGGGCGTCGAAGAGGGCCTTTTGGCCGTTTCGCGCGTCGTAAGCTACCGGCATCCCGCCGAAACCTCCCCGAAAAGCGAAGATCGCTTTCGTTCGTTAAACGCCGACTCTGCCGAGGAAGGTCTCGCTTTGCAAGAATGAGTCACAAAGCGTGAGCTTCAGCCTTTGTGGCGTAAGGGCTTGAGCAACCCCTCCGGTTTCAAGGCGACCGCTTCGCGCCCCGAAGGTGATTCCGTCGCCGAATGGGCCTTAAGCTGGATCAAGCGCTTGATCCGGAAGCCAAGAAGACCGATTTAGGCGCCATGGCCACGGTGATCGACACCCTCAAGGCTCGCGGCCCGGAAGACCGGGCGGCGCGCCATCCCGAAAAGCAGAACCGCCCCGACACGCCGGTGCTCCGCAAACCGGAATGGCTGCGGGTCCGCGCGCCGGGGTCGGGTCAGTACAACGAGACCAAGGGCATCGTGCGGGAGAACCGCTTGCACACGGTCTGCGAAGAGGCCGCCTGCCCGAACATCGGCGAGTGCTGGAGCCAGAAGCACGCGACCATGATGATCATGGGCGAGATTTGCACTCGCGCCTGCGCCTTCTGCAACGTCACGACGGGCCTGCCGACCCAGCTTGATCCCGACGAGCCGCGCCGCGTGGCCGAGGCCGTCGCCAGGATGGGCCTCAAGCACGTGGTCATCACGTCGGTGGATCGCGACGACCTGCTGGACGGCGGCGCGCGCCACTTCGCCGAGGTGGTCACCGCCATTCGCGCGGCCGCGCCGGGTACGACCATCGAGATTCTGACTCCTGACTTCCTCCGCAAGGAAGGCGCGGAGAATGTGGTGATCGACTCCAAGCCGGACGTCTTCAACCACAACCTCGAGACCGTGCCGCGGCTGTATCTGAAGATCCGGCCTGGCGCCCGCTACTACAACTCGCTGCGCCTGCTCGATCGCGTGAAGCAGCGCGATCCCTCCCAGTTCACCAAGTCCGGCCTGATGGTCGGTCTGGGCGAGGCCAAGGAGGAGGTCATGCAGGTGATGGACGACATGCGCTCGGCCGGCGTCGACTTCATCACCATCGGCCAATACCTGCAGCCGACCCGCAAGCACGCGGCCGTCGAGCGCTTCGTCACGCCCGAGGAGTTCAAGGCCTATGAGGCGATTGCCCGGGCCAAGGGCTTCCTGATGGTGTCGTCCAGCCCGCTGACGCGCTCGTCGCACCACGCCGGCGACGATTTCGCCAAGCTGCAGGCCGCGCGCCGCGCGCTCGACGCCCGCAAGGCCTGACGCCTTGCATCGTCACGTGGTTACGCGCGTGCTGCCTTACGCGCCGGAGCAGCTTTTCCAGCTCGTGGGAGATGTCGAAGCCTATCCGAGCTTCGTGCCGTGGATCACGGGCATGCGCACCTGGAACGCCCGCGAGGACGGCGCGGTCAGCACGGTCGACGCCGAAGCCCAGGTCGGCTTCTCGTTTCTGCGCGAGAAATTCGCGACGCGGGTTCGTCGCGACAGCGAGACGCTCAGCATCGACGTCAATCTGCTGTACGGACCGTTCAAGCGACTGGTGAACGCCTGGCGCTTCACCCCCGAAGAAGGCGCGACGCGCATCGAGTTCACGATCGAATTCGCCTTCAAGTCGCTGATGCTGGACGCGCTGCTGGCGGCCAATGTCGACAAGGCCGCCGGCAAGCTGATCGCCTGTTTCGAGGACCGCGCGCGCCAGATCTACGGATCGCAAGCCTAATCCTGCAGGCCTAGTCCTTCGGGGCGGCGGCTTCCTCGATCCGTTCCTCGAAGTCGCCGAGGTTGGCGAACAGGTTCTCGATCGCGAACACCAAGCCGAACACCCGGGCGGCGCCATCGAACTCGAGATCGCGGGTGATCCCCTTTTCGCGCAGGCCTTCGAAACAGGTCTGGAAGGCTTGGTGAGCCGTGGCGAAGGCTATGCGATCCGGCTTGGGGCGGCCGGCGAGGACGTCCGCCGAGGCCCTCAGGAACCGGCTGCTGGCCTCCAGCATATCGGCGGCGGCGGGGGAGATGGCCTCAGGCAGGGCGCCGCGCACGGCGCGTCCAACCATCACAGTGTCATTGCGCAGTCGCCACAGCGTCCGGGGCAGAGCTTCGGAGACGGAGCTGTTGCTGAGACGCGTGGCGCTCTCCCTGTTCGCCTCCGTCATCGCCGTCTGCAGCTTGGCGAGGGCGGCCCGAAGATCGTCTTGGGCCTTGAGATGATCGTCGGGGCCAGGGGAGCCACGCAGCGCGAGCACATGGCTTTCGAGGATCTGGGCTTCCAGTCCGGCGATCTTCTGGATGCTCGTCACCACCGAGGCGTGGGCGCGCGCGGGGAAAATCAGAAGCGTCGCGGCGACTCCGACCAGACTGCCGACCGTGATCTCGGAGACGCGCAGGGCGGCGGCGGCCAGCGGGCTCATGTGCGTCGTCGTTCCGCCGATCAGCATGATCACCGCGGTGATGGTGGCGACCTTCAACTCAGGTCGGATGGCGACCAGGAAAGCGAGGAGCGCGACTGTGACGCAAAGGATCAGCCCGCCGAACTCGGGCCAGATCGTATGGAGCAGGGCGGCCGCGGCGCCGACGAGGGCGCCCACCAGCGTGCCGGAGAAGCGCTCGATCGAGGCGGTGATGGTCGCGCCCAGGCTGGACTGGACGACGATGATGGCGGTCAGTACGGCCCAATAGCCCTGCGGCAGGCGCAGCAGGGTCGCCAGGGCGTAGGCAGCGCCGACGGCGGCCGAGACGCGGATCGCGTGGCGGATTTCAGTCTTTCTGGCGGCGGCCGCCTTCAGCGCCTGCTGCGAGAGATTGGCGCCGGTGAAGCGCCGCCAGTCGCTGGGCGGGGTCTCCGGCACTAGGCCACCGCCTCGCGCAGCATCTCAAGCGCCGTCACGATCGCCGCCAACTGCACGGCCTCGCGGGTGTCGCCCAGGAACCGCTCGTGGCGGTGGACGACCGATCGGTTGGCGCGGGCCGCCGCGAAGTGAACGGTTCCGACCGGCTTGAGCGGCGAGCCTCCGCCGGGACCGGCGACGCCGGTGATCGCGACGGCGACGTGGCCATTGCTTTCGCGCAGGGCGCCCTCGGCCATCATCCGCGCGACCGGTTCGGACACCGCGCCGTGGTCGGCGATCAGGTCGCCGGGCACGCCCAGCATCTCGGACTTGGCGCGGTTGGTGTAGGTGACGAAGCCGCGCTCGAAGACGTCGGACGCGCCAGGGATGGCGCAAATCGCGCCGGCGACCAGGCCGCCAGTGCAGCTCTCGGCCGTCACCAGGCGCAGGGAGCGACCGCGGGCCTCGTCGATCAGCAGCCGGGCCAAGGTCTCTATCTCGAGCGGGAACATGCGGGCCTCCGTCTTCGCGCCGTCAGCCTAACCTGTTCAGGCCGGAGTCTCGACCGCCACGACAGCCGAGGCGGCCAAGCCTTCGCCGCGGCCGGTGAAGCCCATCTTCTCGGTCGTGGTCGCCTTGACGCTCACCCGATCGACCGGAAGGCCGAGGATTTCCGCCAGACGCTCGCGCATGGCCTGGCGGTGCGGTTTGATCTTGGGACGCTCGCAGATCAACGTGACGTCAACATTGACGATGGCGCCGCCCTTGGCGGTCACGAGATCGACGGCGTGCTTCAGGAATTGGTCGGAGGCCGCGCCCTTCCACTTCGGATCGGTGGGCGGGAAATGGTCGCCGATATCGCCTTCGCCGATCGCGCCCAGGATGGCGTCGGTCAGGGCGTGCAGGCCTGCGTCCGCATCCGAGTGGCCGATCAGGGTCTCGTCGTGCTTGATCGCGACGCCGCAGAGCCAGACCTCTTCGCCTGGCCCCCAGCGGTGGGCGTCAAAACCTTGGCCGACACGGGTGACGCGGGCGGCGCCGGCTAGGCGTTCGGCCATGGCGAAGTCCTCTGGGTAGGTCAGTTTCATCAAAAGCGGATCGCCCGGCGCGATCGCCACGCGTCCTCCCGCGGCTTCGATCACCTGGATGTCGTCGGTGGGCTCGCCGTCGGCCCAGGCGGCGTAGGCTTCCAACAGGGTCTGACGACGGGCCGCTTGGGGGGTCTGGGCGCGCCACAGGTGTTCGCGGGAGGTCGTCACCGGGTTCTGATCCGGCTCGGCGCGCTTCAGCGTGTCGGCGACGGGCAGGGCGGGCAGAACCCCGTCGGCGCCTTCCAGGGCGTTCAGCACATCATGGATAGTCTTCTGCCCGAGCAGGGGGCGCGCGGCGTCGTGGATCAGGACGGGCTCGTCACTCGGGCGATGGGCCAGGGCGGCGAGGCCGGCCTGAACCGAAAGGGCCCGCGCAGCGCCGCCTCGCGCCGATCGCCAGCCGCCGAGATCCTTGAGGACGGCGGGCAGGGCCGCTTCGCCCTCTTCGGTCGTCACGATCACGATTTCGGACGCGCCGGCGGCGAGGAAGGCCTCGACGGACCACCTCAAAACGGGTTTCCCGGCCAGCATGCGCCATTGCTTGGCCTGGCCTGAGCCCGCTCGGCTCCCTGAGCCGGCGGCGACGATCACGGCGGAGAAGTTCATAGGGGGTGTTTAGTCGGACGACGGCTCATGTCCAGTCGATCCGGGCTTTACTGCGCCGCACAATGTGCCTAAAAAGAATGCTACGGGGATGATCAGAAAATGAGCAACAAGCTCGATGTCGGCGGGGTTTGCGTCCCCGGTCGGGTGTGGATTGCGCCCATGACCGGGGTCTCGGATCTGCCCTTCAGAGAAACGGCCACGGCGCTTGGCGCGCCCTATGTGGCGACGGAGATGGTGGCCAGCGCGGAATTCGCGAAGGGGCGACCCGACGTCGTCCGTCGCGCGGCCGTCGGCGAAGGCCTGCCGCTGACGGTGATCCAGCTCGTCGGACGAGACATCGACTTCATGGCGGAAGGCGCGCGAATGGCCGCCGAGGCCGGGGCCGAGATCATCGACCTGAATTTCGGCTGCCCCGCCAAGGAAGTCGCCGCCGGCGCGGCCTGCGGTTCGGCCCTGATGCGCGAACCGGATCTCGCCGAGGCGCTCGTCGCTGCCGCCGTGGAGGCGGTCGATGTGCCGGTAACCGTCAAGATGCGGCTCGGTTGGGACGACGCCAGCCGCAATGCGCCAGAGATCGCCGCCCGCGCCGAGGCGGTCGGCGCTAAGGCGATCACGGTGCATGGCCGCACCCGCAACCAGTTCTACAAGGGTGTCGCCGACTGGTCCGCGGTGGCCGAGGTCAAGAAGGCCGTTTCCGTTCCGCTGCTGGTCAATGGCGACATCGTCGACGGCGAGAGCGCCCGCGTGGCGCTCGAACAGTCGGGAGCCGACGGTGTCATGATCGGGCGCGGCGTCTATGGGCGCCCCTGGATCGCTGGAGCGATTGAAGCGGCGCTGGAAGGCAGGGGTTTCGCTGAGCCCGAGGCCGAGGAGCGCCTCGCCATTGCGCTCACCCATTTCCGCCGGAGCCTGTCGTTCTATGGCGAGCGGCTGGGCCTGAAGATGTTCCGCAAGCATATGGCTTCGTACATCGAGGCCGCGCCCTGGCCCGAGACCGCCGAAGCGCGCCGGGCGGCGCGCGCCACCCTGTGTCGCTTGGAAGATCCCGCCGCCGTGGAGGCCGCCTTGCGCGATCTCTGGCTGGCGGGCGGGAGATTAGCCGCATGACGGACCGAGCCCGGGTATTGGGCGGCGTCGCCACCGACGCCTTGAAGTCGGCGGCTTTCGATCTGAGCCCCGAGCCGGCGCTCGTGGTGGATCGCGACGGCGGTCTCGTCGCTGTAAACGAAGCCGCAGAGGCGCTGTTCGGTCATGGTCTCTCGCTCCTGGCGCGCGGTCGCTTCCGCGCCGCCTTGCCGCCGGGATCGGTGCTGGTCTCGCTGCTCGACCGGGCCATTTCCGAGGGGGCGCTGGTCCGCGAGCACGGCGTTGAGGTCAACCTGTTCGGCCAGCCCCCGTTCGAGGCGGACGGCGCCGCCGCGCCGCTAGGCGACGGCTCCGTGCTGCTGACCCTGCACGTCAAGGGCGTACTGGGTGTCGATCGCGGCGCGGATACGGCAGGGCTTCGCTCGGTCGTCGGGCTGGGCAAGATGCTCGCCCACGAGATCAAGAACCCCTTGGCCGGCATTCGCGGCGCGGCCCAGTTGCTCAAGACCGGCGCTAGCGCCGTCGACCAGCCGCTCGCCCAGCTGATCGTTGACGAGACCGATCGCATCCGTCGCCTCGTTGATCGTATGGAGGCGTTCTCGGACGACGCCCCGACCCCGCGGGAGCCCGTCAACATCCACCAGGTTCTGGACCGCGTGCGGGCCCTCGTGGCGAATGGCGTCGCCGACGGATTGCAACTGAAGGAAAGCTACGACCCGTCGCTGCCGCCGGTCTGGGGAGATGAGGATCACCTGATCCAGATCTTCCTCAACCTGACCAAGAATGCGGCCGAGGCGGCGCACATGCGCGGCGATGGTCGCGGCGCGATTTCGATCCAGACCGCCTGGCGCCCCGGCGTGCGCGTTCGTGGCGCGGACGGCAAGGCCGCGAGCGGCGCTCCGATCGAGGTCCGGGTGATCGACAATGGCCCCGGCGTTCCGACCACCCTCCGCGACCATCTGTTCCAGCCCTTCGTCACGACCAAGGCCAACGGCACCGGTCTTGGTCTGGCGCTCGTGACCAAGCTGGTCACCGCCCACGGCGGGCTGATTGATTTTGAGTCCGAGCCCGGCCGCACCGTCTTCCGCGTGCTGCTGCCCATCGCGCCGCAAAATGGCGCTTCCGACACCGTTTCCGGAGACGCGTGAGTATGAACGCCGCGAGCAAGAAAATCCTGATCGCCGACGACGACAGCTCGGTCCGCCTGGTCCTCAGCCAGGCCTTCACCCGCCTGGGCTACCAGGTGCGCGCCACCGGCAATGCGACCACGCTGCTGAAGTGGGTCACGGATGGCGAGGGCGACCTCGTTGTCACCGACGTGATGATGCCCGACGAGAACGTCTTCGACGTCCTGCCGCGCATCCGCAAGGAGCGGCCCAAGCTGCCGATCATCGTGATGAGCGCTCAGAACACCCTGCTGACCGCCGTCAACGCGGCGGATGCGGGCGCCTTCGAATATGTGTCCAAGCCGTTCGACCTTGATGATGTGACGGCGGCGGCGCGTCGCGCGCTATCGCGGCCCGCCGACACCGAGGCCTCGAAGGCCCAGGCTCGCGCCATGCGGGACGAGCGCCTGCCGTTGATTGGCCGCTCGGCGCCGATGCAGGAGGTCTACCGCACCATCGCGCGTCTGGTCGGCGCGGACCTCACCGTCCTCATCCTCGGCGAAAGCGGCACCGGCAAGGAACTGGTCGCCCGCGCGCTGCACGAACTGGGGCGCCGGCGCGACGGCAAGTTCGTGGTCCTCAACCTCGCCGCTGTTCCGCGGGAAAGGGTCGAGGTCGAGCTGTTCGGCCGCGGGGAGGGCGACAATGGCCGCCTGGTCGAGGCCGATGGCGGCACACTGTTCCTGGACGAGATCGGCGACATGCCGCTGGACGCCCAGACCCGCCTGCTGCGGGTGATCGACGGCACCGAGCCGGTGATCAATCCAAAGACCGGCCGCCGCCCGAACGTGCGGATCATCGCCGCCACCAACCGCGACCTGCGCGGCCTGATCCAACAGGGCCTGTTCCGTGAGGACCTCTTCTTCCGCCTCAACGTCGCGCCGGTGCGCCTGCCGCCGCTTCGCGACCGGGCCGAGGACATTCCGGATCTAGCGCGGACTTTCCTGTTGCGCGCCGCTCGCGAAGGGTTGCCGGCCAAGACGATCGACCAGAGCGCCCTGGACCGCCTGAAGAGCTATCCGTGGCCGGGCAATGTTCGCGAGCTTGAGAACCTGATGCGCCGCATGTGCGCGCTCTATGCCGAGGAGCTGATCACCGCCCGGATCGTGGATCGCGAACTGCAGGATCACACGCCCGCCGTGCGGTCGGAAGAAGGCCCTGTCACCCTTTCCACGCTCGTCGAACGACATCTGGCTTCGCACTTCGCCGACCAGCCCGACGGCGTGCCGCCGCCCGGCCTCTATGACCGTGTGCTGCAAGAGATCGAGCGCCCGTTGATCCAACTCACGCTGTCGGCGACGCGTGGCAATCAGGTGCGCGCGGCTGAGATCCTGGGCCTGAACCGCAACACGCTACGCAAGAAAATCCAGGACCTGGGCGTAGAGATGACCCGCGGTCGCCGCTGAGCTGAAGCATTCGTAGCACATAGCTGTTGAATTCAGGGCACACCCCCCTAAAATCAGGGGTGATGGCTTCAGTGGCTTACGCGACCGGATCGGAAGCCCCGCCGACCCGGTTCAGCCGGGCTTGGTGGCGAGAGCTCTTGCGGTCGCGCTACCTGATGGCTGGCGGCTATGCGCTGGCTGTTTTGCTGACCGTCGCTGGCGTCGCCCTGGCTTCGTCGCCGCCCAAGACCGACTCGATCAGCACCGCCAGCACGGTGATTCTGGTCGTGCTGGGCTTCAATCTTGTCCTGATCCTGGGCGTGGCCACGATTGTCGGCCTGCGCCTCTATGACTTGATCGACGCGCGGGCCAGCGACGAAGGCGCGCGCCTGCACCTGCGTTTCGTGGGCCTTTTTTCGCTGGCGGCCGTGGCCCCGGCGGTCATCGTGGCGCTGTTCTTCGGCGTGCTGGTCAATCGCGGCGTTGATGGCTGGTTCAGTCAGAAGGTCCAGACCGTGGTCGGCAACTCGGCCAAGGTCGCCAACTCGTACGTCGAGCAGCAGAAGAATTATATCTCCGAACACATCGCGCCGATGGCCGCGGACCTGAACCGCGCCGCGCCGGCCATGTCGCAGTCGCCGGTGGCGTTCGGCCATTTTCTGGCGGGCGTGATGGAGGACAACGGCTTCTCGGCCGCCTACGTCTTGGATCGGGATGGCCGGATTCTGGCGCGGGCCGAGACCGCCGCCGCGCCGCCATTCCTGGCGCCGCCGCCGTCCAGCTACCAGGCCACGGATGGCGGTGAAGTGAGCGCCCAGCGCTTTGTCTCCAAGGACCTGTTCCGAGCGCTCTACAAGCTCAAGGCCTTCCCTGACGGCTACCTCTATGTGGTGCGGCCGATCGAGCAGGGCATTCTGAGCCACCTGATCGAAACGCAGGACGCGCTGCTGTCCTATCGCGACGCCGAGCGCAGTCGCGGCCGCATCCAGGCGATCTTCGGCCTGAGCTATCTGGAGACGGCGCTTCTGGTCCTGGTCGCCGCCATCTGGGTCGGCATCGCCGCGGCGAACTCGATCGCGGGACCCGTGGCGGACCTTGTCGAGGCCGCGGGACGCGTCTCGGGCGGCGACCTGGATGCGCGCGTGGAGGCCGGGTCCGGGCCGGAGGAAATCCGCGCGCTATCCAACGCCTTCAACATGATGACCAGCGAGCTGCAACTGCAGCAGGCGGCCTTGAAAGCGGCCAGTCTCGACGCCGAGAGCCGCCGGCAATTCATCGAGACGGTGCTCTCCGGTGTCAGCGCCGGCGTGGTCAGTCTGGATGAACGGGGAAGAGTCTCGGCGGTCAATCGCCGGGCGACAGCGCTTCTGGGACTGCCGGAGCACGCCCTGGGCGTCGACTTGATCACCTTGGCGCCGGAATTCGCGGTCGTCATGGAAGCGCTGGAGGAGAGCAGGCCGGACACGGATGTCGAGATCGACATCATGCGCGAAGGCGAGACGCGGCGCCTTCGTGTTCGCGCCGCTGGCCATGTCGCCGCCGGCCTCGTCCTGACCTTCGACGACATCACCCGTCTTGTCGCCGCCCAGCGAAACGCAGCCTGGAAGGACGTCGCGCGCCGCATCGCCCATGAGATCAAGAACCCGCTGACTCCGATCCAGCTGTCGGCGGAACGCTTGCGCCGGAAGTACCGCAAGGAGATCGCCAGCGATCTCGAGACGTTCGATCGCTGCACCGACACCATCATCCGGCAGGTGGGCGACATAGGCCGCATGGTCGACGAATTCTCCGCCTTCGCCCGCATGCCGGCGCCGCGCTTTGCGCCGGCCAATCTGACGGAGATGCTGCGCCAGGCGGTCTTTGCCCAGCGCTTTCAAGATGCGGAAATCGAAGTTCGCCTGGAAGAGCCCGGCGGCGGCGACATCTGGGTGACCTGCGACGAGCGGATGATCGGCCAGGCCCTGACCAATATCCTGAAGAACGCCGGCGAGGCCGTGGGCGCGCGCCGCCTGGTCGAGCCGGACCTTCGCGGTCGGATCACCGCGACCCTGGTGGCGGACGCCGACGACCTCTGCGTGACGATCGAGGACAACGGCGTGGGGCTCCCCGCCAAGGACCGCGATCGTCTGACAGAGCCCTATGTGACCACCCGCGAGAAGGGTACGGGCCTCGGCCTGGCCATCGTCAAGCGGATTATGGAGGACCATGGCGGCAGCCTGGCCCTGACCGACGCGCGAGAGCCGCCTGGCGCTCGCGTGATCCTGAAGTTTCCGACGACCGCGCGTCTGCCCGCCGCGGCCCAAAGTGGCGTTGAGGAGATGATATGAGCGCCGACGTTCTGGTGGTGGATGACGAAGCCGACATCCGCGAATTGGTGGCCGGTATCCTCGAAGACGAGGGTTACGCGGTCCGTACGGCCGCCGACTCCGATCAGGCGCTCGCGGCGATCCGCGCGCGCAAGCCTTCCTTGCTGGTCCTGGATATCTGGATGCAGGGCGGCGGCATGGACGGCCTTGAGTTGCTGGACATGGTCAAGACGCTCGACGCCGATCTTCCGGTAATCATGATCTCCGGTCACGGGAACATCGAGACCGCGGTCAGCGCGATCAAGCGCGGCGCCTACGAGTTTCTGGAGAAGCCGTTCAAGTCGGATCGACTGCTGCTGGTGGTCGAGCGCGCCTTGGAGGCCGCCGGCCTGCGGCGCGAGAACCGCCGGCTACGTGCTCAGACCCTCGCCCCCGATGGCCTGATCGGCAAATCTGCGCCGGCTCAGGCGTTGCGCCAAATGATCCTGAAGGTGGCGCCGGCCAACAGCCGCGTGCTGGTGTCCGGTCCGCCGGGCTCTGGCAAGGAACTGGTCGCGCGGTTGATCCACGGCGCCAGCACCCGCTCTCGCCAGGAGTTCGTCGCGGTCAGCGCCGCCGGCATGGCGCCGGAGCGGCTTGATGTCGAACTGTTCGGCGAGGAAGGCGAGGGGGGCCGACCGCGCAAGATCGGCGTGTTCGAGCGCGCCCACGGCGGCACGCTCTATCTCGACGAAGTGGCCGATATGCCGCGCGAGACCCAGGGACGGATCCTGCGCGTGCTGGTCGAGCAGCGCTTCCGTCGCGTCGGCGGCGACAACGACGTTCAGGTCGATGTCCGGGTGATCTCATCCACGTCGCGCGATCTCCGCGACGAGATCGCGGCCGGCCGCTTCCGGGAGGACCTGTTCCATCGCCTGAATGTGGTGCCCGTCCGCGTCCCTGGCCTGGCCGAGCGGCGCGAGGACATTCCCGAGCTGATCAACTTCTTTATCGAGCGGATCAGTGAGGCGACCGGCCTGCAACGCCGCCGTCTCGGGGAGGACGCTCTGGCGACGCTTCAGGTCCAGACCTGGCCTGGCAATGTCCGCCAGCTCCGCAACAACGTCGAACGCATGCTGATCATGGCGTCCGGGGAGCCCGGCGATGTGATCACGGCCGAGATGCTGTCCGGGGGCGATCAGCCGAGCGCGGGCAACGCCGGCGCGATCGGCGCCGAGCGGATCATCGCCTTACCGCTGCGCGAGGCGCGCGAGCTGTTCGAACGAGAGTATCTGAACGCCCAGATCCTGCGGTTCGGCGGCAACATCTCGCGCACCGCCAACTTCATCGGCATGGAGCGTTCGGCGCTTCACCGCAAGCTTAAGTCCCTGGGCGTCGCCGGCGCCCGGGCCGAAGAGGAAGAGTAGATGTCGCGTTTCGCTTATGTGAACGGTCAGTTCGTGCGTCACGGCGAGGCCGCCGTTCACATCGAGGATCGCGGCTACCAGCTGGCCGACGGCGTCTACGAGGTTTGGGCGGTGTTCGACGGTAAGCTGGCCGACGCCGAGGGGCACTTCGCCCGTCTCTGGCGCAGCCTGGACGAGCTGCGGATCGCGCATCCGATGGGCGAAGCCTCGCTGACCCTTGTCCTGCGCGAGGCCGTGCGACGAAACAAGGTGCGCGAGGGGCTGGTCTATCTGCAGGTGACGCGCGGCGTGGCGCGTCGGGATCACGCCTTCCCAAACCCCGCCGTGCCGCCGTCCGTGGTCATTACGGCCAAGTCGGTCGACCGCGCCGCCACCAACGCCAAGGCCGAAAAGGGCGGTTCGGTGATCTCGGTCCCCGAGAACCGCTGGGCGCGCTGCGACATCAAGTCGATCGGTCTCTTGCCCAACGCCCTGGCCAAGCAGGCCGCGCGCGAGCGGGGCGCCGTCGAAGCCTGGTTCGTCGATGACATGGGCCTGGTGACCGAGGGCGCGTCATCCAACGCCTGGATCGTCGATGCGGAAGGGATGCTCCGCACCCGCGACACGAACGCGAACATCCTGCGCGGCGTCACGCGCTCGACCTTGCTGGAGGTGATCCGGGAAGCGGGCCTGCCGATCAGCGAAAAGCCCTTCACGATCGCCGAAGCCCAAGCCGCCAGGGAGGCCTTCATCACCGGGGCCGGTTCGCTGGTGACGCCGATTGTCCAGGTGGACGGGGTCAAGCTTGGGGACGGAAAGCCTGGCCCAGTGGCGATGAAGCTTCGGGGCGCCTATATAGCGCGAGCACGTGAGAAAGCCGTCTGAAGCCTGAGCAATTTTAGCCAGGAGCGTCGGTTCGCCGCGTGACCTTGCGGAAATTTTCGCTGCGACCTTGTCGCTTTCAGCGAAAAATCATCTAGCATGGACCTGTTTGTGTGGGGGGCGTGTGGCCCTCCGTGAACAATGAGAGGGGAACCCCCGATGTCTGCCGAGAAGAAGCAAAACCTCCAGGACACGTTCCTGAACAGCGTGCGCAAGTCGAAGACGCCGCTCACCATTTTCCTCGTCAACGGCGTGAAGCTGCAGGGCGTGGTCAGCTGGTTCGACAATTTCTGCGTCCTGCTGCGTCGCGATGGCCAGTCGCAACTGGTCTACAAGCACGCCATTTCCACCATCATGCCGGCGCAGCCCGTCCAGCTCTATGAGCCCAGCGCCGACTCCGACGACTGAGACATTTGTCAAAATCCACATCCCGGTCGATTGACCACGCCGCGCCGATCCTGAAGGCGCTCGTCATCCATCCGGCGCGGCAACTGCGCGGTCAGGCGGCCTCCGAGGCCCGGGATCCCAACTCCCGGCTGGAGGAGGCTGTCGGCCTCGCGGTGGCGCTCGATCTCGAGGTGGTGGAGGCGCTGATCGCGCCTCTGCGCGCCGTCACGCCCGCGACTCTGTTCGGCAAGGGCAAGGTCGAGGAGTTCGCCTCGATCTGCGAGGTCGAGCACATCGACGTCGCCGTGTTCGACGACCAGCTTACCCCCATCCAGCAGCGCAATCTCGAAAAGGCGCTGGAGGTGAAGGTCGTGGACCGCACGGGCCTGATCCTCGAGATCTTCGCCCGCCGGGCCCGCACTCGCGAAGGCCGTCTGCAGGTCGAGCTCGCCCGGCTCGAATACGAGCGCTCGCGTCTCGTCCGCACCTGGACCCACCTGGAGCGCCAGCGGGGCGGCACTGGCTCGACCGGCGGCCCCGGTGAAACCCAGATCGAAATCGATAGACGTCTGATCGCGGGCACGATCATCAAGCTCAAGAAGGAGCTTGAGGAGGTGCGTCGGACGCGGACCCTGCATCGCAGCGCCCGCAAGAAGGTCCCGTATCCGACCGTCGCCCTGGTCGGCTACACGAACGCGGGCAAGTCCACGCTGTTCAACCGCCTGACCGAGGCCGAGGTTCTGGCCAAGGACATGCTGTTCGCGACGCTGGACCCGACCCTGCGCACCGTGAAGCTGCCCGACGGGCGGCCGGCGATCATGTCCGACACCGTGGGCTTCATCTCTGACCTGCCGCACGAGCTGGTCGAGGCTTTCCGCGCCACCCTGGAGGAGGTGCAGGAGGCCGATGTCGTTCTGCACGTCCGCGACG
>Ga0247725_1000458_pt1 | contig 30362 bp, 46 predicted proteins | sample OKSTACKMCFT3sol_FD_183021 | JGI IMG/M metagenome (GOLD analysis project Ga0247725, IMG submission 183021) | Subsurface sediment microbial communities from gas well in Oklahoma, United States - OK STACK MC-FT3-sol | ecosystem: Environmental > Terrestrial > Deep subsurface > Rock core/Sediment...
AACCTCATTGGGGTTCCATACCATTTGAGCAACGAGGAGACCGTTGTGATCGAAATAGTTCACGGTGGTCTCCGTATGTTCTTCGCGCAGCGGGGCGTGGTTCTTGACGAATGCCATGAACTTTGCAAGCCCAACGCTGACCGCTCGGTATCGCACGCACGCACTTGGTTCGTCATCGGGTTCGAACCGATAAGGATTGTGGGTTACGATGTTGAGCGAAGGTCTAGATCTTACACGGTACATTTTCACGTTTCCTATATCTACAACGTCCGACAGTGGACGTTATAAATTAAGTCAACGTTGCAACGTTCATCTCGGACATCGAGACTATTTATTGCATCGCGGATAACGCTGCCTCCATGTTGCGGATGCGGCGTTCCTCGATTTTGCGAGTCAAGGTTTTGAGGTTATCAACCTTGTCTCTCAATCTGCTGCGCTCTACTGGCGAGAGCGACTTGAACCAGTTCGGTGTATGCAACTGGGTGTTGACGGCGTTCAGCTGGTTGAACACTGACTCGTCGAGAATGCGGTCGCAGCTATCGCCCAGACCTTGATCCCCTTGGCTGCACTCGCTGTAGACGGCAGTGAGGGAATCAAGGTTGCTATGCAAAGTGTCGAGCGGATTGCTGAATGGAGAGAGCATAGCGGCAAAGATAATAGCTTTCATAAATCACCTGTCGAAGTTTGGAGCACGTTGGCTCATATTGTTTACAGATTGAATGTTGTAGTGCGTTATTCCATGACGCGGATGCAGTTGCCTTCGAGTGCATCAAGTTCTAGTACGTCGTCTTCGTCTGGAACGTCGCACTCAATCCAGAATGTCGGCGCACGATCATTGATCGTTGCAAGGAAGCGCGTGGTGGCCTTCGCTTGGTGGATCTTGTAATCGCTCGCCAGCGAGCGGGCACGACGAACACGCAGCGCGTTATCCACTGTAAGGTTCGGCGGGATGCGTCCGTTGCTGATACGGGTGAACATCATCTCGAACGCCTTGGCGCAACACTGCTCAGGCGTGTGGGTCGCGCTGCTGACGTACTCAACCTCGAACGCGGGATCCACAAAGTCGGTGCACTCCCAGAACGCGGTGACTGCGCCGTCAGTCTCGAACAAGCCGACCGCTGTTTGCAGGTAGCTGGTAAGGAAGTCGACGCGCATTATATCGGACACGGCGTTGAGGCAAGCGAGCGCAATGTTGGCCGCCGCCATTTGGGTGTAATAGTAGCCCTCGGCATCGGGGCCACCGCACAACTTTGCAAACTCTTCGGCCAGCGAATCAATGGTGTCGCTCACGTCGCTGTAGTGGCCGCTGACAGTGGAGCGCACGGGAGCGCCGTTATCTGCGGTCAGGTACAGCATGGCGTAGTTGAACAGCTCGCCATCGTCCATCGGAGTAGCCAGCATGTGGCGGGAGTGCACACCGCCGTTCACTGCTCGGTCGTTGACATCCATGCCAACGCTGAAGATGGTGAAGCCCAGCACGTGCGGCATAGGCAGCGCGTGGTTGGTGATACGTGCAAGGCGAACCTTGCGGGTGTGTTTGCGGGTGGTTACCAGCGGGGTTACGTTTGTCATTTTTGAATCTCCGGATTCATTTCAATTGTGAACGCGAATTCGTCGCGGGTAATAGACGGCACGGTGAAGTTGGTGAACACGATGCCATCGTCGCCAAGGTCAACGAATCGCCAGCGGCGAAACATGCAATTGGTGTGCTTTGGTCGACCGTTGACGCCAAGCGGTACGTCAAGGTAAGCGGGCCACTCAGCCGCTTTTACGTTTTCGAGCAGCCAGCCAAATGCGGCAGCACGATCTTCAATCAGGTCGGCGGCGTAGTTCATGCTCGCCATAAAGGTTTGAATACTTGCGTGGGGGCTCATGTCGCATATACCTCGCTGCGAAGAAGAGGGGCCGAAGCCCCTCAGTTATTATTGTCAAATATCAAAGACTCGCCGTGCACTCAAAAACTTCTTTGCCTCCAACAACTCGAACGCACGTTGGCGAACGAAGTGAGGGAGCAGAGCAGTGATCGGGTTGAAGTCCAACTTCTCTTCCAACAGGAGAGTGATTTCGGCTACTGCGCAACGCGCGTCACTCAGTGACGACAGCGGGTAGTGTCTATCACAATGCGGTTGCTTGAACACCAGAACGTTGGTGCCATAAGCACGGCGCATCACCACACAGTCGGCAACGATGCCGTGCAGCTCGTCAAGGGTGCGAACCCCGCAAGCATTCTCAGCAAGCCACTGACTGTCCATCTCTTGTTGGCGGGCAGCAACTTTGTCCTCTTCACGTTCCACCGCCGCAAGGAAAGCCGCGTTGCCTTTCGGCACGGCCACCCACTCGGTGACAAACTTCTCGCGCAAGTCCGCGACATACGAGCAACGTATGATTGCGTTGAAGCGGAAGAATTTGCCACAGGCGGAACGTTCGAGTTTCATTGTTGTTGTCTTAGCCATTTTATTATCGTCCTTTGCATTTGCTATTAGCGCAAGGTAAGGGCCATTCCCCTACCTTGTATATAGTGTATCAAATGGGCCTCCGGAAGGCTAGTCCGGTTTTCGTCACTAGGCTGGCAGAGCGTAGTTCTCGTCGCCCGCGTCGTCGTCCAGCTCGTTGTACGCTTTCAGGATCTCGTCGTCGGTCATGGCGCTGAAATCAACGTTGGCGGCGCGCAGGGCGTTGAGCATCAGGCAGGGCCGGAACATGGTTTCCAGTCCTTCGCGGCTGGCGACTGCGGCAGCTGCTTTGTACGTGTCCCAGTATTCCCCGTATTGCGCGTAGCTCGGGAAGCCGAACGGGAACGTGTCGACCAGCACCTCATGGTTGATGTGGGTAGTGCGTCGCTTGAACGCGGTACGCGCAAGCGAGTAGAACACGGCGTGCGCCATACCAGCGTTGCCGTGCAACGAGATCGAAATCAGCGCGACCATCGCGTCGTGTGCGGTGACCCCATTCTCGGCCAGTGCGTTGTGTGCAATCGCCATGATACCTTGGGGCTTTGCCGGATTGGCGGGGATGTTTTCTTCCCCGCCCATTACTATCAGCATCAGCAGCTCGGTTTGCTGCTTGGTCATCGGTGTACGACAGTCACACATTTTCTGAATGGGTTCGATAGCGAAGTTCATAGCGGGCCTCTTAGGTGTCAGGGAACGTATAGATTCGGTTGACCAGAATGTTGAGCGGCATGACCACGGTGTCCAGTGGTGCGCTCACTGCTTGCAGCTTCTGGCCGCGCCAAGCGCGCATCGTCGCTTGGAATTTGTTTAGCTCGTCGCGCGTTGCATCGAAGTCAGACTTCAACACGTCGACGTAATCCTTGAAGTCCTCCAGCACTCTTTCGGTGGCAGAGAACTTCTTCGGGCCCATGCCGCCCACCTCAGTGAGGAAGGCGACAAGCAGCGCGATCTCAAAGTAGTAGATCGAACCGCTCGCCGTCTCCCACAAGCGGCCTTTGTTCTTGGCCGCGTATGTGGCGTAAGCGTTCAGCCTGCTCAACGTTGCAGGCGTTGGCTCCAACACTGCGAAGGTGAACGGGTGGACGTCGGGCGCATGGAATGTTACCAGCACAGACGGCTTCATTACTTGCTCTCCATCACCTCGATCAGGGCATCGCATCCGTCACGCAGGGCGCGCAGGATCTCAACGTCGCTGATCATCGACACACCAGTTTTTGCAAACTGCCACTCTTCTTGACCTTCGCGGCGGAACTGTTGGCGAATGCCGATCATCTCTTGGCGATCACCTTCCGCTGGGCTCAGCAGAAGTACGACGCGCGTTTTCTTGGTGTCCGATTCGTGGATCACGAAGAGGTTTTCTTTCGGCTTCTTCGGCGCACGCGCTGGCTTCTTACTGATCGCCTTCGCCGTGGGTTTGGCTGCACGCTCTGCAACTACTTCCTTCTTCGCCTTGCGCACAACACGCTTTGGCTTGAGCGACTTGGCCGCAGGTGCGGGTTCCGGCTCTGGATCACGGCGCTTGACCGCAACGCGTTCTTCTTTGGCCTTCGGCTTTTCACTCACAGGACGCCAGTTAACGCGGGAGCTAGGTTTGGATTTCATATTGTTTCTCCATCAGAGTTGCAAGGTTGGGCTTGCCATCACGTCCGATATTGCACGGTACGCTCGGTCAGCCGCGTGAATGGCTTGGTGTGTTGCATCGCACAGCACAGGCTGTTGTGTGCGGAACGTTGTCAACGGGATCAGCACAAGACACACGCGGTTACTCAACTGCGCGATGTGGTTGCACTTACCAGAATCACCAAGGCCGGAAAGGAATAGTGAACAGAACGCGGACACGGTGAGGGGGCCAAGTGCCTGCTCCCACTGTCGCTTGTTCAACTTCACTATCATGTTGGGTGGTGCTGCCACCCGCATCGGGCACAATGCCCAGTTGTCAATGTAGAGACCCGATACCGATTCAGCCGTTAGCGGGATCCCCGTTTGTTCGTGGAACACCGATACCACGTTGGATAAGGAAAACTGGTGACCGCGCTTTCCCATCTCGGTGAGCGCGTAAGTGAAGATGGCACCAGCGAACTCTTCGTCCAACTGCAAGGTTTCGCCCATCGCGCGAAAGGGCGGCTTGTTCGTCACACGTGGCAAGCGTTGCGCCAAGTGGCTGACGTACCTTGTCGGTATCGTGGGAATGGGTGGCGAACTCCGTGGCCTCCGCATTTCGAGCATTATATGTTGCGCGTAGTCTGTCGCAGTTAGTCGCATCCGTACCCCTAAGCACTGACACAATGAACTCCGTCTTGTCTCCAAAGTGAGCGTGCATGTTGAACGCTGGCCGAGGTGCATTGATCACCAAATACGTGATCGCACCACAGCAAGCAAACATTGCAAGCATGACCCAAGGAACGTTGCCGGAAGTCAGCATCAGAAAGACGATTGAAAAAATGAAACACAGCATTCCGTTTACCGCACGACGCGCGGTAACTTGGGCTCCGGTCATTTGAGGCTCCGAAAGAAAGCGGTAAGGTTGGCGTCGGCACGGTGAATGTCGACTGCAATGAACGCGTTGTTATGCGTCTTGTCTTCCACCAAGAACATTGACGATAGCGTGTCTTCGGTGGCGGCAAACTCAGCCGCAATCTGCGCAGCGAAGTCCAGCACCTTAACAGCACGTCGATGTATTGGGCACGCCCGCCTTGCGGCTTGTGTGCGAGCGAGTTCAAAGCGAAACTCAGGCACTTGCTCTTTTGGGATCTGGTGCAGTTGCACAAAGCGATCCAAGTAAAGGTCGTGGGTCTTCGGCGGCCATAGTACGACATCGAGAATCGTGTCGTTTGTCCCCTTCTCTTCCACGTCAAGGATCATGACCTTGTGCAGTTTCAGCTTGAGCGCGTTGGCGACCAAGCGGGCCGGATCCGTCAAGTGCAAGGCATGACGCATATTAGCATCCGGTAGCGCGTGCACTCCGATCATCATACAGGTTTTGCCTCCAAGCCAAGTTGCTCGGCTACCCAGTGAGTGACGTCACTCTGGTACGGACGCCACAAGCGAGTCATCGCCATCAACTCGCACGGGAGTCCAAGGTTGCCCATAGCAGCGGCCAGCAGCGCAAGGTCTTGCGTGCTTGCTTCTGGACGTGACAGCGTTACGCCAGTGCAGACGAAGACTGCGATCATGAAGGCGAGGAACTGCGCACCACGCCACGCGATGTAGTGCTTTGCGCGGACGGGAATGAAGTGCGTCACTGCTGCTTGAAACGTTGAGTCGATCTGGATGTCGACTTCTTCATTCGTGCGGCCCAAGTTGCCGTACAGCGTGCGAGCGAACACACCGCGCAGCGTAGTGGCCGCAACGTGTTCCTCAAGCGCGAGCGTCACGGTTTTGCGTGCGGCAAACAGCGACGCGACAAAGTACGCGAGCCCAGCCAACACAACCAAGATCGCAAGGTGCAACTTGCCATTGGCAACAAGTGCAGTGTGTGCGATTGTGAGCATCAAGTACAGGGATGCGCCGACAGCGGGATAAAAAGCGTGTAGGTAATGAGGGAGCTTGAGTTTCATTTTGGTTTCTCCGTGGTGTGAATTCTATGAAGGGCACTACAGTGAGTGCCCTTGGTGGAATTAACGTGGAGTGGATGCCTCAATGGTGAAGGCCATGACGTTCGGGTTGGGGCTGCGCACCGCCGCGACTAGCCAGTAGATGGCTTGCTCAGGAACCGTGACCGCCCACACCATGTTGAGTGCGGGTTTGGTCGAGGTCACTTGCGCCAGTCGCTTGAAGTCGTTGATCGTCTTCAACGCACGCGGGCACATCGGCTCGTTGCGGCCAGCTTCCATGTGCGCCAGTGCGTCGCAGATGTCAGCCGCGTGAGAGATGGGGCCGCTGTAGGCCAGCACCATCGGGTAATCGCCGTCGCCGCCACAGTCGGACGTCACGTCAGCAGCAACCACAAGGTTCGGTGCACCATCAACGGGTGGCACGTCGCGCAACACCAAGTCGTGGAACTTGAACCCGAGGCGCGCCGTCAGGGAGTCGAGTACAGGTTGAACTTCGCCCATCGCCAGACGGTAGCCGGAAACGCCAGTGTGCATGGTCATAATCATCTTGAATTCCTCATTGGGAGTAGGTAGGGGACAGTCCCCTACCTTGCATACAGTGTACCAAATGAGTGAGCAACGTTCTAGTCCGCGTTTCGTCAGTCGCAGGCAGAGCGTAGTGCGTAGCGCACGCGAATAAGCAAAAGGGCAAGCACCAAGCCGTGCACTATTGCAATCGCAACCACGAACCACTGGTAGGTGTCTATGTTCCAGTAAAGAATAAAGGTCATCATCAGCAGGAAGGCCGCACCGTTACGTTCCCATCCGCGCATAACGTCTTCGAAGTTGGCGCGCTTGTCAGCCCCACATAGTGCGAGATAGGCAGTCAAACTTTGCGCCCACGGCTTGCGAACCTTGCTGAAGTCGAGGGCTGGTCGCATGACCACTGCAAGGTTCAGTACAATCTGGGTCGCAAGAGCGCTGAACACTGTGGAATCTGTGGCACGCAACGCAAACACGTAAGCGACGATCATGGTTGTTACGCGGCATACGAAAAGGCCCAAGGCCGCACTTTCTCTGGAATCCATTGCTTACCTCACAGGGGTAGCTTTCGCCACCCAGCTTGCACGAACCAAACGCTTCAGCATTACGTGACGCGCAATGTAGAAGCAGGGAACATAAAGGAATGTCGACAACCAGAAGACAACGGTCGGCACTTTCAAGGTGTCGGTCACCAGCGTGTCAGGGAAGTACACGTTGGATACAAAGTTGGCGGCCACCACAAGCAGCAACGGGACGTTGAGCATGCAGAGGAATCGGGAAACCGCCGCGTCGTTGATCGTAGGTCGCAGCACCAAGCCATCTTCGCGGGCACGCATCGCAACAGGGTGCAGCACCTCCGCAAGATAGCGGTGCACTTTCCAAAAGTAGTTGGCCGTCATGGAGCGCAGCACAAACTTGATCGCCATAAAGATAAAGCTCAGCCCGTAGATTGCGCCGTTGAGGTCAGGCCACACGAACGTGATTGCGGCACCAGCAACCATATAGGTAAGCAGTACGTCGAGGAAGACTTGCGACGGGAAGTGAAACAGGGATACGCTTTTCTTTTCCATTGAGGATCCTTATTCGTCTCTGAGGGAGCATAGCTGACCGTGGAGTCAGCGAACGAAATCATATTTGACGGTAAAGCCTATTGGGCATCCAGCGTTCGGGTGATCGTTGAACCACTGAATACGTGCCTCCGGTTCTTGTGCCCAGTCAACCATGACGTCAGGGTCGGCTAAGCCATCGCTGTTATCCCACGGCGGAAGTAAAAACGTTGGCGTCACGGTTCCAGCACGTTGGGCACCGAGCGACGCAACAATCAAACTCAGGGGGAGTTGCACTTCAGGCTTGGCCTCTGCGAAAATTGCAGTCCAACGGCGACGCTCGTCCGCGACAGCCGCCTCACGCGTGCGGGCCGCCTCATAGAGTTGGTCAATGTTCATCTTCTACCTCTCACACTATTGCGGCGCGGCTTGCGTGCCTTGACTGGCCGAACGTGTTGCCACTTCACGGTGGCGCGGTGCTGGTCGCGGCGACGCATCATGTTTGCTTGGCTGGCGTTGTACGCAGTGTCGTCGCACGGCCAGCCACATTCACGTTCGCACGCGTCCGCCATTTCCAGTTCCAGTTCCATGTTGCCATGCAGTGAGGCAAGAACGCGACGCATCGATCTGTCGTTCTGCTCTTCTGCTTCATTGCGCCACGCATCGTACTCTTCGGGCGAGTATTCCTTGTCGCCCACAAGGACGCGGCCATCGGCTAACGTGACAGTCAGGTCGCTTACTTGGCCGACGTCTACCAGCTCAAGGTCGCCGCGCGATTCAAGGATGATCTTGATCCGTGCAAGGGTCGCGGCGTCAGACCCAATGAGTGCGATTCGTTTCATTACGTTCCCCGTGCAAGTTGGGCTCCGAACTCGGCAGCCCATTCATCGAACGCGCGTTCCCAGCTCTTGGGCTGGTCGCGCGCTGCTTTCTTCATACGCTTCAAGATCTCTGTCTTGTGGGCACACTCTTTCTCAACAGGTTCGCCCACAAGGACAAAGTTCACACTCGATTTCACTTCTTACCTCTCTTTGGTTTGTTGCGGTGATCACGGAACAGGCGAAACATGTCCGTGGTGTTCGGGCGCTCGGCACAGGTCACCAAATGCTTGGGTATCGCGTAGTACCGCGCGTAATCTTCAATAACAGGAGTGCTGCGACCGCCACCGGAAACAGCAGCGATGTGAACGTCGGACGACATCAGCACGTGCATGGATGCGTGCATGCGCTCTTCGGCATGTCGCATCACTTCTTCCATACGCTCACGTGACTCGAAGTCAGCCATCGGGCCAACGATACGAACGTTGGCGAGAAACTTCTCGCGTTCCTCTTTGGGCAGCGAGTGAATGTAGTGTTGCAGCATGTTGGTTTTGCCACTGAGTTGCGAGCGGCCTACCAGTGAACACAGGACGTTGGTGCGCCCGACTTCCAAGCCGTTCTCTTGAACGTGCTGGATGGCTTTGAGTTGGTGCTCGTACAGTTTAATGTCGGTTCTCATGGTTGCCTCTAGCGTTTGTGGTTGCGATCAACAAACTGGCGATACATACCAGTCGCATTCGGTTTCAGCTTGAAGCCCTTCTTCACAGGCATCGGATCTTCTTCACACTTGGGTATCCCGACCGGATCACCGATACGGCGCAGGCGCTTCAGTTCTTCGTCGGCAAACTCGTTGAGTTCAAGTTGGCTCATTGAGTCGATACGGAAGTGCGCATCTTTGGGGCCGCTGCGCGTTTTCAGCATGTGCATGATCGTGGCGTGCGCATCTTCACGCGACACACACTCTAACGCGTGAACGTCGAGGGGTTCCGCGTAGTCGATTATGATCGGGCAGTTGGGGTCGAGCTTAACTGGGTAGTCGGTGACTCCGCGTGCGTGCTGCGCCCTGAGAAGTTCAGCGACCCCGAGTGACTGCACCGGAACGTTGAGGAAGGGCCGCGCGAGCCGCTGACCGTTGCGGTGCAGCATGGCAAACAGTTCAGGGTGCTGGGCCAGACGATCCCGCACGGTTTCACAGAGGGCTGCGATGTCTTCGGGTTTCTTTTCGTTGTCAATGGTCATGGTATCAGTCCTGTTTACAGTGTTTGAGTCAGACAAGGAAGTTTGTCGGTGGGTAGTTGAATTCATCTTCGTGACGTTGGATTATGCGACGCAACATGTTGTCGAAGTCCGGCATGACCTCCAACGGCTCGCTGTTAAGGTGCGTGCGAATGTAGTTGATCGACTGGATGATCAGGGCACAGCCACGCGCGTCCATGTAGTCCAGCTCTTCGTACACAACGTTCGGAATGTGTGCCTTCAGATCGTGACGGAAGGCGTCGTGCGTCCCCTCCGCCAGCAGGTCATACTCAATAGAGTGCAGGCGCTCCAACAGCGTTTGCGTTTGAGTAGAGGGAATCAGCTTCGGCGTTGTTCGGTCGTAACCGCGCTTGAGTTCCCGTGAGATTGCGATGCGCGTAAGCACGGTGTGCGCCAGACATAGCAGCGCAATGATCGTGATGATGGCGAGTAGAATGTTGAGCATGATTAAATCTCGTCGTTGGTCAGGGCAACAATCGCGCTACGCAGCGCGCCGTTCAGATCGGAAGTCAGTTTTATCGGCTCAGCGCCGCGCTTGGCGCGAATGTAGTTGGTAGCGCCCAGCAAGGCGCAGCATTCTCTGGCTGACAGTGGGCCGCTGCGAATGCCATCAGGCAACCTTGCTTTAGGATCTTCGCGCTGTTCTTCCGGCAGCGCGTTGTATTCCAGCGTGTAGAGGTGGGACATAAGCACTACTGTGTTTCCAGTAAGGGCCACGTGAGTGTGCAGGTTGCGGTAGGCGTCCGTCGATGCAGGCTGACGTATCCAGCCAAACTTGGGAGTTGGGATCCCGCGCGGCGGATCGTTCTCTCGGTTGCGGATCACTTCCAAGATCCAGCTGGCGGATGCGAACACGCCGATTGCAGCGAACGCGTAAAGCGTGATGTTTAGCAGCATGGTTCCTCACAGAATGATTTTGCGATACCAGTCAGGGTCATCGCGGATGATTGATTCGCGCAGCACGTAGCTGTGCCCCATCTTGCGGTGCGGCCAGTTGATCAGTTCATCGAACGTGGCTTTGCTTTGATCAATGCTGGCGTCAAAGTCGAGCAGCAGGATCTTCGCACCTTTGCGGTACTCGGCGCGCAGTTCCTCAAGCATTGGAACGTCAGCAATCAGCCGCGCGTAGAACGGAGTGTAGATCACCTTGCGCGCAGTGATGTAACTAAGACGACGGCGACCGAAGACAGAGAAGGCTGGCACTTGGCCGCGACCCATCGGGTAACGTTGCGCCTGCTCCATCTCGACGCCCTTCTGTCGCCACTCCAAATACTTGTCGGTGATGTTGTCTTGCCAGTCAAGGTGTCCGGCCTTCGGATAAACCTTGCTGTACTGCCAAGCGTTTTCAAAGTTGTGGAACACGTCGCGCGGGCCACCAACGCACGACGGCAAACTAACGGGGCCGAGAAAGAAGGGGCTGAACACCCGCCCCTCCGAATCCCGCGACACTGGCTTCAGCACAATGTCATACCCGTCAGTCTCCTTGTGCCCAATCTTGAGCACAGATACGACCGGAGTTTTCATCTGTTGTCGGTTCCCCTTATTCGACTTCCAGTGCGTCGCGGTAGTCGTCGATCATCGTGCGCAGATCATCTTCGCTCAGTGCGACGATCTTGTCGGCGTCAGTTTCCAGCTTGTGGCGAGTGACGAACGTGATCATGTCTTCCAGAGTCATATCGGAAGAGTCCATGTCATCGACGTAAGAGCCAATGCTGGAATCCTCTTCACCTTCCTCTTTGGCGGACGCGAAGTCATCCGGACTCCACGGCCAACGGCCAGCCATTACGTCGTCAGCAATGTCGTCAATCACGCCGACATCATCGTGGCGTACTTGGGAGAAGTCCGCGTTCACCACGTAGCCGATAAAGACTGCGGCCTTGCCAACAATCGCACCTTCAGAGGATTCGCTGAAGGCGTTGCAGATGTTAGCCAACGGCACTTGAAGCAGATCAGCAACGTACACAGAGCAGGACACAACGAGCGGCACGCGGCGCAGAATAGCGCGCAGCTGATCAACTTCCAGCTCACAGTTTTGGGCGGCGATGTTGGCAGCAGCCTCAATTAAGCCGACCACCGACACTTCGTCAACCTTGCTAGACACTGCGCGGCACAAGCTGTTGCAATCACTGATACCATACGCGCTGGCATCGCCACCGAGCCCAGCAAACACGGCGCGCGCAATGTTCATTGCACTCAACATGCGCGACTGTTTACAGGTCGATGCCTTCGCAGTCATAAACGTTGCTTCCTCACACTTCGGCAGCTTGGCGCTGAACGGGCGGCCACGGGCCGGAGCATCGTTAGCCTCCTGCTCGTCGTTTTCATCCTGCTCTTGCTCAGAGTCATCGCGCATCAGATCCTGCACGCTATGGAAGAACTCACGCAGCGCCACGATGGCAACGTCTGGTTTGCGAGTGCGCGCAGTTGCGTTGTGCAAGTCGGATTCGAACGTTTCGAACTCCCCGAGAGCCACGATAGTCGTCAGCATGTAAACGCTGCGAGCCGGAAGATCATAGATCGTTGCGCGCAACGCGGGCAGCATTGTTTTCGCGAGCCCCTGCACTTCGAGCAGCATGCGATCCGCAACGTAGTCGACAATGCGGTCATGCGGTGCCGTTGACCGTGTAGTCGAGAACAACGCGCGCACTTCGCCCAAGCGGTTGGTCATCGCAGCAGGCGTCATATCAAGGATAGTCAGTAACACCCTGTGGGAAGTGACGATAGCATGCGCCTTCACTTTCGGTACGATGCGCTTGTACGCTGACAGCGGGCGCATTAGCAAATCTATCTCGCATTCACTAGCGCTGGACAGCGCGAGATCGCGAGCTGCACCTTCGCAGTCCGCATTGTTTTGGCGAAGGACAACTGCCAGCTCTTCAACGTACTCGCTAGTGACGCTGATTTCAGGCACGTCGTAGGAGAGCAGAAGTTCCATGAACTCCACGTAGCCCTGCAACGTTCCTTCCATGTAAGTAAGGATGGGTTTCACTACAACGTTGTCCAGCTGCTTGGATTGCACGCAGGCATTCCGGATCGCCAATGCGGCCACCACGGAGAGCGGCAGGCGACGCAGTAACTCGACGCTGAATTTTTGCCACTTGTTGCCGTGACCGTTCACCCAGCAGGCAGCGTAGTCGACCAGCTGCGCAACGTTGTGCACCCCACCCTCAATCGCACACAGGGACTGGGCCATCTTGGCATATACCCAGTTGGTGTTGTCGACGCCTTCAGCGGTCGTTGCAGTGAACGAGCTAACCCCTGTCATAATGTCGTTGAGTTTCAGCTCACGCAGTGCCATTTTGTAGCGCGTGCCGCTCACCAGTTCGTGCAGACTTGCGCGCCAGAACGCGTCGTCGAGAACGTTGTTCATTTCTTCATTCGCCTTAATGTGGCGTGACATAGTGTTGGTTGCAGCCTCTTGAACCAGCGTAATGCTATCATCGTTGATAGTGGTCACCACGTACAGGCTCGCCAACTCGATTGCGTTTTGCGGCGTCGCTATGCGCAGCCACTCTTGCAGCCCAACGTTATCGGAAGACAACTGGCCGTGGTACAGGTCAAAGAAGCGAGCACAGACACGCAACGCTTCCTTGTCGCTGGTAGTTGAGGAATCCAGCGATGCGCTAACCTTGTCACCCAGACCCAAGACGCAAGCAAGCACGGCGGACACGTACAGCGGAAGATCCGACAGCAGCTTGACGCCGAATGCGGTAGCCGCTTCTTGTTGCTGGGGGCTCAGGCGATCAACGTCGAGAACGTGCGGCCCCAGTGTATCAACCAGCACGCGAGCGCTAAACGTGGTGCGCCCGTACATGCGATCCAGAGCGCGGCCCATTGCGTCGAGCGCGTCTTCCTCTTCATCAAATTCGTCAGAGAATGACGGCGGCTTCGATGCTGGTGCGTTCGAATAGATGGACTGGAATTCTTCGACCAGCATACTGCGCGACAGTTCTTCCGAGAGGGAAGCCAGCGGGCTATGCTCGTCAATCATTGTGAGCGGAGTCGCCCACAGGTCACGAATGTTGTAAGGCTTGTCGGCGCGCTTGTTGCCCAGCATGAATGCGCGCTGTTCGTTGGTGAAGGTAACGCCGCTTGCCGCACCTTCCAGCAACATGGTCACACCGGACTCAGTGCCATTTACCAGCTGAATCTCACCGCCTGTTGCGTACTGCACGCAATCAACCAATCCCAGCGGGCCGTACTTGGTAACGATGTCGCCAATTACCTGTGCAAGGTTTGCGATGTCCATCAGGCGAAGAGCCAGCGCGGGAGAGTCATCGTCGTAGGGACGGAAGCGAAGGCCGACGTAGTTGCTTGCGTGCCACAGAAGAGTGTGGTCGTAATCGAAGTCCGACTCTTCCTCAAGTTCATTGAGGCTTTGGATACGCAGATGCGCGACGTAGGAATTGACGCTGCCGCAATAGCTGGCAGTCCCGAGCATGATCTCCACGCGTGCGTCGTGCCCGATAAACTCGATGGCATCGGACAGGCATTCAACGTCGTGGCCTTGTTGGATCAGAGCAGCTTTCAAGCAGTCGCGCAGATAGGTAGTGTGGTTCATGGTTGCCTCGTTATTGCTGTTTAATGGAAACTGTCACTTGGTGGGCGCGGTCAGTGGTCTTTTCGTAGACCGTGACGAAGAGCTTGACCATTGCATCGCGCGACTTGGCGAGTGTTAGGTCGTAGCGTTGCGGTGCAGCAAACGCGTGATCGTGGTACGTGAACGGATAGCGAGTCAGCCAGTCCTTCAGTTCGCCCAGATCCAAATTGTCGGGAGCGCCGCGCACGATCAGGTTCAGCGCGGCCAAGCCGCCAGCGGTAACCGTGGTAATGGTGCACGGGTAATCACCGCCCCAACGTTCGCAATCTTCCACGTCGTTCGTAACGTGGTCGTAGTACAGGGGATTGAGTGGAACGCGCGGCGCGTTGGCAGCGGCAGCCGTTGCGTACACGATCCAGTGGTAGAACGAAACGGGAATCACGACACAGGGTGAAGTGATCAGCAGGCATCCATCGTCTTGCGATTCGTGGCGCGCAGCTTCCCCAATGTGTGAGCGGGTCAGACGGTCACGCTCGAATTCACGCAGACGCCCGCCGAGGAATGCAAAGTTCGACGTGCGGTACAGGTAGTTGAGCAGACGTGCGCTGGTCACGTTCTCATACTCAATGATGAATGCTTCAAAGCCTTGCGCTCGTTGCATCAGGCGATCATGGAACGCGGTGAACACGCCCTTGTTGCTGTTGGCCTCTGGGATTGAGAGTGACGAGATCACCAGACGCGGGATCGCGGCGGCGGGGAAGGCACGCACGTACAGAGTTTCGAATCCAGCAACGTTGAGGTGCGTGCTGATTGAACGCAGCGGAGAGTAGGTGTTGCGGTGTTCGGCAACAGCCTTGAGTAAAAAGGTAACGGCGATGTCAGCAGCCGAGAGTCCCATCATTCTGTAGTTAGCCATATTGGTTTTCTCCAAAGGCGGGATCATCTCCCGCCTTCTAGGTTGTGGGTTATGCTATGTCGTCCATGTGGAAGTCGTCAGCGCCAGTGTCCAGTTCGAGCCAGTTGGCTTCGAGGTTAACACTGTCGTCAACCAAGTGGCATTTGCGCACGTAGCTGCGAGCAACGCCCACGACGTCCAACATGGCAATGCTCTCCCAAATACTGGCGGCGTCTCCATCAAGGTCAGTGGATTTGATCACTAGCCGCAGCAGATCAGCGCTCAGTAACACACCATTCTCTTTGAGGTGCTTCTTGATCTTACGGCGACCAGCGCCGGAGTCACAGTCAGAGGTCGGGCCGCACAGTGCGTAACGAATCAGGGCTTCGCGAATCTCAGATACTGCGCACGCGTCGAGAGAGTCAACCGCTAAGGTAAGCTGGCGTGCATTTTCATTGCTCAGCAAGCGCAGCTCGTAACCGTCGCCGTCAGTGGTGTCGATCTTCCGAATAGTATTGAGAACCTTGATAAGGGCATCAACCTGATCTTGTACGCTGGCGCAGAAGCGGCGCTTCTTGGTGGCCTTGCGCAGAATATTGACCATGCGGTGCGTCCAACGTGTAATGCAGAGGGTGCGAGCATACAGTTCGGGCAGCGTCTCGCAGCCGCTCAGTGCAATGTGACCGCGCGGAGTTTCAAACACGGGCTTGCGATTACCGCGACCTTCGGTGATCGTGATACCGTTACCTGCGCTGTAGCTCAGGTAACGAGTACGCGGCAACGTTGCCTTCTGGGCATACGGCACGACGTTCGCATCAGCGTTCCCGACGTTCATAACGTATCTGACCAGTGCATCACGCGATTCGGAATCTTCCATCAGATCGCCGTCCATCACATGGATCGGGAACATTCCATCGTGCACTGCCTGCGAGAACTTCACGTAGCATTCGCTATCGTCATCCATCTCGTCTTCGTCCAGCTCAGCGTAGATGGCCTTCCAGTCTAACTTGAAGTTGGGATCCGACATCTCCATGAATTTGGCGGCCAGCGCGGAACGCCCTTCGTTTTCCGCGATACCCATCAAATAAGAGATCAGAAACTCTTGCTGCTTTTCAACACAATCGCACGCAATGGCCTTGGCGATGTAGAGTGCTTGACCGATGGTGTTTTGGATTTTGGATTGAACGTTGTTTTCCATTTGCATTATCTCCGTGATCAATTTGAAAGTGTGCGGCGAACACCAGCCCGCCGCGAATGGTTAGACTATTAGTGAGTGAAGCAGTTAATCCAGCGGTCGATATACATGCCATCGAGCGGCACGTCGTGCATCGCATTGGTAATGCGCAGACCAATAAAGCGCATCATGCCGTGCGCCGAATACAGGCTGCAACCAGTGACTGGCGGGATCGTGTATTGCACTTCACCGATACGGCTCAGATCATCCTGAACAGTGAACAGCGGAGTGTCGACGAACAGTGCGAGCGCCAGCGGTCGGGTCTGCTCTTTGGAAAGCAGTGCGTAGATGAAGGGCCAGCCAACTTCGCGATAACCCAGCTCATAGTTTTTCAACGTGGTTGCCGGAGCGCCAATGAGTTCAGAGAACTTGGGGCGCGACATACCAAGCGCCTCACGGATCATGCGAATGCGAAGGGCCCAGCTGTTAACATCAACGTTGGCGTAAGGGTGAAGTTGTACGTTCTTTTTGGTTGCGGACATTTTCTATTTCTCTCTATGGTTGGTTACTACTATTTACAGGGAAACTACGCGGTAGTGCTTGGAGCTAGGGGAGCCTACCGATTCATCCAGCACGACTACCTTGTCGCCGGAGCGGGCCGCTTTGCGGTGTGCTTCGCAGTGGCGCGGAAAGCTGATCCCTATCGAAGTGCGCAGCGGAATGTCGTCGTGCATGAGATCGCCAAACAGTTCGGTGGCGGCATCCATAGGGCGGAACGCGCGGCTGCCGACAGGCTTTGTCTCCAAGACGTGATCGAGCAACTGGCGCGCCATCGTATCGGCCTTCTCTTTTTTGCGTGCCGCATTCTCCTTGATGGAGTCCTTGATGGAGTCCTTCTTGGAGGGAGGTGGTACGTCGCTTACGTAGTCGGCAATCAGTGATTTGACAATCTCAGTCAACGCGCGGTCAGGATGTCGTGTCATCAGACGCACAACGTCAGCGTCTTCAATGTTAACGGTGAATTGCATTGTGGTTCCCCTATTGAGTGAAAGTCAGATCCGCGCGTCGCTTACAGCCAACGTCTGCTTGACGCGTACTTGCAGCTCACCTAGTGCTTGCAGAACTTGGCTGCGTGCGTACTCACCGACATCTTGCCGACTGCGAACGCGGGCAGACAAGCGCACCATACGCTCGCTCAGCAGCCGCAACGTTGTACGCTGCGAGGAATTCAGTTTGCGCTTCTCGATGTATGCGACGCTAATGGTGCGCGCCTTGTGTGCCATGCCATGCAAAGTGCACAGCATGTTTGTGGTGAATTGCATCTCAGCGACTTGGCTTTCCATTGCGCAGATGCGGACGTGGCGTTGCTCGGGCGTCAGAGCGTCGCGCGGAATATCGTAACTCATTTTGCTTCCTCTCTCGTTGTGATAATCGAGGGCACTGTTTCCAATGCCCCCTGTTATCAGAACCAGCTGATCACGAACACCCGCTCAGGATGGATCGCGGCATACGCCTGCGCCGCATTCAGAAGCGCGAGCATCTTGGCGAAGTGTGCGCGGCTGGCGTAGTAGCTGGCGCACGGATCCGCGTACTGCATCGCGTTCGTCAGCTGGCCGATCATGAATGCCAGCTCTACCTGCGCACCAGCCTTATTGCTGATCCACAGTTGGCCTTCACTCTGCTCAGCACGTTCGCCAAGCATCAGGTAAGGCACGAACGCCTGCGACCAATGCACGCCGCCGTTATCGTCGCTCAGCAGATCAGCGTCGACACCGATAGCGCTTGGTGCTGTCAGGTCAGCGTCGTGGCCGAAGAACTCGATGCGGTTTTGGCGTTGGGTCATCAGGTGGAAGTGTACGGACATAATGGTTTCCTCTTTGGGAGCGGTGAAGGCCATTCCCTCACCGTGTAAACAGTATATCAAATGAGCCCCAGACTAGCTAGTCCGGTTTTCGTCACCAGCCGTCAATGCCGTCGGGCGTCAGCTCTACCGCGTAGTCGAAACTAGAACGTTGTTCGACTGGTGCCGCAATGTTGTCGACAAACAGCACGTCGTCGTTGAGGTACGTGTCGTTGTCGAACAACGGAGCGTGCAACGTGATCAGCGCGTGCAGGAATGCGACTGGCTCACACGCGCTCATTGCCATCCATGTGTAAGGCAACGAGGACTGATTGGCGGCATACCCTTTGAGGCAGATTGGTCGCACCTCAAACTTGCCTTCACGGCTCAGCAAGCCGTTCACCATCGGGTACGGGTAGCCACCACGGAATCGACGAACCTTGTCACGCAATTCAGGATGCGCCCGCAACTCGTCAAGACCACTCAGCATTTCAGTGTACTGCGCGTTCGACAGGAACCACGTCTCAGGGTGAAGGCAAGCGCGCAATGCTTCCAAGTGAGTGAGAATAAACTTGGTCAACGGGCTCACGGCTTCGTGCTGCTCTTTCTCCTGATAGCGTGCGCAGTCTTCTAAGATAGCGAGCATCGTCCGAGCATTGACCAGCGCAGTGAACTTCAACGCGTCGCGCGGCGGGTCAAAGATGATTGCGCAAGAGGGGCGTTCCGTCTCGGTCAGTATGTGCACCCCGCCTTGCTTGTTCACCATCGTGATTTGCGTAACGTTGGCGGACGTCCCATAGCGCCGCTCAACAATAGCACTGCGGTCGAGTCGTGCACTCAGCATCATTGCCATAAGATGCAACGCGCGTTCCGCTGCCATTGTTTCTCTGCCGCTGAACGTTACCGGAATCTCCCAGCTGTTAGGCAGGCCATTAGGAATTGCAGGCTTTGCGGTTGCCGGATCCATTGACAGAAACTTACCAAGGGTCTCGGCGGTCGGAGCCTGCATGCGCACCGCTGCATCATCCAGCTGACTGACAACTGCGCCGAACACTGCGCTTGCGGCTTGTCTGATTGTGATCTTGTTCATGCTCGCCTCTTATTGCTTGTCGAATTGAGGGTCAACGCCATCGCAGACGGCGGGCTTGATCGGTGTGCCCTTCACACCAATGCAGCGGTGCGTGAACGTCGTGAACAACAGTTCGAAGTAGCGCGCACGATTCAACACCCATGCACGAATCGGCGCGCCGTCTTCTGCAACGAGGTCGCCGCCCATGTCAGTGTTGAAGAATGCGCGGTCTTCCATCTTGTTGATGCGCGCCAGAATGTTTTGGATCGCTTCGTTGTTGCGCTGCTTGCAGTGATCGAGAAGGATACTCGCATACGTCTCACCTTCTTCACAGTCACCGTCGCACGTAAACCACGGAGCCTGTGAAGCGTTCAGCATGTTGTGCACCAAGTTTGCCAGCGCGTTGTAATCTTCGTTGTCATCGTATTCAACGCGCAGTGATTGCAACGCACGCGAAAACGCCAACAGAGCACGACGCGCATCTTTAGTCCAAGCCATCATAAATTCAGGGTTGCTGAATTCGACCTCGAACTCGGAGACCAGCAAGTGCAAAGAAGATCGCGTACCGTTCGTGGTGAACAGCATAGACTTGGTGGCTACGCGGCGAATCAGCTTAGCCTTTGCCCCGACAATGTTGTAGATCCACGACAGTTGCTCACCAACGCGTTCCTGATAGGGTGCCAGATTCGGAGCGAAGTTGGTAACGGCGGACGGAATCGACATTCCGAACGTGACGCGATGAATCAGACCATTAGCCGGATCTATTTGATCGACCATTGCGTTCGCTTGGTCAACAACAGCATGGTAGTTTTTGATTTCGTACATGGTGTTCTTCCTTATTAGATAACGATGATCATGCGCACGCAAGTTTCGGGAGCGGCGCGGCATTGTTCGTCGGCAATCACAACTTCCAACGTGAGACCGAGTGACGGGCCGCACACCAAAGCCTGACGCACAAACTCATTGGTTGTCACGTCAGCATCACGCGCGGGCCGGATTGATTGCACAACAATGTTGTGCTCATACATGCGCTGAATAAATTCAGTCACGGTTACGATGCGGTGGCGCAGCAGGTCGATCAGCTGCACGGCTTCGGTTGCTTCAGTTACTCGCATACAAACCTCTTCAGTAGACAGCAGCGATCAACAAGTCGAGTGCGGCGTCTACGTCTTCCGCGTTCAGGCTTGCATCCAGCTTATCGGTGTCGATGTTGACATCAAGTTCGTACTCAATTTCCATGAGCAGATCCATTTTATCTAGCGAATCCATCTCGCAGATTGCACGCAGCGCGTCGGCGTCGCTTTCAAAGTGGAGATTGAATTCTTCTTTCAGCGCAGCACTAACTGCTCGGCGTGCACGTTCTTTGCTTACCATGTTAGTCTCCGGACAATCCAGCATGGATGATGAATGCTTCTAAGTGGTGGATGGCGAACTCTACGTCGATGAAGGGCCCGCCGCCAGACAACGCGCTGATCACTTTGGTCGGTATGTGCCATGCGTTCTCTTCTTGCAAGTGCATCATGATCCGATCGAAGTCCATCTCGTCAAACTCGTTGCCTTCTATAAGGGCGCGCCACGCGACGGCTAAATCTTGTGGCGCGTAAATAGGAGGCGAGAGACCGAGACGTTTCAGCAGGTCATCGTAGTGATTGAACTCTGAAAGCAACGCGCTTCGAATCTCTTGTGCGTTCATAACGCTACCTCTACCAGTTGTAGTCCACCACGACCGTTACGTCATTGGCATCGCGGAACAGAATGCAGTCGAGGCGCATACTGGGATCAAAGTCGATCTGGATGATCGCCAGTTGCGCGTCGGGCCCCGCATCCGGAATGAATGCTGTGTTCACGTGCTTACAATCGTTGTAGTACGTGCTCAGCACTTCGAGCTGTTGGCCGCGCAGTGTCTCGCACATTGTGGCTAACGTTGTGTGACCAAGTGCGTAATCAATCAAAGCCTGCTTGGTCTCAGGCAGCAGTTCGTAGCTCATGGAGTTACCACCGTGAGGCGCGGGTTTCGATCCACACCAGAATGTTGTTGACGTCTTCATAATCCGGACTGCGCATTGCTTCGATGAATGAAGCCTCGTCGATGTCACAGCTGAATTCGTCCTCGACCGCCATCAGGAACTCGACGCGATCCAGCGAGTCAAAGTTCGCGTTGTCTTCATCGCGTATGATGTCCCATGCAGCTTGCAGGTTATCTTCCGTGATCTCTGTAGTGCCGCCAAGGTAATCGGCACAGAATTGAAAGAAGCCATCGTTGGCCGCGTTGATCATCTTGCGGCGCAGTTCGCCAATGTCTCTTGAAAGCAGTCTGCTCATTTTCATTCTCCTACCCATTGTTTGCTAACAACCCAACGTAGAAGATTTTCCACGTCGGCATATTCAGGATCTTGCATCACTGCATACAATTCCTGCTCACTGATTGAGGTGTCTAACTCTGCACCTACGCACATCAGCAACTCAGCCATGTCGATTTCGGCAAGCGCTTCCGGCCCATCTTCACGAACCTTGTCCCAGAACTCTTGCAGGGTGTCGGGAGTAACGGACAACGAAACCGGAGTCCAGTTGTCGTTGCGGTAAACGTTCAAATCCAACGCTTCGCACATCTTCATCTTTAGCGCATACATGTCGAGCGCTTCGGCTTCGGAGTGGCCCGACCGCTTGGCCGCTTCGTTCAACGTATCGGCGTAGCTTGCGGCGGTGAATCGAAGTTGCTGTGCCAGCAGTTCGGGAGCAACGTACTCAGCGGAACCCGCGCACGACCACACGATGATCTTGTGCGGGCCTTGCCATGCGTAACTGCGCGCCATCTGCTCGGCGTCCGGTGCGTCGAAATCAATGACTGACAATTCCCACTTAGCGGACGGCTCGCCTTTTTCGCTTACTTTCCAGTTTGACATTTTTCATTCTCTCGTCGTACTTGGCGTAACGAGCATAGATTTGCGGCACGCCTTTGAATTTTGGAATTGGCTGCTCGAACACTTTGGGATCGATGCGCGCGCCACACTTGAAACAGAACGCGTGACGTTCGCTAAAGCCGGGATGCGGAACAGCAAGGCGCGTCGTGTTAAAGAACTCGACGGCGGCCTCGAACTCACTGACGTAGCGCGGCCACATTTCAGCGGTGCAGTAGATGGAGCCAACGCTGCCAACTATGTGATCACAGTGCATTGTCTGTGTCGCCTGTCGGACGGAAACGAACAGTACGTGCACGTTGCCGGAAGTGTTGGAGTGCACGCTCTCTTGCTTGTTCCCGAATGCGCGACATCTTCGGAGTCAACTTGTCGTAGATGAAGACGAGATCTTCAGGCTTCAGTTTGGACAATGCTTGCGTCAGCGTTGCTTCGCGTGCTTTGGTCAGCTTCATGTTAGCTCCCTTTGATTTCAACAATGATGATCTCGCTAATGCTTTTGCTTGGTGTCTTCACCTTCTGCTTGAGCACAATGACTTGCAGTGCAGCATGCGATCCGTAGGGCGCGCCCTCAATGCGCGGGACTGGAATATAAGCAGTGGCATCATACGCCAGCATGATCTCTTCAGCGTCCGCCGGAGTCGGGCACAGCTCTTCAACCTCGATTCCGTCCTCGGCAAGACGTCGCACGAATTCCGTCACGCTGATCTCGCTGGCGTTGAACAGCTGGATCACGTTCTTCTGTTTTTCGGTAAGGCGTTGCATGTTTCGCTTCCTTATATAAGGAGGGGCCAGCAGGGCCAGCCCCGTGTTGATTACTCGCCGTCTGCCGGACGGATAACGATGATCAGCTCTTCGTAGTCGTCGCCTGCGGGAGCAATGCGGTTAACGTGCATCAGCACCGACTTGCTTCCGGCCCCGACTGTGGGAATGTGCAGCGGCTCGCTCTCGTCAGCTTGCAAAAGGAACAGAGGCTCAGCGTCAAGGTCGGTGGTGTAATCCACAATGTTGATCGCGTCGTCATCGAGTCGCTTGGCGATCTCTGTAACGGAAAGCAGACCAGCAGCGAAACATTGCAGGGCGTCGATTTGGTTGGAGTAGAGTGCGAACATTGTTTGATTCCTCTTTGGGATGCGGTGCGGGCCATTCCCTCACCGTATATAGAGTGTATCAAATGGGCCCCCATAAGGCTAGTCCGGTTTTCGTCACAGAGACGAGAAAGGGCCACCTTGCGGCAGCCCTTTGAATCAACGTTGCGGGGGCACAAGGGCCAGCAAGTCGAACAACATTGTGTTTTTGTAGTCGCGTACAAGATTGAGTTCGAGGATGGCGCGAGCCCAACGTTGCAGCTGACTGGTGTCCTTGTACTGCTCGGCAATTACGCCCCACTCAGCACTCACGGCCATGCGCGCACGGCTGGGAACCAGCACCACGGTTTTCATGCCATGTACCGAATCGCAGCTCACGTATTCCATGCTGTATACGCACTGATTGTCGTCGAGGTGAGCGACGATGAAGCTACCGAAGCCGTGGTTGCTGTCCGGCACGTTCACGAACAGCCGCACCGGATTGGTTGCCATGTGCGGCTGTAGCTTAGCGGTACACGAACGCTCATAATGCTGCGCTGCCATCAGTCGGATCTTGAAGTGGTTAACTGACGCGCATTGCGTATTGGTCGGGTAGCCTTCTTCAACAAGGGGAGCGATGAACGGCAACTCCACCGCATACGGATCGAGTCCGTCTGCAATGTTGTTGTTGTTGTCGCCAGCCAGTTCTTCGTTTTCAGTTACGTTGATTTCTTCGGTCATGGTCAGTGCCTCATAGTTTCAGCGACATCGTTGTCGCCTTGGGAGTGAAGCCCGCCTCGCAATACATGGCGTATGCCGCTGGATTGTTGGCGTGCACGTTCAAACACATTTCGGTGTAGCCTAACTTGCGGTGCATCTCAATGCTGTGCTGCATCAACTGCTTACCGTAGCCATTACGGCGGAACGGTTGCGCCACAATGAAATTCCAAAACGACACGTAGGTGGCAGTCGCGCGCTCATTCATTACGAATGCTGCGGGAACTTCGTTGACCAGCATTAAGGTGGCTCTGCACTTTGGCGATTCCCAAACTTCAGCCAGTGACTTGAACTGCTTGGGCTCTACGCCGCGAACGTCATGCCCGTAGTGCTCCCACAGCTTGACGTCGAGCGCGTGCAACTCAACTCGTATCGCGTTGATCATGTCGAGCGCTGCTTGTCCGTAACGCAGCCCATTGCCCTTGTCTGGTTTTGGAATTTCAATGAAGCGAATTTTCTGCATCGTTGCGTACCTGCACGAAATGGAAAAGGGGCGAGCCGAAGCCCACCCCTCTTGTTTACAGTTTACTCGTCGTCATCTGCGGCAGCCGCTTGCTGTTTCTCCACGATGGAGTCACGGCAACGTTGGCGGCCCTCGACCGACTTGCAATACTTGAAGCACCACGTGCGAAGGTTGAAAGGCTTGACGCCGAGGTCAGCGTACAGCTCTTTCATGTCGTCGGTCTTACCAACGATCAGCACCTTCAGTTCTTGCCACGTGATTGCGCGGCGTGCACCGCTCAACGGAACCGGATCAAGGAACTTAATCTTGTTGCGCTGGCCGACCAGCAGGCCGATCTGCTTCAGGTAGAAGTACGAGTCGAAAACCGGATCGAAGCCGCGCGCGTTACCCTTGCCGTCCGCTTCCCAGATGCGCGCCCAGAACTCTTGGTTCGGGATGCCACCAAGTTTGTTCTTGATGGTGCGGCCACTGATAAACTTGTAGCGGTCAACGCGCTTGTTACCGAACTCCACGCTGGGCTCTTCGATAACGCCACGTTGCGGGTTGCAGTTCTTGAACGCGTCGGGAACGGCACGGGGCATAACCCTGATCCGCACGTCGCTGTTGTGGCTGACGATACCGGAGCTATACCAGCTGCCGCCGACACTGAAGTCGATGTAGCGCTTGGTCTGCATCTCGGGCTCAGCGTGCGTGATCTCAGTGATGCGCTCAGGCACGCACTGGTTGTCGTCGCTGTAGTTGAGATACACGTTGACCAGTTCTTCGATGTAGGCGAATTGCTGGAATGCAACGTCGTAACGCTCGGCACCAACACCTTGCTGGCGGCTCAGCCATTGCGCGTCGATGGCGTTGAACTCAGCCAGACGCTCGGTGATACTCAGCAGCGGATCTGTGTGCGCGGTGAACAGGCGGTAGAACTCAGGCGTAACTTCCTTGATGAAGTGCGCCCACAACGCGCTGACGTCGAACGGTTCGAGATCTTCGATGTCGGTGAACGCCCACACGTCGTTGTCACGATAACGAATGTTGTGCAGTCGACTCCAACCGATACGTGGGGCCGTAATGTCGGGCCAATCAGCAGATTGCTCGTCTTCGTCAGCAGCGTTGAACGCCGGAATGCCGGACGGCAATTCAATGTCGTCAGACCAACCGTTCACGTCGTCGCTGTACGGGTGCGGCACCTTGACCTTGGTTGCGGTCAGAATGCTGTGGCCCGCAGAACCGCGCATGACTTTGCGTGCGGTGCGTACCATGAAGGTCTCGCGATCAGCGTACTTGCCGCCGTCAGTCTCGAACACTTCAGTCGGTACAGCCCAACCTTGCTCGCTCGGTACACGGATCGGCGGACGCTCTTCAGCGGGCAGCTCAGCGTAACGTTCGTGGTATTCGTGAGCAGTGCACTTGGCAGGTACGCCGTCCTCGTTGAGGTATTCAACGATGGTTTCGGGGTGCGCGCAGTAGAACTTCAACGCGTTACCGCACGGCTCATAGTTGGGATCGCCGTGCTGCTGTGCCGGACGTTCACGCAACTGGTTAACGCCCAAGATGGTCATCATCTTACGACGCATGCCGCCACGGAAACGCTTGATGCCGTCAGAGAACATCCGCGCCTGCAACGCCATTGCTGCACTCGGATCATCGTCGTCCTGCTGGTCGGGCAACATTGCAGGATACGAGTCGACTACGGTCAGCGATTGCATACTGGTATCAGCAGCAGGAACACGCAGCAGGTTTTGAGTACGCAGGAAATCCTGATCGTACTGGCCCGCAAGCATCTTCTTGTTCTTCACCGTGTGCTCGAACACGTAGTACGCTTCACCCTTCTCCGTCACCGTTTTATCAGGCAGGCGACGACGCAGCATTTGCATGTACTGGAAGAATGCCTCGCCGTTGGTCGGGTCGTAGTAGCGGAACGCGCCACGCACGATGTACTTGCCAGTCTCGGGATCTTGCACACCGAAGATCTTGGAGCGATCAGCGTTGGTGATGCCGAAGTTCTTCATCATGTTGACGATGTAGTCTTCGTCGCTCGAACCTTCGTAGTCGAACAGTGCGCCCACACCGTTGAACTTCTGCTTGATGCAAGCAGCAACCAGCGTCATGGTCAACGTTGATTTCGCAGACTGCTCGGGGCCAGCTGTTGTGTACCAGCCGCCGGGAATCAAACCGCCATCGAGATACATGTCGAGCGCCACAAGGCCCGTGGACAAGCGTTGGCAGTGACGGCCAAAACCGTTACTGCTCAGGCCAGTCTTCTTCTCGATCTCTTGCAGCGAGTCAGACATTACAGCGTTAAGGTCAAAGCGTGCAACTTTCGACGTTGCTTCCTCAACGCCAGCAGCAGCCTTGCTCTTTTTGGGAGCAGCTGCGGGCTTTTTCTTTGCTGCTGCTTTCTTAGATTCAGCCATTGTACCAACCTCTATCTCAGCCATCGTTATGTCCAGAGGATTTATTGCTGAAAGTGGGGCACTAGGCCCCACTCGTATTACCTATTAACGACGCTTAACAGGCTTTTTCTTTTTGGCGACCGGACGGCGCGGCTCGTCGTCTTCGTCCTCTTCTTCGTCGTCCTCGTCTTCGTCGTCGAAGCGGGATTTGGATTTGGACTTGGGTTTGGCTTTGGACTTGGGCTTGCGTTTCGGCTCGTCGTCCTCGTCCTCTTCCTCTTCCTCGTCGTCCTCGTCTTCTTCTTCTTCGTCGTCATCGAAGCGAGACTTGGATTTGGACTTGGGCTTCACTTTGGATTTGGCTTTGGACTTGCGTTTCGGCTCGTCGTCTTCCTCTTCCTCGTCGTCCTCGTCCTCTTCGTCGTCCTCGTCTTCGTCTTCGTCATCGAAGCGAGCTTTCTTTTTGGGGGACGGCTTGGACTTGGGTTTCACTTTGGACTTGCGTTTCGGCTCGTCCTCTTCGTCGTCCTCGTCCTCGTCGTCTTCATCTTCTTCGTCCTCTTCGTCATCGTCGAAGCGGGACTTCTTGGCGGGCTTTTTCTTCTTGCCGCGCGGAGCGTCGTCTTCATCGTCCTCGTCCTCTTCGTCTTCATCTTCGTCGAAGCTGCGAGCCTTGGACTTGGACTTGCTCTTGTTCTTTTTACCGCGAGCGCTGAAGCCGTCTTCGTCGTCTTCCTCTTCCTCTTCGTCGTCGCGCTCGATGCCCTGAATGTCCAGCTTCTTGAACTCTTCCAGAGCACGTTTGCTGTCAAGGCGACCCATCAGGTCGTAGATCTCGTCAGCGTCGTCGAGGTTCCAGTACAGGTATTCCATCTCGCTCTTGGTGAGCGGAGTGCGATCACCACGTTCGAGCTTATACATCTCGGCAGCGGCGGCCTTCGGATTGAACTTGACCATAACGTCGATGCCCGACTTCTTGTCGTTCACCGCTTTGTTGCCGTTCATCTCGGCCATTTCTTTGATGCGACGTGCAACGCCCATCGGCATACGGAACACTTGAATCGGAGTACCGGACTTGGAGCTAATGTCCTTGTGGCCGGATTCGCGCTCTTCGGAAGTCATCTTGCCAACGCGGATCGTGTCTTGCAGATCACGCACCAGCACGTTCGCCAGCATGTACTCTTCTTTGCGTGCCGGATAGCCCTTGTCTTCGGGGCCATGATCCAGTTCGCAGTACGGGCAGTGACGCCCTTTCAACGGAACACTGGGATTGTCCGGATCGAAGGATACGCACATCTTGGGGATCGCGGTGCGCTTGCCCTTGGCAGTCTTGATCTGAACCCAGTGACGACGCACGGGCAACATGTTGTACGGCATGAAGCGAAGTGCGACGTAGGATTTCTGGGCCGACTTCGGATCGAACAATTGGAACAGTTCTTCCAGCTTGGCGCTGTCGTTACTGTTGGTATCTGGTACTTGGTCAAAACCACGCATTGATCTTCACTCCTGAATGGGTACGTTATTCGTTTACAGATTCTGGCGGGCCATGTGCGCCCGCATTTGTGCGATCTCTTCTGTGCTGAACACCTCTTCCATGTCGAGCGTGAGGCGTGCAAGGCCATAAGGATCCATCGCCTTTGCCACCTCTGTCATGCGACGCACTTGGCGCGTCAGGTTGATCTCTTGCTCAAGGTCTTGGCTCTCGCCACCGAACCGTTGATGCAGTGAACTACCTTCTTCGTCGTCGTCATTGTTCGCCGTCTGGTCGAGACTGACGCTGAAGTTGCTGACGCCTTGGTTGTTGCCAGTAGCGATGCGCTTCTTCTGCGACTGAGGCAGGGTGTAGGCTAAGCCGTACTCGTGGCCGTTGGATCCGCAGGTCAATGCGTTATACAACCACCACTTAATGTAGCTTGTCTGTGCTCCCCGCGAGCTGTCGTACTTGTTCATTGCAACGATAACCGCACGCTTCAGATCTTGCGCAACGTCGCGCTGATCGTATTGGTGTGCTGGGTAACGCTGCACGTGGTCAGCAGCTTGGCGCTCGCACAGGCTGTTGAAGTTGTTCACAACGGTGTCGAACACCTTGGTGAATTCGGGAAGCGAACGCTCAACACGGATCAGCGTGTTGTAGAGATCGACCCGTCGCTGGGCCCCGCTGCTCGAACACAGTACGTCTACCTTGCGGCGGTGCATTGTGAACGATGCCTTATCCCCATGCGAGTTCAGCATGTTGATGTAGTGGGTCATAAAAGGCTTGTGGTACGTCTGAAGAAACTTGCGCAGGAACATGTAGATGAATTGGCGTTCCAGCCCTAGCTTCTTGATGTATTGCAGCTTCTCATGGCGCGGGGCATGCAACGCACAAATCAAAGTGTACGTTGCGGCGTCAGTATCAAGGATGCACGGGCGGCGCTTCTTGTTACTGACGAGCATGGACAGAATGTAAGCAAGCTGTGGATTGAAGAGGTCGGTGTTTTCGATCACCGGCTTCAACGCAGCGTAGAGCAGCGTATCCATCAGCTCATGTATCTGCCCTCCGGTAAGGTTCCGGATTGGAATCATGCAGGCATTTCCGGACACAACATTGACAGGGCCAGCAGTGTCGGCGTTACGTTGAAGTAGCTGCACAGCTTGGATTCAATGCCGAGTTTGCGATACTCGGGCAGCGCGTAGATGCGGCGCAGTTCGCGGGCACTGCCAGCGGTCTCTACCGTCTGAATCACGGCGGCCAGCTCGCCGTCAACGCGTGCACAGAACGAGGTGTAGCCCTTCGCGTGATCGGGACGGATGATCTCGATTACGGAATGCGGCACTTCGCGCAGGTGGGCGGCGTGCATAGTGAACAGCTCGGCATCGGTCGGCGTACCGAACGTGAACACGGGCGGCGCGATGTCTTCGCATTCGGCATCGAGTTCGCTGGAATCGGCAGGCACTACGTCATTCGGAGTGCGTGACATCTTCACGCTCTCGGCGCGGAATCCCACGCTGGTGTAGAAGTTGCGCGCCACGACGTTGTTTGGTGCCACGTCGATCTCAATGTGGCTCGCGCCTTCGGTACACGCAGTCGCCGCATTCATCAGCATACGGCCAATGCCTTGACGGCGACACTCCGGCAGCACGTACAGCGTTAGCATAGACGCGAAGAATTTATCTTCGTGTTCCCCGTCCACAACTACCGTGTAGTCAACGGTAACGCACTGTGCAGCCCCTACTGGGGTTACGCCGTCATGGTCAAACACCACAACGTTGTGGATGTCGCAGTCCCAGTCGAATTGGGTGTCGACGGAAATCAGCTCGACTGGCTGGTGAATGCCGCAGCCGCCGTCGTTCTCGATGCGGCGTTGCAGGGCGTCAATAACGCGGCGCAGTTCCGGCCCATTGGGGTCTTGAGAAGAGGGGTTTACGACTACGTGAAGAATGCGGCGACTTGGTTCAAACATTTTTGTTTCGTCCTTATTGAAAGCAGCTCAAGGGAGTTGTGTGCTTGTATTATTCTTTACAGATTTTCGGATCCAGAACGAGAAAAGGCTGCAACGTTGCAGCCTAGACACAATCACATTTTGCAGCGCACGCTTCTGGGAA
>Ga0247725_1000459_pt1 | contig 30352 bp, 31 predicted proteins | sample OKSTACKMCFT3sol_FD_183021 | JGI IMG/M metagenome (GOLD analysis project Ga0247725, IMG submission 183021) | Subsurface sediment microbial communities from gas well in Oklahoma, United States - OK STACK MC-FT3-sol | ecosystem: Environmental > Terrestrial > Deep subsurface > Rock core/Sediment...
TGTTTGAACTATCTATAGTGCGATTTACCGATCTGGTATAGGCGGTATAATAGCCCTGTTCCGTATGATAAAGATCCGCTGAATCATCAACCCGGTAGGAGGTTGCCAGACGAAAACCTGCGCAGGAATTCAATCCGGTTTTATGGATCAAAAAAGGTGAAAAAATCACAGCACTTTTGGCCTTTACCTCCACAATCTGAAACAAAGTACTGTTGTACCTGGTTAAATCCAGTTCAAAGTAATGGTCTGTTGCTTGCCCTTCGATAAAGCCATTGAGGTGGCTGCCTGGTATCACTTCAAGTGGGAAGTTTGTTTGACCGACATCTGTTAATGCCACCCAGAATGTCAGCGCATTCAATGAGCTGTACATAGAGCTCCAGTCCTGATGAGCGCCCTGGCCAAAATAGCCTCCGGGTACTTTGAGCTGATCGGACATCAGATGAACCACAGGGCCTGTCGGTATGGTAGGGCACTGGATCTGCATCAGTTGGAGCAGTTGGTAAAACTTTTCGCTATTAAAGGCCTGATGTATAGCCGCTATCCTGGAAAATGCTTTGATGGTATTCAGATATCTGGTCAGGTCCTGCTTAAACAACAGCAGCAAATTTTGCTCTAGTGAGTCGAGTGGCTGACACGCTAAGAAGTGCAGCTGCTGGCTAACTAACTGATTAAAGCCACTCAATATATGCTGCAACTGTGTATCATCAAAAAAGTCTTCAACAATGACGTAGCCATTTTGGTTGAATTCGGCTCTGATACCGCAGAGATCTTTCATATTTCACCTTGTAATACTGCAGCGCCAAAGCCGTGTTTGCCAAAATGATTGCCGTTATACAACATAATGACGCCTTCTGAGGTTTGTGTGACATTAGGGTATGCAAGCATCTGAGAGTCCCATTGTCCCTGTTCACCCAAAGTCAGACTTTGTAATTGATCCTGGCGCTGCCAATTCAAGCCATCTTCAGAACTGGCAAGTCCAATACGGTAGGACTCATGGATATTCTCTCTGTACTGACTTTTACCGCGATAGCAATACCACATTAAATATTGGTTTTGCCGGGAAAGCACTGTCGCGCTGGCAAGTCCACCTTCTGTGGCTGCATTCAACTCTATGGCAACTTGAGCATCCCGTTGCCAGTTTACGGCATCTTCAGATCTCGCTATTTTGATATTGTATTCTGGCTCCATCTTACCGTTTTCACCCTCTGTCCAGCCGGTGCAGCTGAGATAATAGGCTATCAGCTGATCTTTTATCTGCTGCACATGTATAGTGCCGGTAAAGTAAGGCTCATTTTTTAATGGTGGAAACAGTGGTCCTTCGTAAAGGCGCGTCAGACTGCCATCTGCCCGGATCTGAGCCAGCCCAATTGCGTTCTGATAGGGCACAGATACCCGCTGCATCCAGCCTATATAAAACAAATAACAACAGCCCTTAAAATGCAGAACACAGGCTGGCATAACGCCCGAGTCATCAAAACAGCCGGTTTTTCCCAGCGTAAGAACTAACTCTGCTTCTGTGACTGGCTGCAGTGCTTTTACGTCGAATAACAGTCTGCTGATATGACTTCGTCCGGCCTGATCTCTGGAGGAGAAATAGACAAAATGCAGCCCTTCGGCCGCAGGAACAGGATCCATCACCGGACACTGGGCATGGCTTTGTTGCCACCATTTGCTCTGGTCTGGTTGTACGACCAAACCCCGCTTTGACCACAACACCTCAGAATCCTTTTAATTCATTACTTTTAAAAGCGGCTTTTTCTGCTCTGGCCGCTTTGTATACTGAATAGTCTTCAGTGGTTTTGTGTATTAAGGCGCCTGAACTCAGTACATTGTATTTACCAATGCTAATACCATTATTAATAGTGGAGTTGACGCCTAAAAAACTGCCTTCACCTATGGTGACATGGCCTGAAATAACCACATGGGATGAAATAAACACATGATCTTCAATAGTGCTATGGTGGCCAATATGATTACCACTCCACAAAATTACATTGTTGCCTATTTGAGTGAAAGGTTGGATCACGTTGTTTTCGAAGATAAAACAATTTTCACCAACAGCAGTACCGTAGTAGGTCGCTTTTGGGCTGATGTAAGAATAGAAGCGATAGCCTTTTGCTTTGGCTTCATAGTATTTGCGTTTGCGACTTTCGTTTAAAGATGAGTAACTCATTGGTACAAAAATATAAAAATCTTGGGGTGGATACAGCGTTTCAAGTTCTTCAAAGGGGACTACCGGTAGTCCTTTGAACTCGTTTTGTTCTATGTAGTCTTTATCCATTGTAAAAGCGCACACTTGATCAATACCGTCAGCGCAGATGTAAAAATGTGCAAGCTCAGCAAAATCTTTTGTGCCAAATATGACTATTTTTTTCATGTTATGCTTTTGCCTCTTTATATAAATAGACTGTGTATTCATACAGGCCATACTGGTGTTTGATTTCAAAATGGCGGGACAAATGTGTTGTTAAAAAAGATGAGAGTTCATCCATAGACACATGAAATAAATCTTCCCGTTCCCAGTCCACATTTTTACTCATCAGGTTAAAGGCTATCCCTTTATCCACAAGAGCAAAACAGCGCTGAATTAATGCGGTAAAAAATTCCCACATATCTTGTTGGCTTAAAGTGTTTTTAACAGTAAATACACCGTTTAACACTGCATAATCAAAACGATGCGTACAGGGTTCAGCTAACAAATCTATAGTGATAAAGTCTGTGTCGGGGTATTTTTTTTTACAGGCTGCGGTCATTTTGGCTGAAATATCCAAGCCGGTATAATGACAATGTTGCAACTGTCCGGTTTCTTTCAGGTAGGCGTAGTAGTGACCTAAACCACAACCAATATCAGCAATAGTAGTAGCATTGTCCTGTTTGAAAAGCCCCGTCATCACCTGATACCTTAAACGTGCATCGCGCTCGTTTGGCCAGTCAACTCCTTTGCAAGAATCGCCCTCACGTTCGAAGCAGGTTTCATAGTGAGCCTGAACCTGAAGGTAGTTTTTATTGATCATGATAGGGTCCTAAAGACTGATAGTTCTCTTTGAATGTCTGCTTTGCTGACGCACATGGTAACGTCGATAATAGACATGTGATTTAGACGATGACCAAAAGGTTGTTGATAATTAAGCTGCACAGAGGTATCAATAAATTCCAGCTGCAAACCTTTTTCAGCAAAACTACATTTATCATACAGCTGCTGCCCTCCTGGCAAGTTCAGATAAGTATCCGCATCAAGTAGCTTGTTCAGGTGAATAATACGGTTTTGTGCTGTGAGCTGCGGCTGTGGATCTAATACAGAACTGTGGTGGACGGATGCAGCTATCTGTAAATAGCCAAAATACGTGTCCAGGCTGTGGCTAATAAAGTCAACTAACAGCTCTCCTTCAAAAGTAAAACAGCGTTCGAGCAGGTTATAGCCCTGCTCAAAATAAGGCATTTTTTTATAAGACTGTCGGACAATATTCAGCAGGGCAGTGGCATTTTTTTTAAAGTCACAGAGTTCTATTGTATTAATTTTTTTGTTCTGACTGGGTTTAACCAAAGGAATAGTGAACAGATATTCGCCTTGAGCCGTCACTATTCTGTTTCTGTTGATCCAGCCTTTTTTTATATAACTCACGTCATCCAGCAACACAAAATGCTCTGCATGCCTGGCGAGTTGAAAGTAGCCAAGATAAGGAAAAGCGTAGGGTTGCATAATAGCAATACGCATTTTTTCTTAGTTCCTGGCAGCACGTTTGTGCTGGTGTTTTTTGGCACAAGCTATGATCACAGACATGATGCGCTCCAATTCAGCGTCCTCTAAATTTGGATGTAAAGGCAGACAAAGGACTCTTGACGAAATTTCTTTTGCGTTGGGCAGCAAACCAGCTTGCGCTGAAGGCAACCCTCTGTACATTGGAAACTCACTGATCAGAGGATAGAAATATCGCCTGGCCATGATGTTTTGTTCTCTGAATTTGTTATAAAGATCGTCCCGGCTGATGGGGTAGTCTGCTTCTACTAAAATGGGAAAGTAGGAATAATTGGAATCGTGGCTAAGATTGTTTTGCAACAGAGAAATACCGCGCACAAAACGCAAACGTTCTGTATAGAATTTATTGACTTGCGCTCGTTTAGCTATTGCTGCGTCTACATGTTGCAGTTGCAACATACCAAAAGCCGCGTTAATTTCACTCATTTTCCCGTTGATGCCCGCTGCTACAACAGTAGTTTCATCGACGAAGCCAAAGTTTTTTAAATGGTCGATATGAGCTTTGGTTTTTGCATCCTGACAAATAATGGCGCCCCCCTCAAAAGTATTAAACACCTTAGTGGCATGAAAGCTAACCACAGAGATATCACCAAAAGAACACAGACTTTTACCGTTCACTTTGCAGCCAAAGGCGTGTGCAGCATCGTAAATAACTTTCAGGTTGTAGTTTTCGGCTATTCGTTCAATGGCATCCACATCACAAGGTGTGCCATAGACATGTACTGGCATGATGGCCGTTGTTTGTGGTGTGATGGCCGCTTCTATAGCCGCAGGGTCTAAATTGCAGGTTTTAGGGTCAATATCAACAAAAATAGGCCTGATACCGTTCCATTTTAACGAGTGAGCGGTAGCTACAAAAGAATAAGGGGTAGTAATGACATCGCCAGTGATCCGTAAAGCCTGAAGCGCAGTGACTAAAGCCAGGGTTGCGTTGGCAAACAGACTGATGTACTTAACCCCAAGATAATCTGCCAAAGCTTGCTCAAGCTGATGATGAAAAGGACCACAATTCGTCAGGATTTTGTTATCCCAAATTTGCTGCAGATAGGGGATAAACTCCTCCAGCGGTGGTAAAGCTGGCTGAGTTACATAAATTGGTTTATCCGTCATATCAGCTCCTGTTGTCTTTGATGAGCTTCAGCTCTCTTGACTTACTATATCTGTATATCGGCTGGCGATTTCAGTTTATTAGTTATGTTGCAATTTTTATCGTTGTTCAATGCGACCTCGCAGCTCGGGGTGTATTGATTTGTTCAAGAACTAAGCACTCAAGCTCGGCGTCGTTTGAGTTTAGGTCGTTCTTTGTTATGCTGTCGGCATCCGCCCCATAGTTAAATGGATATAACGGCCCCCTCCTAAGGGGCAGTTACAGGTTCGATTCCTGTTGGGGCGGCCATTGCCGCTAACTATCTCACGTCTTAATTTGTGTCATTCACCAGGGTTGCAGCGTCACCCACTTGTACATTGGCCAGTAAATCCATATTGATACTTTCTGCCCAGGCATTTTTGTGGGTGAGTTCAGTGACTTTTACTTTGAGCTCGCTGACAGTCAGTTGATCCTGTAATTGACCAAAACTGTCTTTGTGCTGGCGGCGGAATAAAATAGTCAGCTCGTCACCAAGTTTTAGCCCTTGTTGGCTGCCGAGATTCAGCAACACCTTGTGCTGCTGCACCAATGTAATGTCCGCCAATATAGTTTCGCAGCGCAAGGCTTCTTCGACATCCTGTGCTGCGGCATTTAACACCCTTTCTATAGATTTCCCGTAGCCAGTCTGCCAAAAACGCTGGGTTTTAGGGCTGATGACTGTGGTGTCTCGAAACTCCCACACTGCGGAGGTCTGGTAGGTTTGACTAAACAGCACTTTTTGTTCCTGAATATCCGAAAGTTCCAGTTGTAGCTGGTAAAAGCGTTCTCTGTCCTGATCCGACCAGAAAGTCCAGTTTGTACCAACACGTTCTCCTAAAGAGACATCACCTAAACTTGCTCTAAGCAGATAGCGGCCGCCATAGTTGCGCTGTAAGGCACCGCGGTCAGCATAATTCAATTCTTTTTGCCGTATCGATTGAGGTAGCAGTTTGATCAGACTGGAAGCTGAGGACTCTTCCAGCTTTTGAATAAAGACTTTGGTACTGGCTTGGTCTAAATCGTACAACTGACCTGTAATGGCTTGTTCTCTGTTTTCAATGAAAAAGGGGCTGATCAGTAATTCTTTTTTTAACTGCAGATTGGCGCATTGATTTTGATCAGGATAGATATCTGCTCTGATCGTGACATTGATGTAGCCGTTTTCCTCAGTCTCAGAGACAATTTGTACATTTTGTACTTCGCCTTGAGTCTGCAGCATCATGGATTCCTGAGTCAATAAACCGTCAGTCACCTGCTGCACAGTGCGGATAGAAGCACCTGAATACAACAAGGCTTTACGCACCGCATCTTCAGTAGCTGCCGTCCTGGCTGCAGTCATATCACCAGAGCGCAGCACGGCCTGACCTGTAGCTTCATACCAATCAGCCATCGCAGCGCCTGAAAGCATGGATAATGCCAGCATTGACCAGCTAAGCGCAGATAGACGCATAACAACCTCTCTATAAAGTAATATGGGAGATTAAAGCAAAAGTTATGCCTTAATTGGATTTTTTAATAAACATTAGGAGGCATTATTAAAAAGGGCATGGATTGTGCATTGTCAGGCGGTGATTAAAAGGGCCAGAGGCACGCTATTATGAAAAAACTGACACTCAGTGCGTTATTTTTGATTTTGCTACCGGGCTGCAGTCTGGTCGCTGACCGCCATGTCGAATGGGAAACGGTAGAACCACAACGCTTTCCGATACTAAAAGCTGTAGGTTATGCGCCACTGAGCCAGCAGCCTGGGGCAACTGAGCAGGAACGTATGCTAATGGCGATGAAAGCTTCCAAGCTGGAGGCTTACCGCGAGCTGGCAGAACAGGTTTATGGCCAAAGAATTGACGCCAAAGCCAATATGCAGCAAATGATGGTGGGTAACGATCAGCTAAACTCATCCGTCAGCGGTATTATTAGAGGCGCCAGGGTAGTGAAAACTTACCCTGTTGGAGATGTGTACGCTACTGAACTGGAGCTGGACTTTAAGCAAGTGTACGACTTGTACTTAAATAGCCAGCCTACCCGCCGCATTAAAAACGTGAAGTACTACTGAGGATTCAGGCTTTTATGCCCGGGCCTTTATCCACCTGGGCTGCTTTGCCTTTGTTGGTATAAGTTAAACCGGCGCGGCCGCGGCTTTGTAACAACTCGGTTTTAAAACGCTCAATAACCAACTGACTTTGCTCAACACTTTGACTGTTCACCTGATTCTGGAACTTGCATTGGGCTAATTTGTCTTCAAGTCGTTGCAACACGTCTTTGAACCAATCTTGTTGTTTGGCGCTGTCCAGCTCGGGAGACGCAGTGAGCGCTTCGTCTGTTTTCTGGACTAAATCCAGAATTTGAGTTTTTTCGTCGGTGTTGCTTTTAAGTGCTTCAACGTTGCGGCTCCGGATGGCGTCCAGTTCCTTGTGAAGCAACAAGAGCAGCCTATCCAGATGCTGCTCTTGTTCATTTAGAAGGGTGAGGATAGAAGAGTAGGCGGTACTCATTTTTTACCGAAAAACTCACCTTCAAACTGGACTATGCGACGCGCCAGTTGTTCTACATTGACTTTGTATTTGCCTTCAGAAATCTCTTGCTTGATCTTATCCACTTTCTCTTGATCAATACCCGAGCTTGCTTTCGCCTTTTCCTGGGCTTTGCTGAATTGCTGCGCCTGAGACGTCAGCGATACCGAATCCTGCTTTTGCGCAGCTGTACCTGTTGTACTTTGCTGCTGTACAGCCTGTTGCTGAGCAACCTGCTGCTTCTGAATGTTTTGTTGTTCAGCCTTGTCAGCTTTCACTTGCTGAGTGACAGGCTGACCTGTAGTTAAATTAATCGCCATTTTTCTACCCTCTTTATCCGGTTTCGGATCCCTTGCTTTGTATAACGGCCGCGTCCGGTAAAACTTTAGTCAGAATTTAAAATTTTATTGCAACTTTTTTCACTGCAACCACTTCCGCGACTATGGTGCGGTTGGACTGTCTGTTGGTCACCTGAATTTGATCACCCAAAATACCGTCCATCTGAGCTACGCCTACAGTTCTTACTTCAAGACCGTTATTCAAACCACTAATTGTAACTATATCGCCCTTACATACAAGACAAAGATCCTGCAAAGTGACAACTTGTCCAGTCGACAGGCTTCTTTTTACTCTGGCACCGACCACCAGAGTCGGATCAGTAATTAATGAGCCACGTGCCAGACGCAAATCAGTTTGGCCTAGTGTCAGCATATCGGCCGTGATCTGCGAACCTAAAGCTATGTTACGTAAACTATGAACAGCTTCAGTTTGCTGACTAAAACGTGCTGAGATAAAAAGGTGCCAGCTTTGCGGACTTTGACAGCGGATTTGTACGGTAGCCTGATTACTGACAGGACCTGCAAAGCTAAACTCTAAAGGCAAATCACACTGCTTGTGCGCCAGACGTGGATCCAAAGTGGATAGCTGACTTTGCGCGCCTTCCGGTACTTCTTTCTGCTGTTTCAACCATTGAGCCGTTGCCGCAGTAAGTTGTTGTGGGCTAAAACTTGCCGCCTGCAGTGAAAATGCTGAACACAAAACACTGGCAGTTAAGATAAAACCCAGTGGGTATTTCAAAAATTTATCGTACATTTTCATAAGGTTTCAGCTATGCTTTAACGGCAAAGGGTTATAACATACTTAAGTATGTCAATTTTCAGTCATTTTTCATCCTGAAGTGGTTAAAGCAAGAATCGTTCCCGATTTTTTAAGATCACTAATTCTTTTAGACTAGGGAGTCTCTATGGCGGGCATTCTGGATTCAGTCAATCAGCGCACTCAATTGGTGGGGCAGAACAGACTGGAGCTTTTACTTTTCCGTTTGCAGGGACGTCAGCGTTTCGGTATCAACGTCTTTAAAGTGCGTGAAGTACTGCAGTGTCCACCTTTGACTGCTATCCCAAAACGTAACAAGTATGTCAGAGGTATAGCTCATATACGTGGCCAAACTATCTCTGTGATTGACTTAAGTCTGGCCACTGGCGGCGCAGCCATAGAAAACACCAAAGATTGTTTTATTATTATTGCTGAATACAATCGTTCAGTGCAGGGCTTTTTAGTTCAATCTGTTGAGCGTATTATCAATATCAACTGGGGCTCTATTATGCCGCCACCTAAAGGTACCGGGGGCAAACAGAGTTATCTGACTGCAATTACAGAAATTGATAAAGAGCTGGTTGAAATTATTGACGTTGAAAAGATTCTCGAAGAGATTTCACCTTCTCCAACGACTATCAGTAGTAATGTTGTGACCTCGACCATCAGTGCTGATTTAGGTGACAGATTAATTCTGATCGCTGATGATTCTGCTGTTGCAAGGAATCAGGTGAAAAGAGCACTTGAAGGTTTGGGTGTTCAGATGCATTTGGTTAATAATGGTCGCGAAGCTTTAACCTATCTGCAGGAAACCGCGGCTGTTTGTCAGAATTCAGTCACCGACAAAGTGGGTTTGTTGATTTCTGATATTGAAATGCCTGAAATGGACGGTTATACCCTGACTGCTGAAATCCGCCTCGATCCAAGGCTGAAACCACTGCATGTGATTCTGCACACTTCGTTAAGTGGCGTGTTTAATCAGCAGATGGTGCAGAAAGTAGGGGCTGATGATTTTATTGCGAAATTTAACCCGGATGAACTAGCCGAATCCGTGCGGAAATGGTTGCATACTGATTAGAGGTTTTATGTTGGTGGCAAACAAAGAGCTGCAGGAAAGTGAATATCGACTGTTTCGGGATTTCCTGGAGCAGCAGTGCGGTATTGTGCTGGGTGATAATAAACAATACTTAGTGAAAAGCCGGCTAGCGCCTTTGATGCAGCGTTTTGGCCTTTCGTCTTTATCCGAGTTATTGAACAAAACCTTAAGCCCTTTTGAGCGGCAATTGCGTTCCGCTGTCATTGACGCTATGACCACCAACGAAACCTTGTGGTTTCGTGACAACTACCCCTACGAGTTGCTAAAGAAACAAATATTGCCTGAATTCGAAAAGGATCATAAGACCGTCAAAATTTGGTCAGCTGCCAGTTCTTCAGGTCAAGAGCCTTACTCTATAGCTATGACAGGGTTGGAGTATCAGCAAAGCAAACCTTCGGCCTTTCCTTTGGGCATAACTATTTTGGGAACTGATATCTCTAATGCGATGCTCGAACACTGTCAGCGTGCAGAATACGATGGTTTAGCTTTGTCCCGTGGTTTGTCGCCCGAGCGACGTAGTAAGTTTTTTGACGATTCTGGTAACGGCATGATGCGGCTAAAAGATGCCGTCCGTAAAAACGTTTCGTTCCGGCATTTAAACTTGCTTGATAGTTATACCCTACTTGGTAAATTCGACATTATCTTTTGCCGCAATGTGCTTATTTACTTCTCTCCTGAAGTAAAAATGAAAATTATAAAACAGTTCTCACAGGCCTTAAACCCGCGTGGTTATTTGTTTCTGGGCGCTTCAGAGTCCCTTTCCAGCCTGAACAACGATTTTGATATGGTGCGTTGTAACCCTGGCATAGTGTACCGGAAAAAAATCTGACCTAAAATATTGGCCTGAGTTTTGCTAGATATTTGCCATCTCTGAAAGACAGGATGGCAATAATGGCAATCAGCTTCGAAAAAGCATTTGGGTTACATCCAGATGCACTACTGATCCGCGACAAACGTTCTCAAGTCTTGGCCGAAAATATCGCAAACGCTGATACTCCGGGTTACAAGGCAAAAGACATGGATTTTCAAACTGCATTAGCTGGTGCGCAATCACGCCAGTCAGGTTCGCTTGGTCGAACCGATCCTAAGCATTTTGAGATTTCTACTGCCCGTCATTCTGAAACTCAATATCGAATTCCGAATCAGCCTGATACAGGGGATGGCAACAGTGTTGACATCCACGAAGAACGAAATGCTTTTACCCGTAATAGCATGGAGTATCAAACCACGCTGAACTTCCTGAACAGCCGTATTAGCGGCCTGAAAAAAGCCATCACCGGAGGATCTCAATAATGAGCCTTTACAACGTTTTTGATATTGCCGGGAGCGGAATGTCCGCACAGCAAGTTCGGTTAAATACCACTGCAAGTAATATGGCCAATGCCAATAGCATTAGTAGCAGCATCGATCAAACCTACAGAGCGCGTCACCCTGTATTTGCCACAGCGCTGGAGCAAGCTCAGCTTGGTCAGGAAGGGGCAAAGGTTCAGGTACTAGGCATAGTGGAGTCAGATGCGCCACTGAATGTTGAATATGCGCCTCATCACCCTTTGTCCGATGAAAAAGGTTATATCTACAAACCCAATGTCAACATCATGGAAGAGATGGCCAATATGATTTCTGCTTCCCGTTCTTATGAGACCAATGTGCAGGTTGCTGATGCCGCCAAACAAATGGTTAGCCGCACATTGATGCTGGGCCAAAGATAAGGGGTAGGGCATGAGTAAAGTCGATAATACAACGAATCCACTGGATGGTATGTATTGGGGAGATAAGCCCACTACTACGGACAACAACAACGGAGCGCTAACTCAGTCTGATTTCTTTGCTTTGTTAACTCAGCAGTTGGCTTATCAGGATCCGACTAAGCCAGTAGAAAACGATCAGATGATAGCTCAGATGACGCAGTTCACTATGGCCGATGGTATTGCGTCCTTAAATACTAACTTTAAAGATTTCGCCACCACTATGAACTCCAGCCAGGCACTGCAAGCCTCTTCTTTGGTGGGGCAGTATGTGTTGGTGAAGTCGAATAAAATTGAGTTTGATGGTGAGAATATTGAATTTGCGAGTGCTAACTTCCCTGAGAATGCTAAAAACGTCAAAGTTCAAATTAAAGATGCTAATGGTGTTGTCGTACGCTCAGTAAGTATTCCTGATGAAGATGCTGTTGCGGGTCGATTAAAGCTTCCCTGGAATGGGGCCACAGATACTCAGGCGTTAAACGAAGACGGCACTCCTAAAGTAGATAAAGATGGTAACCCTGTTATGGAGTTAGCTCCGCCTGGCACTTACACCATATCGGTTGAAGGCTCTATCGCAGGTAAAAACGAAGCTATAGTGACGTCCGTCTATGCCCCAGTGACCAGTATTACCTTAGGCAACGGCACCACACAGGGTCTGTTATTGAATGTGTATGGCCAGGGCCAGAAAAAATTATCTGATATTGAAGAAATTGCTACCTAATCAAAGAATTGAGGTGAACTATGAGTTTTAATATAGCGTTAAGTGGCCTGGCTGCGGCTCAAAAGGATATTGATACTACTGCGAATAATATCGCCAACGTCAATACCACAGGCTTTAAAGAGTCCCGTGCAGAATTTGCTGATGTGTACGCGGCTTCTGTATTCAGTTCAAGCAAAACTAAAGTGGGTGACGGTGTCACCACCTCTAAAGTGGCACAGCAGTTTTCTCAGGGCTCGCTGAAGTTCACGAATAACTCACTGGATTTGGCTATCACAGGTGATGGCTTTTTTGCCATAGCGCCTGAAATTGGCAACCGCGACTATTCCTACACCAGAGCTGGTGCTTTTAAACTGGATAAAAACAACTTTATCTCTGATAACAACGGTGGTTTTCTGCAAGGTTTCCCAGTGAACCCTGCCACAGGTGAAACCACGTCAGTCAGCTTAAGCACTACGTCACCCATTCAGATCCCAAACACGGCCGGTGCACCCAGAGCCACACAAAACGTGTTTTTGACGATGAACCTGGATTCGCGGCAACAACCAAAAGCTGTGCCTTTGCCGGCATTTGACGCCACGAACTCAGCCACTTATAACAACCAAACCTCAACCACTATTTATGACAGCTTGGGGGAACCTCATATTTTATCTATGTATTTCCGTCGGACTGACCCTGTCACGGATAACGATTGGGAAGTGTATGCCGTATTGGACGACAATACAGGTACACCTTTTACTTTACCTGCCGCTACTCCTGTGTTGGATTTTGATTTAAACGGTAATCCAACCACAGTGCCTATGCCGTCGCTGGTGATGCCAAAAGTGACCTTAGACGGTTTATTAACAAACGGTGCGCAGTTTACAACTGACGTATCGATCAATTTTACTGACCCAGCGGGTACAAAAAATCCAACTCAATACTCCTCAAAATTTGAGTTGGGCAGCTTAGATGGTGATGGTACTACTGTCGGTCGTTTAACCAGCGTCGATATTGATGCCGCGGGCAAAGTAATGGCCTCTTACTCCAATGGTGACCAAACCTATTTAGCTCAGGTGGCTATGGTGAAGTTTGCTAATCCACAAGGTTTAACTCAGGCTGGTAATACCTCCTGGCGCGAAAGTCTGACGTCAGGTGAAGCACTGGCAGGCGAAGCCAATTCCGGGACTTATGGTTCTATTAACTCCTCAGCACTGGAAAGTTCAAACGTGAACCTGACCAATGAACTGGTTGATTTAATTGCCGCGCAACGTAACTTCCAGGCCAACTCAAGGGCGCTTGAAGTGAACAGTACCTTACAAAATACTGTACTGCAGATCCGGTAATAGGATCGGAATAACAGCCCAAAGTCCCCGGCTTTGGGCTTTTTTATTGGGTACTACAAGGTTTTACTTGTCTGGTCTCTGCTGTTATTTATCAAGGCTGGAGGTTGTTGTGGGTTCAAAGACTCTGTTTGCAGCTATGCTACTGACTGCTCTGCCTTGCGCTGCTGAAGAGGAGGTGTTGATCACTATGGATTTTGTGCTCAAAGCCGGCACCTCCCAGGTCCGGACATTTAAGGTGCAAAAACCAGAGCGTACCGGGCAGCTCGTGATGGTCGGATTTAACCCAACCAAAGCTCTCTCTATGGATTGTACACTCTGGTTATTTAACTCTTCAGGCAAAGCTTTGGGGACTTACAGTTGCAACCAGCTTGAAATCCATCAACTTACACAAGCCTTGCCAAAAGACTCTGTATACAGCGCAAAAATAGAAGTGACCAATTCAAACTTTAGCGTGGCAACCAGCTCTTTTTCTGTAATTAATAGATTTAAATTTATCTAGTGATTCGACTAACTTAGTTGCTACCGCCTCTGTGAACATAATTAAAAACAAAAGCTTATAACTTTTGCCCGCTAGTCTCTTTTTAACTACCTCTTTCTTGGCATCAGTCTTGCTTTACTTCACTTATCTCAGGTGGAGGCCAGATTATGGACCATTTACTTTATATCGCGATGAGCGGTGCCAAAGAGAACATGAATGGCATCAGTATTAAAGCGAATAACCTTGCAAACAGCACAACTACAGGCTTTAAAGCGGATTTAGAGCAGGCTCGTGCTATGCAGGCATTTGGGGAAGGTTTGCCTACACGAGTGTTTTCGTTGACTGAACGACCTGGTCAAAATTTTGACGATGGCTCATTTATTATCACAGAGCGAGAGTTGGATGTTGCGGTGCAAGGCAAAGGTTGGTTGTCAGTACAAGACGCAGATGGCAATGAAGCTTATACCAGAGCAGGTAATTTACAACTCAGCCCGACCGGCGTTTTGCAAACGGCCTCCGGTTTAAATGTGGTCGGCGAAGAGGGGCCTATCCAATTGCCTTTGCCGCTGGAGAAAATGGAAATTGGCACTGACGGCACTATTAGTATCAGACCTTTAGGGGCTCCAGCCAACGTTATGCAGGAAGTAGCCCGTCTGAAGCTGGTAAAACCTGAGTTTCAGGACATAGAAAAAGGTACTGATGGTTTATTCAGGCGTAAAGACGGTGAAGACGCCGAAGCCGATGCAACAGTGAAAGTTTTGAGTGGTGCAGTCGAAGGCAGTAACGTTAATGCTGTGGGTGAAATGACTCAAATGATCAGTTTACAACGTCAATTTGAAGTTCAGGTCAAAATGATGAAAACCGCCGAAGAAATTGATCGGCAACACAACCAAATTATGAGAATAGTCTAAGGCTTAAGCCTGGGAGGTTAGTATGCATCCAGCTTTATGGATCAGTAAAACCGGTTTGGACGCCAAGCAGCGTGATATTTCGGTGATTTCAAATAACCTGGCCAACGCCAGCACTATAGGTTTTAAGAAAAGTCGGGCAGTGTTTGAGGATTTGTTGTATCAGAACATCAATCAACCCGGTGGTCGCTCTTCACAAAACTCGGAACTCCCTAACGGTTTGATGTTAGGTGCTGGTACCAAAGTGGTCGCAACTCAGAAGAGCTTTACCCAGGGCAATATGATTACGACAGAAGGTAGTCTGGATGTGATGATCCAGGGCCATGGCTTTTTCGAAGTGCTGATGCCGGATGGTACGACTTCTTATAGCCGCAATGGTCAATTCACAACTGACAGTGAAGGCAACCTTGTAACTTCGGGCGCTGGCTATCAGGTGCAGCCTAATATAGTGATCCCTGAAGATGCACAAAGTATAACTATTTCTCAGGATGGTGAGGTATCAGTTAAGTTACCTGGCCAGATTGACCAGGCGGTGGTAGGCCAGCTGACGTTGACTAACTTTGTTAATCCGGCAGGTTTAGAGCCTATAGGGCAGAACTTGTTTACCGCTACCGCAGCTAGTGGTGACCCGGTACAAGGGATACCAGGGCTGGAAGGTCGTGGCATCTTAGTGCAGGGCGCGTTGGAAACGTCCAACGTCAATGTGACTGAAGAGCTGGTAAGTCTGATTGAAAGTCAGCGTGTTTATGAAATGAATTCCAAAGTGATCTCAACTGTAGATCAGATGCTGGGTACTGCAATTCAGCAGTTGTAGGAGTAAGTGGATGAACAAGTTAATTGTGCTCATTTTAACAGCTCTGCTGATGACAGGCTGTGCCAGCAGCTTTACCGAAGCCGTGCCTGATGATCCGAACTTCGCACCTCTGCCACCTGAACCGGAGTCTGTGCCTTTGTCCAATAACGGCTCATTGTTTGCACAAGGCTTATCAAACGGTTTGTATTCTGACAATAAGGCGCGAAGACCTGGAGACATCATTACTGTGGTGTTGCGAGAAAATACCCAGGCGTCGAAAAAAGCAAAAACAGAGTTTGGTAAAGATAGCTCTGCCAGTTTCGACCCTATGGTAGGTTTGGGGGGCCGTGATGTGAGTGTTCTTGGCAATACCTTACAGTTTGGTGCAAATGCAACTTCAGACTTCAAAGGCGATTCAAAAGCGGACCAAAGTAACAGTTTAGTGGGGGATATTTCGGTCAACGTTTTGAGAGTTATGTCAAATGGTAACCTGGTGATCCGGGGGGAAAAATGGCTTACCTTGAATACAGGACGGGAGTTTATACGCTTAACAGGTGTTATCCGTGCCGAGGATATAGACTCGAAAAACACCGTAGAGTCGACCAAAATTGCCAATGCCCGTATTGAATATAGCGGCACAGGCGCAACTCATGGTGGGCAAGGCCCGGGCTGGTTAACCCAATTCTTTAATGGTGTGTTGTGGCCATTTTAATACAGGTGAGATGATGAAACTTTTCCAAAGCTTGTTTCTGGTTGTGTTGTCCGGTGCTTTGTGTTTCCCGGCTTCAGCCGCCCGCATTAAAGATTTAACCAGTGTACAAGGGGTACGCAGCAACCAGCTGGTTGGCTATGGTCTGGTTGTGGGCTTACCCGGTACAGGTGAACAGAGTCCCTTTACCGAGCAGAGTTTCAGAACCATGTTGAGTAATTTTGGTATCAATATGCCTGCCGGCATGAAATCACAAATTAAAAATGTGGCTGCAGTCGCTGTGCATGCCGAGTTACCCGCTTTCAGTAAACCAGGCCAAACCATAGATATTACCGTTTCCTCCATGGGCAGTGCGAAAGGTCTGCGTGGTGGTACTTTACTGCAAACCTTTTTAAAAGGCCTGGATGGTAATGTATATGCCGTAGCTCAGGGATCGCTGATTGTCAGTGGCTTAGGGGCTGAAGGGGCTGATGGTTCAAAGATCGTGGTTAATACGCCTACTGTCGGCCGCATTCCGAATGGGGCCACAGTTGAACGTGAAGTACCGTCGCCTTTTGCGGATGGCGACTTTATTACCTTTAATCTCAACGACAGTGATTTCACCACGGCAAAAACTCTGGCTGAGACTATAAATAACTTTATGGGGCCTGGCACTGCCATGTCGTTAGATGCCTCTTCAGTTCAGGTCAGGGCGCCACGGGATATGGATCAGCGTGTGTCTTATTTATCGACTTTAGAGAACTTAACTCTGGAGCCTGCCAGTCAATCGGCAAAAATTATTATCAACTCCAGAACTGGCACTATAGTCATAGGTAAAGATGTTCGGCTGTTTCCGGCCGCCGTTACTCATGGCGGTCTGACGGTCACTATTGCGGAGAACCCTACTGTAGTACAACCTAATGCATTAGCCGGTGGCGATACTGCAGTAGAGCAAAATTCTATTATTGATGTGCGGCCGGATAAATCCCGTATGTTTAAGTTTGATCCCGGCACTACGCTGGACGATTTAGTCAGCACAGTCAATGCGGTTGGCGCGGCACCGGGCGACTTGATGGCTATTTTAGAGGCTTTGAAAGAAGCGGGTGCTATTCATGGTGAGCTAGTGGTGATTTAAATGAGTGAGCTTGAGAATAAGGTCAATTATCATGATTTAACCAGTCTGGCTCAACTGAAGCACAGCAAAGGTGGAAATGATGATGCGGCGCTGAAGCAAGCGGCTAAACAATTCGAATCTATTTTCATGGGGATGTTGCTTAGCAGCATGCGCAAAGCCAATGAAGTATTTGAAGACGAAGGCATGCTCAACAGCAACGCGACCAAGTTCTATCAGGATATGTATGACAAACAGTTGTCGACCGAGCTTTCTGAAAAAGGCAGTTTAGGTTTGGCCGATTTGCTGGTGCAGCAATTGCGGCCAACCAAAGGCAAGATGACACCGGCGTCTATGCTTAAAATTCCGACCGATGCTGCCCCGGTGCCAGATAAAAAAACTGGTGCACAAGAGCAGGTTTCCGTAGTGAGTTCTGCTTCGGCTCCAACGACAAAATCAGCTGAAACCATAACGTCTGTGGGCACAGATGTGCCCCAGGTGACCACTGAAACTTTAACTTCTGAGCAGGACAAGACCAATCAAGACTGGAGCTTTGAAAGTCCGGGAGACTTTATTCAGAAGCTGATGCCTGCAGCTAAACAAGCGGCACAGAAATTGGGGTTAGAACCATTAGCCTTGTTAGCTCAGGCTGCTTTAGAAACTGGTTGGGGTCAGCGTACTTTTAAGACGGCTGAAGGCAATAATAGCTTTAACTTTTTTGGCATTAAAGCTCACAACAGCTGGCAGGGAGAGGTTGCTGTTGTCGACACGCTGGAATATCGCCAGGGTGTCGCACAAAAAGAAAAAGCTAAATTCCGTGCTTACGAGTCCCCTGAGCAAAGCTTGGGAGACTATGTCGACTTTATTAAATCCAATCCGCGTTACCAGCAAGCTATTGCTGTAGCTGACAACCCTAAAGCTTATTTTCAGCAGTTACAGGCCGCGGGTTATGCCACGGATCCAAACTACGCTCAGAAAATTTTGTCAGTATTTAATAGCGATACATTCAAACAGGCACGAAACCTGCTTACGAATAAAGAGTAAAGCTCTAGTTGGCCTCGCCAATGAACACAGTGACGATGCCTAGCATCAGCGGAGAATCAGATGTCGGATAATTTACTCAGGATTGGAACCTCAGCCATACTGGCAAGTACTGCTTTGCTTTCGACTACAAGTAACAATATCGCTAACCTGAATACTCCAGGCTACAGCAGACAGCGCACAGAGTTTGAATCCAATGTGTTAGGACTTGGGGTTGGTCGTGGCACCACTGAGCGTTTAGTCAACGAGTTTGCCCAGAAACAACTTTGGCGCGATGTGTCTTCTGCCAGCTATTCTAATCAGTATTTATCAGAAGCCAGCCGGGTCGATGCATTAATGTCTGACCAGTCCAACAGTATTTCGACTGGCATGTCGTCTTTTTTTAGTCAGTTACAAACGGCAATTAATGATCCCACTAATGCAGCGTCACGTCAGTTGGTGATGGGTAGTGCGCAGACTTTACTTAATAAATTCAATACGTTGTCAAACCAAATGACGGCGCAGAATAAGTATCTTAGTCAACAACTTGAAACTGATGCAGCAGATGCCAATGAGCAAATAGGTGTGATTGCCCGGTTAAACGAGGAGATCCTGGCCTATGGCAACAATCCGGGTAAACCGCCGCCATTGGATTTACTGGATAAGCGTGATCAGGCCATTAAAGAGTTATCGGCTTTAGTGGATATCAATGTACTGGACGCCGACAACGGCGATAAACAGGTTTTTCTCGCCAGCGGCCAATCGCTGGTACTGGAAAATGGCAAGTTCAATTTATTCAGTGTGGCAGGGGAGCCCGATCCTAATCGCAAAACACTGCAGCTAAAAGCCGGTACTAATCAGAATGTGATTATCAATGTGTCTGAAACTGATTTAGGCGGTAAGATCGGAGCCTCACTTGAGTTCCGTACTAAAGTACTGGACCCGGCACAGCGTGAACTGGGACAACTGGCGCTGTCATTCACCGATGCGTTTAATACCCAAAACCGTTTAGGCATGAACGCAGATGGAAACCTGGGCGGCGATCTGTTTGTGTTACCAGGTTTTGTCGCTTTGCCGTTTAGCAGTAATACGGGGAATGGGGCAATTACTGCCTCAGTCGCTGCAGGGCAAGGCAAAAATATTCCGCCTAATGACATCCGTATCACTTTTACCGCTGTTGATGCCTTTACAGTTGAAGCTTTGGATGCATCAGGCAACGTGATCCCCGGCACTGCTATCAGCCGGGCTGGTGTCACTTTTCCCGTAACAGTGACCTCAGACGACACCAATGACTTTTTTGGTTTAAACATTACTTTAACCAATGGAGCTCCGGCTTTTGCTGCAGGTGATAAGTTTGATTTGAAACCTTTAAGCATGGCGGCGCAAAATATCAGTCTGGCGTCTAACCGTCCTGAAACTTTAGCACTGGCATCACCACTTAAAGGTGAAAAGACGCTGACCAACCTGGGAAATGCCGAAATAGATAAATTGTCTGTCAGTAGTGTGGGTCAGGCAGGGAACAGATTAGTTCAGCCTGCGACTTTTACGGATGGCCCACTTGCTATTACTTATCTGGGCAATAATCAATTTCTGATTGAAGACTCAGGTGCGCCTGTTGTCAGTGAGACTATTACTTTTGCTGGTACGGATTATCAGAACTTATTGAGCGGCTCAGTTAACTTTGCCAATGCAGGTTTCGACTTTTCTGTTAAAGGTGTGCCGCAAGTGGGCGATACATTCAGTATTGCTTACAACACCGGTGGTTTTGAAGACAACAGAAACGGCCTGATGCTGGGGAATCTTCAGAACGCTGATATGGTTCGGATTAATGCGGCCACTACGGTCAACGCTGATAAGTATCAGACCTTTAATCAGGCTTATTCAGAATTGGTTGGCACTGTAGGTACTCAAACCAGTCAGGCCCGGGTTGCTGCTGCTTCTTCGAAGTCTTTATTAGAGCAAACCACAGCCTGGCACGAATCTTTATCAGGTGTAAGTTTGGATGAAGAGGCGGCTGACTTAGTCAGATTCCAGCAAACCTATGCTGCGGCGGCGAAAATATTATCGACGTCACAAACAATTTTTGACACGCTGTTGCAGGCGGCGAGGTAAAAATGCGCACGACTTTTAATATGAAGTACAGTCAGAGTCTGGACTCTATCCTGGGTACTCAGGATAAATTACAGACCGCAAGTTTAATGCTGAACAAGCAAACTAAAATTTTGACTGCGGCTGATGATCCCTCTGGTGCAGCCAGAGCTATTGGTTTGGAAGCTAACATTCAACAAACTAACCAGTTTCAGACCAACAATACTGCAGCCCGCAATAGCCTTGAACTGCAGGAAACTGTGCACGACAGCATTCGTAATGCGATGGACAGAGCCCGGGTACTAACCTTGTCATTAGGCAACGGCACCTACGATGAGAATGATCGTAAGGCGATAGGCGAACAGCTGGGGAATATCAGGGATGAGCTGTTTGACTTAATGAACAGACGTGACGAGCTGGGGGGGTATTTGTTTTCTGGCTTTAAAGACCAGACTCAGCCTTATAGTCTGAACACCGCAACTGGCAAATATGAATTCAATGGCGATGAAGGTCAAAAAGCCGTCCAGTTGTCTTTGTCTATATCTATAGCCGCCAACGACAGTGGTCGCAGTATTTTTGACAGTGTCGACAAGCGTTTTCAAACCACAGCCCCGACAGTGGGGGCTCCGGTGACTGCTGCCAAAGTGACAGTAGCGAACCAAAGCGTATTCGACAATTTTTACAAACAAAATTACGATGGATTGACTGCCGGCAACAATGACTTTTCGGTCGTATTTTCTGCGCCATCCAATTATGAAATTCAGCGCAATGGAGCACCGCAAGTACCTCCGGTGACTGGTGTTTATACAGCGGGTGAGTCCATCACTTACAATGGACTTTCTATTGATGTCACAGGTGCAGCGCCAGGCGGTACTGTAGATTTTAGTCTGCAACCACCTGAAAAAACTAACATACTCAATACGTTAACCGACTTAATTAATAGTATTGAGGCAGGTGACAGTGGTGATGTTCTGAATGAACGTATTTTGGATGCAACAGTAGAGATCGATCATGCGTCTGCCAAAGTGGATTCTGCCATGTCATCTATCGGCGGTCGTCTGAATGTGATCGAAAGTATTTTTGGCAGTAACGAAGATGTACTTATCGCCACTAAGTCACACAAAGCTGATGTGGTGGAACTGGACTACAGTACAGGTATTACCGAGTTAGTGAAGCAGGAAACTGCATTGCAGGCAGTTCAGGCAACCTTTGGTCGTGTCACGGGCCTGAGTTTATTTGACTACATCAATTAGTAGCTAAGGTTACTAAGTAATTTTCAGGCAGGAAGCCCTTTATGTTGACGCAAGAACTCTCCCGTTTTGATCTGCTGTATTTACAAACCAGAGATTGGCCTGTGAATGAGTTTCATCACTGGGACACTGTGAATTTTTTATCTCTGCCACATGACGCAAAACTCAGCCTGTTACAAAGCTTCGCACCAGAATCAGTCGCTATGCTGCTTTGGCGTAAATTGCAATTGTTGTTGCTCGGTGACCATAGTGTTGACAGTAAAAAGTTGGTTGAGCTTTTCAGCTCTCTGCCTTTTTTACAGCAGTATCTATTCTACAGCCAATTGATGAGAGCCAATTTTGTGGGGCAGGCATTGGCGTATGACTACGCTCCGCTTTATCGGCTGATGATGGAAAATTTTTGTCAGCAAAGCCAGGAGTTTTGTCAGGTCAGCCCATTGATTGGCCAGGGTAATGAAGACATTGTTTTACTCTTGACCAACCAATTTGTGACGGCTCAACATGGTCCTACACTGACTATTTTAAATTATGCCAGTGCGCTGAAAGCTATGGGCAAGCATCCGGTGGTGATTTGTTGCACTACAGTGGCGAAGTCTGGTCATTATGTTTATCCAATGCCTGCGCCGGTATTTTTCGGGACAGTGCGTAATGAATATTTTAAGCCAGATACCTTATTTGATCTGGATACAGGTAAACAGCAGCCTTATGCCGGTGGTTCGGTGGTGAAATGCTGGGATCAGTTGTTTGATTTTATGCAACTGACACCTATGGACGATTCTGAGCATCTGGTTGATTTGGTTCAGGTGATTAACCAAATAAATCCGCGCTTTATTATCGGTGTTGGTGGATTAAACCCTGTACTTGAATTCATAGCTCAAAGCAGACCTGTATTAAATGTGCCTTGTGTAACCTCACTGGTCACACCCCTGTATGCCGTCCCTGTGCTGCATCGTGAACTAACAGCTCATGATCGCAAGCGGATTGAAACTTTGGCATTGTCCCATCCGGTACTCACCAGTCGCTTGCCGTTCAGACTGCGCAAATTTGATTGTGTAAAAAGTAGTAAAGTGACAGATGCAGTGATCAACTTTGTTGTGGTTGGCTATCGGCTTGAACATGAAATGCGACCGGACTTTATAAATACCCTGATTGCAATTAAACAGCAGTTTCCAAAGTCTGGTTTTGTTTTTATCGGGCCCGATGCAATAGAGGGATTTCCAGCACAGTTAGAGTCTTGCAGTTATTTTAGTGGTCGGGTCAGTAATGCAATAGAGTTGATCGCCAAATGCCACTTTATGCTCAATCCAAGGCGTCAGGGCGGCGGTACTTCAGCTATTGAGGCTTTAAGCCTGGGAATTCCTGTGCTAACCGAAGCTTATGGCGATGTATATCAGTATATTGGGGATGACTTTGTGTTCTCGTCTGATCAGCACAGGTTGGAGTTTATTCAGCGTTATCTGACTGATGCTGAATTTGAGGCTGCTTTTGTTCAGACTTGTCTTGATGCCGCGGCCAAAGCCACAGATTCATCTGCCATAGTCCAGCCATTATTGCTGGAGTACGACGCCTACATCTATCAACTTTAAGCTAAACAGGAAGGGGCGGCTTTGGCCGCCCTCTCTGTTTCTCTCAGCTATTGCTGCCTGAATTCTGCACGAACTTCCATATGTTCACTCATTTGATGATTAAATAAGCATTTAAACTAAAGTTATGAAGTTGGCTGCCGATACTATAGATAGCCAAAGTAATATCTACAAAAATACAATCCTCTCATTTATTTTTATTCAATAAAATCAAACAAAATCCTAAAGAAAAATCTTCTGATGTCGATACAGTAATTAAGCAGGGAACAAAAAAATAAATACTCTGCAAAATAAAAAACTCAGGAGAAATACAAATGGCTTTATTCGTTAATACTAACGTTTCGGCGTTAAATGCCCAAAGGCAACTAATAAACTCTGGTAAAGGCTTAGATACAGCGTTTCAACGTTTATCTTCAGGCTACCGTATCAATAGTGCTGCAGATGATGCTGCAGGCTTACAAATCAGTAACCGCTTGACTGCACAAATTCAAGGTCTGGATCAAGCGATACGAAATGCAAATGATGGTATTTCATTATCCCAGGTTGCTGAAGGCGCCATGGATGAAATCACCAATGCGTTGCAGCGGATCCGTGTGCTTGCCGTGCAGTCTCAAAACGGTATCAACAGCTCAGCAGATCGTATAGCTCTGCAAAAAGAAGTATCGGCATTAAAGGCTGAAATTAGCCGGATTGCGGTGACCACTCAGTTTGGTGGTGTGAAGTTACTAGATGGAAAATATTCGTCTACTTTCCTGGTAGGCGCCAATGCTGGTCAGACCATCAGCGTCAATATCTCCAGGACAGGTGGCGGTTTTGGTTCGTCAGGATTGGGTATCGCAGGCTTAAGTATCAGTAGCTTAGCTGGTGCATCCAGAGCTCTGGCAAGCATAGACAGCGCCATTAACGTGATTGACTCGAAGCGGGCAGACTTAGGTGCTATTCAAAACCGATTCCAGTCTACCATCCGTAACTTGTCGAACATTGTTGAAAACATTTCGGCAGCGCGCAGCCGGATCAAGGATACCGACTTCGCAAAAGAGACAGCTGATTTAACGCGTTCTCAGATCCTGCAACAGGCAAGTACAACTATTCTGTCACAGGCTAATCAGAGACCGCAGGCAGCATTGTCCTTATTACAAGGTTAATTATTCGACAACAACTATTATATTGAATCGATCTTTAGTACGACTCCTGAGCTTTATGCTCTTTGGCCATACGGCGTTGCTGTATGGCCTTTTTTATTTGTACCTATAGGTGGAATGTTTATTTTCATTTGTTTTAAAAAATTGCTAAAGAAATAATATTGTTTGTCGATACAGTATGTGAGTGGATTAGATTAAATATAAATTGACGTGTCCACTTTTCATTCAATAAACGCTCAGGAGAAAGGTTATGGCGTTATTTGTAAATACTAATGTCTCGGCGCTGAATGCGCAGAGGCAACTAATAAACTCGGGTAAAACCCTGGATACATCTTTTCAACGACTTTCGTCTGGTTTTCGCATCAATAGCGCAGCAGACGACGCGGCTGGTTTGCAGATCAGCAACCGCCTGACCTCCCAGATACAGGGTTTGGATCAGGCGATCAGAAACGCCAATGACGGCATTTCGTTATCCCAGGTGGCAGAAGGGGCCATGGATGAGATTACTAATGCGTTGCAGCGCATCAGGGTCTTAGCTGTGCAGTCGCAGAACGGTATTAACAGTTCTGCAGATCGTGTAGCGCTGCAAAAAGAAGTATCAGCGTTAAAGACGGAAATCAGCAGGATCGCGACCACTACGCAGTTTGGTGGCGTGAAATTGTTAGACGGCAAATATTCATCGACTTTCCTGGTGGGCGCCAATGCAGGCCAGACCATCAGTGTGAATATCTCAAGAGCCGGTGGTGGATTTGGGTCTTCTGGATTAGGCATAGCGGGCTTAAGTATTAGCAGTTTAGCTGGCGCCTCCAGGGCTCTTTCCCAAATCGACAGTGCGATCAATATCATCGACTCCAAGCGAGCCGACCTGGGTGCGATTCAAAACCGTTTCCAGTCAACGATCCGCAACTTGTCGAACATAGTGGAAAACATTTCGGCAGCAAGAAGCCGGATTAAAGATACAGATTTTGCGAAAGAAACGGCTGAGTTGACTCGCTCGCAGATATTACAGCAGGCCAGTACCACCATCTTATCGCAGGCAAACCAAAGACCTCAGGCTGCGTTGTCCTTGTTAGGAGGCTAACCAGGCAACACCAGACTTTTAAAGTCTACAGACTGAAGTCATCCGGTAGGAGATGCCAAGGGGCAACTGCTACGGATACGAAACAAATAGCACTGGATCAGGAAGGCATTGGGCGCCTGATCCGTACGACTAACTTTATGGCACTGCTCTGACGCACCTATAGCGAGGAGCTCCTGCCAAAGGAAAAAAGGAAAGGCTTTATGGCTACTTATTTAATAACCGGAGGATGACACCATGTCATTATATGTCAATACCAACGTATCAGCGATCAATGCACAACGTCAGTTACTAACATCTGGCAATTCATTGGATACGGCGTTTAAACGTTTATCATCAGGTTTTCGTATCAACAGCGCAGCTGATGATGCGGCGGGTTTACAGATCAGTAACCGTTTGTCGAGCCAAATCAATGGCTTGAACCAGGCCATTAGCAATGCCAACGATGGTATTTCTCTGGCTCAGACGGCGGAAGGTGCGATGGATGAGATTACCAACTCTCTACAGCGTATCCGGGTACTGGCGGTACAGTCGCAAAATGGTATTAATAGTTCAGCAGACAGGGTTGCGTTGCAAAAAGAAGTATCAGCGCTGAAAACGGAAATCAGCCGTATTGCAACAACAACTCAGTTCGGAGGATTAAAGCTTCTGGACGGTAAGTTCTCCGCCAAGTTCCTGGTAGGGGCTAATGCAGGACAAAATATCAGCGTGAACTTATCACGCACTGGTGGTGGTTTCGGTTCGTCAGGTTTGGGTATCAATAAGCTGTCGATCTCAAGCGTGGCAGGTGCTTCAAGAGCTATAGCTCAAATCGATAGTGCAATTAAAACTATCGACAGCACAAGGGCGGATCTGGGTGCTTTACAAAACCGGTTCCAATCGACTATCCGTAACCTGAGTAACATTGTAGAAAACGTTTCAGCAGCACGCAGTCGGATCAGAGACACTGATTTTGCTAAAGAAACCGCTGAGTTGACACGTTCGCAGATTATGCAGCAGGCCAGTACTACTATACTGACGCAGGCAAACCAGCGACCACAGGCAGCCTTGTCACTGTTAGGTTAATTTTAATAAGTAGCCTTAATGACATGGTAGTAAAATGGGGTCAGATCACATTGTTGATGGTTAACAATGTGATCTGACCCCATTTTTTTTGCTTTTTTTAAAATATTTTTTCATTTAACTTTATGAAAAATAAGGAAATATGAAATTAATTGCCGCTTGATGGAAAAAATTTGCCTTTTTTTACTAAAGTCCTGAAGTCAGTTGCCGATACCAAGTTAAGCCAAATTGCAGTTTGGCGAGAATTGCGGGGTTCCGCTTAACAAAAAAGGTTGTGTTTCGGGTTTGCAGACCCTTCGCGACTTTAAGGAGTGACTTATGGCTTTAGCAGTAAACACCAACGTATCCGCGTTAAACGCACAACGTCAATTGTTGACATCGGGCAATTCACTGGATACTTCATACAAGCGTTTGTCTTCTGGCTTCCGTATCAATGGCGCTGCTGACGATGCTGCAGGCTTACAAATCAGCAACCGTTTGACAGCTCAGATCAATGGTTTAAACCAAGCTATCAGTAACGCTAACGATGGCATTTCAGTGGCTCAGGTTGCTGAAGGTGCGATGGATGAAATTACAACTTCATTACAACGTATCCGTGTTCTGGCTGTACAATCACAAAATGGTATTAACGGTTCAGCTGACCGGATAGCATTACAAAAAGAAGTTTCAGCCTTAAAAACTGAAATCAGCCGTATCGCTCAGAATACCCAGTTTGGTAACATCGACTTACTAAAAGGTAACTTCTCGGCTAAATTCCTTGTTGGTGCTAACGCTGGCCAGACCATCAGCATTAACTTATCTGGTGTTAAAGGTGGTTACGGCACGTCAGGTTTAGGCCTGAGTAAGTTATCTGTTTCTTCTGTTGGTGGTGCTTCAGCTGCTATTGCTAGCATTGACAGTGCAATCAAAACCATTGACTCAACTCGGGCCGATCTGGGTGCGTTGCAAAACCGTTTCCAGTCAACCATCCGTAACTTAAGCAATATCGTTGAAAACGTTTCAGCTGCACGCAGCCAGATCCGTGATACAGACTTTGCAAAAGAAACTGCAGAACTGACACGGGCACAGATATTGCAACAGGCTAGTACTACAATACTGTCTCAGGCTAACACCAGACCTCAAACTGCACTATCCTTATTAGGTTAATAGTGGCCTTTTAGGTGAAGAGCAAAGGGTGAATACTTTAAAGTATTCACCTCGCTTGCCGATACAGAGGTAGACATGTATGAGTTCAGTAATAACGGGTAACTTTGGTTATCAACCAACGGCCCCCATAGCTGCAGCAAATGTCGCGGTTGATCTGAACAAAGTGAAAAGTGCTCCGGAGACTGCGTCACCCGAGTCCGAAAAGCAGACTGAGCCGCAAAGTGCTCAGAAGGCGGTAACTGCGGACGAATTAGGGGAAGCTGTTGAGAATATTAACCAGTTTGTTAATTCTCAGGGACGCACTTTAAATTTTTCGGTTGACGAAGAATCTGGTAAGCCTGTAGTGAAAGTGATTGATTTTGAGACCAAAGAAGTAATTCGTCAGATCCCCTCTGAAGAAGTACTGACCATGGCCAAAGCAATCAAAAAGTTGCAGGAAGATTTAGGTTCAGCGACAGGTTTAATGTTTGATAAGACGATATAAAGAGAGGATGAATCATGGCGATCCGGTCGTTAGGTGCGGCATCAGGGCTTGATCTTGAGAGTCTGGTGACACAGTTAGTCACTGTAGAACGGAACACAAAAGAAACTCGTCTTGATGCGACAAAAAAGGAGCTGGATTCATCTCTTTCTGGTTTTGGCAAACTCAAGTCTGCTTTAACCAAATTTAAAGATACCTTAACGGCTTTGGGAGACGACAAACTCAGAGCCCGTACCACCAGTATCAAACAACCCACAGATACAAAAACTTACCTGGAAGCAACATCCAGCAGTACTGCGGCTCCTGGTAATTTTGACATTAAAGTCAAGTCGCTGGCCACAGGCAGCCGTATTGAAAGTGCGGATAATGCCTATAGCAGCTCATCGGCTGTGGTTAGTACTACAGCCGGTAAACTGACGTTTGCAGCAGACGGTAAAACCTTTGATGTTAACGTTAAAGCCAATATGACCTTAGACGAGTTCCGTAAAGCTGTGAACAATGCCAGCGGTAATTTTGGTGTCAGTGCCAATATTATCAATGCAGGTTCTGGTGTCGGTACCAAGCTGGTATTGACGTCTTCTATCACAGGCGAAGGCAATGAACTCAAAATCACTGGCGACAATGCAGATCTTGATAGCCTGACAACTCAGGCTTTTGGTAGCAGCGATCCCGTATCCGGTGGCCTTGATGTAGCTATTGAAGCAGGCGATGCGGAAGTAGTGATCGACGGCATTAGCGTATTTAGCAAAAACAATACCTTTAAAAATGCGATTCAAGACACTGAATTGACAGTTTCAGCCGTCACTCCTGATGGCAATAACGCTACTCTGACTATAGAAACAGACAAAAAAGCGGCTGAAGACAAAATCAAAGCTTTTATGGATGCTTACAATAGCTTGTTAAGTGAAGTAAATACCTTAACGAAAAACCGTACTTTAGGAGACGATGGTAAAACTGTGATCGCTGAAGGCGGAGCTTTAAGCAGCGACCCTATGGTCCGCAGTATTATGAGCCAGGTCACTAAAACTTTAGGCAGTGCCTTTTCATCTGGTGGTGCTGAGCTGAATAACTTATATGCCCTGGGTATTACTTTTAATGACCAGGGCAAAATGGAAATCTCCAGTACCCGTTTATACGGTGCCGATTCAGGCCGCGAACGTTTTGATGACGCGCTGGAGAACAACTACGACAAAATTGCTGATTTGTTTGGTGGCACTGGAGGTATCACCAAGGAAATGGATAAAATCATTTCCCAGTTTACTGACCGCGATGGCCTGTTAGTGAACAAAGAAACCTCACTGAAAGACCAACTGAAAAAAAATACTAAAGATCGTGAGGCTTTCGAACGATATATAGTGAGCTACGAAGAGACATTGCGTCAGAGATATGGAGCTTTGGATTCGACTTTAGGTCAACTCCAGAGTACCTCCAGTTATCTGGTGCAACAGCTGGCAAACCTGCCACGTTATGGTAGTTAACAGGAGCTTGCTATGAGTTACGGTATTAAAGCTTACAAATCTGTAGGCATCAAAGATGATTTAGCTGTTGCAGACCCGCACCGTATTATCCAACTGCTGATGCAGGGCTCGCTGGAGAATATGGCTAAAGCCAAAGGTGCGATGGAACGCAAAGACTTTGCAGAAAAATCCCGGACTGTGTCTAAAGCCATGAGTATTATCTCTGCATTACAACACTCGTTGGATATGGATGTAGGGGGCGATGTGCCGCAGAATTTATGGTCTTTGTACGACTTTATGGTCAATCACTTGATGCAGGCCAGTCGTGAAAGCAATCCGGCTAAAGTGGATGACGTGATCGAAATTATGATCAAGATTAAATCTGGTTGGGATGCTATTCCGGTTGAAGAACGGCAAAAAGGTTTCCAAATGCTGGCAGAACGTCAGGGACAGACAGCTTTGGCATCGGCCTGATGACAGATTTAATACTTAGCTTACAAAACAAACGCCAGCAAATAGAGGAACTGCTGGCGCAGGAAGATTATGCTATCGAGCAATTTGCGCTGTATTGGCAAGACTTAGATCAGCTCCTGCGGCAACTCTGTGAAAATCCACAACAAACACCTGATTTACAAAGTATATTGGCAGATAACTTGCAGTGGGTTAGTCTTATCACTGAACAAGTCACTTCTGAA
>Ga0247725_1000460_pt1 | contig 30324 bp, 26 predicted proteins | sample OKSTACKMCFT3sol_FD_183021 | JGI IMG/M metagenome (GOLD analysis project Ga0247725, IMG submission 183021) | Subsurface sediment microbial communities from gas well in Oklahoma, United States - OK STACK MC-FT3-sol | ecosystem: Environmental > Terrestrial > Deep subsurface > Rock core/Sediment...
AACGTAGTGGATATTCTCAACATGGATGTTAATGCCGTGTCCAACTTACTGCCGCGAATCACTTCGCCATTGCTCACCAAAGAAGAAGTACAAGAACTTGCAGCAGAAGATTTTGTGCAGCTCGCGGGGGAAGTCACCAGTTTTTTGATCCCAAAGAAAATGCGATAACACTCCCCAGTAGCGTAGACGACACCATGGCAGATATCGCCATGGTGTTCCACTGGCCACCTGGCGAAATGTACGCCATGGACATCGATGAGCTAATGCGCTGGCACGAGAAAGCCATATCCCGCTGGAACCTGCAACACTCCCCACCAAAGTGAGGCCATGAATGTCAAAAAAACTCGAGTTAAAACTGCTGCTGGACATGGTTGATAAAGTCACTGGCCCACTTAAAAAAATCCGCGAAGCCAGCGGTGGTGTCTCGGGGGAATTAAAAGCCACGCGCGATAAACTTAAAGAGCTCAATAAACAGTCAGCACAAATCGACGGCTTTAAAAAACAGCAAAAGGCCATGCAAAGCACCGCATCCACACTAGTCGATGCGCAGGCGAAAGTGAAACAGATGCAGGCGCAAATGAAGGCGCTAGGGGGGGAAGCCTCCAACAAGATGCGAACTGACTTTAGAAAGGCCAACGAAGCGGTGCGGGATTTAAGCCGAACCCTAGAAAAGCAGCGCACTGGACTTGGGGAGCACAGGCAAAAGCTGCGTGACTCCGGTATCGATACCGGCAAACTTGGCGACGCCCAAAAAGATCTCAAAGAAAAAATACAGCAAACAACCGATGTCATGGAGCTGCAACGCAAAAAGCTAGACGCCGTGTCGAGAAAGCAAAAGCGCCTCAATGATGCTGGCGCAAATTATCAAAAAGCCAAGGCATTACAGGGCGATCTTGCAGGCAAAGGTGCTGGCATGGTCGCCACGGGGGCGGCCATTGGTGCCGCCTCAGCAGTCCCGATCATTGAATATTCAAAAGCAGAAACCGCCGCCACGGGGCTTAAAGTCTCGATGATGGGGGCGGGTGGTGTTGTTCGTAAAGAGTTTGCCGAGATTAATGCACTAGCAACTCAGCTCGGTAATAAACTCCCAGGCACTACTGCCGACTTTCAGGACATGATGACAACCCTTATCCAGCAAGGTATGTCATCCAAAGCGATTTTAGGCGGGCTAGGCGAAGCGACCGCTTTTTTAGGCGTTCAAATGAAGCTGCCATTTAATGAGGCGGCAGAATTTGCAGCTAAATTGCAAGACGCAACAGGCACAGCCGAAAAAGACATGATGAACCTAATGGACGTTATCCAACGTTCATATTATCTCGGTGTTGATAAAACCAATATGCTGCAAGGCTTTAGTAAGCTGAGCTCTGCATTACCCGTGCTGCGTAAACAAGGGCTTGAAGCTGCTCAACTGTTAAGCCCGCTGATTGTTATGGCAGACCAAGCCGGTATGGCGGGTGAAGCCTCAGGTAACGCTTACCGTAAAGCATTTCAGCTTTCTATGGATACGGGCAAAGTTGGTAAAGCTAACAACATTCTGGCGGACATGGGGATTAAGCTCGATTTTACTGACGGTAAAGGCGAGTTTGCCGGATTAGAAAATATGTTTAGCCAGCTACAAAAGCTCGGAGGGCTAAATACTGAGACCCGTCTATCTGTACTCAAGCAGATCTATGGTGATGATGCCGAAACCTTACAAGTGATGAACATTATGATCACCAAAGGTATTGCCGGCTACCGAGAAACAGCTGCAAAGATGGAGGCGCAAGCATCGCTGCAACTCAGGGTTAACGAGCAGTTAAATACCCTGACAAACCTATGGGATGCCGCCACGGGAACCTTTACCAATGCGCTTGTTAACGTTGGCGAGGCCGTAGCACCGGAGCTTAAGCAGCTGGTTAACTGGCTGGGCGAAATGGCCGAAAAGCTCGGCACATGGATAAAAGCCAACCCCGAGCTCACTGGCACTCTATTTAAAGTCGCTATGGGCGTGGGGGCGCTAGCCGTTGCAGGTGGAACACTGACACTCATGCTTGCAGGGATATTGGGCCCGCTGGCGATGATTAAATACAGTGCAGAAATACTAGGCATTAAGTCATTGCCGCTTGTAGGCAGTGCCATCACTAAGCTGGGCGGTGCATTTTCGTGGATATTGGGCGGATTAAAAACGCTATCAATAGCACTATTCACCACACCAATCGGCTGGCTGATCTTAGGCATTACCGCGTTAATCGGTGCGGGATATTTACTGGTCACCCACTGGGACACAGTTAAAGCGTGGATGTCAGACTTCTGGCAAACCATCAAATCGCTCGCGGGCGAGGGTATCGAAGCCGTTAAAAGTTATTTCAATGGCTTACCTGAGCCAATTAAAGCTGTGCTTTCTGGAATATGGGGCACCATGAAAACGGTTTTTTCATGGTCGCCAATTGGACTCATCGTGAACAACTTTGACGACATTGTCTCGTTCTTCACAGGACTGCCAGCCAAGTTTAGCAGCCTGGGCGAAATGACAATGGACGGTCTAGTTAAAGGCATCACCGGCAAGCTGGCCGAAGTAAAAGAAACCATTACCAATGCGGCCACCGATGCGATCGGCTGGTTCAAAGACGTACTGGGTATTGCTTCCCCCAGTAAAGTGTTTGCGGTAATGGGCGACCAAACTATGCAGGGCTTAACCGTTGGCATTAATCGGAGCCAACAGGAACCACTAAATGAAATAAATAAACTCAGTAAGCAAATGGCCGGAACGGCATTTGTGCTGGGCATTTCTGCGCTTCCTGCCGCAGCCATGCCGAATGACGTTGCTAATCTGCTATCGCCAGCGCCAATCATTCAGAACCGTGAGATCATTGAACAGCTGTCGCCGGCTAAACTGAGCCAGCCGGAGGATGCTGTGCGTCAGGTGCGCGACGAGCATTCGGCGGCTGTGTTGCCGGCAGTACCAGCGATGAATCGCGAGATAGTCGAACAGATAGAACCTCCAGAATCGTCAGCGATGGGGTATGAAGTGCTGTCGCAGGCAGTCGATGCGCTAATGCCGTCACTGACTGATCTAATGCCGTCATTGGCTCAAGTCAGGCGCGCATTTACGCATTTGAGAACCATGATGAGTACTGCCTCTGGGACGCTGATGCGGGTTGGACAAACACTGCTATTCGTCGGCCGCGCCGCCGCGCTTAACCCTATCGGACTGCTGGTAACCGCTATTGGCTTAGGCGCACTGGCAGTTTACAAATATTGGCAACCCGTCAAGGCGTTTTTTGTCGGCTTTTGGCAAGGGCTGCAAGAAGGACTCGCGCCTGTAGCCGAAGCACTTGGCCCTGCTTTTACTGCCCTGGGTAGTGCATTAATGCCACTTAAGCCAATTTGGGACGGCATCGCCAGCGTGCTCGGTACTGTTTGGAAATGGGTAACAGATTTACTAACCCCGATTAACGCCACCGCCACTGAGCTAGATAATGCCACAGGCGCAGGCACGCGCTTTGGACTGTGGCTGGCCGATCTCGTCACCCTAATCCCTAACGTGATTGGCAACTTTGTCGGCTTTGGTGCCAGTATAATGAGTGGCATTAGTGATGGCATTATGAGCAGAGTAAGTGCGGTTAAAGAGTCTCTGGGTGGCGCAATAAATGGCTCTATTGATTACATTAAAGACTTGCTCGGTATTGCTTCACCCAGCAAAGTGTTTGCGGTAATGGGCGACCAAACCATGCAGGGATTAACCGTTGGCATTAATCGTAGCCAGCAAGCACCGCTGAATGAAGTCGGCAAGCTCGGTAAACAAATGGCAGGCGCGGCGTTCGTGCTCGGCGTTACAGCATTACCAGCCGCGGCTATCACCGACCAAACTCGCATCATTAGGGATGAATACCAAAGTGCTGATTATTCAGTTCCGGATGCAATACGCTTGGTCAAAGAGGGCGAACTACCAGCCAGAAAACAGAAGAATGACGACTTATCACCAGATGATAACAGCCTAGCGCATAACACAGCGCCAGACAGGTTAGGCGCATTTGCACAGCGCCAAGCACCGCAGCCTCAAACCGTTCATATTGATGCCGGTATTCATGCACCCATTACCGTTTATGCCACAGCCAATATGAATGCACAGGATGTCGCGCAGTTAATCGCCATAGAACTAGAAAAGCGAGAACGTGCCCAGCAAGCACGCTTACGCAGCAGCCTAAAGGACCTTAACTAATTATGATGATGACACTCGGCTTTTTTGTATTTAGCCGGCTGACTGTGCCATATCAAGCATCACAGCATGACATGGTATGGCGCCACCCAACCAACAGCCGCGTTGGTGCGCGGCCATCCGCGCAGTTCTTGGGGGTTGGCGATGAAACGTTAACGCTATCTGGCGTGCTAATGCCAGAAATCACGGGTGGAGAGCTCAGCCTAGAGGCGCTGCGTAAAATGGCCGACACCGGTAAAGCTTACCCACTGATTGAAGGGCGCGGCACTGTGACAGGATTTTTTGTGATCGAGAAAATCAGCAAAGGCCGCAGTGAGTTTTTTAGCGATGGCGCCGCACGGCGAATCGAGTTCACCATTGAACTAAAGCGGGTGGATGAAAAAAACACGAGCCTTATCGCCAACGAGAACCTGATAGGCATGGGCATCAGTAAACTGATTAGGGGGATCTTGTGAGCCTCCTCGAGCAGTTTAACCCGCTGGCCAGTGGCGACCAGCCAACGCCAGATTTTCAAATTCTGGTCAATGGAAACGACATCAGTCCAAAAGTGAAATCGCGACTTATGTCGCTGCGCCTAACAGATAATCGCGGCTTTGAAGCGGATACCGTTGAAGTGCAGCTCGATGACGCAGATGGTGAACTGGCGATGCCACCAAAGGGCGCCAGCATGCAAGTACGTATTGGGTGGAAGGGCAGCGCACTGGTTGATAAAGGCACATACACCATTGACGAACTCGAGCACAGTGGTCCACCGGACAGCCTAACCATTCGCGGTAAATCCGCCGATATGCGCGGCACCTTGCAACAAAGCCGCGAGCAAAGCTATCACCAGCAAAATATCAGCAGCATTATCGATGTCATCGCAGCGCGGCATCAGCTTAAAGCCAAAATTAGTGACAAGCTCAAAGCCGAAGTTATCGAACATATTGATCAAGCTAACGAGTCGGATGCCAACTTTCTAACCCGCCTCGCTGAGCAATTTGACGCTATTGCCACAGTAAAAAACGGCAACTTACTCTTTTTGCAAGCGGGACAATCGAACACCGCGAGCGGTATGGCGCTAGAGGGTGTTGAAATTAATCGCCAGTCGGGCGATAGCCACCACTTTGGCGTAGCCGATCGCGATGCCTACTCAGGTGTAGTTGCCTACTGGCAAAACGATAAAGGTGCTAAGCGCCAGACCGTTAAAGCGAAAAAGCCAAAAGAAGCCAAGCCAGACGATGTAAAGGTCATCGTGGGTGAAAAAGAGATCATGGTTGGCAGCAACGACAACGTAAAAACCTTGCGCCATATCTATGCCAACAAGCAGAACGCAGAGCGCGCCGCCCGTGCCATGTGGGATAAATTGCAACGCGGTGTAGCCACCTTCACTATCACCTTAGCCATGGGCAGGCCAGAGCTATTCCCTGAGCAGCCTGTTAGTGTCAGCGGTTTCAAACCGCCCATTGATAACAGCGCCTGGATACTTACCCGCGTCGAGCACAATATCAACGACATGGGCTACACCACAGGGATAGAGCTAGAAGTTAAAAACAGCGAAGTGGCAGATGTCAGCGATGAAAATGACTCATCGGAATAAAAGCACCCGCAGCAAAGACGGCAATGACTATGCTGGCCACTGAGGGGAAAATTTTTTAAATAGCGACAATGTGTTGTGTATATAACCCCATAGTCACCCTTTAGAATGATTGCACGCAGTCAATTAGGAGTTGGGTATGATGTCAGAAGAACCAAAGAAAACCACTCGCAAGAGCTCAGCGCGCGGTGCTGGTATTACCTGCCCGCATTGTGACAGCCGCGCACTGCTGAGACGAACACGAGCAATCACCCTATTAACCAGAGAAAAAACCTATCGATGCGATAATGATGAATGTGGACACATATTCGTTAGCATTGAAGAAATTCAACGAACCGTTGTCCCTCCAAGAGTGAGTCGCGAGGGAGTAAACCTGCAGATAAGCAGAATATCAAAACCACAAAATCAACCACTTAACCGCACCTAGCAGCAGGCATTTACTACAAAACAAAAGCCCACATCAGCGTGGGCTTTTTGTTGTCAAAAACAATACCGCGGTCAATATGTGGCACAACCAAAAATAAAGATAACTAAAACAATAGCTTAATCAAGCAAAAAAGGAGGGCTAGCCTCCTTTCTCATTATTTATCACGTCGCAACACTTAAGAATGTAGCCGGCCTTCTTCAGGCTGCTCAAAAATTAAATCTTCCATTTGCTCATAGGCAGACTCATGGCCGGGCGCATTAAACAGCACCATCAGAATAACCCACTTAAGATCTTCGAGGATCAAGGCAGGCTCATCAAGCTCCATGACTCTGTCGATCACCATCTCACGGGTTTCGACATTAAGCACTTTAACTTGCTCTAAAAATAGCAGGAATCCACGGCACTCCACATCCAGCTTTTCCATTTCGTCTTTGGTGTAAATCCGAAACGAATGCTGATCATGATTACACAGGTAAGGCTTATCCCCTTCCTGTAACTCTGCCAGACGCTCCAACCAAGTTAAGGCTTTTAAAATCTCCGACTGATGAAAACCAGCGCGAGTGAGTTCCTTGGTTAACTCGTCTTCATCAACTAGTAGTTCGACTTCACTGTGAACATAGTTTTCAAATAGATACATGAGGATATCAAACATGGCTAGCTCCTCTTTACTCTGACGTAACCACCGGGTACTGCAACAACCCAACCTTGCAACTCAAGTTCAAGCATTTGTTCTAACACCAGATCTATCGTTTTCCCACTATGTTCAACTACAGCATCAATTGTTGTAGTTTCATAACCTACACTAGCTAACAGCGATGAAAATGGCAAATCACAAATCTCACCTTGCTGTATATGGTGGCTGGAGTAGAGTTCTTCAAGATGAAAGGCTGTCAAACTTGCCAGCTCTTCCACTATATCGGCCGCGCTTTCCACAAGTTTTGCCCCATCACGTAATAAATCGTGACAGCCTTGGTGAAATCCTCCTAGGATGGAGCCAGGCACGGCAAACACCTCACGCCCTTGCTCCATAGCCAACCTTGCGGTGATGAGTGAACCACTTTTGCGACAGGCTTCAACCACCAGCGTCCCTAAAGAAAGACCGCTAATGATGCGATTTCGTTTCGGGAAATTGCCCGCAAAAGGCCCTACATCTGGCCAAAACTCGCTTATTATACAGCCTTGGCGCTGAATATCCTCATAAAGCTGCTTATGTCGGCGCGGATAAGTAATATCAATCCCAGTTCCCAGCACGGCAAGCGTTCTTCCACCATGATCAACACAAGCTTTATGCGCCGCACCATCAATCCCCATCGCCATGCCGCTACAGATACTAAATCCAAGCGCCGACATCTCTCGAGCCAATTGATAAGCCACCTGTAACCCACCAGGAGATGCATTACGGCTGCCCACAACAGCAAGAGATGGAATCGCTAGCGCCTCGACGCAGCCCTTAACAAACAAAACGCAGGGTGGATCAGTTAATTGTTTTAGCAACGGAGGATAAAGCGGATCGGAAAAACAGACTAAATGATGATGTGCCGCCTGTTGTTGCCACTCTAAAGCAGCATCGACTTTTTGATAGTCAATAACCAAGCTGTGGAGCTGATTGTCAGACAAAGGGAGCGAGTGTTTCTCATGCTCGAGCCTTTGCCTGAGGTCGTCCACATCCATGTGCGTTAATAATTGTTGTGTCCGAGCGGGTCCGAGCCCAGATACCGCACTAACAATTAACCAATCAACCAAGTTTTCAGAGATTATTGACCTCTAAAGGCTAAGGAATCTGGGGCGATTAATTTATCATCGACCCGCACAGAACGCTCCGTCGATACAATCAATCCTAAACTTGCTTTATCAAACACTTTGAATACTAATAACTTACCATTGTAAACATCAGGCATTTTGAGTGCCCTGTCGGATGAAAGTGACGCAACCACATTGTCATAGGCTGTCCGTTCCATCGAGGGCACAGGTTGGCCATCGTTATTAATCACGATTTCTTCGCCATCGCGATAAATGGAGAATACCTCGCCAGGCTCAATACCGTCCTGCGTACCTTTATCAAGATAGACAACATTGAGTTTACCGGCTTCGCGCATTTTCGACTCGATGGCCAATATGGTCGCTGGCGTCTTAAGTTCTGCGGGTTTTGGCGTAAAGTAAGCTGACATTAACGCTTCATCCTCCATAGGCAACACCCTAAAGCCCGCTTTGGTTTCACGGAAATTGCTCAGAATTTTTACCTTAGACACTTTGCCAGACTCAATGACTTGGCCTGTGGATGCCAGAATCGCTTCCTGTCCTAGCGCCTCGCCCGTTTCTTTATTAAAGAATTCTCGGCCACGCTCATAGACTCCTAACTTTTGATGCAAAGGTAATTCGCTATTAATATAAATCACATCACCAACAATATGATGGCGCGACGGGCTTTCACCGCCGAGTACCATAGGTTGCATGCCTAGCCAGCTAGCATCAACCACACGGTTTTGAACGAGATAGTTTTGGATTAATGCCAAATCAACCGCAGGAACCGCATTGCTCTTGGCAATTACGCGTCCCTCTGGAGTTTTGCGAATATGGGGTTTTGCTTCACTACCTCCAATACTCGCACTCGCGCCATTAAGCACTAATCTGGGTTGACCATCGATAAAGACTAAGGTGAGTTGATCACCGGGATAAATTAAATGAGGATTGGCTATTTGAGGGTTAACATCCCATAAACGTGGCCACTTCCACGGATCATTTAGAAAGGTTGCAGAAATATCCCACAGGGTATCGCCCTTCTTTACCACATATGACTCTGGATACCCTGCTTTCAACGTGAGAGTGTCAGCGTAAACCAATGTGCAATGAAAGGTCATTAACGCAAGTAAAATTAGCCGTTTCATGGTGCGGTCCATGTTGTTTAGCTCTTAAATCGAGCTTTTACTGTTATTGATAGGCACTAAAGATTAAAATTAACCCATTAGCCTCAGTCAGTATAACCAACTGATTGAGATTTGACAGACTTGTTAAGAGTTTAAGTATGGCACTATTAAAAGTTTTACGCTTTCCCGATGAAAGATTGCGAACTCAAGCACAACCTATCACAGAGTTTACTACTGAGTTGCAAACTCAAATCGATGATATGTTCGAAACCATGTACCAAGAAAAAGGGATTGGTTTGGCCGCGACCCAGGTTGATTATCATAAACAACTGATCGTCATGGATTTACAAGACGAGGTTGAACGTCCTAAAGTCTTTATCAATCCCGAGATTATTGCCAGTAGCGGTGATTTCTGTAACGAAGAAGGTTGTCTGTCAGTCCCTGGTATCTATGCCAAGGTTGACCGCGCCGAATTTGTTACCGTTAAAGCTCTGGATAGACACGGTAATGAATTCACCGTTGAAGCCGATGACCTATTTGCGATTTGCATTCAGCATGAAATGGATCACCTGAAAGGTAAGTTATTTGTCGACTACCTGTCGCCATTGAAGCGCCAACGGATCAAACAGAAACTTGAAAAAGCGGCCAAACAAGACGCCAAATAAGCATTAGGATCAGATTTGAAACCACTCAATATCATCTTCGCCGGAACACCGGATTTTGCCGCTCGCCATTTACAGGCGCTGATTAACTCACACCACAATGTGATTGCTGTTTACACACAGCCGGATAGACCCGCAGGGCGCGGTAAAAAACTCACCGCCAGCCCAGTGAAAGAGCTCGCGCTCGCCCACAATATTCCAGTTTATCAACCCGGTTCGCTACGCAAAGAACCCGCGCAGCAACAACTGGCCGCCCTTGATGCCGATATTATGGTGGTGGTTGCCTACGGTTTGATCCTGCCTAAAGTCGTGCTTGATACGCCACGTTTAGGCTGTATCAATGTTCACGGTTCAATTCTGCCTCGTTGGCGCGGTGCGGCGCCGATTCAACGCGCATTGTGGGCAGGTGATAAAGAAACCGGCGTGACGATTATGCAGATGGATATCGGCCTAGATACGGGTGATATGCTGCTAAAAACCTACTTGCCAATTGAAGATGACGATACTTCGGCAAGTCTTTACGAGAAGTTAGCCCAGCAAGGACCCGATGCGCTACTGCAAGCTCTCGAGGGTTTAGCCAACGGCACCTTAGCCGCTGAAAAACAAGATGAAACCTTAGCGAACTACGCCGAAAAACTCAGTAAAGAAGAAGCGAGGTTAGATTGGACTAAATCCGCGACCCAATTATGGCAGGAAGTTCGCGCCTTCAATCCTTGGCCAGTGAGCTACTTTGAGCACCAAGGCAATACTATTAAGGTGTGGCAGACCCAAGTCAGCACCACCAGCAGCAATGCCACACCCGGCACTATTATCAGCGCCAGTAAAAAAGGTATTGAAGTCGCCACCGGCGATGGTGTGTTAACCCTACTCAGCATGCAATTACCCGGCAAGAAACCCCTCAGCGTTGCAGATATTCTCAATGCCCGCGGCGAGTGGTTTACCCCAAATACTCGTCTCAATAACGAGGCGCAATAATGATGAACTTGCGAGCACTGGCGGCCAAAGCCATCTTCGACGTATTAGAAAAAGGCGTGTCACTTTCAGTTGCCCTGCCAGAACAGCAAAGGCATCTTGCTAGTGGTAAAGATAAAGCCCTGCTCGCCGAGCTCTGCTACGGCGTAATGCGTACTTTGCCACAGATAGAAAAACGCGTTGCCGAATGTTTGGCTAATCCGCTCAAAGGTAAGCAAAGGATCATCCACCAGCTATTGATTGTTGGCTGTTACCAGCTTTACTTCACCCGCATACCAAGCCATGCGGCTATATCCGAAACCGCTGAGGCCTGCCGTCAATTAAAGTTTGAGGGAATGGTAAAGGTCGTCAATGGCGTGCTGCGTAATATTCAGCGCCAATTAACACCGCTTAGCACAGAGTCGGAGACCTTAAGCTACAACACGCCGGGCTGGTTAATTAAGCGCTTAAAAGCCGCTTATCCTGACAACTGGCAAGAGATAATCCAGCAAAGCCATGAACGTCCACCCATGTGGTTACGTAACAATCGCCGCTCCCAAAGCCGCGATGAATATCTTGCCGCCCTGAGTGAGCTAGAGATAGAAGCCAGTGCGGGCCTGAGTGATGATGCAATCCTGCTTGCCCATCCCAAGGATGTGGCGACATTGCCACGCTTCCACGAAGGTGCGGCATCAGTGCAAGATGGCGCAGCCCAATGGGCAGCGACCCTGCTGGCTCCGCAAGCCAATGAACTGGTTCTCGACGCCTGTGCGGCACCGGGCGGTAAGAGTTGCCATTTACTCGAACTTGAACCTAGCATCAAGCTGGTCGCCGTCGATTTCGATGCCAAACGTCTCGAGCGCGTGCAACAGAACCTTGACCGTTTATCATTAAAAGCGGAAGTTATTCATGGCGATGCGGCCAATATCGACTCATGGTGGCAGGGTGAACAATTTGATCGTATCTTACTCGACGCACCTTGCTCAGCGACGGGCGTTATCCGCCGCCATCCCGATATCAAATGGTTACGCAAAAACCATGACATCGAAGAACTGGCCGAGCTGCAAAGACAAATTCTCGATCACTGCTGGAAGTGGCTCAAGCCCGGTGGCACACTCCTGTATGCAACTTGCTCTATTTTGCCGCAGGAAAATCGAGACCAAATTAGTGCATTTTTAGCCAGAACCGCAGATGCTAAGCTAGACACACTTGCCCAGCAGGCTTCAAGCCAAGATATAGGTTGGCAAATCACGCCGGGACAACACAACATGGATGGGTTTTATTACGCCCGTTTATTGAAAGCGACCCATTAGGAAGTAAGCAAGGCCATGAAAATTATCATATTAGGTGCGGGTCAAGTTGGCGGAACCTTGGCCGAAAATTTGGTGGGTGAAAACAACGATATCACCATCGTCGATAGCGACAAATCCAGATTACGCGCCCTGCAGGATAAATATGACCTTCGCGTCGTGGCGGGCCATGGTGCCCACCCCGATGTGCTCAAAGAGGCTGGCGCCGAAGATGCCGACATGCTGATTGCTGTGACGAACAGCGATGAATGCAACATGGTCGCCTGCCAGATGGCCTACAGCCTATTTGGTACACCGACTAAAATCGCCCGTATTCGCTCCGAACCTTATCTAGCGATGCGCGATAAATTATTTATCGACAGTGAGACCAAAAATAGCGATGGGCGTCCTCGCGGCGGTTTTGTGATCGATGAACTTATCGCACCTGAACAGTTAGTGACCGCTTACATTCAACGTTTGGTTGAGTATCCCGGTGCACTGCAAGTGCTCGAATTTGCCGAAGGGCGCTTAAGTTTAGTTGCGGTGCGCGCCTATTATGGCGGCCCTTTAGTCGGTAATGCCTTGGCCGCGCTTCGCGAGCATATGCCAAATATTGATACCCGGGTGGCGGCGATTTTCCGCCAAGGTCGCCCTATCATGCCCCGCGGTACGACTATTATCGAAGCCGATGACGAAGTATTTTTCGTGGCCGACAGTCGCCATATCCGCGCGGTGATGAGTGAGATGCAAAAGCTGGATAACTCCTACCGCAATATCATGATTGCCGGCGGTGGTAACATCGGCTTAGGCCTGGCTAAACGCCTCGAGCGCACCCATTCAGTCAAATTGATTGAACACAAGTTCGAACGCGCAGAGTCTCTATCCGAACAACTTGAAAACACCACGGTATTTTGTGGTGACGCCTCAGATCAAGAGCTGCTACTCGAAGAACATATCGACCAAACCGATGTGTTTATTGCCGTCACCAACGATGATGAAGCCAATATCATGTCCGCCCTGCTAGCCAAGCGCATGGGGGCGAAAAAGGTGATGGTGCTGATCCAGCGCGAAGCATATGTGGATATTGTGCAAGAAGCTAATATCGATATCGCGATTTCACCCCAGCAGGCAACGATTTCAGCCTTACTGACCCATATCCGCCAAGGCGATATCTGTAACGTGTATTCCTTACGTCGAGGCGCCGCCGAAGCCATCGAAGCCATTGCCCACGGTGACTCCAGCACCTCTAAAGTTGTTGGCAAGGCCATTGGCGATATCAAGCTGCCGCCGGGAACCACTATTGGCGCAATTGTGCGGAATGAGGAAGTGTTGATGGCTCATGATAAAACAGTGATTGAGCAAGGGGATCACGTGATTTTGTTTTTGGTAAACAAAAAATTTATCGGCGAAGTCGAGAAGCTGTTCCAACCTAGCGCCTTCTTCTTTTAAGTCATCATCCTATGCTGAACTTTAGACCGTTATTGTTTATTTTAGGGCTGTTTTTATCGATGTTAACAGCCTTTATGTTAGCGCCCTTACTTCTTGCCGCATTCAACGGCGAGGAGACCGTAGGCTCTTTCATGTTATCGGCTTTAGTCACAGGGATTTGCGCCAGCCTGTGTTTGCATAACGGCCAAAGTAAGGCCATTAACCTCAATATTCGAGATATGTTTCTGCTCACCAGCCTAACTTGGCTGATCGTGAGTCTGTTTGCGGCTATGCCTTTTACGCTTTACCACGGTATAGGTTATACGGATGCCTTCTTCGAGACCATGTCCGGTATTACCACCACAGGTTCAACCGTGCTCTCAGGGTTAGATACGATGGATCACAGTATCTTAATCTGGCGCTCGTTATTGCAATGGCTCGGTGGTATTGGCTTTATCGTGATGGCGGTTGCGATTCTGCCCTTCTTAAACGTTGGTGGTATGCGGCTGTTCCGCACTGAGTCATCGGATTGGAGTGACAAGGCCGTTCCTCGTACCCAAAGCATGGCTAAGCATTTATTCTTTATCTATATTTTACTGACTATTATCTGCTGTATTGCCTACCATGTTGCAGGCATGACGTGGTTTCAAGCCATCAACCATGCGATGACCACACTGTCGACGGGAGGCTATTCAACCTCAGATAATTCGATGGCGGCGTTTTCAAATTCAGCCCATTGGGTTGGCGTTGTGTTTATGGCGGCGGGAGGTTTACCCCTGCTGATGTTTGTGCAGATGATCCAACAGCGCGATTTAAGCGTTTGGAATGATGCCCAAGTCAAAGGCTTCTTATTTTTTCTGACCTTTGTTTCTTGCTTTATTGGTGTTTGGTTATGGCAAACCCGCGATATCGCCTTGATTGATGCATTACGCTTATCCAGCTTTAACGTCGTATCTGTTGTGACCACAACGGGCTATGGGTTAACCGACTATGGTACGTGGGGCGCATTTGCTAATATCGCTTTTCTGTTCTTAATGTTTGTCGGTAGCTGTTCTGGCTCGACCTCTGGCGGGATCAAAATCTTCCGCTTTCAAATTGCTGGCGCCATTATGCGCGAGCAGTTAAAGCAGCAATGTCATCCCAATGGGATATTTAGGGAGCGCTATAATAACCGCCTGATTAGTGAGGATATTGTGCGCTCGCTGATCACCTTTGTACTGCTATTTATGTTTGTGATTGTTGGGCTTTCGGTGATTTTGGTGTTGACAGGGCTCGACCCCATGACCAGTTTTACTGGCGCAATTACCGCAGTCACCAACGTTGGCCCAGGACTTGGGCCGATTATTGGCCCAGCGGGTAACTTCTCGACACTGCCCGATCTGGCTAAGTGGGCGCTTGCATTAGGTATGTTGCTAGGACGCTTAGAGATTTTAACTGTGGCTGTACTATTCCATCCCAGTTTTTGGAAATACTAGTCGTATCAGTCATCAACTAAAAATGCGCTCACAGAGCGCATTTTTATTAGGCGGGCTCAGCAACCTTAGCCAAAGTCAGCAAATGGTCGGCATAGACCTTCACATCTTCCCAGTCGGTATAATCGATCACCGCCTTAGGATCCGTTGGCCCTTTGGTGATTTTCATAATCAATTGGATCATTAATCTGTCGTACCAAGGCCACGAAGGGTAATCCACCTTACCAGCAATAATCTTCAAATCGGCGGGAGTCCAAGGTGATAAGGTTATGAATTTTTGCAGGTATTTATTGTTCTCTGGAATACGTTTTTCAGGATTACGCGCCACCACATTGACGCAGAAAAAACTGTTTGGCAACGCACTCAACGCTTGCGAATGTTGTTCAACAAACTGGAATACGCTCTTGTCATAGGTACCATAGAGTACGCAAGCCCCCAAAGCCACCAGTTGATAATCGGGCCAGTTAATCCTTGTTGCAGCCGCACTATTGATGTCGACTAAGTCAACCTCAGCACCACGCAGAGTCAATTGCTGCGCGATTGCATTCGCAATCTTGGCCGTGTGGCCACCACGGGTAAAATAAAGCACCAAAATGCGTGTCATGGGGTATTCCCGTTCCGTTAAAGTGTGGCACCATTGTGGCAATCATCTGTTAAATAAACCCCTGATAGGATCACAAATCAGCGTTGTCTCATATTCTGAAATGCAAAAATTGAGATCTGAATTGCCGAGCAGTATGATTGCGTATAGAAACATGTTCAATTAGAATTATCTAATCAAAAGCGATCAAGTGAGTACCTTATGCAAAATGATATAGATGTAAATGCAATGGTAACTAATGCGGAAAGTGCGGCTAAATGGCTTAAAGCTATAGCGAATCCTTATCGCTTAATGATTCTGTGCCTTTTACTGGATAAAGAGCTGAGCGTGACGGAACTGAATGCGACTGTTCCTTTAAGCCAATCGGCACTATCACAGCATTTAGCAGTATTGCGAGCTGAAGACTTAGTCGATACCCGTAAGAGCTCCCAGATTGTGTATTACAAGCTTAAGAATGAACAAGTCACCCAAGTGATTTCCATTCTACATAGTCGTTACTGCGCGGTATAAATCGTTAAACGACGCCATGCAGTCATAAAGCCCTAGCTGAGACTAGGGCTTTATCATTTTTACAGCTTGCTAAAGTGCGTTCCGAAGGCTTCGACTTTACCCCAATCGGTAAACTCGAAGGTGCCCTTCAGGTCAGTCGGCCCCTTAGTCATCCACATGATAAAGCGGATCATGGTCCGGTCGAATAAACTATATTTAGGATAATCAATCTTGCCTGCAAACACCGCCAATTGCTGTGGTTGCCACAGCGATAATTTAAGGAACTTTTGCATGTAAGGATTGGTTTCTGGCGTGTTCTTTAATGGCTTACGCGCCACCACATTTACAGTGAAAAAACCGTTAATTTTTGCACTTAACACCGCGTGGTTGCGATTTACAAACTGATATAGCTCAGGTCTATGTTTACCATAACGAATACTCGCACCAATCAGCACTTTATCGAAATCGACAAGACTTAAGGCCTCGGCCTGTTCTAAGGTGACTAACGACACCTGCTCACCCGCTTGTTCGGCAAGCGTTTTGATTTTTCGGCAAATTTCCAGTGTTTGGCCATCGATTGTCGAATAGATTATTAATGTCTGCATATCAATCCTTCCAGAAAGTTGGCGTGAACAAAATCAACAAGGTAAAGACTTCGAGGCGACCAAATAACATGGCCACCACCAGCACCCATTTGGCGCCATCACCGATACTGGCATAGTTACTCGCCACTTCCCCAAGCCCTGGGCCAAGGTTATTTAAACAGGCAGCGGTGGCACTAAAGGCCGTAATATCGTCCAGCCCCATGGCCATTAGCGCCAACATACACAGTACGAAAACTAAAGCGTAGGCAGAGAAAAATCCCCATACTGCATCGACGACACGATCTGGTAACGCCTTGGAGCCAATACGAATTGAGAACATCGCCTTAGGGTGAACCAAGCGCTTAAGTTCACGAGAACCTTGCAACAGCAGCAGGATAACTCGGATCACCTTTATCCCGCCCGCAGTTGAACCACCACACCCACCGATAAAGCTTGAGAAGATCAACAGAATCGGCAGGAAAAGCGGCCACATATGGAAACTTTCAGTACCAAAGCCAGCAGTTGTCGCCACCGAAACCGCTTGGAATAAGGCGTGATCTAAGGTTTCTTCTGGCGAGTCATAAATCCCTGAGTGATAAAGGGTTAAGAAGCAAATCGCCGTCAGCACCAACTGAATTGCCACCAGCATCTTGAACTCAGTGTCTCGAAAATAGACTCTAAAATTGATCCCGCGGCGCGAAAATGCCGCAAAGTGCACGCTAAAGTTCACTGCAGAGACTATCAAAAAGAATACGCAAATCAGATTGATTACAGGGCTGTTAAAGTAGCCCATACTGGCATCGTGGGTCGAAAAGCCCCCGATGGCGATGGTCGAAAACGAGTGACACACGGCATCGAATACGCTCATCCCCGCCAGCCAATAGGCGCCAGCACAGGTGATGGTTAGCAGTAGATAGATGTACCATAACGCCTTAGCCGTTTCGGCAATCCTCGGCGTCATCTTACTGTCCTTCACAGGCCCTGGAATCTCGGCGCGATACAGCTGCATGCCCCCAACTCCAAGCACAGGCAGAATCGCCACAGCTAGAACAATGATCCCCATACCGCCGAGCCATTGCAGCATATGTCGATAAAACAGAATGGCCTTAGGTAAGGAGTCCAGTCCGACAATAACGGTGGCTCCTGTGGTAGTTAGTGCGGAGAATGATTCGAAGAAACTATCGGTCCAGCTGAGATCGGGTTGGCTTGAGAAGATAAAGGGTAAGGCACCGATGGAGCCAAGCACTGTCCAGAACAAAACTACGATCAGGAAACCCTCGCGAGTTCGTAATTCCTCTTTGCAGCGACGATTAGGATACCAGAGCCAAAAACCGATAAATAAGCTAACAAAAAATGCCTGAATAAACGCAGTACCACCGCCATCGTTATACCAAATGGCGATTAAGGCTGGCGGCAGCATAGTGATGGAGAACAGGCCGATTAGCAGGCCTATGATTCTTATTATGGTTTTGTATTGCATTCCGCGTGTTCAATTATTCCATTGGCTGCAAAGGTATTTTCAGCATTTTGCATATTTTGGCATAATTTACGCAGGCATCACAGCTCAAACTCTGCTCGCAGGCTACCCTGACTCAACGTTGCCAGTGATTCATTCAATATACCCTGTTGCTGTTTGCCTATTTCAAAATGGATATCAACGGCTTCGGCAAATTGCTTATCGATGATCACCGCTTCTAACTGTTGTAATAAATGTTCGACATCCCTTAATTGGGTGTAATCACAATGCAGTTTGGCTGGATAACGTAATTGCTTCAATCGCGTCGGCAATTGCCCTAAACCTTGGCGTAATCCCGAAGTATAGGCACGCACTAAACCGCCCACACCTAACTTAGTACCGCCATAGAAACGCACCACCACGGCACCGACTTCACCGAGATTCGCGCCTTGTAATACTGCGAGCATTGGACGACCAGCGCTGCCCGCTGGCTCACCATCGTCACTCGAACCGATGGCAATGCTGTCGTTGGGCGCTCCAGCAATAAAGGCATAGCAGTAATGGCTGGCGCCGGGATAATCTCGCTTTATGTCAGTAAGTACTAACTTCAGCTGTTCTAAACTTGTGCAATGAAATAGAAAAGAGATAAAGCGGCTATGCTTTATCTCTTCTTCTATCTGCACATTTTCACTCGGTATCAGATAACTTTCGAGCACTCGCTCTCCCTAAAATCACGCTAAGCCCAGTTCGCGGGTCATATTTTCGTTTCGATCCTGATGCACAATCACATTATCTTCGATACGAATGCCGCCAAAAGGTCGCAGCTCATCAACGGTGCGCCAATTGATCTGCTGACCACGGCTATCTTGTTTTAGCTCATTGAGTAAAGTGTCGATAATGTATAATCCTGGCTCCATCGTAAGCACTTGGTTTGGTGCCAAAATGCGGGTGCAACGCAGGAACGGATGGGCTTCTGGTGCCGGAATATGGGTACCACGCTCATCGAAGGAAAAACCGCCCACATCATGCACTTGCAAGCCTAACATATGGCCGAGTCCATGAGGGAAGAAGGCGCTGGTTATGCCTTGGTCGACTAAGCCCTGGGCATCGCCCGTGGCTAGCTCAAAATCCAACAGCATTTGCGCGACTTTGCCATGGGTCGTCAAGTGTAAATCGGGATAACGCACACCCGGACGCATCATATCAATCAGTTCGAGCTGCGCCTTATTCATGGCAGTGATTAATTCGTCGAAACGATTCTTCTCAAACGCATAGGTACGAGTGATATCCGACGCATAGCCAAAGTAACTGGCACCCGCATCGATTAAAAAAGATAAGCGGCGCACCGGATTTTGATGCTCAAGCGCGGTGTAATGCAAAATCGCCGCATTTTGATTTAAGGCTATGATATTACCGTAGGGCACTTCGTTCTCGCCCTGTCCCACGGCTGATAAATACTGCTGCTGAATTTCAAACTCGCTCGCACCGTTATAGAAGGCATTTTTAGCAGCTAAATGCCCTTGCACCGCAATCTGGTTGGCACGGCGCATACATTCGAGTTCATATTCGGTTTTAGTAGTACGGTGGAAATGCAGGTAGCTCATCACAGAGTCAGGATTGCGACTGGTGAAACCCAGCACCTCAGCCACATCTAAATGCTCACCCAAATACGCCCAGTTGGCGATATCGCTAGGCAATAGCTCGGCAACTTTATCGGCCTTAGTGAGTAACTTGATCTCAAAATGCTCGGTCCAAAACATCTCCGGCACGTCCGACACCTTATGCCAAAAATCCACTGGGCGATAAAAAATCAGTTGCGGCTTATCGCGCCCATTCACCACTAACCAACAGTTAGGGTTATCCAGCACAGGTAACCAAGCCTTGAAATGGGGATTGGCTTTAAAAGGATAATTAATGTCGTCCAAAAACATTCGATGTGGCTGACCCGAGTGGATCACTAAACCTGATAATGCTTCACGCGATACAATTTCAGCGACTCGACGATTAAGCTCGGCGATGTGGGCATGATAGTGATGAGCCAAGTGATCCATGTGTCATATCCTGTAATGAACGATAGTTAATAAAAAAACCGCAAATCTGACAGAGCCCTAAAGGCTCAGTGTTTTCCTTCGCGTATGCCCTATTACTTAGCAGGTTAGCAAATTCTCAGTTTAAGCCTATGCTTCTAATTCTAAAAATAAAATTATCCATTTAGCCAGCGAGCAATACCGCTAAAGTACAAATTCCCACCACGTACCCTTTAGCGTAATCTGGCACTTCTACACTTTGTGCAGTGTATCACAAAGCTTAAAATTCACTCTAGCCGACAAGAAATTAAACAGTCGTTTAAATTGGGTGTTGTAATTTATCGAATTTCGAAGCACACTGGCACACAACTGGTCAAATGATGGCCGAAGCTGCTGTGAGATAGAGAGTCGTACTAACACCAACAAATAATGGTGGGTATCACTTTTAAGCCAAAAGGAAGCAAGCAATGATCTACCAAAGTCCTACAATTCAGGTTGAGTTACTCGAGGATAATATTGCCAAGCTGTGCTTTAACGCACCCGGTTCGGTGAACAAATTCGACAGAGAAACACTCGCCTCACTCGATGCCGCATTAGATAGCATTAAACAACAATCAAACATTCAGGCTTTAGTGCTGACCTCAGGTAAAGATACCTTTATCGTGGGTGCCGACATTACTGAATTTTTAGGCTTATTCGCACAAGATGATTCAGTACTACTCTCTTGGGTTGAACAGGCCAATGCCGTATTCAATAAACTTGAAGATTTACCTTTCCCAACCGCTTCAGCGATTAAAGGTTTTGCCTTAGGCGGTGGTTGTGAAATTATTCTGGCAACGGATTTCCGTATCGCCGACACCACAGCCAAAATCGGTCTACCCGAAACCAAACTAGGTATTATCCCAGGCTTTGGTGGCACAGTGCGTTTACCACGTGTGATTGGTGCAGATAACGCTCTTGAGTGGATCACCACGGGTAAAGATCAACGTCCAGAAGATGCCTTAAAAGTAGGCGCGGTTGACGCCGTTGTTGCGCCAGAGGCTTTAGAAGCTGCCGCCATTCAAATGCTTAAAGACGCGGTTGCAGAAAAGCTTGATTGGCAAGCCCGTCGCCAACGTAAGATGTCACCACTGACCTTACCAAAACTCGAAGCCATGATGTCTTTCACAACCGCTAAAGGTATGGTTTTCTCTGTCGCTGGCAAACATTATCCTGCACCAATGGCGGCGGTAAATGTAGTTGAGCAAGCGGCGACCAAAGGCCGAGCCGAAGCGCTGCAAATTGAGCATCAAGCATTTATCAAGTTAGCGAAAACCGATGTAGCCAAAGCGTTGATCGGTATCTTCTTGAATGACCAATTAGTAAAAGGTAAGGCTAAGAAAGCGGGCAAGCTCGCTAAAGATGTGAAAAGTGCCGCCGTATTAGGTGCTGGTATCATGGGTGGCGGTATCGCTTACCAAAGCGCCAGCAAAGGCACGCCAATCGTGATGAAGGATATCGCTCAACCTGCATTAGATTTAGGTTTAGGCGAAGCCGCAAAACTGTTATCTGCGCAAGTTGCTCGCGGCCGCTCTACCCCAGAAAAAATGGCTAAAGTGCTGAACAACATCACTCCAGCCTTAGACTATGCACCAGTGAAACATGCTGACGTGGTTGTTGAAGCCGTTGTTGAGCATCCAAAAGTGAAGGCACAAGTACTGGCGGAAGTTGAACAATACGTGAGTGAAGATGCGATTATCGCCTCTAACACGTCAACCATTTCAATCAACCTGCTCGCCAAGAGCATGAAAAAACCTGAGCGTTTCTGCGGTATGCACTTCTTCAATCCAGTGCACAAAATGCCATTGGTTGAAGTTATTCGTGGCGAGCACAGCTCAGAAGAAACCATCGCATCTGTTGTCGCCTACGCCAGCAAAATGGGTAAAACCCCAATCGTTGTAAATGATTGCCCAGGTTTCTTCGTTAACCGTGTACTCTTCCCTTATTTTGCTGGCTTTAACGGCCTGCTCGCCGAGGGTGGCGACTTTGCCGCTATCGATAAAGTGATGGAAAAACAATTCGGCTGGCCAATGGGCCCTGCTTACCTGCTAGACGTTGTCGGCCTAGACACAGGTCACCACGCGCAAGCGGTAATGGCCGAAGGCTTCCCCGATCGTATGGGCAAAACTGGCAATGACGCGATTGACGTGATGTTCGAGAACAAACGTCTCGGTCAGAAGAATGGCAAAGGCTTCTACGCTTACTCTGTGGATAGCCGCGGTAAGCCAAAGAAAGACGTCGACCCAACCAGCTACGAGCTGCTAAAGGCTGCCTTTGGTGAACAAAAAGCATTCGATGCGGATGAAATCATCGCCCGCACTATGATCCCAATGATTATCGAAACCGTTCGCTGTTTAGAAGAAGGCATTGTGGCATCACCTGCCGAAGCGGATATGGGCTTAGTCTACGGTTTAGGCTTCCCACCATTCCGTGGTGGTGTGTTCCGTTACTTAGATACTATGGGCGTAGCCAACTTTGTCGCCTTAGCTGACAAATACGCTCACTTAGGTGGTTTGTATCAAGTCACCGACGCCATGCGCGCCCTTGCAGCCAACAACGGTAGCTACTACCAAGCCTAATTAGCGGGAAAGGAATTTAATTATGAAACAAGCTGTTATCGTAGATTGCATTCGTACGCCTATGGGCCGCTCTAAGGCTGGGGTGTTCCGTAATGTACGTGCAGAAACACTCTCTGCCGAATTAATGAAAGGTCTATTACTGCGTAACCCGCAATTAGATCCCAATACGATTGAAGACGTTATTTGGGGCTGCGTGCAGCAAACCCTAGAGCAAGGCTTCAACATTGCCCGTAACGCATCATTGCTGGCAGGTATCCCGAAAACGGCTGGCGCCGTGACAGTGAACCGCCTATGTGGTTCTTCAATGGAAGCCATCCACCAAGCCGCTCGCGCAATTATGACCGGTATGGGCGACACCTTTATCATCGGTGGTGTTGAGCATATGGGCCATGTGCCGATGAACCATGGTGTGGACTTCCACCCCGGTTTAGCCAATAACGTCGCTAAAGCCTCCGGCATGATGGGCTTAACCGCAGAAATGCTCGGCAAGCTCCACGGCATCACCCGTGAGCAGCAGGATGCCTTTGCTGTTCGTTCACACCAACGCGCTTACGCAGCCACAGTTGAAGGCCGTTTTGCCAAGGAAATCTATGGCATCGAAGGCCATGATGCTAACGGTGCACTGATTAAAGTACTGCACGACGAAGTGATTCGCCCAGAAACGACCATGGAATCGTTAGCAGCACTGCGCCCGGTATTCGATCCTGCAAACGGTACTGTGACTGCGGGAACATCATCAGCCTTATCCGACGGCGCTTCGGCCATGTTGATAATGGAAGAATCTAAAGCACGCGCACTTGGCTTACCAATTCGTGCACGTATTCGCTCTATGGCGGTTGCAGGTTGTGATGCGGCAATTATGGGTTACGGCCCAGTACCAGCCACGCAAAAAGCACTTGCTCGCGCCGGTATTACCGTTGCCGACTTAGATGTGATTGAACTGAACGAAGCCTTTGCTGCTCAGTCTTTACCTTGTGTGAAAGATTTAGGTTTAGCAGATGTGGTTGATGACAAAATCAACCTCAACGGCGGCGCAATTGCACTAGGTCACCCACTGGGTTGTTCTGGCGCGCGTATTTCAACGACGCTGATCAACCTGATGGAACACAAAGATGCGACCTTAGGTTTAGCCACTATGTGTATCGGTTTAGGCCAAGGTATTGCAACCGTTTTCGAACGCGTTTAATCCTTAACGATTCTCCCTTCAAAGCCGGACTCAGTTCCGGCTTTTTTATGCAGCTTTAAAATCATTGTGAAATAATGCCACGCTAAAACGTCGATGATAAAGTTGCTAAGCCAAAAACGCTTAAAGTTAGATTATCTCGATTTTATAGCAGCTATAAAAGTCCCGTATTTTTTATGATGAAGAGTTCCCATTCTCAAGCATTTGAGAAAGATTAGGGATCACGAAATAACATTGTTCCACGTGAAACATCTCACTAATCCCGACTCTCGGATAAATAAAATGGAGTAAAACCAATTACCCGTTGCATCACAAAATCAGGCCGCCAACTTGGTTTATCCAAACCACTGGAGTAACATTAGCCAATTCTGTTTAACCGTTCAGTCGAGGTCATATGAACGACGTTTTCTCAACCGCACAACACAAACTGGATGCTCTTGGTTTGCGCTGCCCAGAACCAGTAATGATGGTGCGTAAAACGGTAAGACAAATGGCTCAAGGAGAAACACTGCTTATCATCGCGGATGATCCTGCTACTACCCGTGATATTCCCAGTTTTTGTGAGTTTATGGATCACACACTGATCGCCAGTGAAACCAACCAAACACCCTATCAATATTTGATTAAAAAGGGACTCTAAGTCCCAACATCGACATTAGGATAAGGACATCAGAAATGCCGAAACTAGTTGCTATTGCCTACAAAACCGTAAAACGTGGCCCAATGAAAGAAGTGTTGTGTGCTAATGTCACTCAGCACAGCGGTGTTGAAAAGGATGTATTTGGTCGTCCAGGCAAACGACAAGTGACCGTTCTTTCAGTGCAGCAGTGGCAAGCAGCCTGTCAAAGCATAAATGCGGATTTAGTCTGGACGATTCGCCGCGCCAATCTATTAGTAGATGGATTAAGTTTTAGTCCTGCTGATGTGGGCAAACAATTGCGCATCGGTGATTTAAGCTTAGAAATTACCGGCGAAACCGATCCATGCAGTAAGATGGAAATGGCGCACCCAGGATTAGAATTAGCCCTCACTCCAGATTGGCGTGGCGGCGTAACCTGCCGCGTCCTCAATGACGCAATGATCCATCTCGGTGACCCAGTAACTCGCGACTAAACAACTTCACCTCGGAGAGTAATCCTATTACTCTCCCATTGCCCCCTACGCCAATCATCTAGCAGCCTTCCTCGGTCATTAATTGAAACAGTATTTCCGTTTTCCTTACGGGATATTTGTGCGATAACCTACACAGCATTTACAAATGTTTATCTTATTTGATAACAACCACACCCTAAAATAACGATAACAGGATATAGCATGTTTAGACCTACACTGACCCCGCTTTATATCGCCCTGATGCTTGGCCTTAACTCCCACGCTGTACAGGCAGCAGACGCCCAAAAAACGAGTTGGGACGTCAATGCGCCAGCCAATGCCCCGCTAGAAAAAGTGGCAATAGATGTAACCGAAGGCACTTGGATGAACATCAGTGTCAGTCCAGACGGCAAACATTTAGTATTCGATTTACTCGGTGATATTTATAAAATCCCAGTCACGGGTGGCGAAGCTAAACCATTAGCACAAGGCATAGCCTGGCAAATGCAGCCAGTTTATAGCCCTGATGGTAAACACATCGCCTTTACCTCGGATGCGGATGGTGGTGACAATATTTGGATTATGGATGCCGATGGCAGCAATCCACGCACCGTCACATCAGAAACTTTTCGCTTACTCAACAGCCCAGCGTGGAGCCCTGATTCGCAATATTTAGTGGGTCGTAAACATTTTACCGCCAGTCGTAGTTTAGGTGCCGGCGAAGTCTGGCTCTACCATGTAGCAGGTGGCGAAGGTGTAAAACTCACCGAACGCCCAAATGATGAGAAAGACTTAGGTGAACCCGCCTATTCACCCGATGGTCGCTATATCTATTTCAGTCAAGATGACACCCCAGGAAAAACCTTCCATTATTCCAAAGACTCAGTAAACGGCATCTATAAAATCAAGCGTTACGATACTAAAACAGGTGATATCGAAATTCTGATCGAAGGGACTGGCGGAGCCATTCGCCCAACCCCAAGCCCTGATGGCACCAAACTGGCCTACATCAAGCGTGATGATTTCCAATCATCCTTATATTTGCTTGATTTGAAATCCGGTGAAACCACTAAACTGTTCGGTGATTTAGACCGCGATATGCAAGAGACTTGGGCAATCCATGGTGTTTACCCGACGATGGCATGGACTCCAGACAACAAAGACATCTTCTTCTGGGCTAAGGGCAAAATTAACCGCCTCAACGTTGCTAATAAAACGGTCACCGATATTCCATTTTCTGTAAAAACCCAATTAGACGTTCAGCCTTCAGTACGCTTTAAACAAGATATTGATAAAGATGTATTCGATGTAAAAATGCTGCGAATGGCACAAGTTTCACCGGATGGCAGTAAGGTCGCCTTCGAAGCATTGGGTAAAATCTGGTTGAAGACACTTCCCGATGGCAAGATGTCGCGCTTAACCGAGTTAGATAACAATATCGAAGAACTCTATCCCCAGTGGTCGCGTGATGGCAAAAATATTGTCTTCACAACTTGGAATGACCAAGACCAAGGCACAGTACAAGTGATCAGCGCTAAAGGTGGCAAAGCGAAACAACTTACCACTGAGCCAGGAAAATACGTCGAGCCCACCTTTTCTCCCGATGGCGAACTTGTGGTGTATCGTAAAACCCAAGGCGGCCATCTCACACCTCGAACTTGGTCGCAGGAACCAGGTCTGTACAAGGTCGATTTAAAAACCAAACAAAATAAGAAAATCTCCGCAGAAGGCTATCAAGCACAATTCGGAGCCTCAGCCGATCGCATATTTTTTATGAATAGTGGTGAAGATGACACACCGCAGCTTGCCTCTATTAACTTGGATGGGTTTGATAAGCGCGTTCACTACAGCAGTAAACATGCAACCGAATTTAGAGTCTCACCCGACGGTAAACAGCTCGCCTTTGCCGAGCGCTTTAAAGTTTGGGTGACGCCCTTTGCTAAACATGGTGAAACCGTTGAAATCGGCCCTAACGCCAGCAATCTTCCAGTCACTCAGTTAAGTGTGCGAGCCGGCGAAAGTATCAGTTGGAATAGCAAGAGTAATCAACTCTATTGGACTCTTGGCCCAGAACTGTACCAAGCCGATGTTGATTCGCAGTATCTTAAAAAGAACGCGCAAACTAAGCCAAGCATTATCAATTTAGGCTTTACTGAAAAAGCTGATGTTCCACGTGGAACAGTCGCCTTTGTCGGCGGTAAAGTGATCACCATGGAAAATGACCAAGTCATCGATAAGGGAGTCGTGATCGTCAAAGACAATCATATTGTTGCTGTTGGCGACGCTAACACGGCAATTCCAAAGGATGCACAAGTTATCGATATAAGCGGCAAATCCATTATGCCCGGTTTGTTTGACGCTCACGCCCATGGCGCCCAGGCCGATGATGAAATAGTGCCCCAACAAAACTGGGCGCTCTACTCTGGATTATCCCTAGGCGTGACGACCATCCATGATCCATCGAACGATACCACTGAAATCTTTGCCGCTTCTGAGCAACAAAAAGCTGGTAATATCGTTGGCCCGCGGATTTTCTCCACTGGAACAATTCTCTACGGCGCAAATGCACCCGGATACACCTCGCATATCGACTCACTCGATGATGCAAAATTCCATTTAGAGCGACTCAAAAAAGTTGGTGCCTTTAGCGTTAAGAGCTACAACCAACCGCGTCGCAATCAAAGACAACAGGTTATCGCTGCAGCTCGTGAACTCGAAATGATGGTCGTGCCAGAGGGTGGCAGCTTACTGCAACATAACCTGACCATGGTTGCCGATGGCCATACAACCGTAGAACACTCGTTACCCGTGGCAAATATTTATAACGATATTAAACAGTTCTGGGGCCAAACTAAGGTCGGTTACACTCCAACCTTGGTCGTCGCCTACGGCGGTATTTCGGGTGAAAACTATTGGTATGATAAGACCGATGTGTGGGCCCATCCACGTTTGTCTATGTATGTGCCAAGCGATATTTTGCAGGCTCGCTCTATGCGTCGCCCCCATGCACCAGACGGTCACTACAATCATTTTAACGTTGCTAAAGTGGCGAATGAGTTTAATAAATTAGGCATTCATCCAAATATTGGCGCCCACGGTCAACGTGAGGGTTTAGCCGCCCATTGGGAAATGTGGATGTTCGCCCAAGGCGGCATGAGCAATATGGATGTACTCAAAACTGCGACCATTAACCCAGCCACCACCTTCGGCCTAGAGCATCAACTTGGCTCGATAAAGACAGGTAAGCTTGCAGATTTAATCGTTATTGATGGCGATCCATTAGCGGATATTCGCGTCACAGATAAAGTCACTTATACTATGGTCAATGGTAAGTTGTTTGATGCTGAGTCGATGAACCAACTCAATGGCAGCAAACAACAGCGTAAGCCTTTCTTCTTCGAGAAAATCTAATCTCAACAAGGTGAAATAACAAAAGGCATGTTCCACGTGGAACATGCCTTTTTATTTTGGATTTTTAGCTCAATAAAATAAGTACTTATTTGCCGCCACAGCAAGCATCATAGGCGATGCAATCAACTAGATGATCGTTCACCATTCCCACAGCCTGCATAAAAGCATAACAAATCGTTGGGCCAACAAAGTTAAAGCCGAGTTTTTTTAACGCCTTGGACATTGCCTCAGACTCAGGTGTTTGCACAGGCACCTGCGACATGGAAGTAAACTGATTAACCTTAGGCTTACCACCAACAAAGCTCCACAGAAATTCAGAAAAATCTTTGCCATCCGCAGTGTAGGCTAAATAGCCTTTTGCATTACGAATAATCGAATGGATCTTAAGGCGATTACGCACAATACCTGGATTGTTCATCAACTCTTCAACCTTAGCGTCGTCGAAAGTGGCAATGACTGTCGGCTCAAAATCCGCAAAAGCTTGTTCGTAGTTTTGCTGCTTCTTTAAGATAGTAATCCAAGACAACCCGGCTTGTTGGCCATCTAAACAGAGCTTGGCAAACAACTCCTTCGAATCATAAACTGGGCGTCCCCACACTTTATCGTGGTACTCACGATACAAGGGATCATCGCTGACCCAATTACAGCGGATTTCTTCCATGGCCTATCTACCTTAACGTTTTAACAAAGAAGGTAAAAAATAACCTACATAAGCAGAGATCTACAAGGTATAATCGAAACCATTTTCTATTCAAGCTGACGGCAGTAGACAAGTAGACATGACGACGAAACACGACGTAAAAACATTTCAGGGTTTCATTCTAACCCTACAGGAATATTGGGCGCAGCAAGGCTGTGCAATCGTTCAACCTTTAGATATGGAAGTCGGTGCGGGTACATTCCACCCACAAACTTTCCTACGCTCTCTAGGGCCTGAGCCAATGAGCAGTGCTTATGTGCAGCCATCGCGCCGCCCTACCGACGGCCGTTACGGTGAAAACCCAAACCGTCTGCAGCACTACTACCAATTCCAAGTCGTGTTAAAACCGTCACCGGATAATATCCAAGAACTCTATTTAGGTTCTCTGCAAGCTCTAGGTATTGATACACAAATCCATGATATCCGTTTTGTGGAAGACAACTGGGAATCACCAACGCTAGGCGCTTGGGGTCTAGGTTGGGAAGTCTGGTTAAACGGCATGGAAGTGACTCAGTTTACTTACTTCCAACAAGTCGGCGGCTTAGAGTGTAGCCCTGTCACGGGTGAGATTACCTACGGTTTAGAGCGTCTCGCCATGTATATCCAAGGTGTGGATAGCGTGTACGACCTCGTATGGACCGATGGTCCAATGGGTCGCATCACCTACGGTGATGTGTTCCACCAAAACGAAGTTGAGCAATCGACCTATAACTTTGAGCACGCAGACGTCGACTTTATGTTTGCCCTGTTCGATCAATGCGAAAAAATGTGTCAGCACTTATTGTCGCTTGAAAAACCATTACCTCTGCCAGCCTATGAGCAAGTGATGAAAGCCTCGCACGCCTTCAACCTGCTCGATGCACGCCACGCCATTTCAGTGACTGAACGTCAGCGTTATATCCTGCGCGTTCGTACAATGGCTAAAGCCGTTGCTGAATCCTATTATCAGGCACGCGAAGCGCTTGGCTTCCCAATGTGTAAGTAGAGGTAACACATGAATTTTGAAAACTTACTCATCGAGTTAGGCACCGAAGAACTGCCACCAAAGGCGCTGCGTAAACTGGCTGAGTCTTTCTTAGCGAACTTTACCGAAGAATTAATCAAAGCCGATTTAGCTTTTAAATCAGCTGTTTGGTACGCTGCGCCCCGTCGTCTCGCCATTAATGTGACTGAACTGGCTATTGCTCAAGCGGACAAAATCGTTGAAAAACGCGGCCCAGCTGTGAGTTCAGCTTTTGATGCCGAAGGTAAACCAACGAAAGCCGCAGAAGGCTGGGCACGTGGTAACGGTATTAC
>Ga0247725_1000463_pt1 | contig 30019 bp, 21 predicted proteins | sample OKSTACKMCFT3sol_FD_183021 | JGI IMG/M metagenome (GOLD analysis project Ga0247725, IMG submission 183021) | Subsurface sediment microbial communities from gas well in Oklahoma, United States - OK STACK MC-FT3-sol | ecosystem: Environmental > Terrestrial > Deep subsurface > Rock core/Sediment...
TTTAATGTTAGTACTGATTTTACTTTCCAGCAGCCTAGCCATCTTCGCAATCATCAATTTGTCTTACAGTTTAGGCGATGCAAAGGCCATCAACGCCTCGGGTTCACTGCGGATGCAAAGTTACCGGCTGATGTTTTATGCCAATTCCGGCAGTGACGCCGCCCAAGAGAAAATTACCGAGTTTGAAAATACCTTGCATTCCGAGGCATTGCAACCCTCCACGGGTTGGCTTAGCCCGAAAAAGATCGCCGAACAGTATCAACTCGTTATCGATAAATGGCTGGTGATGAAGTACTACATTGAGCAGGAAAACTCCCGCGATTACGCCGCCTCGCTTAAAGACTTTGTCGATACCATTGATTTGTTGGTGTTAGAAATGGAGCACCACGCTGCCTTTAAGCTGCGCCTACTCGCCGCGAGTCAGATTTTTGGACTCGGACTGATGCTCGCCATCGCCTTTTTAGCGGTACGTTTTACCAAGCGAAAAGTCGTAGTGCCCTTGCAGCAGTTAATGGAATCGGCCAACACCATTTCAAAGGGTAACTTCGAGATAGAAATGCCCGAGACCGAATATATTGAACTCACGGCTCTGACCGATGCACTGCAAAAAACCGCGCGAGAGCTAGCCACACTCTACGGTAACTTAGAGTCACAAGTGGCCGAAAAAACCTTAGCACTGACACGGGCGAATAATGAACTGGCCTTTTTATACGACACTCTGTTAACACTTAATGCCAATAAGCTGGACTATAAGGCCCTCAAAGCAGCATTAAATCAGCTAAAAGATTATGAGTCGATCGAGTATTTGAGGCTGATTATCCAATACCCTGAGCAGGAGCTCGAAGTCGTAGAAGCCGATGGTGGCTGGCCAGAAGGCGCTCACAACAACATCCGCTTTCCGCTACAATTTGAGCAGGCTGATTTAGGTTATTTAGAGCTTATCTCAACCCAAGATATTAATACTCCGTTGTTTAAAAACTTTGCCATTATGCTTACTCGCTCCATCGTTATTCATAACGCTACCGAACAAAGACAGCAGTTAGCCCTAATGGAAGAACGTGGTGTTATCGCAAGGGAATTACATGATTCACTCGGGCAAGTGCTTTCTTTCCTAAAAATCCAAATTAGCTTGCTGCGCAAAAATTTAGATCTTAGCTGCCGCAATCCTACCATTGAGGGACAACTCACAGAGATCAACGAAGGGGTTAGTACAGCCTATGTACAACTCCGAGAGTTACTATCCACCTTCAGATTAACCATTAAGGAGCCCAATCTGAAGAATGCGATGGAAGCAATGCTTGAGCAGCTCAGAGCAAAAACCGATATCAAGATCCACCTCGATTATAAGCTTTCCCCTCAATGGCTAGAGGCGAAACAACATATCCATATTTTGCAGATCACCCGAGAAGCAACGCTCAACGCTATCAAACATGCCCGTGCTAGCCATATCAATATTCGCTGTTATAAAGATGAGCATGGTATGGTTAATATCAGTGTAAGTGATGATGGTGTAGGTATTGGCCATATTAAAGAACGGGATCAGCACTTCGGCATAGGCATCATGCATGAACGTGCCAGCAAATTAGGCGGCACGGTTGTATTTAGCAGCAATGATCCGCAAACTAGTCGCAAAGGAATCACTGGACAGCTAGAGCCAGAAAATCCAGACTCGCCCCTTGAACCCCATAGCACATCCAATTTATCACAGGGCACCAAAGTCACTTTAATCTTCCCTTCTCAACAGGAGCCTACACATGGGTAAACCTTATTCTGTTCTGGTGGTCGATGATCACCCTCTCTTACGTAAAGGTATCTGCCAATTGATCGCCTCAGATCCAGACTTTAACCTCTTCGGTGAAGTGGGTAGTGGTTTAGATGCTTTAAGCGCCGTAGTAACTGATGAACCTGACATCGTCTTGCTCGATCTCAATATGAAGGGAATGACTGGCCTCGATACCCTCAATGCCATGCGCCAAGAAGGCGTGACTTCACGAATCGTGATCTTAACCGTTTCAGATGCAAAACAAGATGTTATTCGCCTATTACGTGCGGGAGCTGACGGTTACTTACTCAAAGATACCGAGCCAGATTTGCTGCTCGATAAACTCAAAAATGCCATGTCAGGCCACAGAGTGATCAGCGAAGAAGTTGAAGAATATCTCTATGAACTCAAAAATGCCGCCGATGAACAAGAATGGATTTCAAGCCTCACCCCAAGGGAGCTACAGATCCTGCAACAACTGGCGGAAGGATTAAGTAATCGTATGATTTCAGAGCATTTACACATCAGTGAAGGCACTGTGAAAGTGCATGTCAAAAACCTGTTGCGTAAAGCTAATGCCAAGTCGAGAACCGAAATGGCGGTAAGATATTTGAACAATTGATATTGGATAAGTGATAGACTTACTCCATTAAATAATAAAGGCAATCAATAGATTGCCTTTATTATTTGTTGATATTCACAGCGAGCGGTTATAGCCCTTTTTGCACAAATTCATACCAACTAAGTAGCGCTTCTTCTAAATCTTCTAGCCCACAGTAAGCCTCAGATTCAGCATCATAGAGGGACATCGCCTCTTCGAGTTCATAATCCTGCTCAAATCCTAAAGCATTAGCGTAAATTCGTGCCTGCTCCTCATCCAGATCTAAGGTAATATCTTTGCCGATAAAACGCCAAGAAACTCGCTTACCTGTTTGAATTTCTTTGATAATATCGAGCACTTGCTGAATTTTGGCTAACTCAGGCCCCAACTCTTCTGAAAACCATTGGCCCAGTACCTCATGGTCCATGCTAAAGCTGGCTAAATACGTGCCAGTCAAACTGTTACGCCGAAATTCATATTCCATTTTATCTTCTCAATACATTACAACTAAGGCTAATTTTAATCTATTTCATCATAAGTTGCTTGGCCAGCAATTTACTCATCTAGCGCTGAGGTTATTGTGAGAGGAAACGACGCTAGGCTTCATTTCCACTGTAAAATCAGTTAGCTTTACCCGATGATTTAGCATGAGATGGAATGTGACATGCACGAAGGATTTATCTATAGCATAGTGCTTAGCGGCGCACGAGCTGGCTCAACCTTAAGCCCAGAACAACTTGAAAATTGGGACCCTAAGGACGGGTTGATTTGGGTACACCTACGTTATCGCCACAAAAAGGCTCGCCATTGGGTGTTAAACAGCGGTCTTAATAAAGTCGAAACCGATGCCCTGCTCGCCCAAGATACTCGCCCTCGAGCCGTATTGGCAGGGGAAGGCGTATTACTCGCACTGCGCGGTATTAACTTAAATCCAAACTCAGCACCTGAAGATATGGTCGCCGTGCGAATTTACGCCGATAGACAGCGCATTATTTCCACCTGTGATCGCGAGTTGCAATCGGTTAAAGATGTGGCTGAACTGATCATGGAAGGCACAGGCCCCACCACCACAGGAGATTTTCTCCTCGCCATTTGTGAAAAACTGACTACACGTAAAGTCGATTTTATCGATACGCTAGAGGAGCAACTTTCAGAATTAGAAGAACAAGTTGTTTCTGGCAATGTTAAAGATTTACGTACTGATATTGCCGAACTACGCCGACAAACCGTAGCCTTGCGCCGCTATTTAGGCCCACAGAAAGAAGCCTTCACTAAGATGCTGTCCGATCAATTTGTGCTGTTTAATGAGCCCGAAAAACTTAAGATGCGCGAAACCACGGATAAGCTTATTCGCACAATTGAAGACTTAGATGCACTGCGTGATAGGGCCAATGTGACCCAGGAAGAGTTACTCAGCCAGCAATCGGAGCAGCTAAACAAGCGCTTGTATTTCTTATCCTTAGTCTCGGCAATTTTCTTACCGCTGGGCTTTTTAACCGGTTTGCTTGGGGTCAATATCGGCGGTATTCCCGGTGCGGATAACGCATGGGCTTTTGCGACCTTCTGCGGCATTTTAATATCGCTGGTTGCCCTGCAAATGGCGCTCTTCTATCGCTTTAAGTGGTTGTAGACTGTAATAAAAAACGCCAATCTCGAGATTGGCGTTTTGTTTTGCTGATTGCCGTTAATATGGCAATTCAAACAGATTGGTCATGACTTTATAGAGCTCTGTGCCTTGATGCACCGACGCCGAAGCAAAATGGAGTATAGGCACACAATCCTGGGGCAAACTGAGTGCCGTCAGCTCCTGCTCACTGCCATATAAGTCGAGTCGCAGCAGATTGACTAAGGTCTCACCCGCCGCAAGCGGCTCTCCCACGGGCGCCACATATTCCACCAAGCCTGCCATAGGCGCATGGTACTTTTTGTAATCCTTAAGATAACAGCCAAAACGCGGCATCTTAACGGGTTCCACTTGCTCGGCAATCACCCCTCGATGACTTAAATAGGCCAAAATGCCTTTAGCATCGACTAAAGCATCCTCAAGGCAAATGCGTTCTTGGCTCGCCAGTTCCAAGGTAAAAGCTGAAACGGCGATATTGAGATCCCGCCCCTGCGCTTTTGCCACTTCACTCAATTGCCACCAAGGACAAAATGCCGCCTCATCCATTGCGCCACCAAAACTATTGGGGATCACCAATGTATAAGGAATCGTGAAAAACTGCGCCGCTGCAATATCATATTCAGGGCAATACAAATGTTTACAGGATTTAGGCCCAGTATGCAGATCGAGCACTATATCCGCTGCATGGGCCATAGCCTGTAAGCTAACCGCCAATCTGTGTCCCGTGGTCACGCCCCAATCGTTACGTAACCGCTGCTGGCAAGCTTCAATCAAGGTGCTGCGATATGCTTGAATAAGTTCGCTATCGCTAAGCTCGGCATGCTCGCTGTACCAAGCGGGTAAATCTATCGCGTGATTTAAGTACTCACGATTCCAGTTTACGCCAGTGATAGGGTCAAAACGCCCCAATGTAAACTCACCGCTTTTTTGATTAATCCCCAGCGGATTAGCCAAGGGCACTAAGGTAATCTCACCTAAGATGTGGCAATTTTCCAACTGCTTCATCAATTGATAAATCACCGCATTGCCTTGCACCTCAGCACCATGGACATTAGCCTGAATATACACTTTAGGGCCAGATACATGACCACTTGGCTTAAAGTGATAAATCGGCAGCGTCAGAGCCTGCCCTGCGGCAAGCTCCCCAATTTGCAGAGACGATGTTGTCGGCAACATACTAAACGCCTTCAAACAAATTTTCGTGCAACGCTTTAACCACTTGTGCCGCTTCGGATTCGGCCACTAACACACACAAGTTATGCGGGCTGGCACCTTGGCAGATCATGCGCACATTATGGGGTTCGAGCACTTCAAACACGCGGCGACAAATACCCGCAGTCGTAGCGATGCGATTACCGATAATCGCCACCAATGCTAAACCATCCTCCACGCGCACGCGGCAATGTTGCGATAATTCTTGCAGTAACGCTTCACTTAATAAACCTTGTCCGCTTGAATCGGAGCCGGTTTTATCTAGAGTGAGCGATACGTTAACTTCGGAGGTGGTGATCAAATCCACACTGATCTTGTGTCTTGCCAATGTGGCAAAGGTTTCAGCCAAGAAGCCCTGCGCATGCAGCATTTGTAGGCTGTGCAGATTGAGTAGCGTCTGGTCGCGGCGCAGCGCCACCGCGCGGAACACGGGTGCATCTTCAACCTGATGGCGGATCCAAGTGCCACCCTTTTCAGGCTCCTTGCTTGAACCGACAAACACTTGAATTTGTTGGCGCACGGCCGGAAGAATCGTCGCAGGATGTAATACTTTGGCACCGAAGGTCGCCATTTCAGCGGCTTCGTTAAAACTGATTTCGGCAATAGGATGGGCATTTGGCGCAAGGCGCGGATCGGTTGTGTAAATCCCAGCCACATCGGTCCAAATCTCAACTGCGGAGGCTTTTAAGGCTTCGGCTAACAATGCCGCTGAATAGTCGCTACCGCCACGGCCGAGAGTTGTGGTTTGCCCCGCTTCATCTGAGCCAATAAAACCTTGAGTCACAATCACTTGCTCAGATAACAGCGGCAGTAAATGCTCACTCGATAGCAAAGCAATTTGCTCAACCTGTGGCTCGGCGCGGCCAAAATGGCTGTCGGTGCGCAGCACTCGGCGCACATCGAAGGCACTTGAGTTGGCGCCTTTTTCGCGCAATACCGCCGCAAATAATGCCGACGAACACTGCTCGCCAAGGGACAATAACTCATCCATGGTGGCCTTGCTGCGCTGGGACGCCAGCGCTTCGCTTAATACCGCCATACGGCTTAACAGCTTATCTAATGCGGCAGCAACATCGTTAGGGCGACCGAGTTTATCTAAGATAGCGTATTGAATCTGCGCAATTTGCTTTAATCGTTGTAAGCGACCATCGTCGTTAATTGACTCTTGGGTCAGTTCAACCAACAGGTTAGTCACGCCACTGGAGGCGCTAACCACCACTAAACGGCAATCAGGATTGCCCAGTACGATATCGGCGCAGCGATTCATTGCACCGTAATCGGCAACTGAAGTACCACCAAATTTTGCGACAACAAGAGACATTAGCGCACCTCCGCAGAAGCAGAATACACGGCACAAACAAGGATAAGATATTGATTAACTAACATGATTACGCTCCGAACTAACTTCGTTCGAAGAGCCTGGTGCTCAATGATACGCACCCCAATAGAAGGGAAACAGCAATCGTCACCAGAAGCTCTCCACCAATTACAGGTGACAATCGTTAGGATTCAGCCTAAGCGACCGACATAAACATGCAGCAACCACATCTATGCCTCGGCGTTAATCTCCCTCATCAATCATCGCTGGAGTTTGTGCTCCTCTGACTGACTACCTAGTTAACGCTCCTCTTCTGTTCCTTTCCGCCGGAAAGGGACGAAAAAAGTAGCAATAAACCCCTAATGAAGTCAATGCTAATTTCACACACTATATACAAATTCAATAAACGCATTTAAAAACAATGGGAATTTAAAACGTTTGCGACTCATGCCAAATGAGAATAGGGAAAAATCAATCAGATCTAGCAAAGAAGAAAAACAAACTAGCCTTGCCGTGAGAGCAGCAAAGCTTAGCCAGAGGAGCGATTAAAAGCGTCAATCGCGGTTAGGTGACCAAGTCCGGTAGCTCATAAACCAAACGCACATAGTCGTTAAATCGACCTAAACACACCTCTGTTTGCCCGGCTAATGTACAAGGCACTAAACTCACCTCGCCCTGTTCCACCATGTAGATAGCGTATTGATTAAACTTTTTCCCCAACTGCAAGGCCATGCTGCGATCAATAAACACGGCCCAGCTCTTCTCCATATGGGATAAATCTGGCGATGCCCCAATCAGTGCACGATAGGGACTGCCTAATAATTCAATTTCACGTAAAAGTTGGCGGTCGAGTAATCGGTTTTGGCTGGGAGTGAGGAGGGTTGAAGCGGGATTATGGGCGGTAATTACAGCAAAGGAAAAATCACAGGATAATGCTTGAGTAAGCAAAAACAACGGCGTTTGATAATGCTGCCACAAATCTTGAGTCATGTTGTCCATTGGTAGTCTAGTCGAAAAATGAACCCGCGCTAGTTTAACAGAGAGCCTAAAAAATCCAAAGAGGCGTGAACTGGCTCACAAGAATTAAAAATACATTAGTTATACTAATCAATGACTAAAGTAAATATCATGGTAAATCAGCGTCTCAGCCTGAAATTTGTTAACATTTCATTTGTTAACAAATGCCTAAAACGAGTACAATGTCGTCATTGGCCAGTTAAGCAGATAACATTAAGTTTGCTTAATCTTGACAAGGGTTTGTTAGATTCCTCTGCGAAATCACCTTATGCTGGCCAGACATCTTTTAAAATGTGTTCTACATTTGATTTATCATTTAAACATTTTAAAAAAAACAATAGTTAAGGAACTATTTTTAACTATTGCTTATCGAAGTTGATACTGGTTACGTTTTATCGTATTACACTTTAAACGTTCACTTATATACATCCTGACGTGTAGCCGTGAAGATCTTCCCTTTGAAGCACAGAGCAGTAAGTGGAAGTATCAACATTTTATGAATATAAGAATCCGATGTAAGTGATTCTTATGGTTAGAATATTGGTTAAAATTTAGGTACTTAATATGCAAAATCCGCACATTCTGATCGTTGAAGATGAAGCCGTTACCCGTAACACGCTAAGAAGTATTTTCGAGGCAGAAGGGTATGTGGTAACTGAGGCCAATGATGGCGCAGAAATGCATAAGGCTATGCAGGAAAACAAAATTAACCTCGTGGTTATGGACATTAACCTACCAGGTAAAAACGGTCTGTTGTTGGCACGTGAATTACGTGAAATCAACAACATCGGTCTGATCTTCTTAACAGGCCGTGACAACGAAGTCGACAAAATCCTTGGACTTGAAATTGGCGCGGACGATTATATTACCAAGCCGTTCAACCCTCGTGAATTGACGATTCGTGCTCGCAACCTTCTGACTCGTGTTAATAGCGCAGGCAATGAAGTCGAAGAAAAGAGCTCTGTCGAATACTATCGTTTTAACGATTGGAGCCTAGAGATCAACAGCCGTTCTCTAGTAAGCCCACAGGGTGAATCTTACAAACTGCCACGTAGTGAATTCCGCGCTATGCTGCACTTTGTTGAAAACCCAGGCAAAATCTTAACTCGTGCCGATCTACTGATGAAGATGACTGGCCGTGAGTTAAAGCCACACGACCGTACTGTTGACGTGACCATCCGTCGTATTCGTAAGCACTTCGAAAGCTTGCCAGATACGCCAGAAATCATCGCTACCATTCACGGTGAAGGCTACCGTTTCTGCGGTAACTTAGAAGACTAATCTTCAACTTACCGTTTGAACGCCATAAAAAACCAGATCCTAGGATCTGGTTTTTTTATCTCTGCAAAAAAGGTTTTAGCTAAAGCAAACTGGAAATCCAAATTACAACTCAGTGAACTGGAATATTGAGCGCCAGATAAGTATTGAGTGTGTTGTGATTAAACTAAGCAGCGTACTGTTAAATAAATAGGCTTAACTCAGAATCATACAAAATAAAAAAGAGTGAGGACGTTACCCCACTCTTTTAAAAAACGCCACTATGACATAAATACCAGTCTGATATTAATGCCAACCTAACGCTGAGTTATTTGCCGCTTTTAAGCTGTCTATCGAGGAAATCCGCCAGCGAGCGGTATAAGTGATTACGCACTTTCTCACCGCGCATCGAATGCTTAGACCCCGGATAATCAATCATCTGGAACAGTTTGCCTTCGTCCTGCAACGCCTTATAAACGCGAGTACTGTTTTCAAACAACACGTTATCGTCCGCCATACCGTGGTACATCAACAGCCCCGACTGGTAGTTTTTCACATAGGGGAACACGCTACTGGCTTCGTAACCCTGCTCATTATTCGCGGGATGAGCAAGATAACGCTCAGTGTAGTGAGTGTCGTACAAGCGCCAATCGGTGACGGGCGCGCCCGAAATCGCCGCCTTAAAGTAATCCGGCGCCTTAAATAAACTCATCAAGGCCATATAACCGCCGTAGCTGTGGCCATAAATCGCCACATTATCGCTATCAACAAAGGGCAAGCTGCGCAGATAATCGACGCCAACCTTTTGATCGTTCACTTCCGCTTCGCCCAAGTGACGGTAAATAACTTGCTCAAACTGAGTGCCTCTGTGGGCACTGCCACGGTTATCCAGTTGAAATACCACATAACCTTGCTGCACTAAGTATTGGGTAAAGTAATCCTGCTCACTCCAACTATTCGTCACCAACTGCGCATGTGGGCCGCCATATACGCGCACGACTACAGGGTACTTTTTGTTCGCATCGAAGGGCACAGGTTTAAAAAGGCGCGTTTGCAAGATTTGCCCATCTTCGGCTTTAAGCTCTTTAAACTCAGGCAATTGCCAAAGTCCGGCATAGTCATACAGAGGATGACCTGCCTTGACTTGGTTCTGCTCGACCCAGGCCAAATGTTGGCCCTTATCGCCGTGTAAACTGATCTGTGGGGGCTGAGATAAGCTATTGAAATAATCCAGATACACGCTTTGACTATCGGCAAATACCGGATTGTGCATCCCCGCCTCGCTGCTCACGCGCTCAACCTTGCCACCCGCTAACGACACTCGATAGAGATGCTTTTCGATGGGGGTATCTTTGCGGCCAGTGAAATACACCCAACCTGCGGTTTCATCAATATATTCCAGCTCATCGACAGCCCAATTGCCCTCGGTCAGTTGCGTCTTCAGCTTACCTTTTAGGTCAAACAAATACAGATGATTAAAGCCGTCACGCTCCGAGGACCAAATAAAGGCCGATTGTTGCTTTAAGAAGTGCAGGTCGTTGTTTAGATTCACCCAAGCATCGCTGCGCTCTTTGACTAAGGTTTTCGGCTTGGTCAGCGCATCTAAGGCAACCAGTTGCAGGTCTAATTTTTGTTGATCGCGGCTCTGCCATTGAAAGGATAAATGCTTGCTATCCGGCAACCAATCGACGCGAGGCAGATAAATATCCTTGTTTTTATCATCGCTTAAGGTGACCCAATTGATGGCTTTATTATTAAGGGTCACAACGCCCAGTTGGATCTCGACATTGTTTTTACCCGCAGCCGGATAACGCTGCTCGGTAAGCTTAATGCCATCGGCGTAGATTTCGTTGCGGGTGACTAACTCAACGCCAGACTCATCGATACGGGTAAAGGCGATGGCTGACTCATCGGGCGCCCACCAGTAACCCGTCATACGATCCATTTCTTCCTGGGCGACAAATTCCGCCATGGCATTTTTAATCGCGCCGCCACCGTCAGTGGTCATGGCCTCAAGCTTTTTAGTCGCTAAATTGAGCACATACAAATTTTGGTCACGCACGAAGGACACAAAATTGCCCTTGGGCGATAGGCGCGCATCGGTGGCAAAGCCCTCGCCTATCGGCAGTTGGCTAACGCTGTTATCCGCTAAGGAGAAGTAATACAGATTACCCGAGGCAGGGATCAACAGCGCCTTGCTATCGTCCGCCCAGAAATATTCCATAATGCCGTCGCCATAAATACGTTGGCGCTCGCGGCGGGCCTTTTCTTCATCGGACAGTTCATTGCTCGCCAACTTATCGGCATTTAGCAATAGGCTAGATTCGCCCGTCTTCACATCCATTTGCCAGAGATCGTAAAAGTTTTGGTTATCTTTACGTCCCGCAAGATAGGTCACCCTTTGACCATCGGGGGATAACTTTAATCCACGGGGACTGGTGCCCGCTAAGGCAGGCGAAGCATTCATGCGCTCGATAGTCAGCGGCATTGTGCCGCCCTCAAGCGCATAGGCGGGGGTCAATATCGCGCTAGAAACCATGGCCAGTTGACTCGCTATCAGTAGGGATGAGGCGCCCAATGTCACCGAGCGCAGGGAAGAAGCTAACCCATTTTTAGTCATTATTATTCCTTGGAAGCATATTCGCCTTTAGGTGGCGATTAAAAAACTGCCGCCATTGTGCCAGAGGCCAAGCCTAAATAAAAAGCGCAGGCAATATACAGATACAAATTAGCAGGCAAACTCCTTAAATTAGCTCAATTTTCAAGATAACCAACATCGCCTTGCGGCAACAGATAACGGTAACAACCTAAATTGATTAAAACCCGCAGCAACATCGCTGAAATTGTCGACTAACTGAGTTATTATTCGCGGCAAATAATGAAATTGACCTCAATGTTGAACCCCTAAAGGACCTAACATGCAGACTCTTGCCCAGCACTTAACCTCAAAGGCAGTGAACGAATCCCTCGCGCAACTGATTTTGACCTTAGCCGACACCTCCAAAGCCATCAGCCATGCCGTGCGTCACGGTGCCTTAGCCGGTGTGTTAGGCGCGACCGAACAGGAAAACGTGCAAGGTGAAACCCAGAAAAAACTGGATATCATCACCAACGATATGCTCAAAGATGCATTAAAAGCCGACGGTACAGTGCGCGGCTTAGCCTCAGAGGAAGAAGATCATGTGGTTGAAGTCAGCGCCAATGGTCAATATCTGGTGTGTTTCGACCCTTTAGATGGTTCATCGAATATCGATATCAACTCACTTGTTGGCACAATTTTCTCAGTCCTGCCCGCCCCTGCTGGCGAGCTGACTGAAACAAGCTTTTTGCAATCGGGTCGCAATCAGTTAGCCGCAGGTTATGTGCTCTACGGCCCATCAACCATGCTCGCGCTCACCACAGGCCACGGTGTGCAACTCTTTACCCTGCACCCAGAAACCAACGAATTTTTACTGACCAACGCGGCCATGAGCATCAGCCCAGACACCCAAGAATTCGCCATTAACATGTCGAACCAACGTTTTTGGGAAGCGCCAATGCAGACCTATATCGCCGATTTACTGCTAGGCAAAATTGGCCCGCGCGAAAAATCCTTCAACATGCGCTGGATTGCCGCCATGGTCGGTGACGTACACCGCGTACTTTCTCGCGGCGGTATTTTTACTTACCCAACCGACAATAAAGATCCGAAAAAGCCATACAAGCTGCGTTTAATGTACGAAGCCAACCCAATGGCCTTGTTAGTCGAGCAAGCTGGCGGTAAAGCCTCTACCGGTTATGAAACCATTTTGGATATTCAACCAACGCAAATTCACCAACGCGTAGCGGTTATCCTCGGTAGCGCCAATGAAGTGGACGCTTGCCTAAGCTACCATGGTATCGATTACAGTGAAGAACCTGATTTAGACTAAGGCAAATCGCTTAGATTCTGATTTTTATGATAAAAGCCACTGACCGCAGTGGCTTTTTTATTGTCGCGGAATGCGACATTCATTTTAAAATGCGGCCTAATGGCCGAGAAAGTCGTGGGTCTTCAACCCACACCCGACCAAGAGGGGATCAACAGCAATTCCCTCTTGGATCTCCCTTGCCGCCCCTAGCGAAGTTACATGCATTAGAGACTGGCCTTGGTCTTATGGATAAATTGCTATCGCTTCCGAAGGATGCGTCCCTGCACCTGCGAAAGCTAGCCGGTCATCCATGACCGGACTCACGCAATTTATTCCAACGCCCTTCAGCAACTTCGCAGGGGAAGGTGAACTTCTGTTACTGCCGTATGGGCTGTAAATTCTGAAAGAGTTGTACCTATTTCATCTTTCGTAGGAACATTTATAAATCTTACTTAATACCTTGTTCTAAAGAGCGATTATTCCTATAATCGGTCTACTCTTTAGCGTTTGGGTCGAATATATATTCAACCTTGTCGGGCGTTTCGCTAGACACTAATTTATTGAGTGCATTTAGGGTTGCGTTAGAACTTTTCTGACGATCCTTCGTGCCTCAGGAGCGCCAGAGAAAGTTCTAACGCTAGCCTCCAAGTAAAGAGTAAACCATCGATGGACGGGCATTCATGCCCGTCTATTTTTTGAGGAAAAAAGTCACAGTGAGTGATAAGTTTGAAAATGCAATTATTGATGTCTTCGAGTCTTTTGACATCAGTAATTTTAAGGTCAACTATCCAGATCATCGAATTTTTGTATGTGGTGGCCCTGTCGATGTAAGAGAAAGCATTCCACAGAGTTTTAGACATCGGTTTATCGCAAGTTTAGCTTCTGTCCATCCTGAGATCGAAGGAGAGATTGTTTTAGCAGAAACCTTTAAAGATTATTTTAGGGAACATGCTTACAGTGATTTACTTATATTCGAAGATGATATCGCTCAGTTAGCCTCAGTTGTTGTTATTTTTTTGGAAAGCCCAGGCTCTCTTGTTGAGCTAGGAATGTTCTGCACTAAACCAAATTTCTATAAAAAACTTCTAATAGTTGCTCCAAGAGATGAAACCGAGAAAGAAGATTCATTCATTTATCTTGGACCATTAGAGCATATACGAAAGAAAGAACCCTCTTCTGTTGCAATATATCCTTGGCCAGATAAAAAAGTACTCTCCTATCCTACTATTCATATGCAGGACTTATCTGATGCTTTGTTAGAAAAACGAAACACCATCCCTAAAAATCCTGCCTTTAATAAGAAAAACTCTGGGCATTTGGCGTTGTTGTTATTAGAAATCATTAGACTTTCATATCCAATATTACTGACAGAAATAGAACTTACATTAGTTTCACTTGGACTGGATGAGGATAGAAATAAGGTTACCCGCTTATTATATTTACTCAATAGATTAGAGTACTTAAACACTTATGAATACGGGGTGTATAAATATTATTACCCACTTAACAGAACTAGTCCAAGGGTTAAATTTGGTACAGATAAAAATTCAAATTCCTTTGATGAAAAAAAATTAGTAATGAATTTAAAAATGTCTTATGTAACCGAGACTGATAGTTCTTCTAGAAAAAGAATAGCCGCAGCGGGTGAAATTCAAAAAATACTTAGAGGTGATGCAAAGTGAATCTATCAGAATTACTTGCTAGTTTACTATTCATGGATGATGAAGAAATCATTTCTTTTGCAACTAGCTCACCCTATCGATATAAAGTATATTCAATTGCTAAACGAAATTCATCTGAACGAAGGATAATTGCTCATCCTTCAAAAGAGCTAAAATTCATACAAAGACTAATTATCCAACAGTTAACTGTTATACTACCTGTTCATAAGGCAGCCATAGCATATACTAAAGGTTTAAGTATTAAAGATAATGCTAGACCACATGCAAATTCAAAATATTTACTTAAAATGGATTTAAAAGACTTTTTCCCTAGCATTAATCCTTCATTGTTTTTCAAAGAATGCAAAAAAAATGGCATTGATTTTTCAGATCTTGATATGAAAATATTAGAAGGGTTCTTGTTCTGGAAACGACGTAGAACAACAAACTTAGTTTTAAGTATTGGAGCACCTAGTTCACCACTAGTTTCTAACTTTATTCTCTTCAAATTTGATGAAATCATTAGTAACCACTGTGCAATATTAGGCATAAACTACACTCGTTATGCCGATGACCTTACTTTTTCTACTAATGAGAAAAATGTACTTTTGAGTTTTCCAGCATATGTAAGAAAAGTGCTAAATACTCTCTATGAAGGCCAAATCAAAGTTAACTTAAAGAAGACTGTATTATCTTCTAAAGCACATAATAGACATGTAACAGGAGTTACATTAACAAACGAAGGATGCCTAAGTGTTGGCAGAAACAAAAAACGTCAGCTGTCAGCTGCGATACACTATTTTTCTCTAAAAAAACTTTCTAATGAAGATATATTTAAGCTCAAAGGAAGCTTGGCACATTCTGTATTTATAGAACCGGATTTTTTGCTGCAGATGGAGCGAAAATATGGGAAAGAAATTATTTTTCAATTGATACATTATGCACTTGATGATTAGAGTTGAAAGATGGTAGTGAAAGATGGGACATGCATAACTCTTTTGGGATTAACAGCAAACGCCGAGTTCACAGAAGTTCACCCTCCCCTCGGAGTTGCCGCAGGGCGAATAGACAAATTGCGTGAGTCTCGCCATGGATGGCGAGCTAGCTTTCGCAGGTGCAGGGATGCATCCTTCGGAAGCGATAGCAAATTTGTCGATGAGCACAAGGGGCTTTCAACTCCGTTGGGGGCGGCAAGGGAGATCCAAGAGGGAATTGCTGTTGATCCCCTCTTGGTCGACTCTTTATTAAAAAATCAGGGGGTTGAAGACCCACGACTTTGACTTACCTCGGCCGTAAGGCCGCAATCATTCACATACTTACAGCGATAATCAGCCAATTAAAACACAAAACAAACCAGCATTGTTATCGGGGGTGGGTTGAAGACCCACGACTTTGACTTACCTCGGCCGAAGGCCGTATTGCTCTTCTACACGTCAGTGGAAACTGAAACGCCCAACTAACTTGCAACACAAAGATTTTGCTGAATCTTCCAACGACGTTCCATGAGTGGAATCGAAAAACCATAACATACCACCACAATCAAAGGTTGAAGCTGAAAACTCAACTCAGGCCACAACATAAAGGCAGCCACGCAAGCCACAGTGCGCACAATTGCATGTACAATCGCCACCTTTTGCGCCGCTAACACGCCGAAAACTAACCACATTAACCCTGTTTGTACTGCAAGGGCGAAGGGCAAGGCTAAATAGTTTTCCATAAAAAAGGGAATGCTGATGCTAAAGGTTAAAAAACTCATCCCCATGGCAGCCAAAAACACTGTTTCAAACCAATTACGATCAGTGCTTTTCTTGAAGGAGATATTTTCACCCGTGAGACGCGAGACTCCCATAGCAAGATAGACAATAGAACCTGTGCCGATAAATGTTGCCATCACCATTTGCGATGCTGGCAGAATAAAACTCATGATAAACAATAGCGTCCATACCATCATGCCTGATAAGGGCATAGCTAAAGCACGTTTTTGGCGGTATTCGATAAGTTGTTGATCCAGTGATTGATGTTGCATGATTAAGCCTCCTTGTTGGTATGGCTTAAGTATCCCTGCATCCGCTAAATCACGGCAGTGTGAGTTGTCAGCAATTACGGATGACAAATGTCATTCAAAAAACAGGAGAGGGGAAAGATAGGCAGGCACAAATCTTTAGGACTAACAGCTAACACCAAGGCAACAGAAGTTCACCATCCCCTGCGAAGTTGCTGAAGGGCGTTGATGAAAATCGCGTGAGCGAGGCATGGATGCCTCGCTAGCTTTCGGACTATCTTTTTAACATCAAGGGGATGTACCATCGGAAGCGTTAGTGATTTTCGAATAAGCACGAAGCCACTAATCAATGCATGTAACTTCGCTAGGGACACCGGGCCATGTTTTATAAATAAGCCAAAAGGGGAACAGGCGTTTTTCCCCTTTTGGTCGGGTGTGGGTTGAAGACCCACGACTTTGATTTACCTCGGCCGTAAGGCCGCAACACCAAATCAGCTATGACCCGAACCTTGGGCTTAGCCGCATATACCTCACGCCTTTGCGATTGGCCGATAGCGCGGCGTTAACCCAGTATGTTATTGTTTTAGCATCATAGATTCTATTTTTGTGCTTTAACCACTAAGGGTTTACTCCAAATGGAAAAAATATTTGAAAGACTCATGTATGCATCACGCTGGATTATGGCGCCGATCTATTTAGGGCTGAGTCTAGTGCTATTGGGCCTAGGCATTAAATTCTTCCAAGAGATCTTCCATATTCTGCCGATCATTTTTGAGATGACTGAAGTGGATTTAGTGCTGGTGACCCTGTCCTTGATTGATATCACCCTTGTCGGCGGCTTGATTGTGATGGTGATGTTTTCTGGCTATGAGAATTTTGTCTCGCAACTGGATGTGGGCGAAGACAGTGAGAAGCTCAGTTGGTTGGGTAAATTAGATTCAGGCTCACTGAAAAACAAAGTGGCGGCGTCGATTGTGGCGATTTCGTCGATCCACTTACTGAAAATCTTTATGGATGTGAAGAACATCGATAACGACAAAATCATGTGGTACCTGTTAATCCACATCACCTTTGTATTATCCGCTTTTGCCATGGGCTATTTGGATAAAATGACCCGCAAATAAGCATGCAACACGGGCGGGAGGTTAGCATCAGTTCCCGCCCCTTTTACTCCAGCCTAGGCTCGGCCTGGTATTGGCTTAGCAGCACCATCAACATTTATAGTTATCAACCCTTTATAACCTAAAACGACTCAGAGATGTTTTCATCTCATTAGCCATTTTCCGCAGTTGATGGCTAGCAGTCGATAATTCTGAAGATTTGATATTGGTGTTTTCTACCGCCTGCGCAATATTTTCCATATTCTGATTAATCGTCCCCGACACAACGGCCAGTTGTTCTGTTGCGCTAGCAAGTTGGTCATTCACATCGGTAATGCTCGACACCGCGGCGTTAATACGCGTTAGTGCCTCATTGGCCCGTTGAGAACAGGCAATTGTTTGTTCTGTTTCGGTTCGGCTTTGCGCCATTGATTGCACAGCGTTGACTGAGTCTTGCTGAATCCCTTGAATACGCCTATTAATGTCCTGAGTTGACGCTTGAGAGCGGCTAGCAAGGGTGCGAACTTCATCTGCCACAACCGCAAAACCCCGCCCCATTTCGCCAGCACGTGCCGCTTCTATCGCAGCATTTAAAGCCAATAGATTCGTCTGCTCCGCAATAGCACCAATCACATCGGTGACCGCGCCGATTTCATCACCACGTTTAGATAACTGCCCGATCACATCAGAGACTTGCTCCAGTTTCAGTTTAAGCGCATCAATCGCTGTTATCGTTTGCCCGACGGACATTACCCCATTTTGAGCTTCATTGTCGGCGTCCCTTGTCGCTTTAGCGGCCATAGTCGCGCTGCGAGCCATGTCCTCACAGGTCGAGGTCATTTCATTTACCGCGGTGGCGACTTGGGCAGTTTGATCCATCACATTTTGTAAAATGTGCTGTGTCTGTTGGCTGGTATGATCTAGCGCTTCAGATTGCTCGACCAATTGCTCTGCCATCGACGACTGTTGACCGATAATATTGCGTAATTGCTTGATAAGACCACTTAATGCCGCTAACAGGCTATCGTGATCTCCCGCTTTCAAGCCAAAGTTCACCGAAAAATCCCCTGCTGCGACCTGCTGTACCAGTGCTTTTGTTGTCGCCAGTTCTCCGCCGAGTGCCTGTAATAACCAGCGACGGATAAATAACGACACACCTATGGTCAGCGCCATAATAACCACGACAACTAATCCAACTCGGATAGCCACCGCCCAAAAGGCCTCCTTAACATCATCAATATAAAGACCAGAGCCCAACACCCAACCCCATTTATCATCCTTAGCCACGTAAGACAACTTAGCGTAGCGCTCCTCGGTTACTCCCCCGCCTTTTATGGGTTTAGGCCATTGGTATTCAACAAAGCCATTGCCATAACGGGTGATCACGTCAACAAAACTGACGAACAAGTTAGCATTATTGAGGGGCTGTTGTTGGCTGCCATCACGGTTACGCATTAAGGTGGCGTGATAAAAGTTTGGCCGATCCAATACGGTACCGTCCAGAGCCGATACCGTTGGATGCATAACCATTTTGGGTATAGGCCGACCGGTATCGTTAATCCAAATATATTCCGCGCCATCATAACGAATGGCCTTAATGGTCGCCATGGCCTGCTGCTGCGCCTGTTCAGTGCTTAACGAACCGCTTTGCTCCAGAGCTTGATAATGTTTAACGACGCTCAGGCCACTATCAATAATCGCCACAACACGATCTTCCCTCCCCTTAATCAAACTCTGGTTAAGGGTATTTAGCTCCATTAGACCCAATACCACAAAGCCCAACAATGCGAGTAACGGAATGCTGAGTAATCGGCCTCCGACTGTCTGCCAAAATCCAGCCATGGTGCCTCCTAATATTCCAAGTGATTCAAGCTTATAAATCAGTATGGTTGAAGTTTCATTTATTTAGCCACTTTTAATTTGATAAAAGTACTCTATGGATTTGTAACAACTCACCTTGGGACTAGCTACTTTTTAGCTCAAATAAAGGCCGTATTTAGGCTGAACAAGCTCAGAGGATTGATTGTTGTCGCAACAACAAAAGGCAAGTAAATAGACCAATATCAATCCTGATTTATTTAACAAAAAAGCCACTTTAATCAGTGGCTTTAGTATTTAAAAAGATGCTTGAGGACGTTAATTCTTGGCTAACTCAAGCTCATGCACTTTTTCGGTTTGATCGACTATGGTCAATACCGCGGTATCGCCCACTACGTTGCAAGAGGTCAGCACCATATCGATGATGCGATCCAGCGCGGCCACAATCGCAAAGGCTTCAATCGGCAAGCCCATTTGATGGATTAACACCCCAATCATCACCATGCCACCACCGGGTACACCTCCCGCGCCAACAGATAACAAAAAGATACTAAACAGTAGCGATGGCAGTTGCTCGCTGGTGATTGGCATTCCGAAGGCATTGGCAACGAAGAAAATCGCAATCGTGATATAAATCGCCACACCGCCCATATTCATGGTCGCCCCGAGCGGTACGCCAAAGCCTGCCACAGCGCGGTTAACCCCGAGTTTTTCAGTCAAGGTACGCATAGTCACAGGAATCGTGGCATTGGAGCTGGCGGTAGACAGTGAAAACAGCACTTGCTCCTGCGTCTTCGCCCGAAAGGTCTTAGCCGAAATCGGTGTAAACATACCAACGGCCAACGGATAGACCACAAAAATCCACAACAACAGCAGGGCTAGAATGATCACTAGGTATTCGAGCACACTCATAAATACCTCGGCATCTAAGGTAGCGCCTAACTTAAACATCAGCGCAAACACCCCGAAAGGCGCAAGACTCATCACCACAGAAATCAGCTTCATCATGATTTTATTGGCGGTTTGAAAGCCTTGTACCGCACCAGCCACATGTTCGCCGAGGGACTTCATCACCCCACCTAACATCAGCGCCATAAAGATCACTTGTAGCATATTGCCCGACATAAAAGCCGCTACCGGATTACGCGGCACGATATCAATCAACAGCGCCATTAAGCTGGGGAGTTCGGTCGCGGTAATGGCGACACCATCGGTGCTGCTCATATCGACGCCTTTACCAGGGTCGAGCAGTAGTACCACTAACAGAGCGGTCGAGATGGCGACCACAGTATTAATGATGTAAAAGCCGAAGGTTTTGCCGCCAAGGCGCCCAAAGCTTTTTAAGTCCTGCAACTCGCACACACCGCAAACGATACTGACAAATACCAGAGGCACGACCAACATCATGATCATGTTGACGAACATAGTGCCGACGCCGCTAGCCAATTCGACTAAATTGCCTGAAAAAAAGCCAATATCGTTTAAAAAATACTGCACTAAAGTGCCAAGAATAAGTCCCGCAAATAGACCGATAAAGATCCGTGTCGAAAGTGATTTCATCATGCTGATCGTTTTCCCAGATAGCTCATCTTTTGATATTCATCTTCCCTAATGAGCAACATCGCCATTCCCTTTTAAGCTCAGGCGGGGATAGTGAAACATGCTGGCAGCAAATTCAATGAATAAATTTACTTATTTCATTTTCAATTAAGCCAAACTCATCACAAAAATTTTGTATTATTCTGATTTATAACAAAAATAAAATCATCGATTAATAATCACGCTATTAATACATAAGTTAAAAAATCAAAAATTAAACACTATTTAAACCAAATAAACACAATTAATCGATTGATACCGAATAAGACTAGATTTAAAAACTGAATAAATACTTTAAATAGTATTAAAAACTACAAATATCGAACTTAACAGAGAGATGGGGAAGGATAACGACTAACAATATGCCAGTAGCACTAGCTCAAGCCGATGCGACAGCAGGTGCTGCTGTTTAATGCTAATTCGTTGCTGAGTTAACCAACGGCTTAATTGCTGCCAATTTTTTAAGTCGGCTGACTGTAAATATTTAGCCTGAGGCGCTTGCTTAGCAAAGTCATCAGCGGAATTAATCTGTGGGATAGCGAGTAACTCGCTGGGCGCAAAAAGCGCTAACTGCGGCACGATACAATGGGTCATGCCCGTTAAGGTATGGGCAATTTGCAGCCCTGCGGGGTCGAGATCGGTAAAGGCAATAATCGGCATTTTACCCGCCATCGCCTGTAAAAACTGCCGCACACCAATGGGGGAATGGTGGCCGCTGCCACGGTAAATCACCATAATGCGGCTAAGTTCGGCAGGTAAGCGCGCTTGGGTTATTGCATCGAATATATCCAGGTTTTCAACCACTAAGATGGTGTTAACATCAAGCTCATGGCAAAGCTGTTGTGCTTCATCTAAGGGAGTACGTAACGAGGCTCGTGCAGACATCACCAAGGGCGGCGATTCAAAACCGAGATACTTCAACAAAACATACTCGGCTTCGGGGCGGATGTTCGCCAGCTTCTCATTCTGGCTTTGGGCGGACATGGCGATGCGGTCTAGATTAAAGTCCAGTGCCTGTAAATCCACGCCCTCTTTTGCCAATACACCTTGGCGCAGCAACTCAAAATCCCTTGGCGCAAAACACAAATATTTTTCCGCACCATCCAGCTCGCCTACCTCTAACTCGCGGTAAATCGTTCGCCAATTCGGGCTAAGTTTTACCCTTGGAGCGCGATTAAGATAAACGCTCTCCAAGAGTTGCAACTGCTGTTTACCTAGGCGAGCCATAATTCCACGTCGCGGATAATAAAGTTACCGCTGTAGATGGGGTGAGGTTCGCCTAAGGGCTCTAACTCGAAGTAAGCCTTATGCTCATCGGGCAAGCCTTCGTAGCCGCCAATCACTTGATAAATCCAGCTTTCGGCATCCCACGGCAGGGCTTTTTCGACTAAGTAATCGAGCGCCGATTGACGTAAGCCCGACTCAATCACATCGACAAAGTAAGTATCGACCGCTTGCTTGAGTGGATTATCAGGAATATCAAAGTCTTCGCTTTGGGTAAGCGATACACTGACATCCTGCTCACGCACAGTTTCTATCACGCCCTGACGACTAATCGCCTTGATATGGGCGACAATATTCATCAGCTCAAGCTCCTGGCTGGCGTTATGCACATCCACAGACGCTGGGGCCAACAGCACTTCAGCGCGATTGAAAAGGCTCGGGATTTCCTTATGAGACACATGGTCCGCAGGGCGATAATCCGGATGCAAATCTGTGTATAGCAACCAGCCCTTAAGTAAGCGCGTACGACCGCGAATTTGCCTAAAGCGGCCGAGGAGTTCCAGCAACCTGCCCTGCACCACACTGAGCTCCTGGGCGCAGTCACTCATGGTTTCCTGCAAGGTGGTCACCAGCAACTTACGCAGCTCACGGATATCACCGGCGATTTCGCCTAATTCGCTAAACTGGAACATCTCCAAACCATTTAGCAATTCAGACACTTGGCTCTGGGCGAGTTCGTTTTCGCGGATCTTAGCGTTAATGGTACCGACATAACCGAACTCGTTGTTGATCCGCCCCCACAACACGCGGATCGAATAGCGCAAACTGTCGGCAAAGCTATACACATGCTCACTTAAATCAGACAGATACGCCTCGGCAGCGCTGTAATCTGAGCTATGGCGCGCCTCTTTATAGTGGTCGGCCAAGGTTTTAATGGTGGCGAGCGCCGAGCCGACATTGGAGTCGATTTGGCGATTGCGCTCATCACTTAAGCCTTCTTCGAGCAAGGCGCGCACCGAGCGTTTAAGGCGCAGCTCTTGGTCTGGCTCTGGGCGCCATAAAATCCCTGCCTGTTTGAGTTTTTCAACCACGGCGGGATCATGGGCATCTTCATTGAGCGAGCCCGCTAAATAGGCGTCCATAATGATGTCAGCATGGCGGCCTAACTGCTTGAGTAGCTTAACCCCAGCCTGATGTAAGTTACTGCTCATCACGGCCTCCTTGGTTTACACCGCAGATGATTGTCCAAAGCATCATAGTAAATCCCGCTGGGTCGCCGTTTCCGCCTGCGCCTCTAGGCTTAGGCCTTCAGTTTCGTCAATAAAACGGATCACTTCGTACAGATAATCCAGCTTGCCCGTCGCGATATAAATTTGTTTTTCAACGTTAGGGCGCACCAGATAGCCAAGCTCCACTAAGCGTTTGAACACTAACTTAATTTGCGCATCACTATTGGTACTGGTTGAGCCGAATAAGCGGTATTGGCTGAGTTTGGCCAACTGCTCACGAAACGCAGGGGTATCTTCAATTCGGCTTTGCAGCTCGGTTAACCGTACTGGCGCACCTTCGCTTAAGGGCGCATCTTGGCCGCTGGCTTCCTGCACTAATACCAGCCACTCCACCATAGGAATAAGTGCCTGACAAATATCCTTAAACTGCGATGAAATCACCTTGCGCTCGCTCTCGCCTAACTGCAAATAACCGCAGAAAAACACGTCACCCTCGGCGGCCGAGGCCACGGTGCGGTTGATTTGATTTAGATAGGCTTCAACCCGCTCGCGGGTGCTGTTATTTTTCAATGCGCGCCAGCCATCTTCATTGGTGGTGCGGCAAATAAATTCGCCCTTGAGCAAGAGTTCGATAATGGCGCCCGTGCCGACTAAGACGGTTTGGTTTGACTCATTCATGGCACTCATTAGATAGCCTCCTTGCTCAGGCGTTTACTCAACAAATCGGCAATCGGATTGGCTTTGGGCTTCACCACCTGCAACTTCTTAGTTTGTTTATTAATAATGTAACGGTGCTCAAACAGGTTCAGCACTTCTGACTCTGGGTTCGGGAAGGCGCCTAACACGCTGATATTGTTGTTACCACAGGCATCGAAAATCTTCTTCACGTTGGTGTGGTGCAGCGTGCCCAGCTCGTCAATTGGCCAGTGAATGGTCACATCGGCACGGCCACGTAGCAAGCGCGTAAATGCCAACAGGAACTTACACAGGATCAAATAAGCCATACCGTGGCTGGATGATTCGTTCAGCTGTCTGTCGGTGCGGATAATCAAATCGCTATTACCCTCTTTGAGACGCAGCTCGATTTCCAGCAACTTAGCAATGCCACCGGTTAAGGCCGCGCGGCCAATAATATCCAAGGCGCGGCGCATGCTGTTGGTGTATTCCTCATCGGGCAGACCATTAAAGCCGTCGGCTTTCCAATTTTTGAAGGCTTTAACAAACTGCTCAAGCTCGGGCCAAAACTCTAATTCGCTGATCTTAGAGCGAATACGAACCGCAGATTCCGATACGCCATCGAGGAATAACTCCTCGCCCACTTCGCGGGTAATGCGCGCACTCTGCGAAGCGATGCGACGGTCGATATCGGCAAGCACATCGTAAAAGGCGGTTAAATCAACACCGAAGATCCGCCCCTGTTCGCGCAGCGCCATAATGGATTGCGGCACCATCACATTGAGTAGCTGTTCAAGCTGCGGCACAAGCTTGCGGTAATCCAGCAGACGAATACCTTTGTCGTTGATAAAGCTCGATTCTTCGCGGGCACGCTCCCAGGTTTCGGCTAAGCCTGAACCTGACTTGCTGGCAATCACAGAGTCGAAATGCTCCACATATTGCTTAACAGAGCCCATCAGATAATCGCGTTTTAGCAGTAAATCTTCGCCCTGACGCAAACGCTCGCCGAGGCTACCTTGGGCTTCTTCATTGTTGGCGGGCAGTTTCAGCTCCGCCAACTTACGCATCACGGCGCGCAGTTTAGTTAAGTTTTCAGAGGCTTCAATCTGCGCCGCATCCGAGGCCTTACGCTCGGTCTCGAGTTGTTGGCGACGAGTTTTCACCTCTTGAGTCTTGGCTTTAAGCTGCTGATCGATTTCTGAGGCGGCGCGTTTAACGTCACTTAACTGGGTTTGCAGCTTGGGCTTACGGATAAGCCAAGTGTGTTGATACCAATCGTCGAAGCGCAATACTTCGCTGCGACGCTGCTCGGCGCGGCTGATTTTGGTTTCAAGCTCACGGATTTGTTGCTTGAGTTTAAGGATATTGTCCTCATCCACACCGCGGGATTTAAGCTCGTTTTTGTACCAGGTTTCACAGGCTTTTTGCTCGGCCTTAGCGCTTTCGCGGCGGGCATCGATAGTGGCCTTGATTTGCCCAAGTTGATTGTCGAGCGCGCCAATCACTTCCTGCCAGTAGGCTTGTTTTTCCATCCGCGCTTCGAGCGCCTGCTCTTTTTGCTCTTCGAGCCAGAGCTGATGTTGATGCTTAAGCTGCTTTAACTCGCCATCGAGTTGAGTTAAACGCTGCTGGGCAAAGGCTTTACGCTCGGCCAGCGCCTTGTTGATCTTGTCCTGCTCACTGCGTTTTTCATCGAACAGACGACGTAAATCATCGCGGCTATTCTTGTAAGCCGTGCGGGCAAAGGTCAGTTCACGGCTGAGTTTATCCAGCTCACCGTTAATCGCCACCAGCTGAGATTCGGCCTCGGCCTGTAATTCCTGCGCGCTTTGCAGGGCTTCTTCGGCCTTGCTTAAACGAATACGTAGCTCCTGCTCGGAGGCGGCATATTCAGGCACATCAATGGCTTTAAGATCTAAATGCACCCCAAACACAGTGTCGCTCTCGCCCATCACACTTGGGTGTAAATCGGTGCGATGCAACAACTCGGGCGCAATCACTTTACCCAGACTTTGCTCCCAACCTTGGGCTTCCTTACGCAGGAACTCAAGTAAAGTATGGGACTGCGGGAACAGCATATGGTGCAGTTCATCGAGCGCAGTTTGGCGCTCGTTAACCCGCAGGCTGGCGATACGCAGTGCTTCGTTGGCTTGGTCGCGTTTGGCGCGTAATTTACGCTCCTCGCCCGTTAAGCGCTCAACCTTGGCATTGCAGCTTTCTTGCTCTTCGTCGGCGCGGTGAATCCGCTCGTCGAAAATCGCAAGGCTTAACTTTTCTTCCTCGGTGTAGGTTACGCCATCGACACGTAACTTAAGCTCGGCGGCATTGAGTTTGAATTGGTATTCCTGCTCGCTAAAGCTCGCCTTGCCCGCATCCATTTGGCTACGCCATTGGGCTTCGAGGGCATCGAGATCGGCTCTTGCCACTTCACGCTGCTTATCGCGCGCTTCGCGTTGTTTATCCTGATCGCTATGCAAACCTTCCAGCTCGCGGTTTAACTGCTCACCAATTTTGCTGCGGCGGGCATTGTAAGCCGCTTCAATATCTTGGTGTTTTTCAGTTTGTAACTTATGGCGCTCGCTTAAGTTTTCCATGTCCGCGCGCCAGTTTGGCAGCATGTCCAAATCGGCCTTGGCTTGCTCGATATTGGCATCTAAAAAGGCGCCGTGCTGATCTTCAATGGCATCTAGCTCGTACTCGCACTTAGCTACGTCACCCTTGGCGGCGGATAGGTCGAGGTTAAGCTCGTCACGCACTTCTTTCCATTCGTCGTCCAACATTCGAAGCTTTAAATTCAGCTCCTTAGACAAGGTTTGTTGGATCTCTAAACGATCGGCCTCTAGGCTTTCGTCATTGCGATAACCACGGGACAGGCTCGAGAGACGCATCTCGGCGCTGAGCAGTTGGTTAAATTCCTGCTCAAGTTTTTCAAACTCGGGGCGGATCACTTCAAAGCCTTGGATTAACTGGCTCTCGCGGATCCATGCTTCGACGCGCTGTGGGTTTAAGCGCGAGCTTGGCGGATTTACTCCATCTTCTTCCAAAATGGCGGCGATCATCGATTTGACCGTTTCCATTTTGCCTTCTTTGGAGTGGACGGCTTTAGCGAGTTTCTCGATATGGCGCAGTGAATGCTCGCCTTCACACAGGGCAAATTGGCGCGCATAGGCCCGCAGTTCGCTGCGGTTGCTACCCGTACTCAACAGGGTGCGGTCGTTTTGAATAATCGCGCGGTATTCGCGGGTGTTGAGCAAGTTGGTGGTAGCTACGCCCTGGCGTTTTAAATCACGGCCAAGTTCTGCCATGTTGTGGCAGAGAATAGTGTCACCATTTTGCGATTTAATATAATCACTTAACTCAAAACCCTTGGCGATAAAGCGGTAGTTCACGCCTTTGCCATCACCCGCCGACGCCAGCACTGCTTGATAGAGCAAGCCATCGGCCTTTTGGTATTCGTAAATGATGTAGCTTGAATCGTGTGGCAAGTACCAACGCTCGAAACTATCGCGGGTTGAAGGCACCACGCGGCTAGGATATTCGCCATAAAATACCGGTACTAAACGTTGTAGCGTGGTTTTACCCGAGGCGTTAGTACCACAAATATTGGTATGGCCATTGAGGGCGAGTTCCACAACGCCCGGAAGGTGCGTATCAATCAGCACAATACGAATCAAGCTTGGCATTTCATTCCTTATCCAAACGGGAGCACCTTATGTAAAAGCGAACGATAAGGTCATCCAAAAGCGGCATCGAACTTCAAACATGGTGATGTTAAAAATCGTGGCCTTAAAATTAAGCCCCTAAAATAAGGCAATCGTCGAGCCTTGGCAATTAAGCACCTAGGGCTGAATGCGTTAGCTCACATCAAACGGCCAAGGATACGCCAATTCGCCCTAACAAAGGTTAGTTTTATGCGGGGGGAAGGCGATCGGCAATCCGGCCGTAGATTAACATCATCTCGGCGAGCGAGCTGACCTGCATGCCTTTCATCAAGTTCGCACGGTGAATTTCGACCGTGCGCATGGCGATGCACAGCGTATCGGCGATCTCCTGATTCTTATAGCCTTTGGCGATCAGGGTAAGGATTTCCCGCTCCCGCGGTGTGAGCGACTGATAAGTCTGAAGATATTGGTTATCTTGATAATGCGACTTGGCATTCGCCAAGGCTTTTACCACAGCGTCCGCGAGCTTAGCGCCATCGGCGGGCTTTTGGAAAAAATCCACCGCCCCGAGTTTTAGCGCCTCCACCGCCATCGGCACATCGCCATGGCCAGTCAAATAAATTACCGCCAGCGGACTATTGTGCTGCACTAATTGCGCATGTAACTGCGGCCCACTTAAGCCCGGCATACGAACATCGACTAAGGCGCAGCCCGGCTGGCTTAAATCGATGGCGGCAAAAAATGCCTCGGCGCTATCAAAGTCACGGATATTCAAGCCATAGCTTTCGAGCATAAACCGCAGCGAGCGGCGCACCGACTCATCATCATCGATTAAATACACGGGCAATTCGTGGCTCATGCTGGTGCTCCATCAAACTTACGGGGTAAGGATACCTGCGCTTGGCAGCCGCCACTTAAAGCGGTTTCTAGGCTAAAGCGGCCACCATGACTCTCGGCGATATCACGGCAAATCACCAGCCCTAGCCCTAAGCCCTCCGACTTAGTCGAATAAAAGGCTTGCATCAGCAGATTGGCATCCTCAGTTAAACCTGTGCCATTGTCTGTGACCGTGAGCAGTAGCTTGTGTTCTTGGTAACGCAGATCGATATCAATCGTGGGCTGATAGGGTTTCGAGGCATCGACCTCGCTCTGTTGGCGTTGCACACAGGCATCGGCGGCATTTTTCAAAAGGTTGAGCAATAGTTGCTGCATGCCCACTTCATCTAAAGGCAATTGATAGGCTTCGCCGCTCACATTGGTTGAAAGCTGGATATGGTGCTGCTCCAGCTCATAGGCGAGCAGCGGCGCAGTATCATTCACTAACTGATGTAAATACAGAGGCTGCTTAGAGACAGGCCGCTTTTTCAATAAATTACGTAAACGGCTGATAATACTGTCGGCGCGGCTGACTTCTTGCTGGATTAAAGTCAGCACGGATTGTAATTCTTCTGGACTGGTCCCACGCTGCAAACGTACCTCGGCGCCATGGCAATAATGGCCGATCGCCGCCAAAGGTTGGTTGAGTTCGTGGGAGAGGCTAGCCCCAAGCTCCCCCGCAATCGCAATGCGCTGAGCGTGCTCCAACAGGGCTCGGTTTTCACTGAGTTGCCTCTGGGTATTGATTAACTCTCGGCCGCGGCGACTAAAGCGGTATTCGAGCCAGAAATGGTAGACATTGAGCAATACCAATATGGTCAACGCAAACCAAGCCCAATGTTGATGCAGTTTTACCCATTGCCATGCCCGCTGCCACCAAGGGGCTTGCAGTGGATGCATATCCAGATCTTTAAGCAGTTGATCTATCGCCAATTGACTCACGGCCGTGGTCCAACCCGCAGATTCGGCGGCTTTAGCGGCGGGGCTGTCTTCGGGTAATGCTAGTAGGGCTTGAGTCACCTGTTTTGCGAGGGATTGGGTCGCACGGTTGGTTTTAGCCATAGACCAGTTGGGATATAACCGACTCGAGACTTGGCAATGAAACCCCGCAGGCGCCTGATTATCGAGCACCCGATAATTTTGCAGCTTGATCAAACCTTCGGCCTGCATTTGCTCAAGCTGACATACGGGCACAATTGCCGCATCTAAACTTGGGGATTTATCGCTTGGCTTATCTGTCGCACCGAGCTGATAAATAAGGTTATCGAGTGGAAAACCTAAGGGAATAATTTCTCCTACAAAATGGGGTAAATCTACCCCCTTAAGCTGCGCCTCATAAACTAAAGTGAGATAACCGCCGAAGGCATTTTTAGAGACAATCCCGAGTCGCTTGTCCTTAAGATCTTTTAAGGTCTGATAGGGCGAATCGGCTCTGACCACCAGCGCAGACCCCACCTGCATCGCAGCGCCATTATTGATTGGGCTTCGAAGG